>Ga0233375_1000347_pt1 | contig 26392 bp, 20 predicted proteins | sample ElkDunMinimDraft_10_FD_191539 | JGI IMG/M metagenome (GOLD analysis project Ga0233375, IMG submission 191539) | Fecal eukaryotic communites from dung pellets of Tule Elk in California, USA - Elk Dung E16 | ecosystem: Host-associated > Mammals > Digestive system > Large intestine > Fecal | place... | reverse complement strand
ACACGTGGCAGTTCCCGACGCCCGTCTCCACGACGGGCACCGTGGACTCGCGCACGACCGTCTGGATCAGGTCGGCGCCGCCGCGGGGCACGAGGACGTCCACCAACCCTCGGGCGTGCATCAGCGCGACGGCGCCCTCGCGCCCGTACGCGTCGATCGACTGGACCAGGTCCGCGGGGAGCCCCTGGGCGGCGAGCGCCTCGGCGAGGACGCCGACGATGACCTCGTTGCTGCGCGCCGCCGCGGAGCCGCCGCGCAGCACCACGGCGTTGCCGCTCTTGAGCGCGAGTCCAGCGGCGTCCACGGTCACGTTGGGGCGGGCCTCGTAGATCATGCCGACCACGCCCATCGGCACCCGCACCTGGCGCAGGCGCAGCCCGTTCGGCAGCGTGGAGCCGCGCACGACCTCGCCCACCGGGTCGGGCAGCGCTGCGAGCTCGCGCAGCGCCTCGGCGATCGCGACGATGCGGGCGTCGGTCAGCGCGAGGCGGTCGAGCAGCCCGGGCGAGGTGCCGTTGGCGCGCCCGCGCTCGAGGTCCTCGGCGTTGGCCTCGAGGATCTCGTCGGTGCGGGCGACGAGGGCGTCGGCCAGGGCCTCGAGCGCGCCGTCCTTCGTCGCCCGGGTCGCCGTCGCGAGCACGCGCGCCGCGGCCTTCGCGCGGCGCGCCGCGTCGAGCACCCGCTCGGCCACGTCGGAGCCCGGTGCGCTGACGTGGGACGACGTGGTCGCGACGGTGTTCTCGAGCGAGGCTGTCATGGAGCCAATGTAGTCCGGCGCTCCCCGGGCATCGAGCCCTGTCTCGACCCGGCGGGCGGCCTCAGCCCTGGCTCGGGGTCGCGCCCGCCTCCACGGGGACGTCGATGCCGAAGGCGAGCAGCTGCCAGCCCTCGAACCAGCGCTCCTCGCGGTCGGGCAGCCGGGCGAAGCCGAGCCGCGCGTAGAGGCGGTGGGCGGGGGCCATGTGCTCGCCGGAGCTCAGGATCACCCTGCGCAGGCCCCGCTCACGCGCGAGGTCGACCGCGTGCCGGGTGAGCAGCGCGCCGATCCCGCGGCCGCGCGCGCCCGGGTCGACGGCGAGGTGGCGGAGGTCGAGCTCGCCCTCCCGCGCGAGCGCCGAGAGGCGGCCCCCGGGGCGGGGCGTGGTGACCACGCCCAGCAGGGCCCCGGTCGCGAGGTCCTGGGCGACCCACACCTGGTGCTCCCGCGCGCGGGTCGCGACGTCCGCGAGCATGCCGCGGTAGCGCTCGGAGACCTCGTAGTCGTGGCTGTACGCGGCGACGGTGAGCTCGGCGACCCGGTCGTGCTCGTGCGCGGCGACCAGGCGGACCAGGACGCCCTCCCGGGCGAAGTCGTAGCGGTAGACGACCAGGCGGCCGACCCCGTCCACCACCGTGGTCTCACGCTGCTGCTCGCGGACGAACCCGAGCCGCTCGTAGAGCCGCTGCGAGGCGGCGTTCGCGGGCCCGGTGTCCAGCACGACCGCCCGCATGCCCCAGTCCCTCGCCCGGGCGAGGGACTCGAGGGCCAGCGCCGCGCCGACCCCGCGGCCCCGGCCCTCGGGGGCGACGGCCAGGAGCCGGAGCTCGGCCTCGCCGTCCTGCGCCTCCCGGGCGTGCGCCGTCCCCGCCCGCAGCAGGCTCGCCGTGCCGAGCAGGTCCCCGCCGTCCACCGCCACGAGGAGCTCGCCGTCGGCGGCCCGCCCGGCGGCGTCGTGCAGCACACGCAGCCTGTCGGGGTTCGTCGTCGGCCCGTACGCCCCGGTCGCGAAGCCGAGCTCGGTCAGCCGCCCCACCGCCGCGTGCTCCTCGAGCCGCGCGGCGCGTATCTCGATGCCCATCGTCCCGCCCCTCGTCAGACCGCGCGCGCTCCGGCGCGGTGGTGCCCTCTCGCCTGGGTGGACCGGCTCAGTCGAAGTAGCCGGGCACGTCCACGATCCCGCCGCCGTCCTCGAAGTCCTGGCGCACGGCCTCGCGCAGCCGCGGGTCGGCCAGGTAGTCCAGGGCGGTCAGCGCCAGGCCCACGGCGCCGTCGACGGCTGCCCGGTCCCCGGCCGGGCCGCCCGCGGCCTGCGCGAACTCGCGGGTGTGCAGGGCGACGTCGGGCTCGCTGACCGCGATCATCGGGTGGATGCCCGGCAGCCGCTGGCTCACGTTCCCGAAGTCCGTGGAGGCGGCGAGGATCTCCGGCACGATGCCGCCCGCGAGCGCGGTGCGCCCCTGGGCGGCCTGGTGCTGGGCCCAGCGCTCGGCGAGCGGGGTGTTGGTGCGCAGCGGGAGGCTGAACGGGACGGGGTCCCAGGTGACCTCGACGGTGGTCCCGGTGGCGAGCGCGACGCCGTGGGCGATGTCCTCCAGCCGTTGCGACAGGTCGCGGAGGGTGGGCGCGTGCGCGGACCGCACGTAGTACTCGAGGGCGGCGCGCTCGGGCACCACGCTCGGCCGCTCGCCGCCGTCGACGACGATGCCGTGCACGCGGTCGGTGGGCGGGATGTGCTGGCGCAGAAGACCGACCGCCTGGTAGTTGAGCGCGACGGCATCGAGGGCGTTCCTGCCCATGAACGGGCTGGCCGACGCGTGCGCCGCCACCCCGTGGTAGGTCACCTGGAGCCGGCGCCGCCCCAGGAACGGGTGGTCGATCACGTCGTAGCCGAAGGGGTGGACCATGACCGCCGCGTCGACCCCGTCGAAGAAGCCAGCCCGGGCCAGGATCTCCTTGCCGGAGTTGCCCTCCTCGGCCGGTGTGCCGAGCAGCAGCACCCGCCCGGGCAGCGCCAGGCCCTCCGCGACCGCGCGGCGCAGCGCGAGGAACGCGCCCACCGCGGCGGCCGCGATCACGTTGTGCCCGCACGCGTGCCCGATGCCCGGCAGCGCGTCGTACTCGGCGAGGATCGCCACGGTGGGCCCGGCTGCGGGGTCCGGGCCTCCGGCGTCGGGCCCCTGGGCCGTCAGGCCGGCGCGCACCGCCGTGGCCAGCCCGTGCGAGCCCACGGTGGCGCGGACGCCGTGCCGTGCGAGCAGGTCGGCGATCTCCGCTGCCGCCCGGTGCTCGCGGAACGCCTCCTCGGGGTGCGCGTGGATCACCCGGGCCAGCCCCACCACGTCGTCCTGCAGCGACTGCGCGGCCGTCCGGACGAGGGCGACGTCCTGCTCGTCGGCGCCCTCGAAGGGCGAGGCGACCGGCACGAAGGCCGCCCGGCGGCGCTCGGTCTGCGCGCGCAGCTCGTCCAGGTAGGCGGTGCTCGGCGCCGCCGGGCGAGGACCCTCCACGGCCGCCATCAGGCGCCCCTCCCGCTCCACGGCTCGTCGCCGAGCCGATCGCGCGAGGCGGTGGGCTGGCGAACGGTCATGGTCGGTCTCCTCGAGCCTGGGTCGGAGCCCGGCGGTTGCTCCGGGCATGGGACGCGGTCCCCTGCCCCCAGGATGACGGCCCAGCCCGCCGCAGGTCGAACCGCGTCCATGCTCCGCCGGCCCGGCGCCCCACGCCGAGGGCGGCGACGGGCGCCGGGACGGGGCCGGCCGGCACCGTCCTACGGCGTGTAGATCCTCGGCTGCGGCGGTGCGGCGAACGGCTCGCCGAGGGCGAACCCGGGATGCGGCGGCTGGTTGTACGCCGTGTTCTGCCATGCGATCGCGGTGCGGTACTGCGCGTCGTGCAGCAGCGTGTGCACCTTGAGCGTGGTGACGGCGGGGGTGGCGTAGACCCGCAACGCCGTGGAGTCGGCGGTCGGCCAGACGACCTCCTCGCGCCAGTCCCCCCACAGGTCGCCCGACAACGACGGGGTGGCCTTGGTGCCGTTGACCGCTGCCACCCCCGACGCGGTGAGCAGACGGGTGTCGGCCGACGGGGCGTACTTGCTCACGTGGGTCCGGTCGAGCAGCTCGCGCACGGGGTCCGCGTCCCACCACACGAGGAAGTTCGCGGACGACGGCTTGCGGCCGATGTCGGCGCCCCGGGTGCTGCGCATCACCGGGTCCGCCGAGGACCACGACTCCGCCCCAGGGCTGCCCGCCCAGACGTCGCCCGACACCCCGCGGCCGTTGTCGCCGCCCGCCGGCGTGGACCACAGGACCTGGCCGGTGCGGGCGTCCGCGAACCACGAGCTGGGCTTGCTCGCGTCCTCGCTGACCTTGAAGACCTCCAGCCCGGACCGCCCCGGGTCCAGGTCGCCCACGTGCAGGGCGTCCCCGTGGCCCAGGCGCGTGTTCCAGAGCACGGCGCCGTTGTCGTCGATCGCCGCGGCGCCGTAGACGACCTCCTGCCGGCCGTCGCCGTCCACGTCCGCGATCGAGAGCTGGTGGTTGCCCTGCCCCGCCACGGCGCTGTTGCCCGTCGAGGAGCTGTTCGAGTCGAACGTCCACCGCCGGGTCAGCGCCCCGTCGCGGTAGTCCCACGCCGCCACCACGGCCCGCGTGTAGTAGCCGCGGGCCATGATGATCGACGGGCGCTGGCCGTCCAGGTAGGCCGTCCCGGCGAGGAACCTGTCGACCCGGTTGCCGTAGGAGTCGCCCCAGCTGGACACCGTCCCGCGTCCCGGGACGTAGTCGGCGGTGGCCCCGATCGAGCCGTCGGCGCCGCGGAACACGGTGAGGTACTCCGGACCGCTGAGCACGTAGCCGGAGGAGTTGCGGTGGTCGGCGCCCGCGGAGCCGATCACCTGGCCGGTGCCGGACCGGGAGCCGTCGGCGGTCTTGACCGCGACCTCCGCCCTGCCGTCGCCGTCGTAGTCGTAGACCTGGAACTGCGTGTAGTGGGCGCCGGCGCGGATGTTGCGCCCGAGATCGATGCGCCACAGCCTCGTGCCGTCCAGCTCGTAGGCGTCCAGGTGCACGTTGCCCGTGTAGCCGGACTGCGAGTTGTCCTTGGCGTTCGACGGCTCCCACTTGAGCACGATCTCGAGCTGGCCGTCGCCGTCGAGGTCCCCCACGCTGGCGTCGTTGGCGCTGTACGTGTACGCCTCGCCAGTCGGGGTGGCGCCGCCGGCGGGCTTCTGGATCGGCACGTCGAGGTGGCCGTTCGCGAAGGTGATGCTGGCGCGGGACGCGGCCTGCTCAAGCCCGTCCACCACGGCCCGCACGGTGTACGAGGCGTCGGCGGGGGCGCCGGCGTCGTACAGGTTCGTGGAGTCCGTCACGGGCGACGAGGTGAGGCGGGTGGATCCGCGGTAGACGTGGAACCCCGTGCTGCGGGCCTCGGAGCCGAGCAGGCGCCACTGCACCAGGTTGCCGTTGCCCGACCGCACGCTGATCAGGCCGCGGTCGAGCCGCTCGGCCTGCCACGACCCGGCGACGGGCCCGGTGGGCTGGGGCGTCGGCGTGGTGGTGGGCGTCGCCGTGGGGCTCGCGGTCGGCGACGCGGTGGCGGTGGCCGTGGGACCGCTAGTGGGCGAGGCGGACGGCGTCGGCACGGACCCGGCGCACGCGGCGCCGTTGAGGGTGAAGCCGCTCGGCGCCGGGTTGGCGGAGCCGTTCCATCCGCCGTTGAACCCGAACGACACCGAGCCGCCGGTCGGCGCCGCCGCGTTGTAGCCGGCGTCCGTGACGGTCACGGCCGAGCCGGACTGCGTGGCGACACCGTTCCAGGCCTGCGCGATCGTCTGCCCCGCGGTGAAGGACCATCCGAGCGCCCACCCGTCGACCGGGTCCCCCAGGTTCGTGATGGTGACAGCAGCCCCGAACCCGGTGGACCACTGGTTCGTCACCTCGTAGTCCACGCGGCACGCGACGGCGGCGGAGGCGCCGTGCGCCGCCATGACCCCCGCGCCCGCGCTCAGGGCGGCGATCGCGATCATCCCGGTGGCTCTGCGTCGAGCTGACATCTGTCTCCCCTTCGAGCGGATGCGCGGGGAGGCGACGGCGCCCGGGCGTCGAGCAAGCGCTCTCCCGCAGCAGACGCTAGGAGCCGGGGCGCCCGCGTGTCACGCGAGGAGCCGGTCTGAAGCGATTCGTCGGCACGATCTGCGCCGGGCCGCCTCGCGGGGAGAGCCGCGCGGCGGAGTGGCGGTCAGCGCCGGCGCCGCACCAGCACCAGGTCGTCCCGGTGCACCAGCACGCGGCCGTACTGCGGGCCGAGGTCCGCGCGCAGCTCGGAGGTCGTGTGGCCCAGCAGGTCCGGGACCTCCTCCGAGGAGTAGGCGACCAGGCCTCGGGCCACCACGTCGCCGTCGGGCCCGCACAGCTCGACCGGGTCGCCGGCCTCGAACGTGCCCTCGGCGCGGGTCACACCGGCCGGCAGCAGCGACGTGCGCCGGTCCACCACCGCGCGCACGGCGCCCTCGTCGAGCACCAGCCGGCCCCGGGTCCGGGCCGCGTGCGCGAGCCACAGCAGGCGGGTGGAGGCCCGCCGTCCGGTCGCCGCGAACCAGGTGCCGACGTCCTCGCCGGCCAGGGCCGCCGCGGCGTTCTCAGCCGACGTCAGCACCACCGGGATGCCCGACGCCGTCGCGATCGCCACCGACTCGAGCTTGGTGACCATGCCGCCCGTGCCCACGGCGCTGCCCCGGGCGGTCACATCGATGCCCTCGAGGTCGCGCGGGCCGCGGACCTCGGGGATCCGCACCGAGCCAGGCCGTGACGGCGGCCCGGTGTGCAGCCCGTCCACGTCGGTGAGCAGCACCATCGCGTCCGCCCGCACGAGGTGCGAGACCAGCGCCGCGAGCCGGTCGTTGTCGCCGAATCGGATCTCGTCGGTGGCGACGGCGTCGTTCTCGTTGATCACCGGCACCACGCCGAGCTCGAGCAGCCGGGTCAGGGCCCGCTGCGCGTTGCGGTAGTGGGTGCGCCGCACTGTGTCGTCGGCCGTCAGCAGCACCTGGCCGACCCGCAGCCCGTGGTCCCAGAACGATCGGGTGTAGTGCGCCACGAGCAGGCCCTGTCCGGCCGACGCGGCGGCCTGCTGGGTCGCCAGGTCGCGTGGCCGCGACGACAGGCCCAGGGGGCCGATCCCGGCCGCGATCGCGCCGGACGAGACGAGCACGACCTGGCCGCCCGCGGCACGCCGGGCGGCCAGCACCTTGACCAGCGCGTCGAGGCGCTCGGGGTCGAGATGGCCGTCCTCGTCCGTGAGGGACGAGGACCCGACCTTGACGACCACGCGCGGCGCGTCGACGAGCTGGCGACGGTCGAGCAGTGCGGCTGCGCTCACAGGGTGCATCCTCCCCCGCGACGGCTTCCCCTCACCGGAGTGCCCGCCCCCCGGACCGCTGCCATGTCAGTCCTCGTCCGTCCAGAGGCCTGCCTCGCGCTCCGTCCACAGCTCGGCGCGCGCCTCGGCCTTGGCGTCCATGCGGTCCTTGTACTGCTCGCGCTTCTCGCCACGGGTGGGCCGCGACCGCTCCTCGATGCGCATGTCGGTGCCACGCGGGCCGGCGAGCAGCTCGGAGCCGGTGAGCAAAGTGGGCTCCCAGTCGAAGACCACGCCGTCCGGGCCCGCGCCGATGACGACCTCCGCGCCCGCGACGGCGCCGGCGGCGAAGAGCTTCTCCTCCACGCCCAGCCGTGCCAGGCGGTCGGCGAGGTAGCCGACGGCCTCGTCGTTGCGGAAGTCCGTCTGGCGGACCCAGCGCTCGGGCTTCGAGCCGATGATCTGGAAGTAGTCCCGGCCACCCTCGGTGCGGCGCGTCACGGTGAAGCCCGTGTCGTCGACCGCCTTGGGCCGCAGCACCACGCGGGTCGGCTCGGGGACCGGAGCCTCGCGGCGCGCCCGGTCGATCAGCTCGCCCAGCGCGAACGTGAGCGGCCGCAGGCCCTCGTGGCTCGCCGTGGAGATCTCGAAGACCTGCAGGCCCCGCGCCTCGAGCTCGGGGCGCACCATCTCGGCGAGCTCGCGCGCCTCGGGCACGTCGATCTTGTTGAGCACGACCAGGCGGGGACGCTCGTTGAGCGGGACACGGCCGCCCTCGATGCCCAGGTCGCCCGAGTAGGTCGCCAGCTCGGCCTCGAGGGCCTCGAGGTCGCTGAGCGGGTCGCGGTCGGGCTCGAGCGTCGCGCAGTCGAGCACGTGCACCAGCACGGCGCAGCGCTCGATGTGCCGCAGGAACTCCAGGCCCAGCCCCTTGCCCTCGCTGGCGCCCGGGATCAGGCCGGGCACGTCGGCGACGGTGTAGCGGGCCGAGCCGGCCTGCACCACGCCCAGGTTGGGGATCAGGGTGGTGAACGGGTAGTCCGCGATCTTGGGCCGAGCGGCCGAGATCGCCGCGACCAGGCTCGACTTGCCCGCGCTCGGGAAGCCCACCAGGGCCACGTCGGCGATCGTCTTGAGCTCGAGCACGACGTCGCGGGCCTCGCCGGGCTCGCCCAGCAGCGCGAAGCCGGGGGCCTTGCGGCGCGGCGACGCGATGGCGGCGTTGCCCAGGCCGCCGTGGCCGCCCGCGGCGATGACGTACTCGGCGCCGGCGCCCACCAGGTCGGCGAGCACCTCACCGGTGGTCGACTTCACCACGGTGCCGTCCGGCACCGGGAGCACCAGGTCCTCGCCGGAGGCTCCCTGGCGGTGGTCGCCCATGCCCTGCTTGCCCGAGGAGGCGTGCCGGTGGGGGGCGTGGTGGTAGTCGAGCAGGGTGGTCACCTGGGGGTCGACGACCAGGGTGACGCTCCCGCCGTGGCCGCCGTTGCCGCCATCGGGCCCGGCCAGGGGCTTGAACTTCTCACGGTGGATCGAGACGCACCCGTGGCCACCGTCACCGCCGCTGGCATGCAGGACGACGCGGTCGACGAAGGTCGCCATCGGTCACCACTCTCCTCGAGCCGGCACGTGCCGGCCACTCTCCACTGCCGCGAATGCTGGCAGGCCATGCTGCGCGTCGCCCGCACCGCGTGCGCGCTCTGCTTCTGCCCGCGCCCTGCTCGGCGCCGGCAACGACGAAGGGACGCACCGCACCGGTGCGCCCCTCCGACGAACGAGATGGGACGGGGTCAGACCGCCGCCGCCACGATGTCGATGACCTTGCGGCCACGACGCTGGCCGAACTCCACGGCGCCCGGCGCCAGCGCGAACAGCGTGTCGTCCTTGCCACGGCCGACGTTGATGCCGGGGTGGAAGTGCGTGCCACGCTGGCGGACGATGATCTCGCCAGCCTTGACGACCTGGCCACCGAAGCGCTTGACGCCCAGGCGCTGCGCGTTCGAGTCGCGACCGTTGCGCGACGAACTCGCGCCCTTCTTGTGTGCCATGACGAACCTGCCTTCGTGCTCAGATGGATGACGCCCCGCGGACCACGCCGCGGTGCAAGATCAGTTGATGCCGGTGACCTTCAGGCGGGTCAGCTTCTGGCGGTGACCCTTGCGGACGCGGTAGCCGGTCTTGTTCTTGTACTTCAGGATGTCGATCTTCGGGCCCTTCTCATCCCGGACGACCTCAGCCGTCACGGTGATCTTGGCCAGGTCCTGAGCGTCGTGGGTGACCTTCTCACCGTCGACGAGCAGCAGAGCGGGAAGCTCAACAGTCGCACCAGCCTGTGCGGAGAGGCGGTCGACGACGACGACGTCGCCCACGGCGACCTTCTCCTGGCGGCCGCCAGCCTTCACGATCGCGTACACCACGTTGCTGCTCATCTCTGCTCGTCGAACTTCAGTCAGGGGCGCGCTCTACGTGATGGACACGGGTGTTGGCCCTCACATCACGGACGCGCACGTCGGTGCTCCCAAAGGCACCGACGCTCAAGAGTACGGAACGCCTCTGGCTCGGTCAAATGAGCCGGAGGCGCCCCGCACCCGTCAGGCCGTCGGGGATTCGTCGTCCCCGTCGGCCTCGAACACCTCGGGCGCCACGGGGGTCAGGGCCAGAGCCTCGACCACCTCGGCCTGGGCCGCCCGCGCCTGCACGGCCTCCTCCGCCGCGACGACGTCCGTCGCCTCGCCGGAGGGCACCGCGAACGCCGCCAGCACGTCGAGCACCGGGGGCGCCTGTGCTGCCTCTGCTGCCACGTCCGGCACAGCAGGCGCGTCGGCCTGCCGCGCCGTGGCGGCAGGAGCCTTCGCGCCCCGGGCAGCCGGGGCCAACGCGTCGAGCTGGGCGGCGGTGGCGCGCGGGGCGCCCTCCTCGCCGTGCTCGTGCGCGTGCGCGGCGGCAGCCGCGATGGTCGCGAGAGTGGCCTTCACGGCCTCCCTGGCCTCCGGGAGCACCGGGACCGCGGGAAGCGCCGAGGCAGCCGCCGGAGCGGCCTCCTTGGCGCCACGCTTGCGACGCGCGCGCTTGGGCTCCGCCTCGGCGGGGGCGGCAGCGGCCTGCTGGCCGGAGCCCGCGTCGGGTCGACCGCCCCGCTCGATCGGGTCCGTGTGCACGATGAACCCGCGGCCGTGGCAGTGCTCGCACGTCTCGCTGAACGCCTCGACCAGGCCCTGGCCCACGCGCTTGCGCGTCATCTGCACCAGGCCGAGCGAGGTGACCTCGGCCACCTGGTGCTTGGTCCGGTCCCGGCCCAGGCACTCGACCAGGCGACGCAGCACCAGGTCGCGGTTCGACTCGAGCACCATGTCGATGAAGTCGATGACGATGATGCCGCCGATGTCCCGCAGCCGGAGCTGGCGGACGATCTCCTCGGCCGCCTCCAGGTTGTTGCGGGTCACGGTCTCCTCGAGCGTGCCGCCCGATCCCGTGAACTTGCCGGTGTTGACGTCGACCACGGTCATGGCCTCGGTCCGCTCGATGATCAGCGAGCCGCCCGAGGGCAGCCAGACCTTGCGGTCCATGCCCTTGGCCAGCTGCTCGTCGACGCGGTGCGCGGTGAACACGTCGCCCTTGCCCGTCCAGCGGGTGACCTTCTCGGCCAGGTCCGGGGCCAGGTCGCCGATGTAGCCGGAGATCGTCGCCCACGCCTCGTCGCCCTGCACCACGAGCGAGCTGAAGTCGTCGTTGAAGATGTCGCGGACCACGCGGATGGCCATGTCCGGCTCACCCTGCAGCAGCGCCGGCGCGGACGCCGACTTCGCCTTCTTCTCGATGGCCTCCCACTGCCCCTGCAGCCGGGCGATGTCGGCGCGCAGCTCGTCCTCGCTGGCGCCCTCGGCCGCGGTGCGCACGATGACGCCCGCGGAGTCCGGCACGATCTCGCGCAGGATCTTCTTCAGGCGCGAGCGCTCGGTGTCGGGGAGCTTGCGGCTGATGCCGGTCATCCCGCCGCCGGGCACGTACACGAGGTACCGGCCCGCGAGGGTGATCTGCGACGTCAGGCGGGCGCCCTTGTGCCCGATCGGGTCCTTGGTGACCTGCACGAGCACCGAGTCGCCAGACTTGAGCGCCTGCTCGATGCGGCGCGGCTGGCCCTCGAGGCCCGCGGCGTCCCAGTTGACCTCGCCGGCGTACAGCACCGCGTTGCGGCCCTTGCCGACGTCCACGAACGCCGCCTCCATGCTGGGCAGGACGTTCTGCACCCGGCCGAGGTACACGTTCCCGGCCATGGAGACCTGCGCCTGGCGGGAGACGTAGTGCTCGACGAGCACACCGTCCTCCAGCACGGCGATCTGCGTGCGGCCGTCGTCCTCCCGCACGACCATCGAGCGCTCGACGGCCTCGCGGCGGGCCAGGAACTCGGACTCGGTGATGATCTGGCGACGGCGGCCGGCGTCCCGGCCCTCGCGGCGGCGCTGGCGCTTGGCCTCGAGGCGGGTCGAGCCGCGCAGGGCGGTGACCTCGTCGCTCGACGTGCGCGAGCCGCGCGAGCGGGTGGGGGCCGACGGCTCCGGCTCCCCCGACTCGCCCCGGCCGCTGCGACGGCGACGACGACGGCGACGGCTCGAGCCGCCCTGCTCGTCGTGCTCGCCCTCGGCCTCGGCGCCCTCGGTGGCGGCGTCCTCGTCCTGCGGGTCGTCGGCCGAGTCGGCGTCGTGCGACTCGGCGGCGTCGGCCTGCTCGTCCGAGCTGCGGCCACGACGGCCGCGACCGCCACGGCGGCGACGCCGGCGCTGCGCCGACTGCTCGTCGTCGCGCGACTCGTCGTCGTGCGACCCGTCCGCTTCGCCGTCGGAGAGGTCCTCGTCGACGGGCGCCTGGTCGACGACGTCGGCCTGCTCGTCCTCGTCCAGCTCGACCGCCTGGGGCGCGCGACGGCCACGGCGGCGCGACGGCCGCTCGGGAGCGGCGGGCGCCTCCGCGGGGGCGGCGTCCGTGGACTCCTCCTCGACGTGCTGCGCGACCGCGGCCTCCGAGACCAGCTCGGGAGGGCCGGCGGGCGCCTGGGCGCGGCGACGGCGGGGGCGGGCGTCCGGGTCCGGAGCCTGGAAGAGCAACGCCGTGGTGGCCATCCGCGACGTGGCGCCGCGGGGCTCCTCGGCTCGCGCCTGCTCGGGCTCCACGGACGCCGTCTCCTGCGGGGCGTCGCCGGCGGCCTCGGACCGCGGCGCGCGGGACCGGCCGCGTCGCGACCCGGCGGCCGTGCGCGGTTCCGCCGGCGCCTTGCCGGTGGCGGCGAGCTCGGCGAAGACGTCGAGCCCGCCAGCGGCGGCCGAGCCCTCGGCGGCGTCCTCTTCCTCGTCCTCTTCCTCGACCTCGACCTCGACGACAGGCTCCGGGGCCTTGCGGGCGCGACGAGTGCGCTTCGGCTTCTCGACCGGCGCGGCCGCGTCCTGCTCGGGCGCCTCGGCCTCGGCGGCCTGGGCGTCCGCGGCGGGCGTCTCGTCGGTGGCGGACGCCTCGGCGGCAGGTGCGGTCACCGGGCGGGTGGAGCGACGGCTGCGCTTGCGGGCCGGCGCGGGCTCCGCGGCGGCAGGGGCCTCGGCGGCAGGCGACTCGGCGGCAGGGGCGGCCACGGCCGGGCTGCTCGTCGCGACGTCGTCGGCCGTGGCGCCGGTGGCGGGCTCGACCGCGGCGGACGCCGCGGGCCGGACCGCGCGGCGCGAGCGGGTGGCACGCGGGGCCGGGGCCTCTCCGAGTGCGGGCTGCGCCGGCTCGGCCGCCGAGGGCTCGGCCGCCTCCTCGGCGGCGGGAGCGGCTGCCGCGGCGGGCTTGGTGACCCGACGCGAACGGGTGCGGGGCGCCTTGGCGGGCTGCGGCTCGACGGGGGCCTCGCCGGCCGTCGGCGCGGTGGCCGGCACGTCCGCCGAGGTGGACGCGGTCGCGGCCGTCGAGGCGCTGGTCACAGCGGCCCCGAACGTGGCGCTCTCGAGCGTGGGCCCATCGGACGGCGGCGCCGTCTTGCGGGTCGCGCGGCGTCGGGCGGGCTTGCTGGGCACGGTGGCGGGAGCAGAGCCCCCGGCGTCGACCTTCGTGCTGCTGTCGCTGTTCTCAGGGGTGATGTCGAACGTCACGCGTGGTGCTCCTGCATGCCCCTCGGAGCCGGCCACACTCCTCGGCGCCCCAGGGGCGGTCGGTCGTCGCTCGCGCTGTGCGCTGCGACGGAAGTCGTCGGTGGCGGCTGCTGCACCGCGGTCGGCGCCATCGCCAGCCAGCATGTCGTTCGAGAGCCCCACGGTGGGGATCGGTCACATCCGGCGGCGCCTGGCGAGCTCGACACGCTAGGTACTGCGAGCACGGTCACGGAATCAGAACGGTGTGGTCGCCCTGGAATCCGCTGTCAGTATCGCACAGGAGCCTTGAGACGGGGAGGCGACACGGCGGGTGCACCATGGAGCCGGGCTCGTGGTGTGCGCGCGATGGCCCAGGACCTAGGTCCCGGGCCCCCCGCCCACGTCGACCTACCGTTCGGACAGGGAGCGTCGGCCCGAACCCCCATAGCCAAGCACGTGACGGAGTCATCCCGTGGAAGCCCTCGACCTGGCCAGGTGGCAGTTCGGCATCACCACCGTCTACCACTTCATCTTCGTCCCGTTGACGATCGGCCTGGCCCCGCTCGTGGCCCTGATGCAGACCTTCTGGGTGCGCACCGGCAACGAGCGTTGGCTGCGCCTCACCAAGTTCTTCGGGAAGCTGCTGCTGATCAACTTCGCGATCGGTGTCGCCACCGGCATCGTGCAGGAGTTCCAGTTCGGCATGAACTGGAGCGAGTACTCGCGCTTCGTCGGCGACGTCTTCGGCGCCCCGCTGGCGATGGAGGCACTGGCCGCGTTCTTCGTCGAGTCGACGTTCCTGGGGCTGTGGATCTTCGGTTGGGACAAGCTGCCCAAGAAGATCCACCTCGCGTGCATCTGGGCCGTGGCCATCGCCACCAACCTGTCGGCCTACTTCATCCTGGCCGCGAACTCGTGGATGCAGCACCCCGTCGGCACCGTGTTCAACCTGGAGACGGGCCGCGCGGAGATGGTCGACGTGTGGGCTGTGCTCACCAACAGCACCCTGCTCGCCGCGTTCCCGCACACCATCACCGCCGCGTGGCTCACCGCCGGCACGTTCGTCGCCGGCATCGCGGGCTGGTGGATGGTGCGCCTGGTCCGCAACGGCCAGGCCGAGAAGGCGCGAGAGGTCTACCGCCCCGCGGTGGTGCTCGGCATGGTGACGATGCTCATCTCCGGCGTCGGGCTGGGCCTGTCCGGCGACTTCCAGGCGAAGCTCATGTTCCAGCAGCAGCCGATGAAGATGGCCGCGGCCGAGGCCCTGTGCGAGAGCACCGACGGCGCCGCGTTCTCGATCCTCGCGATCGGCGACATCAACGCCGACTGCGACGGGGTCACCCACCTGATCGAGCTGCCGGGCGTCACCTCGTTCCTCGCGTCCAACGACTTCACCGCGCACCTCGACGGCGTCAACCAGCTGCAGGAGCGGTACGAGGAGCTGTACGGCGAGGGCGTCGACTACACGCCCGACCTGGCCATCACCTACTGGAGCTTCCGCCTGATGATCGGCCTGGCGGTCGGATCGGCCGCGCTCGCCGCCGCGTCGCTGTGGCTGACCCGCAAGGGCCGCGTCACCGACAACATCTGGTTCTCGCGGCTCGCGATCGCCGCGATCCCCATGCCGTTCCTGGCGAGCTCGTTCGGCTGGGTCTTCACCGAGATGGGCCGCCAGCCCTGGGTGGTGGCCCCCAACCCGACCGGCGTGGACGGGGTGTGGCTGCTCACCGCGCGCGGCGTCTCCGAGGTGGTGAGCCCGACCTCCGTGATCATCTCGATGGTGGCCTTCACGGCGCTCTACGGGGTCCTCGCGGTCATCTGGTACAAGCTCATGCACCGCTTCGCGGTCGAGGGCGTGGCCGACACCGAGCACGACCCGAGCCCCGACAACCCTGACAACCACCGACCCGACGACCACAGCGGCGACGCGGCCGACAAGCCGCTGTCGTTCGCGTACTGAGGCAGGAGTCATGGAGCTCACGACAGTCTGGTTCCTGCTGATCGCCCTGCTCTGGGCCGGCTACCTCGTCCTCGAGGGGTTCGACTTCGGGGTGGGCATGCTGCTCAAGCTGCTCGGGCGCGACGACAAGGAGCGTCGCGTCATGATCAACACGATCGGCCCCGTGTGGGACGGCAACGAGGTGTGGCTGCTGACGGCGGGCGGCGCGACGTTCGCCGCCTTCCCCGAGTGGTACGCCACGATGTTCTCCGGCTTCTACCTGCCGCTGCTGCTGATCCTGCTCGCGCTGATCGTCCGGGTCGTCGCCTTCGAGTGGCGCGGCAAGATCGACGATGACGCCTGGCGCAACCGCGCGGACTGGGCCCTGACCATCGGCTCCTGGGTCCCCGCGATCCTGTGGGGCGTCGCGTTCGCGAACCTGGTGCGCGGTGTCGAGCTCGACGCGAGCCACCAGTACGTCGGCGGGTTCTTCGCGCTGCTCAACCCGTTCGCCCTCGTGGGCGGCCTCACCACCGCGCTGCTCTTCGCCACGCACGGCGCCGTGTTCCTGGCCCTGAAGTCCGACGGCGAGGTGCGCCGGCGCGCCGGCGCGCTCGCCTCCCGGCTGTCCGTGGTCACGCTCGTGGTCGCCGCCGCCTGGGCGATCTGGGCGCAGGTCGCGTACTCCGTGGCGTGGACGTGGGCCGCCGTCGCCGTGGCCGCGATCGCCCTGGTGGCGCTCGTGCTGGCCACCCGCGCCCGGCGTGAGGGCTGGGCGTTCATCGCCTCGGCCGTGACGCTCGTCGCCGCCGTGGTGCTGATCTTCGGCTCGATGTACCCCGACGTGATGCCCGCCTTCAACCCCGCCAACTCGCTGACCATCGACAACGCCTCGTCGTCGTCGTACACGCTCACGGTGATGACGTGGGTCGCGGTGTGCCTGGTGCCCATCGTCCTGCTCTACCAGGGCTGGACGTACTGGGTCTTCCGCAAGCGCATCTCGTCCGAGCAGATCCCCGACTCGATCGGCCTGACCTTCGCCCGCGTGAAGGCCGCCGCCTGGGGCTCGGACAACGGCAGCGGCAACGGCCTGCACCACCGCGACGACGCAGCGGCCACGGACGACGGCCCCGTGGCCTCGGGCTCGCGGTCGGGCGGCTCGTCGTCGTGAGGCGCGTCCGGCTGTGAAGCCACTCGACCCCCGGCTGCTGCGCCACGCGCGCGCGGCGCGGCGGTACGTCGGCCTCACGGTGGTGCTGGGCCTGGCCGTCGCAGGCCTGGTCATCGCCCAGGCGTTGCTGCTCGGCCGGGCGCTGGGCTCCGCCGTCCAGGACGGCGCGGACCTGGCGGAGCTCGCGCCCCTGATCGGCTGGCTCGTGGCGGTCGTGGGGGCGCGCGCCCTCGTCGCGGGCGCCCAGGAGCGGTACGCGCACCGGGCCGCGACCCGTGCGATCGGCGAGCTCCGCGCGCAGGTGGTCGAGCGGGCCACGGCCCTCGGACCGCGCTGGCTCGCGGGCGGCGCCGGCCCCCGGGTGGTCACGCTCGTGACGCGAGGGCTGGAGAACCTCGAGCCCTACTTCGTCAAGTACCTCCCCCAGCTGGTGCTGGCGGCGACGGTGACGCCGGCGACGGTGCTCGTGGTGCTGGGCCTGGACTGGATCTCCGCGGCCATCGTGGTGGGCACCATCCCGCTGGTCCCGCTGTTCATGGTGCTGGTCGGCCGACTCACACAGGGCCGGTCCGAGCGCGGGCTGCGCGTCATGCAGCGGCTCGGCTCCCAGGTGCTCGACCTGCTCGCCGGGCTGCCCACGCTGCGCGGTTTCGGCCGGGAGCGCGGGGCCGCGGGGCGGGTCGCCGACCTGGGCCGGGCGCATCGCCGCGCCACGATGGGCACGCTGCGGATCGCGTTCCTGTCCGGGATGGTCCTCGAGCTGCTCACCACGCTCGCCGTGGCGCTGGTGGCCGTCGCGATCGGCATGCGGCTGGTCTACGGCCACATGGACCTGGTCACCGGCCTGACGGTGCTGGTGCTCGCCCCCGAGGTGTACCTGCCGCTGCGCCAGGTGGGCGCCCACTTCCACGCGTCGACCGACGGGGTCGCCGCCGCGGAGCAGGTCTTCGAGGTCCTCGAGACCCCGCTGCCGGAGCAGGGCTCCCAGCCGTGCCCCGACCTGCGGACGGCGACGATCAGGCTGCGCAACGTGAGCGTGCGCGCCCCCGGACGCGACGTCCTGGCCCCTGCGGGGCTCGACGTCGAGCTGCGCCCCGGGCAGGTGCTGGCCCTCACCGGCGCCAGCGGGGGCGGCAAGACCACGGCGGTGTCGGTGCTGCTCGGCCTGCTCCGGCCGGACACGGGCGACGTCGAGGTGGTCCCCGCCGGCGGTGACGCGCTCCCGCTGGCCGACATCGACCTCGCCACCTACTGGAGCCAGGTGTCGTGGCTGCCGCAACGGCCGGTGCTGGAGCCGGGCACGGTCGAGGAGGTCGTGTGGGGCGGCGCGCTGCCCCGCACGGGCGCCCGGGACCGGGCTGCGGCCCTCACCGGGCTCGACGCGGTCGTGGCCTCGCTGCCCGGCGGCTGGGGCGCGCCCCTGGGCCGCGGCGGGAGCGGGCTGTCCGTGGGGCAGCGCCAGCGGGTCGCGCTGACCCGCGCGCTGCTCTCCGACGCGCCCCTGGTGGTGCTCGACGAGCCCACCGCCCACCTGGACGCCGCCTCGGAGGACGTCGTGCTCCGGACCGTCGAGGCGCTGCGACGCGACGGGCGGACCGTGCTGCTGGTCGCGCACCGCGCGTCCCTGACCGCCCTGGCCGACCAGGTCGTCGAGGTCCGGCCCGCGGACGTCGACGATGCCGTGCGCGTCGGTGAGGAGGTTGCCGCATGAGCGCCGCGGCCGCCGCCCCGACTGTCTCCCCCACGTCCTCCGCGCTTCCCGCCGAGCCCTCTCGCGCCACCGCCACCGACCGTCCGCGCAGCAGGTGGGCCCGGAGCGACGACCCGCTGTGGCGCGCGGTGGCGCTGCTGGGAGTGCGCCCGGCGCGGGTGGCGCTGGCTGTCCTGCTGGGCGTCCTCGGCCTCGGCTGCGCCGTGGCCCTGGCCGCCGTGTCCGCCTGGCTCATCGCCCGCGCGTCGCAGATGCCGCCGGTGCTGGCCCTGTCGGTGGCCACCGTGGGGGTGCGGGCCTTCGGCATCGGCCGGGGGGTCTTCCGCTATGTCGAACGCCTGACCTCCCATGACGTCGCGCTGCGCGGCATGGCCAACCTCCGCACCGCGCTGTACCGCCGCCTCGCGGTAGGCAGGCCCGAGGCGACGCTGCGCCTGCGCCGCGGCGACCTGCTGACGCGCGTGGGGGCCGATGTCGACGCGGTGGGCGACGCCGTCGTGCGAGGTCTGCTGCCCATCGCGGTCGCCGCGGTGCTCGGCGTGGGCACGGTCGTCGCGATGTCCCTGTTCCTGCCCGCCGCGGGCCTGAGCCTCGCGGCCTGCCTGCTGCTGGCGGGCGTGGTGGCGCCCTGGCTCGCCGCCCGCGCCGCCCGCACCACCGAGCAGCGCGCCGTGCACGCCCGGGCAGCCCTGTCCACGGTGGCTCTCGGCCTGCTGGACGACGCGGGTCCGCTGACCGTGCAGGGCCGCGCGCCCCAGGAGCTCGCCGCGCTGCGCGAGGCCGACCGCGAGCTCGCCTCAGCCGCCGACGCGGGAGCCCGCCCGGCCGCCCTGGGCGCCCTGCTCGGGTCGCTCGCGACCGGCCTGGCGACGCTGGCCGCGCTGCTGCTCGGCGTGCCGGCCGTCCAGTCGGGGGCGTTGGCCCCGGTGGAGCTCGCCGTCATCGTGCTGACCCCGCTCGCCTCGTTCGAGGCCGTCAACGTGCTGCCCACCGCGGCGATCCAGCTGCAGCGCTCGCGCGCCGCCGCCCGACGCATCATGGCGCTGCTCGACGCCGCGGCTCCCGACGGCGGCGTCCCGGTCGAGCTCTCGGACGAGCCCGACCTCTCCCCCGCCGCCTCGTCCGCCCCGCAGGGCCCGCCGCCCACAGAGCTGCTCGCCCGCGGCCTGGCGTGCGGGTGGCCCGGCCGCGCCCCGGTCGTCGAGGCGCTCGACCTCGACGTGCGGCCCGGCCGGTCAATCGCGGTGGTCGGCCCCAGCGGCGCCGGGAAGACCACGCTGCTGCTGACCCTCGCCGGGCTGATCCCCCGCCAGGGGGGCAGCCTCGAGCTGGGCGGCGTCCCCCTCGACGGGCTCCCCCACGACGAGGTCGCGCGGAGCGTGGTGCTCACCTCGGAGGACGCGCACGTCTTCGAGACGTCCGTCCTGGAGAACCTGCGCGTGTCCCGCGGCGACGTGACGCCCGAGGAGGCCGTCGCGGCGCTCGAGCGGGCGGGCCTCGGCCAGTGGCTGGCGGCCCTGCCCGACGGCGTCTCCACCGAGCTCGGGCCGGACGCGCAGAGCGTCTCCGGTGGCGAGCGCCGGCGCCTGCTGCTGGCGCGGGCCCTGCTCTCCCACGCGCCGCTGCTCCTGGTCGACGAGCCGGCCGAGCACCTCGACGCGGAGACCGCCGACCGGCTGGTGCGCGACCTGCTCTCGCAGGGCTCCGAGGACGCGCGCCGGGGTGTGGTGGTGGTCACGCACCGCCTGTCGCCACTCGACGCCGCAGACGAGATCCTGGTGGTCGAGGGCGGTCGCGTGACCGGTCGAGGCAGCCACGAGGATCTGCTGGCCGCGCATGCGGGCTACCGTGATGGCTTCGCACGAGAGCACGAGGCACCGGAGGAACCATGATCGACCGCCCGACCCGCGGTGGCGCCGCAGTCGAGGACGCCCCGACCGGCGACGGTCTGACGGAGCTGCTCAACGCCGTTCTCTCCGTGGCGAGCGACCTCGACCTGACCGGGGTGCTCGAGAGGTTCGTGCACGTCAGCGCCGAGCTCACCGGCGCGGCGTACGGGGCCATCAACGTGCTCGACAAGCGCGGCGCGTCGACGACCTTCGTGCAGACGGGGGTGCCCGCGGCTGTCGCCGCGATGCTCGGGCACCCGCCGCACCGGGTCGGCGTGCTGAGCAAGATCCCGGCCACCGGCGTCCTGCTGCTCGACGACCTCATGCAGCACCCGGCGTTCGAGGGCTTCCCGCCCGGGCATCCCCCCATGGGCTCGTTCCTGGGCGCGGCCGTGCGCGTGCGCGACCAGGTGTACGGCTACCTCTACCTCTCTGACAAGGCCGGCGGGTTTACCGAGGACGACGCCACGGTGGTCGTCGCGCTGGCCGCCGCCGCGGGGGTCGCCGTCGCGAACGCCCAGCTCTACACCGAGGCGGCGCGCCGGGAGCACTGGCTGCGCGCCGGGCAGGACATCACCACGATGCTGCTCTCGGGCGTCGACGAGGAGGACGCGCTGGCGCACATCGCCGCGACGGCGCGCGACGTGGCCGATGCCGACACCGCCGCCCTGGCGCTGCCCGGGATGGGCGGGGAGCTCATGATCGAGCTCGCCGACGGCCACAACGCGGACAGCCTGATCGGCGAGATCATGCCGCGCGACGGCCGGTCGTGGTCGGTGATGACCGAGGGCCGCGGCTTGCTGGTCGAGTCCCTGTCGCGGTCGCGCGTGGTGCGGGTGGTGCCGATGCGCGCGTTCGGGCCGGCCCTGTTCGCCCCGCTGCAGACCTCCGGGCGCGGGGTGGGCGTGCTGATCCTGCTGCGCCGCATCGGCAGCCCCACGTTCGACCCGAGCGACCTCGTGACCGCGGAGTCCTTCGCCTCCCAGGCCGCCCTGGCCTTCGTCCTCGCCGAGGCCCGCCACGCGCAGGACGTCGCGGCGCTGCTCGACGAGCGCGAGCGCATCGCCCGGGACCTGCACGACCTGGCCATCCAGCAGCTCTTCGCCACGGGCATGCAGCTCGAGACGGTGCGCCGCCGCGCGGCGCGAGGCGTCGACCCGAGCGAGCTCACGAGCATCGTGGAGGAGGCCCTCGACAACGTCGACGGCTCGGTGCGGCAGATCCGCCAGATCGTCTACGCCCTGCGGGACCCGGACGCCGCCACCGGCCTCGTGGAGCGGCTGCGCCGGGAGACCAGCCTGGCCCGCACCGGGCTGGGCTTCGCGCCGTCCCTGGTCGTCTCGCTCGACGACGTCCCCGTGCCCGACGGCGACTACCTCGAGGCGGACCAGGTCGACGCGCGCGTCGGCACCGACCTCACCGACGACGTCGTCGCCGTGGTGCGCGAGGGGTTGGCGAACGCCGCCCGCCACGCCCACGCGTCGGGCGTCACCGTGCGCGTGTCGGTGCGCGGCTCCGGCCCCACCGGCACGGTGCTGGTCGAGGTCGAGGACGACGGCTCCGGCCTGCCGCCCGTGCGCGACCGTCGATCGGGCACCGGCAACCTGGCCGCCCGCGCCCGCCAGCACGGCGGCGCGTTCAGCCTGGGCGTCTCCCCGACCGGCGCGGGGACGCTGCTGAGCTGGTCGGCGCCGCTGGGCTGAGCCCGGGGGCGAGAACGGGCCGGCCGAGGCGCCCTCGGCCGGTCCCCCCTGCTGGGACGCTTGCTGGGACCGCTGCTGGGACCGCTCAGCGGCCCGTCTCGGCGCGCCAGCCGCTGTGCTTGCGCGCCGAGACCCAGGCGGCGACCTGGGTGCGACGCTGCAGGCCCATCTTGGCGAGCAGCGAGGTGATGTGGTTCTTGACGGTCTTCTCCGCGACGCCGAGGCGCTCGGCGATCTCCCGGTTGGACAGGCCCTCGCCGATCAGGTCGAGCACCTTCATCTCGCTCGGCGTGAGGTTCTCCGTCGGGTCGTCGTGCCCCGCCCGCCGGCGCGTCACGGTCCGCTCGTCGAGCAGCGTGCGGCCCGACGCGACGGCGCGCACCACGTCGGTGATCTCCGCGCCGCGCACGCTCTTGAGCAGGTAGGCCGAGGCCCCGGCCTCGAGCGCCGCCGTCAGCGCGTCGTCGTCGTCGAAGGACGTGAGCACGATCGCGCGGACGTCCGGGTGCAGCTTGCGCACGGCGTTGATGAGGTCGATCCCCGTGCCATCGGGCAGCTGCAGGTCGACCAGCAGGATCTGCGGGTGGACCAGGGTCGCACGTCGGACGCCATCGGCGACGGAGCCCGCCTCGGCGATGACAGTCATGCCGTCGGCGCGCTCGACCACCTCGGCGATGCCGCGTCGGACCACCTCGTGGTCGTCGACGATCATCACGGTGATGGGGCCGGTGCGCTCGGGCTTCGATGCGGAGTTCGTGGGGGGCACACCTCATCGTATCCAGGGACCGGGCCGCATCCGGTCGAGACCCACCGGCAGCGCGCCATCCCGGCCCCCTGGACGGCGGGCGGGGGCTCTACCAGCGGGCGTTGCGCGGGCGCGGCTGGCACCTGGGACACGTGTAGGAGGAGCGGTTCATGAACGTGTCCCGGCGCACCAGGGCGCCGCAGCGCGGGCACGGGCGGCCCTCCTGCCCGTACACCGCGAGCGACCGGTCGAAGTAGCCCGAGGCCCCGTTCACATCCACGTACAACGCGTCGAAGCTCGTCCCGCCCTGCGCGAGGGCCTCCCGCATCACCTCGGCGGCGCCGTCCAGCGCGCGCTCCACCTCGGCCCTGCGCAGGGTCTCGGTGGGCCGGGCGTAGTGCAGCCGGGCCCGCCACAGGCCCTCGTCGGCGTAGATGTTCCCCACGCCCGAGGCCAGGGTCTGGTCGAGCAGCGCCCGTTTGAGGCCGGTCCTGCGCGCGCGGATCCGGGCGACCAGCGCGTCGCGGTCCAGGGCCGGGTCGAGCAGGTCGCGTCCGATGTGGGCCGCGGGCTCGGGGATGAGCGGCAACGGCGACCCCGCTCCCCCGGCCGCGCCGTCGGGGGTCGGCACGAGCTCGGCGACGGAGAGGTGGCCGAAGGTCCGCTGGTCCACGAAGTCGACGGCCCCGCCGCCGTCCAGCCACAGCCGCACCCGCAGGTGGGGGTGCGGCTCGGCGGCGCCGGCGTCCTCGGCCGAGCCACGGACCAGGAGCTGCCCGCTCATGCCCAGGTGGGCCATGAGCGCGGCGTCGGGCAGCTCCGTCCCGGGCGCGTCGAGCAGCAGCCAGAGGAACTTGCCGCGCCGCGCGACGGCGTCGAGGCGGCGCCCCCTCAGCCGCCCGGCGAAGTCCAGCGGCCCGCCCTCGTGCCGGCGCACGCTGTAGTCCCGGCGCACCTCGACCTCGGCGACGGTGCGCCCGGCGACGTGGCGCGCGAGACCGTCTCGGACGGTCTCGACCTCGGGCAGCTCCGGCATGGCGACCCGTGCCGGGTCAGGCCGACGGGGCCGTCGAGCGTGGGAGGGCGTCGAGCGCGCCGTAGGCGTCGGCCGCGGCCTGCTGCTCGGCGAGCTTCTTCGCGGGGCCGGTGCCGGTCCCCCGGGCCTCGCCCCCGACGATCGCGCGGGCGGTGAACGTGCGGGCGTGGTCGGGGCCCTCGCCCACCACCTCGTAGGCCGGGGCGCCGAGACCGAGCTCCGCGGCGAGCTCCTGCAGGCTGGTCTTCCAGTCGAGCCCGGCCCCGAGGTCGGCCGCGGCCTCGAGCGTGGGGCCGACCAGCCTCAGCACGACCCCCCGCGCCTCCTCGAGCCCGTGGGCGAGGTACACGGCCCCGAACAGCGCCTCGAGCGTGTCGGAGAGGATCGAGTCCTTGTCGTCCCCGCCCGTCGCGAGCTCGCCCTTGCCCAGGAGCATGTACGCCCCGAGCTCGAGCTCGCGGGCCACCGCGGCCAGGGCGCGCTGGGACACCGTCGCGGCGCGCATCTTGGCGAGCTCGCCCTCGGACAGCGTCGGGTGGGTGCGGTAGAGCGTCTCGGTCACGACCAGGCCGAGCACCGTGTCCCCGAGGAACTCCAGGCGCTCGTTCGTCGGGATGCCGCCGGCCTCGTGCGCGAAGGACCGGTGGGTCAGGGACAGCACAAGAAGCTCGGGGTCCAGCTGGACCCCGAGCTTCTCGATGAGCGGTGTGGCGGCGTCGTTCATGACCAGGTCATCGGACGGCGCGCGCGCAGCATGCTGGTTCTCACGGTCGGACGACCGCGGCTCAGCGAGCCTCGTGCTCGGTGCGGACCGCCTCGGCGTAGCGGCGGTTGTTGTACGCACCGCACGACGGGCAGGCGATGTGCGGCTGCTTGTCAGCCTTGCACTGCGGGCAGGTGCTGAGCGTCGTGGCAGTGGTCTTCCACTGCGACCGACGCGCACGGGTGTTGCTGCGCGACATCTTGCGCTTCGGAACAGCCACGGCTAGCTCTCTTTCGTCTCGTCGAACGTGCCCTGGAGGCGCCCGAGGGCAGCCCACCGAGGGTCAAGGATCTCATGCGTGTGGTCCGGGTCGTCCACCAGGCGTGCACCGCACTCGGAGCACAGGCCCGGGCAGTCGGGTCCGCACAGCGGTTGAAAGGGTAGCGCAGGCACCACCGTGTCCCGAAGCGCGGGCTCGATGTCGACCAGGTCGCCGTCGAGCTCGCGCACATCCTCCTCGGTGTCGCCGTCCTCGACCGCGACCACCGCGCGCTCAGGGTAGACGTACAGCTCCTGGAAAGGCACATCGATGTCCTCGACGACCTCTTCCAAGCACCGCACGCACTCCCCGACCGCCCGGCCGCGGACGGATCCGGTGACCAGGACCCCTTCCATCACAGCCTCGAGCCGGACTTCCAGCTCCAGGTTGCTCCCGGCAGGGATGCCGATCACCTCGGTGCCGAGGTCCTCAGGGGCGGGCACAGTCCGCTGCACGGTCCGCATCGATCCCGGACGTCGTCCGAGCTCATGGGTGTCGAGCACGAAGGGCGAGCGGGGATCGAGGTGTGTCGCGCGCTGCACGGTCCAGGTTCCCGTCATGAGGAGTCTCGGTCCGCACGATGACCGGCAGGACCAAAGGAAGATCCTACGTCACCCCGGGCCGCGTCCCAAACCGAGCTGTCCGGGCCAGCCAGAGCCAGTCAGGGCCTGCCACGGCCTGCCACGGCCTGCCACGGCGGGTCAGGGACCGTCGGCGCCCGCCAGCCGCCCGGCGAGCTTCGCGCGGCCGGCCTGGACCTGGCTGAGGACCTTGCCCAGGTCGATCTCGAAATCGGCGAGCCGGCGGTCGCAGTAGTCGTCGGCGTCACGGCGCAGCCCTTCGGCCGTGCGCTCCGCCTCGGCGATCAGCTCCCCGGCCCGGACCCGCGCCTCCTCGACCACCTGCTCGCGCTCGACCAGCCTGGCGGCCTGCATGCGGGCCTCCCGGAGCATCGCGTCGGCGGAGGCCTGCGCCGCCTCCTGGGCGGCGGCCGCGTCGGCCAGGACGGCGTCGGCGCGCACCAGCTGGCTGGGCAGCGCGGCCATCGCCTGGTCGACGAGGTCCAGCAGCTCGGCGCGGTTCACCAGCACCGACGACGACATGGGCATCGCCCGCGCGGCCTCGATCGAGGCCGCGAGCGCCTCGAGTATCCCCGTGAGCCCCTCGGGCCGGGTGCGGTCCTCCGCGTCGTTGTGCGCGTCTGCGGTCGTCATCTGCTGCCTCCCCCCGCCGGGCCTGCGCCCAGCGCTTCACGGACCGCCCGGCCCACGCCGGGCGGCACCAGGTCGTCGATCTCCCCTCCGAACCGGGCCACGTCCTTGACCAGCGAGGACGCGATGTGGGCGAGGGCGGTGTCGCCGATGACGAACACCGTCTCCACCCCGGTCAGGTGGCGGTTCATGAGGGCCATCGGGGTCTCGGCGTCGAAGTCGGCGCCACCCCGCAGGCCCTTGACCACGGCGGCCGCTCCGACCTCGCGCACGAAGTCGGCGAGGAGCCCGGGGATCACCTCGACGCGCACCCCGTCGATGCCCGCCAAGGCGCCGCGGGCCAGCTCGACCCTCGCCTCGGGCGTCAGCAGGGCCTGCTTGGACGAGTTCCGGGCGACGCCCACGACGACCTCGTCGAAGAGGCTGCGCGCGCGCCGCACCACGTCCAGGTGGCCCAAGGTGATCGGGTCGAAGGATCCCGGGCAGACGGCTGTGGTCACGGGTGCCAACCTACGCGAGGGCGTCCCCGGACTGCTGCGTGACAGGCTGGGCGCACCAGACCCGGGTCTCGCCGTGCGCCCGCTCGTCGAAGCGCTCGAGCCCCGCGGGCCACGTGGGCTCGGGGCTGCGCGCCGAGCGCTCCACCACCACCACCGCGTCGGGCGACAGGCTCCCCTCGAGCCCGGCGAGCACCACGGCGAGGTCCTTCTCGGGCACGTCGTACGGGGGATCCAGGAGCACCAGGTC
>Ga0233375_1000344_pt1 | contig 26475 bp, 24 predicted proteins | sample ElkDunMinimDraft_10_FD_191539 | JGI IMG/M metagenome (GOLD analysis project Ga0233375, IMG submission 191539) | Fecal eukaryotic communites from dung pellets of Tule Elk in California, USA - Elk Dung E16 | ecosystem: Host-associated > Mammals > Digestive system > Large intestine > Fecal | place... | reverse complement strand
TCTGCACGCCGGAGATGTCGTCACGGTCGCGGTCCCCCACCCGCAGCACCAGGGCGTCCGACTCCTCCTCGAGGTTGACGGCGGCGGGCGCTCCCGACGGGCTGGACGCCGTCACGTCCCCGATCGTGTAGACCCGGTCGCGGTTCTCCCCGGCGTCCATGCGGGTCACGAACGACAGGTACGGCCCGCGGCCCGCCTCGTCGCCGAAGTCGAAGTCGAAGTCGAGCTCGACGCGCATCGTGCCGCCCGTGTCAACGTCGACGTGGGCGTCGTACCTGGTGATCTGCCAGCCGGTGGTCTCCGCAGCGGCAGGCGACGCCGCCCACGGGCCGAGCAGGAACGCCAGAACGAGGAGCACGGCGCCAGCGAGGGCCAGGGCGCGCGCGCCCGACTCCCCCGCTCGCCGTCGAGCAGGGATGGAGCCGTGGATCACCTAGAGGTCTCTCTTCTCTCGGATCGCCCGGTGGGCCTCGAGGTTGTCCTGGCGCTCACGCAGCGCCTGGCGCTTGTCGTACTCGCGCTTGCCTCGTGCCAGGGCGATCTCCACCTTGGCCCTGCCGTCCAGGAAGTACAGCGACAGCGGGATGATCGTCTGGCCCTTGGCGCGGGCCTTCATGTCGAGGCGGTCGATCTCGGAGCGGTGCAGCAGCAGCTTGCGCTTGCGCCGCGGGGCGTGGTTGGTCCACGTGCCCTGCGTGTACTCGGGGATGTGCACCCCTTCGAGCCACGCCTCGCCGTTCTCGACCTCGCACCAGCCGTCGACCAGCGACGCGCGCCCAGCGCGCAGCGCCTTGACCTCGGTCCCCGTGAGGACGACGCCCGCCTCGAAGACGTCCTCGATCAGGTAGTCGTGACGTGCCTTCTTGTTGGACGCGACGAGCTTGCGCCCAGTGTCCTTGGCCACGACCTCCCCTTCCTCCCACGACGCGCAGACGGCTCCCGCCGGCGCGCTCCAGCTTCCGGTCGTCGAGCCTACCGCCCGGGTGGTATCCAGCCCGAGCCAATACCCCCGGTCAGCGGCCGAGCAGCGGGCCCGGGTCCTGCGTGCCGCCGTTGACGTACACCTCGAAGTGGAGGTGGCACGCCGCGGAGGTGCCCGTGTTGCCGGAGTAGCCCAGGAGCGTCCCCTGCTCGACCCGCTGCCCGGACTTCACCGAGAAGCTCGTCATGTGGTTGTAGCTCGACATGAGCGAGCTGCCGTTGACGAGGCCGTGGTCCACCATGACCTGGTTGCCGAACCCGTTCCGGTACTGCGCCCACTGCACGGAGCCCGCCCGGCCCGCGTAGATCGGAGTGCCGCAGTACGTGCGCAGGTCGATGCCCGCGTGCAGGCGCACGTACCCGAGCGTCGGGTGCAGGCGCATCCCGTAGTTCGAGGTGACGTACATCGGGTTGATGCTCGTCGGGTTGGCGAACAGGCTTCCGCCCACCGGGCCCGCGGGCGCCTGAGGCTTGCCCGCGGCCGCCGCTGCTGCCGCCTCGGCAGCCCGCTGCTGCGCCGCGATCGCGGCCAGCTCGGCGGCGATCTTCGCCGCCTCGGCGTCGGCTGCAGCGGCCTCGGCCTCCGCCGCGGCCTTCTGGTCCTCGATCTGCGCCTTCTTCACGGCCTGCTGGGTGATCAGCTGCTGGATCTCGTCCTTGCGCTCCTGGGCCTGGGCGCGCGCCGCGTCCGCCTCGACGACCTTCTGGTCGGCCTCGGCCTTGAGCTCCTGCACGCGGCCGCGCACCGCCTCCAGGCGGGCCTGGCTGTTCGCGTTCTGCGCCTGCAGCTCCCGCAGCTCCTCGAGGGTGTTCGTCTGGGTGCGCAGCGCCGTGCTGACCAGCCCGTACTGCTCGATGAACTCCTCGGTGCTCTGCGCGCCCAGCACGATGTCCATGCTGGTCGCGGTGCCGCCGCCCTTGTACGCCTCGCGGGCCATCTGGCCGATGGACTCGCGGATCCGGGTGGCGCGGGCCGTGTCCTGCTCGATCGTCGAGCCGATCGACACCTCTTGGTCGAGGGCGTCCTGCAGGCGCGCGGCCACGAGCGTCGCCTCGCGCTGCGACCGGTCGAGCGACTCCTGCGCCTCGGCGAGCTCGGCCTGGGCCTGCGGCATCCGCTGCTCCATGGCCTGCAGGTCCAGCACCGCCTGGCCCAGCTCGGCGCTGAGGCCTTCGAGGGACGCCGCGAGCTGCTCGCGCTTGGCGGCGTTCTCCTGCTCCTGCTTCTTCGCGGCGGCGCGCTTGTCCGACAGGGTGTCCGCGATCGCGGGGGCGCCCACGGCGGTCAGCCCGGCCAGCGAGCCCACCAGCACGAGGGCGAGCATCCTGCTCCGCAAACGACGTCGTCTGCTCATGTGATCACACCTTGGTGTAACGACTCAGGGTCACCAGTGAGGCGATCGTGGCCAGCCCGATCGCCACGACGGCGAGGAACGGCGCGATGACCATCACGTCACCCGTCGTCACGTACGGGATCCAGGTCACCGAGCTGCCCAACCAGTCGGCAATCAGATAGTGCACCCCCGCCCACAGGGCCGCCACAGCCAGCCCGGCGCCCAGCGTCGCGGCGATGGCGCCCTCCAGCATGAACGGCAGCTGGATGAACATGTTCGACGCCCCGACGAGCCGCATGATGCCCGTCTCCCGGCGCCGGCTCATCGCGGAGAGCCGGATCGTGGTGGTGATCAGCAGCATCGCCGCCAGCAGCATCACCGCCGCCAGGCCCACCGAGAGCATCGTGGCCCGGTTCAGCACCAGGAACAGCGAGTCGAAGAGCTGGCGCTGGTCCCGCACCTCGTCCACGCCCTGCCGCCCGGACAGCACGTCGGCGACCACCTGGTACTTCGTGGGGTCGGCCAGCTTGATCCGGAAGGACGGCGACATGTCGTCAGCAGTCGTCTCCTCGGCCCACCACTGGTCGGAGTACATCTTCTGGAAGGACTCGAAGGCCTCTTCCTTGGTCTCGAAGTAGACCTTCTCGACGTAGGGGGCGATGTCCGCGGAGGCCAGCTCCGCCTCGATCGCCTCCTTCTGGTCGTCGGTGACCTCGCCGCCGGCGCACGTCGCCTTCGAGGAGACCTGCGGGCACAGGTACACCGAGACCTCGACCTTGTCGTACCAGTCGTCCTTCATGGCGCCGATCTGCATCTGCAGCAGCGCGGCCGCGCCCACGAAGGTGAGCGAGACGAAGGTGACGAGGACGACGGAGATGGTCATCGACAGGTTGCGCCGCAACCCGATGCCGATCTCGGACAGGATGAACTGGAGTCTCACTGCCGTGCCCCCTCAGCGCGCCGAGCCGTAGACGCCGCGCGACTGGTCGCGGACCAGCTCGCCCTGCGACAGCTCGATCACGCGCTTGCGCATCTGGTCGACGATCTCGTCGTCGTGGGTCGCCATGACGACGGTGGTGCCCGTCCGGTTGATCCGGTCCAGCAGCCGCATGATGCCCAGCGACGTGGTGGGGTCCAGGTTTCCCGTGGGCTCGTCGGCCAGCAGGATCGACGGCCGGTTCACGAACGCCCGGGCGATCGCCACCCGCTGCTGCTCACCGCCGGACAGCTCGTGCGGGCGCCGCTTCTCCTTGCCCGCCAGGCCCACCATCTCGAGCGTGTCCGGCACCGTGGTCAGGATGTGGTGCCGGGGCTTGCCGATGACCTGCAGCGCGAACGCCACGTTCTCGAACACCGTCTTGTTGGGCAGCAGCCGGAAGTCCTGGAAGACCGCGCCGATCTGGCGGCGCAGGTGCGGCACCTTCCACGACGACAGGGTGGTCAGGTCCTTGCCGGCGACGAACACCCGCCCGGCCGACGGCCGCTCCTCGCGCAGCACGAGCCGCAGGAAGGTCGACTTGCCCGAGCCGGAGGAGCCGACCAGGAAGACGAACTCCCCTCGCTCGACCTCCAGCGAGACCTGGTCGAGGGCAGGCCTCGCGCCGCGCGCGTAGACCTTGGTGACGTTCTCGAGTCGGATCACTGTGCCAGGGCCAGGTTCGGGGACATGGGGGGCACCGAGGTGCCGGTGGGACGGTGCTGGCCTCGTGGCAGGTTAGGCGCGCGGCGCGACGGACCCGGGGTGACACGCCGCCGACGCGCCTGTGAGTGCGGCGGCGGCGGCGCTCGAGCGCTCCGTGAGGCCGCCTGAAGCCGACTGAGGCCCGGCGCTACGCGCTGCCGGTCGCGCGGGCACGCCGCCGCGACAGGGCGTCCACCCCCGCGGCGGCGGCCAGCACCGCGCCGGTGACCACGTACTTGACGCCCGCGGAGTAGCCGAGCAGCCCCATCCCGTTGTCGATCACGGCGATCACGGCGCCACCGATCAGCGCGTCGATGATGCGCCCCTTGCCGCCGAACAGCGACGTCCCGCCGATCACCGCGGCGCCCACCGCGTACAGCAGCACGTTGGAGCCCCCCGCGTTCGGGTCCACCGATGTGGCCCGCGACGCCGCGAACACCCCGGCGACGGCCGCCATCGTCGAGCAGGTCATGAAGCACGCGATGCGCACCTTCTTCACGGCGATGCCCGCGCGGCGGGTCGCCTCCGCGTTCCCGCCCACCGCGTACACGTGCCGGCCGAACGCCGTGCGGGTCAGCACGAAGCCGAGCACCAGTGCCAGCACCACGATGATCGGCACCACGATCGGCACGCCCTTGAGCGACGTGCGCGCCGGGTTCAGGCTGCGCTCCTGGTTGAGCGCGCCCACGAGCCCGAGCACCACCACCGCGAGCACCACGATCTTGGCGACGACCAGCCCCCAGGGGGCCGTCAGCAGTCCTCGCGCGCGGCGCACCGACCACGTCCGCAGGCTCGCGACGGCGTACGACGCGACGGCGACGCCCGCGAGCACCCAGCCCAGCAGCGGGGGCACGTTGCGGTTCTGGATCGCCACGATCACCGGGTCCGTGACCGGGACGTTGCCGCCCGAGCCGATGATGAGCAGCACGATGCCCTGGAACGCCAGGAACGCCGCGAGGGTCGCCACGAACGACGGGATGCCCACCCGGGCGACGAGCAGCCCGAGCATCAGCCCGATCGCGACCCCCGTGAGGATCGCCACCGCGACCGCCGCGTACCAGGGCCATCCGAAGTCGCGGAGCGTGACCGCCAGCAGGGCCCCGCACACGCCCGACGCGAAGCCCGCCGAGAGGTCGATCTCGCCGAGCAGCAGCACGAACACCAGCCCCATGGCGATGGTCGCCACGACGGCGCCCTGCTGGAAGAGGTTCGCGATGTTGAGCACCGAGGGGAACGTCTGCGGCTTGAGCAGCACGAACACCCCCGCGAGCACGGCCAGCGCGAGGATCGCCGGGAGCGAGCCCATGTCGCCGCCGCGCACGCGCCGCCAGTACGCCTGGACCGCCTCGGCGAGCGTGGGCTGCTCGACCACGCTCGCGAGCGGGGCGGGGGGCGGGTCGGCCGGCCTGACGGTGGGTGCGCTCATGCGGGGGTTCCTCCGTTCGTCGGGTCTGCCGTGGGGGTGGCCGTGGGGGCCGTGGGGGTGGCCGCCGCGGGCGGGGCGGCGCCGTCCGGGCGGGACGCCAGCCCCATGCTCGTCGCGCCGCTCGTGATGAGCTCGATGACCTCGGCCCGGCTCGTGCCCGCCGCCCGCACCTGCGCGGCGGTCTGCCCCAGGTAGAGCACCGCGATCGAGTCCGCGACCTCGAACACGTCATGCATGTTGTGCGACACGAGCACCACCGCCAGGCCCGCCTCGGCCAGCTGGCGCACCAGGTGCAGCACCTGCTCGGTCTGGGCGACGCCGAGCGCGGCCGTCGGCTCGTCGAGGATGACGAGCCGGGAGTTCCACAGCACCGCCCGCGCGATGGCCACCGTCTGCCGCTGCCCGCCCGACAGGCTCGCGACGTGCTGCCGGACCGAGCGCACCGAGCGCACCGACAGCTGCGCGAGCACCTCCGCCGCCCGGGTCTCCATCGCCTGCTCGTCGAGCCGGAACCCCTTCTTCAGCTCACGACCGAGGAACATGTTGTGGACGATGTCGAGGTTGTCGCACAGCGCGAGGTCCTGGTAGACGACCTCGATGCCCAGGTCGTTGGCCTGCGCGGGGTCGGAGATGTGCGTGGCGCGCCCCTCGAACAGCACCTCGCCGGCGTCGAACGGGAAGATGCCCGCGATGCCCTTGATCAGGGTCGACTTCCCCGCGCCGTTGTCGCCCACGAGCGCGGTGACCTCCCCCGCGCGGGCCACCAGGTCGACGCCACGCAGGGCGTGCACGGCCCCGAAGCTCTTGCTGCCGCCGCGCACCTCGAGGGTCGGGGGCAGGGCCGGGTCGGTGTCGGCCGGGACGGCATGCGTCATCGTCCACCTCGTCGGTTCGGTTCACGGGCCGGGCAGGGCGCCGGGACGCGTGGTCCCGGCGCCCTGTCCCCGGGATCAGGAGATGCCGGCCTCAGCGCACTTGTCGGCGAGCTCCGCCGTGCAGACGTTCTCGACGGTCGTGTACCCGTCGTCGATGACGTCCTTGACGTTGTCGAAGTAGATCGCCTGCGGTTCCAGCAGGACGGACTGCACGTCTTCGCCGGACTCGGTGTCGGTCACCGTCTCGGTCGCGAGCTCCGAGGTGTCGCCGCCCGTGGCCAGCGCCACGGCCAGCTCCGCGGCGGCGTCGGCCTCCTTCTTCACGGCCTTGTACACCGTCATGCACTGGTCGCCGGCGAGGACGTTCTGCAGGCCCTGGTCGGTCGCGTCCTGGCCCGTCACCGGCACGGTGCCGTTCGCGCCGTTCTTCTCGAGGATCGCGATGGTCGAGTTGCCGAGGCCGTCGTTCGCCGCGAGGACGCCGTCGATCTCGCCGCCCTGCTCGGTCCACATCTGCTCGAAGATCGTCCCGGCCTGCTGGTTGTCCCAGTCCGGCACCGCCTGGTCGGCGACGATCGTGTACGCCCCCGAGTCGACCTGGGGCTGGAGCGCCTCGACGGCGCCCTGCTTGAAGAGCGTCGCGTTGTTGTCCGTGGGCGAGCCGTTGAGGAACGCGATGTTCGCGGTGGTGGTCCCGGCGTCGGTCAGGCACTTCTGCAGGCCCTCGCCCTGCAGGGCCCCCACGGCGACGTTGTCGAAGGACACGTAGAAGTCCGCGCCGCCGCCCAGGGTGAGCCGGTCGTAGTCGATCGTGGAGATGCCCTGGCCCTGCGCCTTCGAGAGCACCGCCTTGCCGGACCCGGAGTCGAGGTTCGCGATCATCAGCACGTTGACGCCGCTGGTGATCATCTGGTCGGCGATCGTCTGGAACTGCGTCTTGTCGCCCTGGGCGTTCTGGATGTCGTAGTCGACCCCCGCCGCCTCGAACGCCTCCTCGAGGTACTTGCGGTCGGCGGTCTCCCACCGGGCCGAGGACTTGGAGTCCGGCAGGATCACGCCCACCTTCGCCGCCGAGCTCTCACCAGGGCTGGCGCCTGAGCCGCCCTCCGAGTCCGAGTCGTTCGAGCACCCGGCCACCAGGAGCGCGGACGCTGCCAGGGCCGCTGTCGCCAGGATCTTGCCTCGTCGCATCGCGCTCCCCCTCGTGACGCCGCTCCGTCGCGCTCGTCGACCGAGCGAGGGAGCTCGGATTCACTTGTCAGCGCCAACATAAGCCGGTGTGATGTGGATCACAAACGCTGACAGAGGCCTCCGAACCCGCCCAATGACGAGCAGGACCCCGCGGAGGCTCGCTCCTCGGGGTCCTGCTCGTCGATCTGGTCTGCACGCCCGGCTCGGGGCGCGTCGGGGCGCCGGTCAGGCTCGGTCAGGCGCCGCTCAGGCGTCGCGGACGTCCTGGCCGCGGCGCCAGCGGATGCCCGCCTCGAGGAACCCGTCGATGTCGCCGTCGAAGACCCCGGCGGTGTTCCCGACCTCGTGCTCGGTGCGCAGGTCCTTGACCATCTGGTACGGGTGCAGCACGTAGGAGCGCATCTGGTCGCCCCAGCTCGCCTTGATGTCGCCGGCCATGGCCTTCTTCGCGGCGTTCTCCTCCGCCTGGCGCTGCAGCAGCAGCCGGGACTGGAGCACGCGCAGCGCGGCGGCGCGGTTCTGGATCTGCGACTTCTCGTTCTGCATCGACACGACGATGCCGGTGGGGATGTGCGTCATGCGGACCGCCGAGTCGGTGGTGTTGACCGACTGGCCGCCCGGGCCGGACGAGCGGAACACGTCGACCTTGATCTCGTTCTCGGGGATCTCGATGGAGTCCGTCTGCTCGATGAGCGGGATGACCTCGACCGCCGCGAAGGAGGTCTGGCGGCGGCCCTGGTTGTCGAACGGCGAGATCCGCACCAGGCGGTGGGTGCCCGCCTCGACGGACAGGTGCCCGAAGGCGTACGGGACCTTCACCTCGAAGGTCGCCGACTTCAGGCCGGCCTCCTCCGCGTAGGACGTGTCCAGCACGACCGTCGGGTAGTTGTGGCGCTCAGCCCACCGCAGGTACATCCGCAGCAGCATCTCCGCGAAGTCGGCGGCGTCCACGCCACCGGCGCCGGCGCGGATCGTCACGACCGCCTCGCGCTGGTCGTACTCGCCGGCGAGCAGCGTGCGGACCTCGAGGGCGTCCAGGTCCTTGCGGATCTTGACCAGGTCGGCCTCGGCCTCGGCCAGGGTCTCCTCGTCGCCGCCGTCCTCGGTGGCCATCTCCACGAGCGTCTCGAGGTCGTCGATGCGGCCGCCGAGCTTCTGCACCCGGTCCAGCTCCGCCTGCGTGGCCGAGAGGGCCGAGGTGATGCGCTGCGCCGCCTCCGGGTCGTCCCACAGGTCCGGCGCGGAGGCCTTCTCGGAGAGCTCCGCGATCTTGGCGTGGAGCACCGTCGGGTCGCTCACCGCCTGGATGGATTCCAGAGTCGTACGCAGGTCGCGGATCTCCGCGGAGAAGTCAGTGGTGGCCACGGCGGTCCAGGTTACCCGGTCGCGCTGGGCCGCCGGCATGCGCACGCGCGGCGCCCCTCACCAGGCGCGCGCGCTCGACGCGGCCTCGAGGGCGATGCCATCCGACCAGGGCGCCGTGATCCAGCTGATCAGCGCGGGCCGGGCGAACGCGCCCAGCCGCACCACGGCGGTGCGACCGTCGGGCGAGGACGCCTCGAGCACCTGGACGTCGTCGAGCCCGTCCACGAGCTCCGGGTGGTCGGCGAGGAACTCCTGCACCGCTCGGCGCACGCCCGCGTCGGTGATCGGCACGTGCCCGCCTGGCGCCCGGGCCTGATCGCCCGCGTAGTACCGCGCGTCCGAGACCTCGTCCGACGCGGTGATCGCCGCCGCGTCGGCGGTCGCCAACAGCCGCTTGCGGTCCAGGTGCACGCCCGTCGCCGAGACCACCGCCGTCACCAGCAGCAGCGCGAGCACACAGAACCCGATCGCCAGGATGGTGGTCTGCCCGTCGTCGCCAGCGGGCGCGCGCCACCGCTCGACCCACCAGGCTGGGCGCCTCGCGGCCCTCGACCTCGTCACCGGGCGCCCCGGAACCTGTCCACGGGCGCCACGTGCCGGGCGCTCACCGGGATCTCCAACGGCACAGCCGCTCGCACGAAGGACGGCACGAAAGGCAGCGGCACCGCGATCTCCACCTCTGCGTGGACCTCGCTGCCGGGCTCGAGGCACGGGACGCTCGAGCAGCCGAGGGTCAGTGCCTCGGACGGGCTCGCGTCCCCGAAGCCCTGATCGGCCAGCGCCAGTCCCACCGCCGCGATGGCCCGCTCCGTGCCGGCCGACGGGTCCTCCGCGCGGGCGAACGCGCGGCCGGACTCGCGTGCGGCCCCCTCGACGGCGAACGTCGCCGCCTGCAGCCGTCCCAGCACGAGCACCAGATACACCACTGGGATGATCAGGAGAAGGGCTGCTCCCAGGAACTCCACGACCGCGTTGCCTCGATCCTCGCCAGCGGCCGCCAGGCGCGCCCGCCACCACCAGAGCACCCGGCGCCGTCTCGTCCGGCCGTCGCGCCCTCCGCTCTCGTTGCTCATCCGTCCCCCTCGGCGAGCGCGTGCCCGACGACGGTGAGTGCCCGGTCCGGGCCGAGCAGCCCGGCGACCGGCATGGGCGCGGTGATCCGCACCTCGACCACGTCGAGCCCGTCGACCTGGGTGCGCCGCGCGCTGACCTCCTGGGCGTACCTGTCGGACAGCCCCGCCGACACCAGCGCCCGGGTGCGCTCAGCGCCTTCCTCGACACCCCGGTCCGCGAGCGCCGCATAACGGGCTCCCTCAGCCGCGCAGTCGACCAGCGTGTTCCGCACGTGCTGGATGAGGGCCAACTGCAGCACCGCCGCGAAGATCAGCGACGTCAGCGCCCCGACGAGCACGAAGTCCACCAGCGCAGACCCCCGCTCCCCCGCCGCTGCGTCGTCCGCTGGGGCGTGCGATGGGCCGTGCGTCGCGTCGTGCGCCTTCTCCGTGGCGCGCCACCGACCGGGCGGGGCGACGGTGAATCGCCGCGTGGGGACGTCGAGCCCTGTCACGGAGGTCCGGTGACGCTCGCGATCGAGCTCTCGAAGAGGTTGGACAGCGCCGGGCCTGCCACCGCCCACAACGCCACGACCAGGCCCGCGGTCATCAGCGTGATCAGCACCCATCCGGGCACGTCCCCACGGTCGTCGCCCGCCCACCCCACGCCAGGCTGCGCGTCGAGGGGACTGCCCGCCTCCGACCGGTCCCTGTCTCCGTCATCCCGGTCCATCGCTTCCTCCTGCATGGTGGCTCCTTCATCTGTTGCGGTCCACATGGGTCACAGCCCGATCTTGAGCACGGCGATGCTGGGGAACACCGCGAAGACGACGGTCACCGGCAGGATGAGGAACACCACCGGCACCATCATCAACACCTCCTTGCGGCCGCCCAGCTCCATGAGCTCGCGCCGCCGGTGCTCGCGGACGTCTTGCGCTTGGGAGCGGAGGACGTCCGCCAGCGGGGTGCCCCGCTCGACCGCGACGGCGACGCCCTCCGCGAAGCGCGCGAGGGCTGGCAGCCCTGTGCGGTCAGCGAGGTTCTCGAGGGCGTGGGCCAGGGGCGTGCCGGAGCGGGCGTCGGCCAGGGTGCGGGCGAGCTCGCCGGAGAGCTCGCCGTGCGTCGTGCGGACCACCCGCTCGAGCGCCCCCACGGCGCCCTCGCCCGCGCTGACGGACAGGGCGAGAAGCTCCGCGATGGTCGGCAGCTCGGCGAGCAGGCGCTCCTCGCGCGCCGTGACCTCCCGGGTGAGCTGGTAGTCCCTCACCAGGACCCCTGTGGCGCCGCACACCACCACGAGGACCAGCAGCGGGAGCATCCCGGCGGACCGTCCGGCTGCGATCAGCAGGGCGAGCGCCAGGCCGGCGGCGAGGCCGACGACTCCCCACACCACCTGCCCGGCGCGGAACTCCTCCACGGTCTCGGTCCGCCCCGCGCGCTCGAGGCGGCGGCGCAGTTCAGCGGCTGGCGACCCGAACCTGGCGACGAACCGCACGCCGTCGGCCATGACGGGGGCGATGAGCCTCTCGAGCGTGGGGAACGGGGTGCGGGTGGCGGTCACGCGCAGCAGCCGCGAGCCGGTGCGCTGAGGCCGCAGGTAGGGAGCGAGGCGCTCGTCGAGGGTGATGCGCCGGGCGGCCAGGCGCCACCAGACGACGGCGACGCCGAGCCCGCCCAGCGCCCCCACCCCGGCTCCGAGCAGCGCCCCGCTCATCGCAGCACCCGCGGGTCCTCGGGGAGCCGCCCGATCCGGACCATCGTCAGGTACGCGGCCACGGAGCACACCGCGCCGACGAGCAGCACCACCGAGCCGGCGACCGAGTTGTAGGCACTGGCGGCCTCGGTGCGGGTGGCGAGCATCGCCAGGACCACCCAGGGCGCGGCCACGGCGAGCCTCGCGGCGTACACGGTCCAGCTCTGCCGCGCCTCGAGCTCGCCCCGGGTGCGCGCGTCCTCCCTCAGGAAGCCCGACAGCGTGCGCAGCAGCCGCCCCAGGTCGGTGCCGCCGACGTCTCGGGTGAGCCGCAGGGCCTCGATGATCCGGTCAGCGACAGGGTCGGCGAGCCGCGCCTTCAAGTCGTCGAGGCAGTCCCCGAACCGCCCGGTGACCCGGTAGTCCTCGGCGAAGGCGGCGAACGGCTCGCGGAGCTCGACGGGCCCTCGGTCGCCCAGCTGCGCCAGCGACTCGGGCAACGAGAGCCCCGCCCGGATCCCGGATCCGAGGTGGTCCACCACCTCCGGCCACACGTCGCGCAGGCGCGCCCGCCGCCGCCGCGCACGCCCTCGCACCAGGGCGGCGGGCGCCGCGGCCCCCATCGCCGCGAAGCAGAACGACACCGCAGGGGCCCGCGTGAACGCCACCCCCAGCAGCAGGACGAGGACGCCGAGGCCTGCGCTGGCCGCCGCGAGCGCCGCGGGGGTGACCTGCGGGGCGCCGGCCTGGACCAGCAGGTCCTGGGTGCGGGCGGTCCAACCGTGGCCCCGGGCGGTCGGGCGGCGGGGTGGCGCCCAGCACGACCACCACACGCAGCAGAGGCCCGCCCCGAGCACCAGGCCGATCACGACGCCCATGCCAGCCCTCAGCGCCCGGCGCGCAGCAGCGCTGGGAGGTCGATGCCGGCGATCGCGAACCGATCGGCGTGCGGCGGGTACCCCTCGCCGCGCACCAGCTCCTCGCCCCGCAGGTGGAACAGGTCGGCGGTCTCCACGATCCCGTTCTCGACCCGGCCCGGGACGGCCACGATCTCGCGGACCCGGCGCCGGCCCCGCGCGTCCAGCCCCAGGTGCACCACGACGTCGATGGCCGCCGCGACGGTCGGCACCACGAAGCGGTCGGAGATGTTCTCGCCCGCCAGGAGCGGGAGCGTGCACAGCTTGGTCAAGGCCTCGCGGGCGGAGTTCGCGTGGAGGGTGCACATCCCCGGCACCCCCGCGTTCAGCGCCACGAGCAGGTCCAGCGCCTCCGCCTCCCGGACCTCGCCGATCAGCAGGCGGTCCGGGCGCATCCGCAGCGCCTCCTTGACCAGGCGCCGCAAGGGGATCTCTCCGGTGCCCTCCAGGCTGGGCTGGCGGCACTGCAGGGCGACGACGTCCCGGTGGACGAGCCGCAGCTCGAACACCTCCTCGCACGTGACGATCCGCTGCCGGGCGGGCACCGAGCCCGCGAGCGCGCCGAGCATCGTCGTCTTGCCCGCCTGCGTCGATCCGGCCACGAGCACGTTGAGCCCGACCCGCACGGCGGCGTCGAGGAAGGCCGCGGCCGCCACGGGCAGCGACCCGAGGGCGACGAGGTCGTCGAGCCGTTGCGCGCGGGCCACGAACTTGCGGATGTTGACGGCCCAGTCACGCCGCGTGACGTCGGGGATCACCACGTGCAGCCGCTCCCCGCCGGGCAGGCTCGCGTCGACGAACGGGCTGGACAGGTCCAGCCGCCGGCCAGATGCCTTGAGCATCTGCTCGACCAGGTCCCGCACCTGGCCCGCGGTGAGGATCGTGGTGGTGAGCTCGGGCTCCCCGCGCCGGGCGATGAACACCTCGGTGGGCGAGTTGATCCAGATCTCCTCGACCTCCGGGTCGTCGAGGTAGCGCTGCAACGGCCCGAGCCCGGCGACCGCGTCGACGACGCTCTTGAGCGCCCCCGCCGCGTCGGCCAACGGCGGGACGGCGCCCACGACGCTCCGGGCGTCATAGTCCGCGATGGCGTCGGTGACGAGCTGCCGCACGCCGCCGCGGTCGCGCAACGGGTCCAGGCCACGCCGACGGATCAGCTCGCGCACCTCGGTCTCGAGGATCGCCACGCCGTCCATGTCCGCTCCTCACCACGGGCCGCGCCCTCGGTGCGACCGCGGGCGCCACGACCCTAGGGGAGAAACCAGACAGAACGCACCAGACCGTCCACAGGTCAGGCTTCGCCCAGCAGCCCATTCACCCGAACGAAGTCAGTGCGGGTGGGTCAACACCGCCGCCGGCGTGAACCTGGCCTAGGCCTGGCGCCCGCGTCACGGGGCGCCCGGGACCCTGTGCGGGCGGTCAGAGACCGGAGAAGCCCCCGGCGAACCCGATCTCCAGGAAGACGTCCGTGGCGATGAGCGACGGCCAGAGCAGCAGGACGGCACGTGGTCGTCGGGCGCCGAAGCGGCCGACCACGCGCACGTTGGCGGCTTCTTGACGACACGGCTCCAGCACCCCCATGGGACCGGGCGTCCTAGGCGGGGGGCCGCGCTCCGCGATTACCGTGTGACTGTGAACACTCCTTCCCCGTCTGGTCGCCAGCACCACCTGGTCCATGGCGACCACCGCGCCACCATCGCCGAGGTCGGCGCCAGCATCCGCGAGTACGCGGTGGCCGGCCGCCCCGTGACCCTGCCCTTCGCCGAGGACGTCATCGCGCCCGCCTACTCGGGCGCCGTGCTCGCCCCGTGGCCCAACCGGCTGCGGGATGGCGAGTACACCGTCGACGGCGTCACGTACGAGGTGCCGCTCAACGAGCACGACCGCCGCACCGCGTTGCACGGGCTGGTCAGCCACGCGCGGTTCACCGCGGTGGGCGAGCCCACCGACACGTCGGTCACGCTCCGCCACGACCTGGTGCCGACGCCCGGCTACCCGTGGCCGCTGCGCATCGAGGCGACGTACACGCTGTCCGACGACGGCCTGCGCGTCGAGGTCGCTGCGACGAACCTGGGCGGGTCGGCGGCGCCGTACGGGGTGGGCTTCCACCCGTGGCTCTCCCCCGGCGACGCCCGCGTCGACGAGTGCACGCTGCGCCTGGACGCCGCGACGCACGTGGTCAACGACGACCGGCTGCTGCCCATCGGTGTCGAGCCGGTCGACTCCGACTTCGACTTCCGGGCCCCGCGCCTGCTCGAGGGGGTCGTGCTCGACGACGCGTTCGTGGACCCGGTGCGCGACGCCGACGGCCTGTCGTGGATCCACCTGGCCGCGCCGGACGGCCGCACCGCGTCGGTGTGGATGGACGGGTCGATGGACACCTGGCAGGTGTGCACCGGCAACGGCATCCCCCGCATCGACCGCGGCGGGGTCGCCGCCGAGCCGATGAGCTGCATCGCCGACGCGTTCCGCACCGGCGAGCGCCTGGTGAGCCTGGCGCCTGGCGCCACGCACACCGTGACGTGGGGCCTGACCCTCAGCTGACGCGGGCTTCCCCCAGACACCACGGAGCCCGACCGCGCCTGGCGTGGTCGGGCTCTGTCATGTCCTGCCCCTCGGGGGCTTCGCTTTGCGGGGACGCGCTGCGTCAGCCGTAGTACTCGCCGTCGTCCTTGACGCCCTGCGTGTACTCCCAGTGCCACCGCTCGTACGGGCCGGAGCCACCGGGCCGGGCCCACTCGGGGTTGTCCCACCCGTAGGACGGGGCGTTCTGGTTGAGCCAGGTCCACTTGTTGCCCGTCGTCTCCGAGGAGCAGAGGTCCACGGCGAGGCCCCAGCCGTGGTTGGACTTGCCCGGCGCCGCTGCCAGGCCGCCCTTCGTCGCCTTGACCCTGATCTGCTCCGAGAGGGTCCGATAACCACTGACCAAGCACATGTCCGCGCCGAACCGGGCGACAAAGGCCTCGTTGAGCACGGCCAGGGAGACTGCCGCGTCGGCGCGGAGCTGGGTGCGACCGTCCCAGAGCGCGCACAGGTCAGCGGTCTTGAGCTGGCCATTGGTGCCGGGGGCGCGCTTGGCTCCGTCGCAGCCCGCCAGCTCCTCCCGCTCCTCGGAGCGGCTCGAGGAGACGGTCGCGCGGAGCGCGGTGGCGTCGGTGGATATGAGCGCCGAGGGCGGCAGTCCGGTGGTGACGGAGGCGCTGAGCGCCTCGACGGTGCTCGGCAGCATGGCGTCGGCCTGCAGCTCGGCGCCGAACTCCCCCGACGGCAAGGGCTTCTGGGTGAGCGGCACAACCACCGTGACGCCCGCGAGCGCGGCGAGCACCCCGAGGCGGACGGTCCAGCTCGCGGTCCGGTTCACCGGGCCGCGCGGCGCCTCGGACCGGGCGGAACGGGAGCCCGCGCCTGTCCGGGCGGAGCGGGCGCCGCTCGACATGACGCGTGATGCGGGCGCCTGGCCGGCGCGACGGGACGCCTGCTCGGGTGCGTGCGCCTCCGCGTGGGCGGCGTGCGAGTGGTGGCTGGCGCGCTGGGCCGCGGGAGAGGTCTTGCCTCGCCGCTGGGCCCGCTCTGCCTGCGCCGCCTGCTCACGCAGCTGGCGGCGGGAGACGACGCCGGGGGCGCGCGGCTCGGGCTGCGACCCCACGACACCTCCAGAGCTCATGACCACGACGAGGAATGACCCGTCCGGTGGCAGGCCCCAGCGTCGTGCTGGCGTCCTGCTCCTGAGCGGTCACGAAACCATAACGGACACAAGCGGCCGATCCAAGCCGTCTGGACGCCCGTCCAGGGCTCATCCACCCGAATGCACGACCACGTAACCAACGTTTCGGACATCTCGCACGTCAGCGCATCCCATCGCGCTGCATCGCGTCCCGGACCTCGCCGACGAGCTCCTCGAGGATGTCCTCCAAGAAGACGACACCCTCGGTGGTCCCCCCGCGCTCCACGCGCGCCAGGTGGGCGCCCGAGCGCTGCATCGCGGCCAGCGCCTCCTCGACCTCCGCCTCAGGCTCGACCACGGCCAGCGCGCGCACGCGCCACGGAGGCACCGGCAGGTCGCGGGTGGCCTCGTCGGCGTACAGGACGTCCTTGAGGTGCAGGTACCCCACCGGCACACCCGCGCCGTCGAGCACCGGGAAGCGGCTGTACCCGGTGCGGGCGACGTGCCTCTCGACATCGGCCGGCGTGGTCTCCGCCCCCAGGGTCACGAGCTCGTCGAGCGGGATCATCACCTCGGCGGCGGTGCGGTCGGAGAACTGGATGGCGCCAGAGAGCAGTCCCTGCGCGTCGTCGATGAGGCCCTCGGCCTGGGACAGCTCGACGATGGAGCGGACCTCCTGGGCGGTGAAGGCGGAGGCGACCTCGTCCTTGGGCTCCACGCCGAACAGCCGCAGCACGTGGTTGGCGAGCCAGTTGAGCGCGGAGATCACCGGCCGGACCACGCGCCCGATCCACACCAGCGGAGGCCCGAACCACAGCACCGCGCGGTCCGGCCCCGCGACCGCGAGGTTCTTGGGCACCATCTCGCCGAGCACCACGTGCAGGTAGACGACGATGGCCAGCGCCAGCACGAAGGCGATGGGGTGCGCCAGGCTGGTGCTCACGCCCAGGGCGTGCAGCGGGTCCTCGATGAGGTGCGCGATGGCGGGCTCGGCGACGAGGCCGAGCGTGGTCGAGCAGACGGTGACGCCGAGCTGGGCGCACGCCAGCATGAGGGAGACGTGCTCCATGGCCCACAGCACGGTGCGGGCCCGCCGGTTGCCCGCCTCGGCCAGCGGCTCGATCGAGCTGCGCCGAGCCGAGATGATGGCGAACTCCGCGCCGACGAAGAAGGCGTTGCCGGCGAGCAGGATCGCCGCGAAGAGGAGGGCCAGGCTGCTGTTCACGACTCTCCCCGCTCGTTGCGCGACCAGCGTGGGCCGTCGCGGTCGGGCACCGTGCGGCCCCGCTCGTCGTCGAGGCCGTCCGGGTCGGGCGGGGCCGGGGTGACGGCCACACGCTCGACGCGCCGCCCCTGCATCTGCTCGACGCGCACCAGCACGCCGCCCGCCTCGACCTCGTCGCCCGCCTCGGGCACGCGGCCCAGCAGGGCCATGACCAGGCCGCCCAGCGTCTCGTAGGGGCCGTCGGCCGGAACGGTCAGGCCGGTGACCTCGGTGAGCTCGTCGGGCCGCAGCAGCCCGGGCAGCACCCAGGTGCCGTCGGCCCGCAGCGAGGCCGGGTTGCGGCGCCGGTCGTGCTCGTCGGCGACGTCCCCGACCAGCTCCTCGACGACGTCCTCGAGGGTGACGATGCCGGACGTGCCGCCGTACTCGTCGACCACCACCGCCATCTGCAGCCCGAGCTCGCGCAGCTCGTCGAGGAGCGGGCCCAGGTGCACCGTCTCGGGCACGCGGGGGGCCTCGACCATCAGCGCGGCTGCGGGCACGTCGGCGCGGCGCTCGTAGGGCACCGCGATCGCCCGGCGCAGGTGGACAAGCCCCAGGATGTCGTCCCGGTCCTCCCCGATCACGGGGAAGCGCGAGTGCCCGGTCTCCCGCGAGCGGGCGACCACGTCGGCGGCCGAGTCGTCACGACGCAGCACGACCATGCGCTGCCGGTCCGTCATGGCGTCCACCGCGGTCAGCTCCTCGAACTCGATCGAGTTCGTCAGCAGCGTCGCGGTGGACATGTCGAGCGTGCCGACCTGCGCCGAGCGGCGCACCAGCGACGCCAGCTCCTGCGAGGACCTCCCGCCCGACAGCTCCTCGCGGGGCTCCACCCCGACCCGGCGCAGCAGGGCGTTGGCGGAGTTGTTGAACAGCTTGATCAGCGGCAGCAGCGCGGCGGTGAACGCGCGCTGGAACGGGGCGGCGAGCCGGGCCGTGCCCTCGGGGTGGCTGATCGCGAAGTTCTTGGGCACCAGCTCCCCGAACAGCATCGAGTAGCCGTTCACCAGCACCGCGGTGACCAGCACCGCCACCCCCGCGCCGACGGCGGGGCCAAGGAACGAGCCCTCGAGCGGCCCGGTGAGCATCCGGGCCACCGCGGGCTGCGTGGTGTAGCCCAGCAGGATGGTGGTCACGGTGATGCCGACCTGCGCGCCCGAGAGCTCGGTGGACAGCTGCCGCAGGGCCTTGAGCACCGACTGCCCGCGACGGTCGTCGGGGCGGGTCTGCTTGTCCATCAGCCCTGCGTCGAGCGTCACCAGCGAGAACTCGCTCGCCACGAACACCGCGGTGCCGAGGGTGAGCAGCACACCGAGGCCCACGAGGAGCCATTCGGTCAGCACGGACCATCACCGCCCGCAGCGCGAGCAGGCGCCGGGCGCCGCACAGGTCGAACGGTGCGGAGGGCGCGGATGATCAGGACAGGGAAGGAGCCGGCATGGTCGCACCCGGGCTCAGAGGCCCGGGCGGGACGCCGGCAGCTACTTGAGCTGCTCATGGTGAGGACATCCTACGGAACGCCCCTGGGCGCCGCACACACCTGCGCGCCCTCGGGTGCGCGCAGTGCGGGTCCTCCTCGCGGATGGGCCCGGATCAACCGTGGGGCTGACCCGGCGTCCAGGGTCGTTGTGCCACCCTGGCCCCATGTCGATCAGTCATGGGGCCGCAGCCAGCACCGGCCCGGGATCCCCCACGACCCTCGTGCTGGTCGTCGAGGACGAGCCCGCCATCGCCACCGCCGTGGCGCACCGCCTCTCCGCGGAGGGGTGGCACGTCGAGACGGTCGGCGACGGCCACGCGGGGGTCTCCGCGGCGTCGCGGATGAAGCCCGACGTGGTGGTGCTGGACGTCATGCTGCCCGGCATCGACGGGCTCGAGGTGTGCCGGCGCATCCAGGCCGAGCGCCCGGTCCCGGTGCTCATGCTCACCGCCCGCGACGACGAGACGGACATGCTGATCGGGCTCGGCGTGGGCGCCGACGACTACATGACCAAGCCCTTCTCGATGCGCGAGCTGGTGGCCCGGATCAAGGCGCTGCTGCGGCGCACCGAGCGCGCGGCGCGCGCCGCGGAGCTGTTGAGCACGCAGTCGACGCCGCTGCCCTCGCTCGAGGTGGGCGACGTGGTGGTGGACCGCGCGCAGCGCCGGGTGCACCGCGACGGACTGGAGGTGCACCTGACCCCCACCGAGTTCGACCTGCTCGTCGCGCTCGCCTCGTCCCCGCGCACGGTGCTCACCCGCGAGCGGCTGCTGGCCGAGGTGTGGGACTGGGTCGACGCGAGCGGCACCCGCACGGTCGACTCCCACGTCAAGGCCCTGCGGCGCAAGCTCGGCGCGGACCTGATCCGCACCGTGCACGGAGTGGGGTACGCGTTCGAGCCCTCGGGGCCGCACGCGGCCGCCGAGGCTGACGCGTGAGCCCTCGGCACGCCCGCCGACTGCCCGATGTCCGCCCGCTCGACCGGTTCCGGTCGATCAAGATCAAGCTCGGGATCCTCGTCGCCGCCACGGTGACCCTGGCGGCGTTCATCACGTGGCTCGGCCTCAACAACCACCTGGGCCCCTCCCGGACCCTGCCGCTGGCGATCCTCGTCTCGCTGGCGGTGACGCAGCTGCTGGCCCGCGGCATGACCTCGCCGTTGCGCGAGATGACGGCGGCCGCCCGGGCGATGGCCGCGGGCGACTACTCCCAGCGCGTGCAGGCCACGAGCCGCGACGAGGTGGGGCAGCTGGCCGCGGCCTTCAACACCATGGCGGAGGACCTCGAGCACTCCGACACGTTGCGCCGCGAGCTGGTGGCGAACGTGTCCCACGAGCTCCGCACGCCCGTGACGGCGCTGCAGGCCCAGCTCGAGAACATCGTCGACGGGGTCAGCGAGCCGGACGCCGCGACGCTGCAGGCCGCGCTGGCCCAGACGGAGCGGCTGGGGCGACTGGTGGCGTACCTGCTCGACCTGTCCCGGGTCGAGGCGGGCGCCGTGGGCCTGGACATCGCGGACGTGCCGCTGCGGGACTTCCTGATGGACGCGGCGGAGAGCGCGGCGCTCGTCGGCGCGGACAAGGGGCTCCGCTTCCCCGTGGAGGTGAGCCCACCGGATCTCACGGTCCCGGCCGACTCCGAGCGGCTGCACCAGGTGGTGGCGAACCTGCTGCACAACGCGGTGCGCCACTCCCCTGCCGGGGAGGAGGTGCGCCTGGTGGCGTCGCGGTCCGGGCCGGACGTCCGCATCGACGTGGTGGACCGGGGGCCGGGCATCGCGCGCGAGCAGCGCACCCAGGTGTTCGAGCGGTTCGCGCGCGGCAACATGCCGGCGACGACGGGCCAGACCTCCACGGGCGGCACGGGCCTGGGCCTGGCGATCGTGCGCTGGGCGGTGGACCTCCACGGCGGGGTGATCGAGGTGGCCGACACCGAGGTGGGCTGCACCATGCGGGTGACCCTCCCCGCGTACCGGCTCTGACCGGGCGAGACGGCCTGCCAGGAGTCCGCGCCGCGACGAAGGGACCTGGGTACTTGTTCTAGTCAAACTATTACAGTTAGGCTGCCGCCCATGTCATCGTCTGACGGCGTCATCGAGGTCGCCCACCTGTCCAAGTCGTTCGGCGCGGTCCGCGCCGTCGACGACCTCACCTTCCAGGTGCAGCCTGGACGCGTCACCGGGTTCCTCGGGCCCAACGGCGCCGGCAAGACCACCACGCTGCGCATGCTGCTGGGGCTCGTGACCCCGACCAGCGGCTCCGCGACGATCGGCGGCAAGCCCTACCACGAGCTGCGCCAGCCCATGCGGACGGTCGGCGCCGCCCTCGAGGCGGCCAGCTTCCACCCGGGGCGCACGGCCCTCGACCACCTGCGCGTCTACGCGCCCCAGGCGGGGGTCCCGGACTCTCGCGCCTCCGAGGTGCTCGACCTGGTCGGGCTCTCGTTCGCGGCGAACCGGCGGGTCGGCGGCTTCTCGCTGGGCATGCGCCAGCGCCTGGGCCTGGCGACCACCCTCCTGGCCGACCCTCCCGTGCTGCTGCTCGACGAGCCGGCCAACGGGCTCGACCCCGAGGGCATCCGGTGGCTGCGCGTGTTCCTGCGCTCGCTCGCCGCCCAGGGCCGCACCGTGCTGGTGTCGAGCCACGTGCTCTCCGAGGTCGAGCAGACGGTCGACGACGTCATCATCATCGCCCGGGGCCGGCTCGTGCACTCCTCGACCCTGGACGCCCTGGCCCGCCTCGCGCTCCCCCGCGTGCGCGTGGCCTCCCCCGACGTCGCCGGGCTCGACGCGCTCGTCACGCAGGCCGGCTGGGAGGCCGCGGCCGACGCCTCGTCCCCCGGCCGCGTCGAGCTGCTCGGCGTCGACGCCGCAGCCGTGGGCGCTGCCGCGTTCGCCGCCCGTGTCGAGCTCTCCGAGCTGACCCCCCACGACCCCGGGCTCGAGCAGACGTTCCTCAGCCTGACCTCCCCCGCCCAGGACGCCACGACAGGAGGCGCCCGATGAGGGCCGCACTGACCACCGAGTACCGCAAGCTCGTCACCACCCGGCTGTGGTGGATCTTGCTCATCGCCATGGCGGTGTACATGGCCTTCCTCGCCGCGGTGATGGCGTGGAGCCTCACCCAGGGCGGCGACATGACCGCCGCGGGCGAAGACGTCGCGCTGACCGGCGGCGAGGTCACCCGCATGGTCTACACGCTGGCGCCGTCGCTCGGCTACGTGTTCCCGCTCATCGTCGGAGCACTGGCGATGACCGGCGAGTTCCGCCACCAGACGATCACGCCCACCCTGCTCGCGGAGCCGCGCCGGACGGTCATGCTCGGCGGCAAGCTCCTCTCCTCCGCCGCGCTGGGCCTGGTCTTCGGCGTGGTCGGCACTCTCGCGACCGTCGCGACCGGCGCCGCGGTCCTCGCCGCGCTCGGCGAGCCCACGTACCTCGGCGAGTCGGACGTGCAGCGGACGATCGCGCTGTCCGTCGTCGCGCTCACGGTGTGGGCGGTGGTCGGGGTGGGCTTCGGCACGCTGCTGACCAACCAGGTCGCGGCCATCGTCGTGCTGCTCGCCTTCACCCAGTTCGTCGAGCCCGTGCTGCGGCTCGTCCTGGGCTTCTCGTCGTGGGGCAACGGCATCGCCCCGTACCTGCCCGGAGCGGCCGGCGAGGCGATGGCCGGCACCAGCTTCTACTCGGCCGGCGGCCTGTCCGACCTGCTCGAGCCGTGGCAGGGCTTCCTGGTCTTGGTCGGCTACGCGTTGGTGTTCGCCGTGATCGGTCGGATGACCACTCTGCGCCGGGACATCACATGACCTGGAAAGACGCTGCGTCGACCCGTCCTTTGGGCGTCCGGGACGCGCTCGTTGCCCGGAGTTGACCACCTGTGCGGCGGTGGGGTGACACGCGTCCCAGACACCGTCCGCCGGTCTGACTTCCCAGTGTCAAGGCCGTAGTGTTGTTGTCAACAGAACCGGCGATGACGCGGCGACGCCGCGGCGGAAGTGGGCGAACCTCGCGTGTCCCAGAAGGCAGAGCCAGACTCGACCCGGGCCGATTTCGGCGCCAATGAATGGCTCGTGGACGAGCTGTACGAGCAGTATCTCCAGGACAAGAACGCGGTCGACCCCGCGTGGTGGGAGTTCTTCGAGGGCTACAAGCCCGGCGAGAAGCCCGCGACCCGGGACGGCGACGGCGACGGGTCGCCAGCGCCCTCGCCGGGCGCCAACGGCAAGGCGGCGCCCGCGGCCGCCCCCGCCGCCGCGCCCGAGGCGCCTGCCACGCCTCCCGCCTCCGTCACGGAGAGCAGCATGCCCGTCCCGATGACCACCTCCGCGCCGATAGCGACCGCCCAGCCCGCCACCGCCCCCTACGCCCAGGCGGCGCCGGCGCGGCTCCCTGCCGCCGACGACGCCCCGGCCGAGGACTCGGTGCAGAAGCTCCGCGGCCCGGCGGCGCGCGTCGTCACCAACATGGAGTCGAGCCTCGAGGTCCCCACGGCGACCTCCGTGCGGGCCATCCCCGCCAAGCTGATGGTCGACAACCGCATCGTCATCAACAACCACCTGAGCCGGGGCCGTGGCGGGAAGATCTCGTTCACGCACCTCATCGGGTACGCGCTCGTCGAAGCGCTTGCCGACATGCCGGCGATGAACGCGGGCTACACCATGCTCGACGGCAAGCCCGCCGTGCTGACCCCCGCGCACGTCAACCTGGGGCTGGCCATCGACCTGGCGAAGCCGGACGGCACGCGCCAGCTCCTGGTGCCCAGCATCAAGAAGGCGGACACCCTCGACTTCGCGCACTTCTGGAGCGCGTACGAGGACGTGGTCCGGCGGGCGCGGGCCGGCAAGCTCACGGTCGAGGACTTCGCGGGCACGACGATCTCGCTGACGAACCCGGGCACCATCGGCACCGTGCACTCCGTGCCGCGACTGATGGCCGGCCAGGGAGCGATCATCGGCGTGGGCGCCATGGACTACCCGGCGGAGTTCGCCGGCACGTCCGAGGAGCAGCTCAACCGGATGGGCATCTCCAAGACGATCACCATCACCTCGACGTACGACCACCGGATCATCCAGGGCGCGCAGTCGGGCGACTTCCTGCGCATCCTGGGCCAGAAGCTGCTCGGCGAGGACGGCTTCTACGACCGCGTGTTCGCCTCCCTGCGGGTCCCCTACGAGCCGGTGCGCTGGGTGCGCGACGTCTCGGCCGACCCCGACGCCGAGGCCATCAAGCCGGCCCGCATCGCCGAGCTGATCCACTCCTACCGCTCGCGCGGGCACCTCATGGCGGACACCGACCCGCTCGCCTACCGCCAGCGCAAGCACCCGGACCTGGACATCCAGACCCACGGCCTGACGTTGTGGGACCTGGACCGCACGTTCCCCACGGGCGGGTTCACCGGGAAGTCCCGCGCCAAGATGCGCGAGGTGCTCGGCCTGCTGCGCGACTCGTACTGCCGCTCGGTGGGCATCGAGTACATGCACCTGCAGGACCCGCGCCAGCGCCGGTGGATCCAGGAGCGGCTCGAGACCGGCTACGCCCGCACCCCCCGCGAGGACCAGCTGCGCATCCTGCGACGCCTCAACGCGGCCGAGGCCTTCGAGACGTTCCTGCAGACGAAGTTCGTCGGCCAGAAGCGCTTCTCGCTCGAGGGCGGCGAGTCCGTCATCCCGCTGCTCGACGCGATCCTGTCGAAGGCCGCCAACAACGGGCTCGACGAAGTCGGCATCGGCATGGCCCACCGCGGGCGCCTCAACGTGCTGGCGAACATCGCGGGCAAGAGCTACGGGCAGATCTTCAGCGAGTTCGAGGGCAACCAGGACCCCAAGTCCGTGCAGGGCTCGGGCGACGTGAAGTACCACCTGGGCACCGAGGGCAGGTTCACCGCCGAGTCGGGCGCCACCACGCAGGTGTACCTCGCGGCCAACCCGTCCCACCTCGAGGCGGTCGACCCGGTGCTCGAGGGCATCGTGCGCGCCAAGCAGGACCGGATCGACCTGGGCGGCGACGGCTTCTCGGTGCTGCCCATCCTCATCCACGGGGACGCGGCGTTCGCCGGCCAGGGCGTGGTCTTCGAGACGCTCAACCTGGCCCAGCTGCGCGGCTACCGCACCGGCGGGACCATCCACGTCATCATCAACAACCAGGTCGGGTTCACCACGGGCCCCTCCTCGTCGCGCTCCTCGCAGTACGCGACCGACGTGGCCAAGGGCCTGCAGCTGCCGATCTTCCACGTCAACGGGGACGACCCCGAGGCGTGCGTGCGGGTCGCGGAGCTGGCCTTCGAGTACCGCGAGCAGTTCGGCCGCGACGTCATCATCGACATGCTCTGCTACCGCCGCCGCGGCCACAACGAGGGCGACGACCCCTCGATGACGCAGCCGCTGATGTACAACCTCATCGAGGCGAAGCGCTCGGTCCGCAAGATCTACACCGAGACCCTCGTCTCCCGCGGCGACATCACCGTGGACGAGGCCGAGCAGGTGCTGCAGGACTACCAGACGCAGCTCGAGCGCGTCTTCACGGAGACGCGCGAGGGCGGCTACACGGCGCCGGCGGAGAGCGAGCCGATCGCGGGCCTGGAGCGGCCCGAGTCGCAGCGCGAGGACGCCGGCGTGATGGTCGGGTGGAAGACCGCCGTCGACGTGAGCGTGCTCGAGCGGATCGGACGGGCGCACGTGCGGCCGCCCGAGGGCTTCACCGTCCACCCCAAGCTGGCCCAGCTGCTGGCCAAGCGCGAGCAGATGTCCCGCGAGGGCAACATCGACTGGGGCTTCGGCGAGCTGCTGGCCTTCGGCTCGCTGCTGGTCGAGGGCACCCCGGTGCGCCTGGCCGGCCAGGACTCCCGCCGCGGGACGTTCGTGCAGCGGCACGCCGTCATGCACGACCGCGAGACGGGCGCCGAGTGGACCCCGCTGCTCTACCTCACGGCGGATCAGGCGAAGTTCTGGGTGTACGACTCCTCGCTCAGCGAGTACGCGGCGCTGGGCTTCGAGTACGGCTACTCGGTCGAGCGGCCGGACGCCCTGGTGCTGTGGGAGGCGCAGTTCGGCGACTTCGTCAACGGCGCGCAGACCGTCATCGACGAGTTCATCTCCTCCGCGGAGCAGAAGTGGGGCCAGCGCTCGTCCGTCGTGCTGCTGCTGCCGCACGGCTACGAGGGGCAGGGGCCGGACCACTCCTCGGCACGCATCGAGCGCTTCCTGCAGATGTGCGCCGAGCAGAACCTCACGGTGGCCCAGCCGTCGACGCCCGCGTCGTACTTCCACCTGCTGCGCCGTCAGGCCTACGCGCGGCCCCGCCGCCCGCTGGTCGTCTTCACCCCGAAGTCGATGCTGCGGCTCAAGGCCGCCTCGTCGGCGGTCTCGGACTTCACCTCGGGCACGTTCCTGCCGGTGGTGGGCGACGAGCTGGCCGCCGCGCAGGCCGGGCAGGTCGACCGGGTGCTGCTGTGCTCGGGCAAGGTCTACTGGGACCTGCTCGCGCAGCGGGTGAAGTCGGGCGACCAGCGCACCGCGATCGTCCGGCTCGAGCAGCTCTACCCGCTCGACGAGG
>Ga0233375_1000341_pt1 | contig 26518 bp, 22 predicted proteins | sample ElkDunMinimDraft_10_FD_191539 | JGI IMG/M metagenome (GOLD analysis project Ga0233375, IMG submission 191539) | Fecal eukaryotic communites from dung pellets of Tule Elk in California, USA - Elk Dung E16 | ecosystem: Host-associated > Mammals > Digestive system > Large intestine > Fecal | place... | reverse complement strand
ATCAGCACCCGCGCACGCTGCTTGGGCGAGAGCCCGCGCAGGTCGGCCAGGCCCTGCTCGGTGACGATGATCGACACGTCGTGCTCGGTGTGGTCGACGTGGCTGGCCATCGGTACGATCGAGGAGATGCTGCCGCCCTTGGCGGTGCTGGGCGAGAGGAAGATCGACAGGAAGCTGTTGCGCGCGAAGTCGCCCGAACCGCCGATGCCGTTCATGATCCGGCTGCCCATGATGTGGGTCGAGTTGACGTTGCCGTACAGGTCGACCTCGACCATCCCGTTCATGCCGATGCAGCCCAGCCGGCGGACCAGCTCCGGATGGTTGGAGATCTCCTGGGTCCGCAGGATGATCTTGTCGCGGAAGAAATCGATCTCGCGCTTGAAGGTCTCGTTGGCGTCGGGACTCATCGCAAAGCCCGTGCACGAAGCGCTGGCCAGCACCCCGCTGCGCAGCAGGTCGAGCATGCCGTCCTGGATCACCTCGGTGAACGCGGTCAGGCCGTGGAAGCCACTTTTCGCCAGCCCCGCCAGCACGGCGTTGGGGATGTTGCCCACGCCCGACTGCAGCGGCAGCAGCTGGGGCGGCAGGCGCCCGCGCGAGACTTCGTGCTGCAGGAACTCGATCAGGTGGCCGGCGATGCGTTCGCTGGTGGCATCCACCGGGCTGAACGGGCTGTTGCGGTCGGGTGCATTGGTCATCACCACCGCGACGATCTTGTCCGGGTCCACCCGCAGCGCGGTCTCGCCGATGCGGTCGCCCGGATGCTCGAGCGGGATCGGCCTGCGCTGCGGCGGCAGCGCGGTGCCGTAATAGATGTCGTGCATGCCTTCGAGCGCGGGCGGCTGCCAGGCGTTGACCTCGACGATCACCTTCTTCGCCAGGTCCAGCCAGGTCTTGCTGTTGCCCACCGAGGTCGACGGCACGATGGCCCCGTCCTCGCGGATCGCCACCGCTTCCACCACGGCCACGTCGATGTCGCCATAGAAGCCGAACCAGGCATGCTGCGCGACATGGCTCAGGTGCGCATCGATATAGGCCAGCGAGCCGTCGTTGATGCGCTGGCGCGCGTCCGGGTCGCTCTGGAACGGCAGGCGCAGGGCGATGCCGTCCACGCGCGCGAGCGCGCCGTCCAGCTCGGGCGCGGTGGACGCGCCGGTGAGGAGCTTGATCTGGAAGGCCTGGCCGTCCTCGTGCGCCCGTCCGATCCGCTCGGCCAGGGCCTGCGGCACGAGCTTGGGGTAGCCGGAACCGGTGAAGCCGCTCATCGCCACGGTGCTGCCGGGGGCGATGTGCGCGGCCGCGGTGGCGGCGTCGACCAGGCGCGCCTTGTACGGCGCGAAGCGGATCCTTTCTTCGGACATCGGGACTGCTGCGGGGAGGAAACCGCGCCTATTATCGCCCGCCGCGCGCGCCCGCGGACCGCGCCGCGCGCCCGCCGCGGACGCCTGCCCCATAATGCCGGTCCCGCCGCGCGCCTTCGCCGGCCGGATGCCGGAATCCCGCTTGAGACACACGATCGCACTCGCCGCCGGAGGCACCGGTGGACACCTGTTTCCCGCCGAAGCGCTGGCCCGCGAACTGATGGCGCGCGGCCACGCCGTGGTCATCCATACCGAGCGCCGCGGCGCGCAGTACGCGCAGGCGCTGGCGGGCATCCCGCACGTGGTGCTGCCGGCCAGTTCGCTGGAAGGCGGGGTCGCCGCCAAGGCGCGGGCGGCGCTCACCATCCTGCGCGCGGTGCTGGACTCGCGCCGCGATCTGGCCCGTCGCGGCGCGGTCGCCATGGTCGGCTTCGGCGGCTATCCGAGCTTCGCGCCCGCGCTGGCGGCCAGGAGCCTGGGCCTGCCGCTGCTGCTGCATGAACAGGCCACGCGCCTGAGCAAGGCCAATGCGCAGCTGCTGCGGCTGGCCCAGGGCCTGGCCACCTCGTTCCCGCGGACCGCAGGGGCCGAAGGCTTCGACCCGTCGCGGGTGGTGGAAACCGGCAATCCGGTGCGGCAGGCGATCCTGCAGTCGCGCGGCCCCTATCCCGCGCTCGACGCGCAGGGCCCGCTGCGCCTGCTGGTGGTGGGCGGCAGCCAGAGCGCGGCGGTGTTCGGCCGGGTGGTGCCCGAGGCCGTGGCGCTGCTGCCCGAGGCCCTGCGCCGTCGCCTGCAGCTGTCGCTGCAGTACCGCGGCGATGCGGCCGAGGCGATCGTCGCGCGGCTGCGCGCGCTGGGGGTCGAGGCCACGGTGCGCCCGTTCTTCGAGGACATGGGGCCGCGCCTGCGCGACGCGCATCTGGTGGTCACCCGCGCCGGCGCCACCACCGCCGCCGACCTGCTGACCATCGGCCGCCCCGCCGTGTTCGTGCCGCTGCCGCACGGCGGCGCGCGCCTGGAGCAGCGCCGCAATGCCCAGACGCTGGCGCAGGCGGGCGTGGGCTGGCACCTGGACGAGGACGGGTTGACCCCGGAAGCGCTGGCGGCGGTGCTGGTCGAAGCCTTCGGTTCGCCCACGCGCCTGCCCGAGGCGGCGCGCGCGGCCTCGGCCCTGGGCCGCCCGGACGCGGCCACCCGCCTGGCCGACGCGGTGGAGCGCCTGCTGCCCACGCGCTGAGCCGGCCGGGCCGCCACCGGCCTCGCCCCTACAATGCGGTCGCGGCGATGCGGCCGCCGGCGGGGCGGGGCAGATGCGCGAGCGTTCGGACGTGCTGGTCATCGGCGGCGGCCACAACGGCCTGGTCTGCGCGGCCTACCTGGCCGCGGCGGGCCTGGCGGTCACCGTGCTGGAGCGCCGCCCGGTGGTGGGCGGAGCCGCGGTCACCGAGGAATTCCACCCGGGCTTCCGCAATTCCACTGCCAGCTACACGGTGAGCCTGCTCGATCCGAAGGTGATCGCCGAACTGCACCTGGCCCGTCATGGCCTGCGCGTGGTCGAGCGTCCCTACGCCAACTTCCTGCCCCTGCCCGGTGGCGGCGCCTTCCGCCTGGGCGAGGGTCAGACCGAAGCCAGCCTGCAGGCCAGCCACCCGCGCGACATCGAGCGCCTGGCCGGCTATGGCGCGATGCTGGACCGCGCGGTGGCCGTGCTGCGCGAGCTGATGCAGCGCACGCCGCCGGAACTGGGCGGACCGCTGTCGGTGTCGGACTGGCTTGCCTCGGCCGGCGTCGCCCGGCGCCTCTCTCACCTGAACCTGCGCGCGCGCCGCGACCTGCTGGACCTGTTCACCAAATCCGCCGGCGAACTGCTGGACCACTGGTTCGAATCCGAACCGCTCAAGGCCGCGCTGGGCTGGGACTCGGTGGTGGGCAACTTCGCCAGCCCCTACACGCCGGGCAGCGCCTACGTGCTGTTGCACCACGTGTTCGGCCAGACCAACGGCAAGCCGGGGGCGTGGGGCCATGCCATCGGCGGGATGGGCGCGATCACCGGGGCGATCGCGGCCGAATGCGCCGCGCGCGGCGTGCAGGTGCACAGCGGCTGCGCGGTGGAGCAGGTGCTGGTGGAAGACGGCCGCGCGCGCGGCGTGGTGCTGGCCGACGGGCGCGAACTGCGCGCGGGCGCGGTGGTCTCCAACCTCAATCCGAAACTGCTCTACCAGCGCCTGGTCGCGCCGGCACACCTGGACGAGGACACCGCCGCGCGCATCGCCCGCTACCGCTGCGGCTCGGGCACCTTCCGCATGAACGTGGCGCTGTCGGAACTGCCGGACTTCAGCGCCGCCCCGGGCACCGCGCTGCAGCCGCACCACCAGGCGGGGATCCTCGTCGGGCCGTCGCTGCGCTACTTCGAGCAGGCGTACTTCGATGCCCGCTCGCGCGCGCACAACCCCGGCTGGGCGCGCGCGCCGATCGTGGAACTGGTGATCTCCTCCACGCTCGACGACACCCTGGCCCCGCCCGGGCAGCACGTGGCCAGCCTGTTCTGCCAGCACGTCAATCCGGAACTGGCCGCCGCCGAGGGCGGCTGGGACGCCCATCGCGACACCGTGGCGCGGCTGATGATCGACACGGTGGATGCGGTGGCGCCCAACTTCGCGCGCAGCGTGCTGGGCTATCGCGCGCTGTCGCCGCTGGACCTGGAGCGCGAGTTCGGCCTGGTCGGCGGCGACATCTTCCACGGGGCCATGGGCCTGGACCAGATGTTCAGCGCGCGGCCGCTGCTGGGCCAGGGGTGCTACCGCGGCGCGCTGCCTGGGCTGTACCTGTGCGGCTCGGGCAGCCATCCCGGCGGCGGGGTCACCGGCCTGCCCGGGCGCAATGCCGCGCGCGAAATCCTGCGCGACCTCCGGCGGGGGCCGCGTCCGGGGTGAAGGCCGCGCCGCGCTCCGCGGGGCAGATTACTGAACTGGCCGGTGTCATTTTGCGGTGCAGCGTGCAACCGCCCTAACGAATCGTTCACGATGGCTCCGCACCCGACGTGGGGGAGGGAGCAAGGCCCGCTGGCAGGCAACTGCCAGCGGGCTTTTTCTCTGCGCCGCCACCGCCCGCCGCGCGCCCGCGGTGGGCATGGGCGCAGGGACCGGCCGCGCTGGCGTGCATGCCTGCGACAATCCAGGCATGGACGACGTCTCCGCCGAACTCGACGCGCTTGCCGCGCGCGCGCTTGCCCGCTTTCCCGACCTGGCCGCCGCCGACCCGCTGCGCGAACGCCTGCGCCGCGTGGCGCTGGCCAGCGACTTCGCCATCGACGTGCTGGTGCAGCAGCCGGACCTGTTGCAGGCGCTGGCTCGCGACGACGGCGCCGGGCCGGTGCCGCCGCCGCAGCTGCCGCCGGGCTCGCCGGGGGAATGGCCGCGGCTGCTGCGCCGCTACCGCCGCGCCGAGTCCACCCGCCTGGTCTGGCGCGACGTCCTCGGGCTGGACACGCTCCAGGCCACCCTGGACGCGACCACGCACCTGGCCGAGCAGTGCCTGCAACTGGCGCTGGCCGCGCTGGAAGGGGAGTTCGCCCGGCGTCATGGCGTGGTCCGTGGTCCGGATGGGACGCCGGCGCGGCTGGTGGTGTTCGGCATGGGCAAGCTGGGCGGCGGCGAGCTGAACTTCAGTTCCGACATCGACCTGGTCTACGCCTATGAGCACGGCGGCGAGAGCGAGGGCCCGCGCGTGCTGGCGGCGGAGGACTATTTCGCGCGGCTGGGACAGCAACTGGCGCGCCTGCTCGACGAGATGACGGTCGACGGCTTCTGCCATCGCGTCGACCTGCGGCTGCGCCCGTTCGGCAACGTCGGTCGCGTGGCGATGAGCTTTTCCGCGCTGGAGCAGTACTTCCAGCGCGAGGGCCGCGACTGGGAGCGCTACGCCTGGCAGAAGGCGCGGCCGGTGGCCGGCGACATCGAAGCCGGGCAGCGTTTCCTGCGCGCGCTGCGGCCCTTCGTCTACCGCCGCTATCTGGACTTCGGCGCGCTCGACGGGCTGCGCCAGATGAAGTCGATGATCGCGGCCGAGGTGGCGCGACAGGAACTGGCCGACGACCTCAAGCGCGGGCCGGGCGGCATCCGCGAGATCGAATTCCTGGCCCAGGCCCTGCAGCTGATCCGCGGCGGCCGCGAGCCGGCGCTGCAGCAGCCGCGGCTGCTGCCGGCGCTGGAGGCGCTGCGCGAGGCCGGGCAGATCGATGCCGACACCGCCGCGGCGCTGGCCGAGGACTACCGCTTCCTGCGGCGGCTGGAGAACCGCGTGCAGATGCTGCGTGATGCCCAGACCCACCAGCTGCCCGAGACGATGGTGGACCGCGAGCGTATCGCCCGCTCGCTGGGCTACGCCGGGTGGCCGGCCCTGGTCGAGGCGGTGGCCGACCACCGCGAGCGGGTCGCGCGGGAGTTCGACGCGCTGCTGTCGCAGCGCAGCCAGCAACCCGCCGTCGACCACGACATCGCCGCCTACTGGCGCGCGCTGCCCGACGGCAGCGCTGCGGCCGTGCTGGCCGCCGCCGGCTTCGGCGACGCGGCCGAGGTGGACGCGGCGCTGCGCGACTTCGCGCGCTCGCCCAGCGTGCGCGACCTGTCCGATGCCACCCGCGCGCGCCTGGACCGGGTGATGCCTGTGCTGCTGCAGGCTTCGGCCCCGGCCACGCGGCCGCTGCAGGCGGTGCGGCGGCTGCTCGCGCTGCTGCACAACATCCTGCGCCGGGCGAGCTACCTGGCCCTGCTCGACGAGCACCCGCCGGCGCTGGCGCGGCTGGTCGACCTGGTCACCCGCAGCGCGCTGCTCGCCGAACGCCTGGCCGCGCACCCGGTGCTGCTGGACGAACTGCTCGACGCGCGCGCCGAAGGCCCGCTGCCGCGCCGCGAACTGTTCGAGCAGGCCTGCCGGCCCGCGCAGGCGCTGGACATCGAGGCGGCGCTGTTCGCGCTCAACGAGACCCGCCAGCAGCTGAGCTTCCGCATCGCCCTGGCCACGCTCGACCGGCGCCAGCCGGCGCACGACAGCACCCGCCAGCTGGCCTGGCTGGCCGACGCGGTGGTGCACGCGGTGCTGGCGCTGGCGCTGCGCGAGATCCGCGCCGCGCATGGCGGCATCGACGGCGCCGGATTCGCGGTGCTGGGCTACGGCAGCCTCGGCGGCGAGGAACTGGGCTTCGGTTCGGACCTGGACCTGGTGTTCCTGTACGACGCGCCACTGGACGCGCAGTCCGATGGCGCGCGCCCGCTGGACGCGCCGCGCTGGTTCGCGCGGCTGGCGCAGAAGATCGTCTCGCTGCTGGGCGCGGTCACCGGGGCCGGCCGCCTGTACGACATCGACGTGCGCCTGCGCCCGGACGGGGGCAAGGGCCTGCTGGTCTCCAGCCTGGCCAGCTACAGCGACTACCAGCGCGAACGCGCCTGGACCTGGGAGCACCAGGCCCTGGTGCGCGCGCGCTGCGTGGCCGGCGACGCAGCGCTCGCCGCCGGTTTCGAGCAGGTGCGCACGGCCACCCTGGCGCGCGACCGCGACGGCGACCGGCTGCGCGAGGACGTGGTCTCGATGCGCGCGCGCATGCGCGCCGAACTCGACCGCGGCGGCGACGGCCTGTTCGACCTCAAGCAGGGCGAGGGCGGGCTGGTGGACCTGGAATTCCTGCTGCAGTACCTGGTGCTGCGCGAGGCCGCGCGCCATCCGGCGCTGCTCGGGCCGCGCGCCACCCCGCTGCTGGTGCGCGCGCTCGCACAGGCCGGGATCCTGGACGGGGACCTTGCCGACGCCATGTGCCTGGCGCACGCGCGGCTGGTCGCCGCGGGCCTGGACTGCACCCTCGACCGCCGCCCGCGCATCGTGCCGCTGGACGTGGAACTGGAGCAGGCGCGCGAGACGATCCGCGGCGCCTGGCGCGCCGGCGGACTGGCCGGCTGAGCGGGGGCGTCGCGGGCCGCACGCTATAGTGCGCGCCCTTGATCCTGTGCGGTGGAAACGATGGCTGGAGGTGGCGTGGAGTTGCTGGAGACGATCGAACGCGAGACGGGCGTCGATCCGACCTGGAGCGTGCTGTGGCTGCATGGCCTGGGCGCGGACGGCAGCGACTTCGTGCCGATCCTGCCCGAGCTGGTGCGCCGCGACTGGCCGGCGATGCGCTTCGTGTTCCCGCATGCGCCGGTGCGCGCGGTCACCATCAACAACGGTACCCGGATGCGCGCCTGGTACGACATCCGCGACTTCGACCTGGCCAACCGCGCCGACGAGCAGGGCGTGGCCGAGTCGATCGCCCAGGTCGGCGCGCTGATCGACCGCGAGATCGAGCGCGGCATCCCGGCCTCGCGGATCTTCCTGGCGGGCTTCTCCCAGGGCGGGGCGATCACCCTGGCCGCCGGCCTGCGCCGCAGCGAGCCATTGGCCGGCCTGGTCGGCCTGTCCACCTACCTGCCGGGCGCCGCCACCGCCGCCGCGTCGCTGCTGCCGGCGGCCTGTGCCCAGCCGCTGTTCATGGCCCACGGCACCTCCGATCCGGTGGTCCCGCTGGCGGCCGGCGAGCAGAGCGCGGCGTGGATGCGCGCGCACGGCTTCGAGGTCGAGTTCCGGCGCTATCCCATGCCGCATTCGGTGTGCATGGAGGAGATCGCCGACCTGGGCGCCTGGATGGGGCGGCGGCTGGCGGCCGGCGCCGGCTGAGCCGCTGGCGGGCCGGTCCGGGCAGGACTACCATGCCTGCGGCTGCTCCCGGGACCAGGATGCCCCAGTGAAGATCGTCATCGCCGACGACGAGCCGCTCGCCCGCGAGCGTCTACGTGCACTGCTCGACAACCAGGAAGACGTCGTGGTCGTAGCCGAAGTGGGCGATGGGCACGAAGCCCTGCACGCCTGCGCCGAGCACGATCCGGACCTGGTCCTCCTCGACATCGCCATGCCCGGCATCGACGGCATGGAGGTGGCGCGCCACCTGCAGGCCTTCGAGCCACGGCCGGCGGTGGTGTTCTGCACCGCCTACGACGCGCACGCGCTGTCGGCCTTCGACGCCGAGGCGGTCGACTACCTGGTCAAGCCGGTGCGCCCCGAGCGCCTGGCCTCGGCCCTGCAGCGCGCCCGCGTGCTCACCGCGCACCGCCAGCGCGCGCCCCAGTCCGGCGCCGACGGCGCGCGCCGCACGCACCTGTGCGCGCGCCTGCGCGGCAGCCTGCGCCTGATCCCGGTCGAGGACGTGCGCTACCTGCAGGCCGAGGAGAAGTACGTGGTGGTCCACCACGCCCGCGGCGAGGACCTGATCGAGGAATCGCTCAAGTCGCTGGAGGACGAGTTCGGCGAGCGCTTCGTGCGTATCCACCGCAACTGCCTGGTGGCGCGTCACGAGCTGGTCGAACTGCGCCGCGGGCTCGACGGCCACGTGCACGCCATCCTGCGCCACGGCAACCGTCCGCTCGAGGTCAGCCGCCGCTGCGTGGCGCAGCTGCGCGACACCATCCGCAGCCTCTAGCGTCCCGCGCGGCCGGCGCCGTCCCCGCGCGGCCGGCGGGCGGGGGATAATGCCCGCATGGACAGACTTCGTATCGCCACCCGCAAGAGCCCGCTGGCCCTGTGGCAGACCGAACACGTGGCCGAGCGCCTGCGTGCCGCCCACCCGGGCCTGGAGGTCAGCCTGGTGCCGCTGAGTACCCGCGGCGACGAGGTGCTCGACCGCTCGCTGGCCGCGATCGGCGGCAAGGGCCTGTTCCTCAAGGAACTGGAGCTGGCGATGCAGCGCTGCGAGGCCGACTGCGCCGTGCACTCGCTCAAGGACGTGCCGATGGAGCTGGAGCCCGGCTTCGCGCTGCCGGCGATCCTGGAGCGCGCCGATCCGGCCGACGGGTTCGTCAGCAACCGCTACGACGGCATCGACGCCCTGCCCGAAGGCGCCTGCGTCGGCACCTCGTCGCTGCGTCGCCAGGCGCAGCTGCGCGCGCGCCGCCCGGACCTGCGCCTGCGCGACCTGCGCGGCAACGTCAACACGCGCCTGGCGCGGCTGGACGCGGGGGACTACGACGCCATCGTGCTGGCCTGCGCGGGCCTGTTGCGGCTGGGCCTGGAGGCGCGCGTGCGCGCCCGCCTGGTCGCGCCCGACTGGCTGCCCGCGCCGGCCCAGGGCGCGATCGCGGTCGAGGGCCGGGAGGGCGATGCCGCCGTGCAGTCGCTGCTGGCCGTGCTCGACCACGCGCCCACGCGGCGCTGCGTGGAGGCCGAGCGCGCCATGAACCGCGCCCTGCACGGCAGCTGTCACGTGCCGGTGGCCGCGTTCGCCCAGGAAACGGGCGATGGACGCCTGCACGTGCAGGGCCTGGTCGGCGATGCCGCCACGGGCCAGCTGCTGCGCGCACAGGCCGAAGGGCGGGACGGCGCGGCGCTGGGCGCGGACGTCGCCCGGCGGCTGCTGGACGCGGGCGCCGGCGCGCTGCTCGCACCGCCGGCCTGAGACCGGAGCCGGACCGGCGCTAGAAGGCGTAGCGCAGCCGCACCGAGCCCTCGCGGTCGGTATGCCCCTGCCCGCCGTTGCCGGCGGTGTCGTGGCGCAGTTCGAAGTCGCCCAGCAGCGACCACTGCGGCGCCAGTTCCAGGTCCACGCCGATGGTCTGGCGCAGGTAGGCGTTCTCGCGCCCGCGCTCCAGCCGTACCTGCTGGTTCAGCGAACCCAGCTCGCCCAGGCGCTGCGACAGGCGCACCTGGCCCATGGCGACCGGCCCCTGCGCGGCGGTGCCGTAGTTGGCATAGGGCTGCAGCCGGTAGCCGGTGCCCAGCTCAAGCTGGACCTTGGTCTGCGGGTTGCGCACCGCCTCCATCCCGTAGCGCGCGTCGACCAGGGCGGCGCCGCCGCTGGAGTGGAACCAGTCGCGGCGCGAGGCCGGGGAGTACAGACCGATGTAGCGGCGCGTGGCCAGCCGCGGCAGGCGCTGGGCCCGGATCGGTTCGACCACGCCCGGCGCCGCCGTCGGCGCCAGGGTGCGCGGTACCCGGCTGGCCTGCTGCCATTCGGCATCCGGGCAGACCAGGCGCAGGCAGGGCTGGCGCAGCGACACCTGTCCGGAGGCGACCGCCAGCGCCGCCGGCTGGTCCGGCGCTTCGGGCAGGGGCTGAATGAACACGGGCAGGCCGAACAGGGCCAGCCACCAGCTGGCGAGCATCCCGACTCCGGGGCTGGAAACGATTACGTCTATTGTGCCGCGCCCGCCCCCGATCTCAAGTGAAGCGGCCCGGGGCCCCGGCCGCCGGCAGCCTCAGAACGGGAAGAAGCGCGGAATCAGCGCGATCGCCGCCACGCAGAACAGCACGTTCAGCGGCAGCCCGATGCGCACGAAATCGGAGAAGCGGTAGCCGCCGGCGGTGAAGACCATGGTGTTGGTCTGGTAGCTGATCGGGGTGGCGAAGCTGGTCGAGGCGGCGAAGGCCACCGCCACCAGCAACGGCTTGGCATCGATGCCCATCGATTCGGCCGTGGCCAGCGCGATCGGCACCACCAGCACCGCCGAGGCGTTGTTGCTCATGAACTCGGTGGCCACCGAGGTGATGATGTAGATCGCGGCCAGCGCCGCCACCGGTCCGAAGCCACCGAAGGCGCCGAGCAGGAAGTCGGCCGCCAGCGCCGCGCCGCCGGTCTTCTGCAGGGCGATGCCCAGCGGCAGGATCCCGGCCAGCAGCAGGATCGCGCGCCAGTCGATCGCGCGGTAGGCCTCGTCCGGCTCGATCAGCCCGGTCACCAGCAGGGCGGCGCAGCCGATCAGCGCGGCCTCCACGATCGACAGCCAGCCCAGCGCCGCCACCAGGATGGTGCCGACCATCACCGCCACCGAGGCGCCGGCGCGCAGCACGTCCACCTTGGCCTGGCGGCGGGCGCCGAGCACGATCAGGCCCTTGTCCGCGCGCAGGTCGTCGATCGCGCGTGCGGGCGCGTCCAGCAGCAGCACATCCCCCAGGTCCAGCTGGACCTGGTCGAGCGGCTGGCGGATGTCGAGCAGGCGCCGGTGGATGCCGTGCACCCGCGCCCGGTACATGTGCCCGAAGCGCATTCCCGACAGGGTATGGCCGATCAGGTGCGAGCCCGGCGCGACCATCGCCTCCACCTGCAGGCGGTCGGCGTCGATGTCGCCGTCCAGGTCGCGCGCGACGTGGTCGAAGCGCAGCCGTCGCGCCTTGCGCACCGCGGCGATGTGCTTCCATTCGCCGCGCAGCAGCAGCCGGTCGCCGGCCTGCACCGTGGCCTCTGCGCCGAACACAGCCCGGTCCTTGCGCAGGATCTCCAGCACCACCGCATCGTCGATGCCGTCGGGGACCACCTGCTCGCGGCGCAGGCCCACCGCCGCCGAGTCCTCCGGCACCAGCAGTTCGGCCACGTAGCGGCCTACGTGCTCGTGCTCGCCGGGCCCGGGCACGCCGCGGTCGGGCAACAGCCAGCGGCCGACGGTCATCAGGTACAGCAGGCAGATGCCGACGAAGATGATGCCCAGCGGCGCGAACTCGAACAGCGTGAAGCCCACGCCGACGGCGTCGCGCGCCATCGCATCCACCAGCAGGTTGGTCGAGGTGCCGATCAGGGTGCACACGCCCGCGGCCTGGGACATGTACGACAGCGGGATCAGGAAGCGCGAGGGCGCCCAGCGGTTGGCCGCGCTGGCGGCCAGCACCAGCGGCAGGAACACGGCCACGGTGGCGGTGTTGTTCACGAAGGCGGCCACGCAGGCCACCAGCAGCAGCATCACCAGCAGGAACAGCCACTGGTAGCGGATCCGCGAGAGCACCTCGCCGATCGCCGCCACCGCGCCGTTGCGCTGCAGCGCCGCGCTGAGCACGAACATGGTCGCGACCATGACCGTGGCCTGGTTGCTGAAGCCCGACAGGCCCTCGGCCAGCGTCACCACGCCGGTGGCCACCAGGGCGGTCATCACCAGCAGGGCGACCACGTCCACGCGCAGCCGCTCGGTGACGAACAGGTAGATGGCGCCGGCCATCACCGCCAGGGTCACCCACAGCGCCATGCCGCCCCCCCGCGTGCGCGCAGCCGGCGTACCCGCCCGTCCGCGTGCCCTGTCTGCGCCGTCGCTGGTCCGAAACTGCCGCTGGCCACGTCATTCCCGCCAAATCCACCGGCCATGGTGGGGCCAGCGCGGCCGCGCTGCAAACCCGGGGTCCGGCCGGCCCGGCGCCAAGCGTCGGCCGACAGCGCATAATCGCGCGCATGGACCGATACGAACGCATCCTGTCGCTGCATCGCATCCTCAAGACGTCGCGCTATCCGGTCACGGTCGCGCGCCTGCAGGAGGAACTCGAGTGCTCGCGCGCCACCGTCTACCGCGACCTGGCCTTCCTGCGCGACGCGCTGATGGCGCCGATCGTCGGCGACGGCGAGGCGGGCTTCCGCTACGACGCCGAGGAAGGGGGGCGCTTCGAACTGCCCGGCCTGTGGCTCAACTCCGACGAGCTGCACGCGCTGCTGGCGGCGCAGCAACTGCTCTCGCGCAGCGCCGGCGGGGTGCTGTCGAGCGCGCTGGCGCCGCTGCAGTCGCGCATCGACCGGCTGCTGGACGAGCATTCGGCCGGCCGCCACTGGCCGGTGGAGCGGGTGCGGGTGATCCCGCACCGCGGCCGGCGCATGGACGAGCACGTGTTCCGCAACGTCTGCTCGGCGGTGCTGCAGCGCCGCCAGCTGGCGTTCGACTATCGCGCCCGCTCCACCGACGAGAAGACCCGGCGCACGGTCTCGCCGCAGCGCATCACCCACTACCGCGACAACTGGTACCTGGACGCCTGGGACCAGGAGCGCGAGGCGCTGCGCAGCTTCTCGGTCGACCGCATCGCCGCCGCGCGGGTGCTCGACGCCGAGGCCCGCGACATCGAAGAAGCCGAACTCGACACCCACCTGGCCGGCAGCTACGGGATCTTTTCCGGGCCGGCCAAGGGCGTGGCGACGATCGTGTTCAGCGCCAAGGCCGCGCGCTGGGTGGCCGACGAACACTGGCACTCCCAGCAGCAGGGGCGGCTGCTGCCGGACGGCCGCTACGAGCTGAAGCTGCCCTACAGCGCCTCGCGCGAACTGCTCATGGACGTGCTGCACTACGGGGCCGATGCCGAGATCGTGGCCCCGCCGGCCCTGCGCGAGCAGGCCAAGTCGCTGCTGCAGCTGGCCCTGTCGAACTACGAGCGGTGATGGCGCCGGCGTCGGCGGCTGCGGAGCCGGTGCGCGAACCCATCGCCCTGGCGCTGGGCGCGGGAGGCGCGCGCGGCCTGGCCCAGATCGGAGTGATCGAGGTGCTGGAGGAGCGCGGCTTCCGGATCGACGCCATCGCCGGTTCGTCGAGCGGGGCGCTGGTCGGCGGCATCTTCGCCGCGGGCCGGCTGCGCGCCTTCGACCAGCGCCTGCGCGCCATGTCGCGCACCGATTTCCTGCGCCTGCTCGACCCGGGCTGGCGGCGTTCGGGCGTGCTGCGCGGCCAGCGGCTGGTCGAGGCCATGCGCGAGGTGGTGGGCGATCCGCTGCTCGAAGCGCTGCCGGTGGAGTTCACCGCGGTGGCGGTGGACCTGCAGCGCCAGCGCGAGGTCTGGATCCGGGAAGGACGGCTGTGGGACGCGCTGCGCGCCTCCTTTGCCATCCCCGGCCTGTTCACGCCGCACGTGGTCAACGGGCGCGCACTGGTCGACGGCGGCCTGCTTGCGCCGCTGCCGATCACCGCCACGCGCATGGCCGACGCGCACCGGCTGGTCGCGGTGGACATGCACGGCTGGCCGCAGCGCCCGCCGGGTGCGCCGGCCCGGGCCGGCACCGGCGGGGACGTCGGCGGGGACGGCCAGCGCGCGGGCAGCCGCTTCGCGGGCGGGGAGGCGGGCGATGCGCTGCCGATGGGCCTGCCGGAGATCATGTCGCGCTCGCTGGACACGATGCAGGCGCAGATCGCCCGCGTGCAGCTCGCCCTCGATCCTCCCGAACTGCTGATCCGCATCCCCCGCGATGTCTGCCAGTTCTATGAATTCTGGCGTGCAGGCGAGCTGATCGACGTCGGCCGGGCCGTGGCGACCCGGGCCCTGGACAGCGCCGGCTACTGAGGCCGACGGGCGCGGTCGCAGCCCCTGAGATATGCGTGGCCGAGGCTGTGGGCCACCCCAGGAGCCATCGCCATGAACGCCATGACCGCCAGCACCGCCCGTCCCGTTCCCGCCGACCCCCTGCGCCTGGTCGAAGCCGCCCTGCTGGGTGTGCTGTTCCTGGCCGGGGTGGTGGCGCTGTCGCTGCCGGCGCTGGGCGGGGCCTGGCTGTGGCTGCTGGCCGCGCCCGCAACCGCCCTGGCCACCGCCCGCGGCCTGCGCCTGCGGGCGCGCCGCGCCGGGCAGCCGCGCGTGCGCGTGGTCACGGTGCGGCGGCGGCGCGCGCGTGCCGCGCTGGCCGCCCAGCGGCGCCGGCCCGCGCTCCGGCAGGGGTCACGCCTGCTGGCGGCGCTGTCCCTGACCTGACGGCGGGGCACCCTCTTCCGCGCAGGTCCAGGGACGGACCTGTCCGGAAGCCACCGCCCCGGTCAGCGCAGGACGCGCGGCGCCTCGCCACCGACGATCACCACGTCGGCGCCGCGCCGGGCGAACAGGCCCACGCTGACCACGCCGGGGATCTGGTTGAGTTCGCGCTCCAGCGCCACCGGGTCGGCGATGCGCAGGTTGTGCACGTCCAGCACCCAGTTGCCGTTGTCGGTGACCACGCCCTCGCGCCACACCGGCTGGCCGCCGCTGCGCGCCAGGATCTCGCGGGCGACCAGGCTGCGCGCCATCGGGATCACCTCGACCGGCAGCGGGAAGCGGCCCAGGACGTCGACCTGCTTGGCCGGGTCGATGATGCACACGAAGCGCTCGCTGGCCTCGGCGATGATCTTCTCCCGGGTCAGGGCCGCGCCGCCGCCCTTGATCAGGTGCCCCTGCGGGTCGCACTCGTCGGCGCCGTCCACGTACAGGGGCAGCGGTCCGGCGGCGTTGAGGTCGAGTACCTCGATGCCCAGGCCCTGCAACTGGCGCGTGCTCTGCTCCGAACTGGACACCGCCCCGGCGATGCGGTGGCGCATGCGGCCCAGGGCCTCGATGAAGTAGGCGACGGTCGAGCCGGTGCCGACGCCGACGACCATGCCGTCCTCGACGAATTCGATGGCCTTCTCGCCGGCCAGGCGCTTGGATTCGGACACGGGATCTGCTCGGGTGGGGAAAGGATGGCGGCGGGCTATTCCAGCGACAGCAGCAGCTTCCACTGCGCGGCGGTGACCGGCAGCACCGACAGGCGCGTGCCCTTGCGGATCAGCGCGAAGTCCTCGCCCAGGGCCGCGGCGTGGCCACGGATCTCCTCGAGCGGGATCGGCCGGGCCAGCTTGCGCACGAAGCCCACGTCCACCAGGTCCCAGCGCGGCTGCTCGCGCGTGGCCTTGGGATCGAAGTACTTGGACTTCTTCTCGAACTGGGTCGGGTCCGGGTACGCCGGACTGGCCACCTCGGCGATGCCGTAGATGCCCGGCACCTTGGCGTTGGAGTGGTAGAACAGCACGCCGTCGCCGACCTGCATCTGGCGCATGAAGTTGCGCGCCTGGTAGTTGCGCACGCCGGTCCAGGGCTCGGTGCGGCAGCGCGCGAGGTCGTCGATCGAGAAGTCGTCGGGCTCCGACTTCATCAGCCAGTAACGCTTGCGCGGAGTCATGGAGTCACCAGCAGGGTTTCGGATTCGGTGCACACCGCATCCAGGCGCACGTCCCAGCGCGCGGGGACGATCGCATCGACCCGCTGCGCGGAAAAGCCGGCGCCCACCAGGTGGGGCGGGGCAGGTGCGTCCAGGCGCGCGGCGAAACTGCGATCGTACCAGCCGCCCCCCATGCCCAGCCGGTGGCCCGCGCGGTCGAAGGCGACCAGGGGCGCGACCACGAGGTCGAGCTGCTCGGGGCGCAGCAGCTGCGCGGGCGGCACATCGGGTTCGGGAATGCCGTAGCGGTTGGTGGTCAGTGGCGCGCCCGGCTTCCAGGGCGCGAAGCGCAGGGTGTCGTCGGCGTGCAGCACCGGCAGGCAGTAGCGCACCTCGCGCGGCAGGCGCAGCTGCCAGGCATGCAGGGCGATCTCGCCGTCCATGGCCCAGTAGCCGGCCACGGTGCGCGCGGACGCGGCGAAGGGCAGGGCGAGCAGCTGCGTGGCCAGGGCGTCGGCGGCGGCGATGCGCGCCGGCGCCGGCAGGGCGCGGCGACGCTCGCGCATCTCGCGGCGCAGCGCGCCGCGGTCATCGTTCATGGGGGAATCCGCGCTGGAACATGCGCGACATTGTGACCGCGCCGGCGGGGTCACTGGAAGCGCGCCGCCAACAGGACCGTGCGCCGCGCCGGGAATGAATACGTCCTCCGCCATGCCGATGCCTGCGAAACGACCTTGAACCCGGGGTTCAAGTGGGGACGGTTGGAATCCATCGGGCTTTCCGCTGCGAGGCGAACCTGCACTCCCGGATTCCGCGACGCCCCCATGGTCGTCATTAAGGGACAAGGCGAATGTTGCGCATGCCGTCGATCACGGCAGAGGACGCGGACGAAGTATAGCCCGCGCGCCAAGAGCGCCCAAGTCCGTTCGTCGTGCCGGCAGGCGGGGATTCATGCATCGTGCGCGCGGCCTGCACGCGCACCGGCGCAGGCAGGCGCGGCGCGTCAGCGCGTGTCGATCAGGCCGTCGAGCTTGCGTTGCAGGCCTTCGAGCAGTTCGGCGATCTCGCGGTCGCGCTGCGCGTTCTCCTGCCGCACCTGCTGCAGTTCGTGGGCGAGGTTGAGCGCGGCCAGCACCGCCACCCGGTCCACCGCCGCCATGCGGTTGCTGCCGCGCACTTCGCGCATGCGCTCGTCCAGCAGCTTCGCCGCCGCGACCAGGTTGTCGCGGCCGTCCGGGGCCACGCCCACGGTGTATTCGCGGTCGAGCAGGCGCACATTGACCGCCTCGCTGCCGCTCATGCGCCGCCCCTCACGTGTGCTGCTCCAGCGACTTGAGCCGCGCGATCATCGCCTCCACGCGCGAGCGGGCCTGCTCGTTCTTGGCCAGCAACTGCGAGCGTTCGCCGGAGATCTGCTCGTGCTGGTGGCGCAGCGAACGGTTCTCCTCCGACAGCTTCTGCGCGCGATCGACCAGCGCGTCGATGCGCGCGGCCAGTGCGCGGAGCTGGGCGATCACGTCGGGGCGGTCCATGGCGGCACGATAGCAGGCGGCGCGGGGCGGTCAAGGCGTCGTCAAGGGGGCCGCCGCCGCATAGCCGCCGGCCGGTCGCCAGTTGCGGATGAAGGCCAGGCAGGCGTGGGCCTCCAGCGGCGGCGACAGCCAGAAGCCCTGGATCTCGTCGCAGCGGTGCTCGCGCAGGAAGCGCGCCTGGGCATCGGTCTCCACGCCCTCGGCGACCACGTCCAGGCCCAGCGAGTGGGCCATGGCGATGACCGTGGTGGTGATCGCCGCGTCCTCGGGATCGTGGGTGAGGTCGCCGATGAAGGCCTTGTCGATCTTGATCGTGGTGATCGGCAGGCGCTTGAGGTAGGCCAGCGAGGAATAGCCCGTCCCGAAATCGTCGATCGCCAGCGAGACGCCCAGTTCGCGGAACGACTGCAGCTTGGCCGCGGCGTGCTCGGCGTTGGCCATCAGCACGCTTTCGGTCAGCTCCAGCTCCAGCGCGCTGGGCGGCAGCCGGGTGTCGGCCAGTACCCGCCGAACCACTTCCGGGAAATCGCCGCGCAGCAACTGCAGCACCGAGACGTTGACCGAGACGGTGAGTTCGGTCAGCCCGTGCTGCCGCCAGCGCTGCAGGGTCAGGCAGGCCTCGCGCAACACCCACTCGCCGATCTCCAGGATCAGTCCGCTTTCCTCGGCCATCGGGATGAAGTCCGACGGCGGGATCTCGCCATGCTCGGCGCTGTGCCAGCGCAGCAGGGCCTCCATGCCGGTGATCCGGCCCTCGGCCAGCGCCATGCGCGGCTGGAACACCAGCCGCAGTTCGTCGCGGTCGAGCACCTTGCGCAGCGCGCTGGAGATGGTCGCGCGCTGGCGCACCGCCACGTCCATCGCGTCGTCGTAGCGCATGAAAGTGCGCCGGCCGGCGGCCTTGGCCTGGTACATCGCGGTGTCGGCCTGTTTGAGCAGCTCGGTCGGCACCTGCGCGTGGTCGGGGTAGAGGCTGATGCCGATCGACGGCGATATCGCGATCTCGCGGCGGTCGTCGAGCATCAGCGGCGCCTCGAAGGCCGTGATGATCTCGCGCGCCACGTGGTCGGCGTCCTCGGCCGCCTCCAGGTTCTCCAGCACCACGGTGAACTCGTCGCCGCCCAGGCGCGCCACCGTGTGGTGCATGCCCACGGTCTGCTGCAGGCGCGCGGCGGCCGCGCGCAGGATCCGGTCGCCGGCGGCGTGGCCGAGCGAGTCGTTGATGTCCTTGAACCGGTCCAGGTCGAGGAACAGCACCGCCAGGCGGTTGTCCTCGCGGTGCGCGCGCACGATCGCGCGCGACAGCCGCTCCGACAGCAGCGAGCGGTTGGGCAGGTTGGTGAGCGTGTCGAAGTTGGCCAGGTAGCGCAACTCCTGCTCGGCCCGCTTCTGCTGGGTGATGTCGTTGAGCACGATCACGTACAGGATCAGCTGGCCGTTCTTGTCGAACACCGTGCTCGACTCGATCTGGCACAGGAATTCCTCGCCGTCCTTGCGCCGCTGCCACACCTCGCCGTGCCAGCGCCCCTTGCGCCGGATCTGCTCGCGGACGTGCTGGTAGAAGCTGACGTCGTGCTGGAGGCTGTCGAGGATGCTGGAGTCGCGCCCGACCAGGTCCTCCTCGTCGTAGCCGGTCATGCGCAGGAACGCCGGATTGACCGACACGAAGTTGAAGTGGCGGTCGACCACCACCACCGCCTCGTTCATGCTGCGCAGCACCTCGCTGGAAATGCGCAGCTCGCGCTCGGCCGCGCGCGTGCTGGTGATGTTGAGGGCGGTGCCGGCGATGCGCAGGATGCCGCCCCGGGCGTCGCGCGCCACTGCCCGGCCCCGTGCCCGCATCCAGACCCACTCGCCGTCGCGCCTGACCCGGAGTTCGGCCAGCAGCAGTTCCGTCTCGCCGGCCAGATAGGCGCCGATGCGCTGCCGGATCATCGGCAGGTCGTCCGGGTGCAGCAGCTGGGACAGGTCGAACTGGTCTTCTTCCAGGCGCCCATCCGCTTCCAGCCCGTCCAGGGCCAGGCGGCTGACCCGGCCGCTGCCCACGTCGTAGTCCCAGTAGCGTTCGCCCGTGGCCCACAGCGCCAGCTTCAGGCGCTCCTCGCGGTCGCGCAGGCGCGCCTGCTGCAGGCGCTCGCTCTGGCGGCGGCGCAACAGGACCGCAAGCAGGGCAGCCAGCACCAGCGACCCGGCGGCCGCGATGATGATGAGCTGCAACTCCCCGGGATTGCTCGACACGACGCGAGTCCCTGCGCCTTGCGTTCGTGGATGGACTTCGAGTGTAGGCGCCGGCCCGACCCGGCAACAAGCGCGTTGAGGAATGTCCCTGGCCAACGCATGGGACATGCAGCGGCGCGGTCGACGCTCTAGACTGCACGTCCCCCCGACGGAAACCCGCCGTGCCTCCAGCATTGCCACCCCTGCAGGACATCGAATCGGCCAGCCGCGAGCGCCAGACCGGCATGGGTGCGAGCGAGCTGCATGGCAGCCTGTGCGGTTGGCTGGCCGGTGGCGGCGGCGACGGGCCGGACTGGCTGGCACGCGTGCTGGCCGATGCCGACGCCGCGCCGGTGGCGCCTGGCGAGCCTCTGGACCTGCTGCGCCAGGCCAGCGCCGCGCAGCTGGAGGACCGCGAGTTCGGCTTCGAGCTGCTGCTGCCTCCGGCCGAGGCCTCGCTGTACGAGCGCAGCGGCGCGCTGTTCGCATGGTGCCGTGGCTTCGTCGGCGCGTTCGGCCTCGCGGCTGGCGCCAAGCCGCCGCTGTCGGCCGAGGGCGAGGAGGCGCTGGCCGACCTGGTGCGGCTGTCCGCGGCCGCGCCGGAAGAGGGCGGCGACGAGGAAGAAGAGGACGCCCTGGCCGAGATCGAGGAATACGTGCGCGTGGCCGTGCTGCTGCTGCACGGCGACTGCGCGCTGGGCCCGCGCCATCGCGGCCGCCTGAACTAGGGGCATGGCCAGCTTCCGCTTCCGCGTGACGGGGCACCGGTCCGCGGCCGCCCGGCGGCCGGGGCGCCCGCGCTGATGCGTCCGGTCGGTCCGATGCCCGCGCAGGCCTACGCCCGGCGCCGGCGCCAGCTGATGCGCATGGCCGGCGAGGACGCGATCCTGGTGCTGCCGGCCGCGCCCGAGCGCATCCGCAGCCGCGACACCCACTACCCGTACCGCCAGGATTCGGACCTGTGGTACCTGACCGGGTTTCCAGAGCCCGAGGCGGTGCTGGTGCTGGTGCCCGGTCGCCGCCACGGCGAGGCGCTGCTGTTCTGCCGCGAGCGCGATCCCGAACGCGAAGGCTGGGACGGGCCGCGCGCCGGACCGGAGGGCGCGGTCGAGGCCTTCGGCATGGACGATGCCTACCCGATCGACGACCTCGACGAGATCCTGCCCGGGCTGCTGGAAGGGCGCACCCGCGTCTACTACCACTTCGGCCGCGATACCGAGTTCGACCTCAAGCTGATCGGCTGGCTCAACCGGGTGCGCGCGCAGGTGCGCCTGGGCGCGCAGCCGCCGCACGAGTTCCTCGAGCTCGGCCACCTGCTGGACGAGATGCGGCTGTTCAAGTCGCGCGACGAACTGCGGCTGATGCGCCACGCGGCGAAGATCACCGTGCAGGCGCACGAGGCCGCGATGCGCGCGGTCCGCCCCGGGATCCACGAGTACGGCCTGCAGGCCGAGATCGAGCGCGTGTTCCGCGCCGCCGACGCCGAGCCGGCCTATGCCAGCATCGTCGGCGCCGGCGCCAACGCCTGCGTGCTGCACTACCGCGCCAACCGCTCGCCGGTGCGCGATGGCGACCTGGTCCTGGTCGATGCCGGCGCCGAGTACCGCGGCTACGCCGCCGACATCACCCGCACCTTCCCGGCCAGCGGCCGCTTCAGCCCCGCCCAGCGCGCGCTGCATGACCTGGTCGGCGCCGCCCATGCCGCCGCCCTGGCCCAAGCCCGCCCCGGCCAGGCCTACGAGGCCGGCCACCTGGCCGCGGTGGAGACGCTCACCGAGGGACTGCTGCGGCTGGGCCTGCTCAAGGGCAAGCTCGAGAAGAACATCGCCGACGGCAGCTACAAGCGCTACTACCGGCACAAGACCGGGCACTGGCTGGGGCTGGACGTGCACGACGTGGGCGAGTACCGGATCGACGGCGAGTCGCGCCTGCTCGAGCCGGGCATGGTGTTCACCATCGAGCCGGGGCTGTACATCCCGGTCGATGACACCAGCGTGCCTGCGAAGTGGCGCGGCATCGGCATCCGCACCGAGGACGACGTGGCGATCACCGCCGACGGCCACGAGGTGCTGACCGGCGCGCTGGCGCGCAGTGCCGAGGAGATCGAGGCGTTCATGGCCGCGCGCTGAAGGCGGATGCCGACTGTGCCGGCTACTGGATTGGCGCAGAATCCCGCGAAGGTTGGTCATCGATCGCGGTCAGCATCCGGAGAAGACGTTCCTGGTTGCTGTCGTCCTTTGGCCAGCCGGCGAGATGGTCGACCACCTTTCCGTCGCGCAGCAGGTAGAACTGGGGCGTTGCCCACTCTGCGATCATCGGCCAGTCATCGCGATGCCTGGTGATGAAAGTACGGAACTGCGGGCACTCCCGGTTCCAGACCTGGATCTCCTCGAAGTACAAACGCATGCCCACAGGGGTGATCCAGACGGCGTGCTTGTGCAAGGATCGAGCCACGTCGGGTCTCGTGCTGGCGAAGCGGGCGGCGGCTCTGGAAAAGCCGCAGGCCGGATGGCCGACGATGACGATGCGAACTCCGCGGGCGATATCCAGGCGACGCGGCGAGAGGCGGAATTCCACAGGATCCGGGTCATACACAAGAACTTCGTCCGCGCTGGGTGGCAAGGCGCGCCCGAGGTCTGGAAGCGGCTCGACATCCAGCGTGGGATGCCGTGAGCGATAAAGTCGGGCCTCGTCGAATCTCCGGTGGCCGACCAGTGCTTCGTACATGAGCTTGCGCTGCCCGTCGCTCGCGGCACCGCGCGATTCAAGCTCGGACAGTACTTGTTGCATGTCGGCAAGATGCCGCGGCTCTCGCGAATAGAAGGCAACGGTATGGGCGAACCGAAGCATCCGGTCCAGATCCGCGGATGACGCGAGGCGAAGCCCGCTGTCGCCCAGTCGGGGCCTGAAAAGATTCTCGTACAGATCCGATATCGCTTTCCCGCGATCCCGTTCTGGCAGCGAGATGGTCGCCCGGTCCAGCGACTGCAGACGGCTGTAGTCAGTTTCCGGGGTGTCGATCGCGCCCGCCAGGGCTGTGCCGCCGGTGGCGAAGGCGGCTAGGAAGGCGAGCAGGGCAAGCCGCATGCGCAGGTCCTTCCGTCTTGCACGCTGGATCCGGTCGGTCCCGGCAAATTGGCAGACGCTGACGGATGCCGAGTGTGCCGCCCATCCATCATCTTGCGAGGCGCCGGCTGCCACGAGCGTGCAGAGACTGTCCCGGAGGTCACCGGCCGACCGAGCGGACTCGCGCGCGTCCGTTACCAGCCCGGATGCCTGCCCTGCGCATCGAGAATACTGCGTAACGCGTCATAGCCTGCATCCATCGGCTCGGCCCTTGCCGGCCGGGCCAGCCCCTCGGCCAGCGCCGGCGGCGGGTCCACCGCGTGCCCGACCAGGGGCTCGACGATGCTCTCGAACTTGGACGGATGCGCGGTCGCCACCACCGCCCAGTCGCGCGTGTCGCCGTCGGCGCGCAGCTCGCGCAGCAGCTCCAGCGCGGTGGCCGTGTGCGGACAGGCGACGATGCCATGGCGCGCGGACGCGGTTCGGACCACCTCGCGGATGGTGGCATCGTCCACCGCGCGGGCGTCGAAGCCGGCGCGCAGCGAGGCATCGTTGGCATGCCAGTGGCGCAGCCGTTCGAAGTTGCTGGGCGCGGCCACGTCCATGGCATTGGCCAGGGTGGCGCGGGTCGCGCCCGGTGCGTAGTCGCCGCCGGCGAAGTAGCGCGGCAGGGTGTCGTTGGCATTGCAGGCCAGGCGGATCTCGCCGACCGGCGCGCCCATCGCGCGGGCCAGGACGGCGGCGCTGGCGTTGCCGAGGTTGCCGGTCGGGATGATGAAGTTGAGCGAGCGGCCGTGGGTTGCCTGGAAATGGCCGGCGGCGTGCGCGTAGTACGCGGCCTGCGGCAGCAACCGCCCCAGGCTGATGCTGTTGGCCGAACCCAGTGGGACGCGGGCCCGCAGCGCCTCGTCCGCCAGCGCCTGCTTGGCCAGCCGCTGGCAGTCGTCGAAGCTGCCCTGCACCCGGTAGGCGGCGACGTTGTCGCCCCAGCAGCCCAGGCCATGCGCCTGGCGGGGCGACACCTTGCCATCGGGGTAGAGGATCACCACCCGGAAGCCGGGCCGGCGATGGAAGGCCGCGGCCACCGCCGCTCCGGTATCGCCGGAGGTGGCGACGAGGATCGTGGTCGGCGGGGCGGCCGGGTCGCGCAGGCCCTGCAGGGCGCCGGCGAGGAAGCGTGCGGCATAGTCCTTGAACGCGGCGGTCGGTCCGTGGAAAAGCTCCAGCACGTGGTCGCCGGCGCCCGACAGCGGGCGCAGTGGCGCGTCGAACGAGAACGCGTCCGCGCAGAGTTCCTCGAGCCGTCCGCGCAGGGCCGAGCCGGCGAAGAACGGCGCCAGGATGCGCGCGGCGGTGCCGGGCAGGGTTGGCGCCGGCGCGATGGAGGCCAGTCCCGGGATCGCTTCGGGCACGTACAGGCCGCCGTCCGGCGCCAGTCCCGCGACCAGGGCGATGTCGATCGGCGTGGGCGCGACCTGCCCGCGGGTGCTGATGAATCGCACGGCGTCCTCCGTTCCGGCGGCCGCGTCGGCGGGCCCGTCGCCGGCCATCAGGGCAGGACCTCGGCGCGGGCTGCGTCCACCGGCGTGACGTACGCGCGGGCATCGAAACCCGCAGCGACGAAGCCCTGGCGCATCGCCGGCGCCACGCGCTCGGCTTCCGCGCGCGAGGCGAACCAGGCGAACACGCTGGGCCCGCCACCGGAGATGCTGGCGCCCAGCGCGCCATGGTCGAGGGCGGCGGCCTTGACCGCGGCGAAGCCCGGGATCAGCGGCGCGCGGCGCGGTTCCACCAGCACATCCTGCAGCCCGTCGCGGATCAGCTCCGCATCGCCGCGCGCCAGGCCCAGCAGGAACTGCGCCAGGTGCGCGGTCTGCGCGACCAGGTCGTGCAGCGGATAGGGGGCGGCCAGCGCCTCGCGCGAACGCCGCGTCTCCAGCACCTGGTCCGGATGCACCACCACCGCGTGCAGCCAGGACGGCACCTCCAGGCGCAGCGCGCGGCGGTCGGTGGCCAGGGCCACGCCGCCCAGCAGCATCGGTGCGACGTTGTCGCCATGGCGGCTGCCGCTGGACACCGCCTCGCCGGTCAGGGCGAAGTCGTACAGCGCCTCGCGAGGCAGCGGCGAATCGAGCAGGGCATTGGCCGCGACCAGCGCCGCGACGCAGGAGGCGGCCGAGCCGCCCAGGCCCGAGCCGAGCGCAATTCCCTTGTGCAGCGAGAGCGCGAAGCCGAACGGCAGCGCCAGCCGTTCGCGCAGCGCGATCAGCGCCGCGCCGGCGGTGTTGCGGGGCGCTTCCAGCGGCAGCCGGGCGACGCCGGCCACCTCGCCGTCGATGGCCTCGATGCGCACTTCAGGCGCGTCGATGCGGCGCACGGTGGCCAGGTCGCGCGGCCCGTCGACGGCGTGTCCCAGCAGGTCGAAGCCCACGCCGATGTTGCCGACGCTGGCCGGCGCGAATGCAGTGACCGACCGGCTCATGCCTGCACGCCGACCCCGGTGCTGAGCGAGTGCGCGATCGCCAGCACATCGCCGAACACGCCCGCCGCGGTGACCTGCGGCCCGGCGCCCGGGCCCAGTACCACCAGCGGATTGTCGGCGTAGCGGCCGGTGGTGAACTGCACCAGGTTGTCGGTCAGCCGGGTGTGGCAGCAGACGTGGTCGGCCGGCAGCGCCACCACGCCCACACGCGCACCCCCGGCGTCGGAGAGGTGGGCGATATGGCGCAGCGCCAGGCCCTGGCTGCGGGCGGCCTCCAGCCGCGCCTGCATCGGCCCGTCCAGTTCCTCCAGCCGCGCCATGAATTCCTCGCGGGGCACATCACGCAGCTGTTCGGGCACCAGGCTCTCGATCTCGACGTCGTCCAGCGACAGGATACGCCCGGCCTCGCGCGCCAGGATCACCAGCTTGCGCGCCACGTCCAGGCCGGACAGGTCGTCGCGCGGGTCCGGCTCGGTGTAGCCCAGTTCGCGCGCCTCGCGCAGCAGCGCCGAGAACGGACGGCTGCCGTCGAAGCTGTTGAACAGCCAGGCCAGGGTGCCCGAGAGCATCCCGTCGATCGCCTGCACCGTATCGCCGGTGTCGAGCAGGTTGCGCAGGGTGCTGATCACCGGCAGGCCGGCGCCGACGGTGGCCTCGTACATGAAGCGCGCGCCGCCGCGCCGGGCCTCGCCGATGGCGACATGGCGCGCCCAGTCGCCGCTGCCGGCGTGCTTGCTCGGGGTGACGATGTGGATGCCCGCGGCCAGCCATTGCGGATAGTGGCTGGCGATCGCATCGCTGCCGCTGCAGTCGACGATCAGCGCGTGCGGCAGGTGCTCGGCGCGGATGTGCGCGGCGAAGGCGCCGGGATCGAAGGCCTCGGTGGCCATGCCGGTCAGCCGCGAGACCGCGTCGTCGGGGTGGATGGCGAAATGGTCCAGTGCCATGTAGCCGCTGTTGGCGATGCCGCGCAGGCGCAGGTCGACCTGCGAGGTCGCGCGCAGGCGCGGCAGCACGGCGGCCATCTGCGAGAGCAGGGCGCGTCCGACCTGGCCGGGCCCGATCAGGCCCACCGACACCGTCTGCGGCGACAGCCAGAACGCCGAGTGCGCGGCACGCAGGGCGCGGGTGGCGTCGGCGTCGGCGATCGCCACCGAGATGTTGCGCT
>Ga0233375_1000339_pt1 | contig 26539 bp, 23 predicted proteins | sample ElkDunMinimDraft_10_FD_191539 | JGI IMG/M metagenome (GOLD analysis project Ga0233375, IMG submission 191539) | Fecal eukaryotic communites from dung pellets of Tule Elk in California, USA - Elk Dung E16 | ecosystem: Host-associated > Mammals > Digestive system > Large intestine > Fecal | place... | reverse complement strand
ACCATCCCGTTCGCGCTCGTGCAGGGCTGGATCTTCTCGCGGTTCAAGAGCCTGACGTACGTGGTCGCGGTCCATCTGCTGTTCGACGTCGTCGTGTTCGCGGTGCTGGTGCACGGCCATCATCCCGAGCTCTTCGACGTCTTCCTGACCGCTCCCTGACGCTCCCGTTTTGTGCTGGTTCCGGCCTCGCGGAGCCGATCGGGACCCCGCCAGGGATGCGTCGGCGGCGTCCGGCGAAGATTATGGGTGCTGCGGGCCGGCGTGGGATGGTGCGGAGGCAGGGATCCAACGAGGGCGGGGTCGATGGCAGGACAAGCAGAGGACGACGTCGATCTGGACGCCTGTGCCGCCGAGCCGATCCACGTTCCCGGCGCCGTCCAACCGCGCGGCGTGCTGCTGGTCGTCGACCAGGACGTCGTGGTGCAGACGTCGGACAACGTGCAGGCGATGCTGGGCATGGAGCCCCACGCCGTCCTGGGCCGGACGCTGGCCGCGACGCTCGGTGACGAGGCCGCGGAACGTCTCCGGCTGGCCGAGGCGTCCGAGGCGGGACCGCTCGCGGACACCTTGGGCAGGGTCACGGTCGGTGGCCGGACGTGGATCACGGCGACCCACCGGACCGTGCAGGGCACCGTGATCGTCGAGCTCGAGCCGGTGACCGACGTGGCCGCGGACCCGGGTGAGGGTTTCCGGACGGCCTACCGCGTGCTGGGCCAGGCCGCGATGACCGGCTCCCTGCAGGAGCTGTACGACCTCACGGCGACCGGGGTGCGCGAGGTGACCGGTTTCGACCGCGTCATGGTGTACCGGTTCGACCAGGACTACAACGGCGAGGTGGTCGCCGAGGCGCGTCGCGACGACCTCGAGCCGATGCTCGGGCAGCGCTACCCGGCGTCGGACATCCCGCCGCAGGCGCGTGCGCTCTACGAACGGAGCTGGCTGCGCCTCATCTCCGACGTCGCGAGCGTCCCGGCGAACCTGGTTCCCGTGCTGCACCCGACGACGGGCGCTCCCGCGGACCTCTCGCTCGCCAGCCTGCGAGCCGTCTCGCCCGTGCACATCCAGTACCTCAAGAACATGGGCGTCGCCTCGTCGATGTCGATCTCGCTGCTCGACGGCGGGCGCCTGTGGGGCATGGTCGCGTGCCACCACTACGCGGGTGCGCACACGCCGTCGCTCGAGGTCCGCGCGGCGGCCGAGGCGCTGGCGTCCGGGCTGTCGCTGCAGATGGTCGTCCGTGCGGCGGCCGACCAGGCCGAACGCGCCCGTGAGGTCGCCCGGGCGCTGAGCGCCATGATCGACGTCGAGGACGACCCGGTCGCGGACGCCGTCGCGCGGCCCGAGCTGCTCCGCATCCTGGGGGTCGACGGAGCGGTGGTGCAGACGGGCGACATCGTCGCGAGCGTCGGCGCGGTCCCACGGTCGTTCGACGCTGTCGTCGAAGCCGTGCGGCGCGGCGCCACGCCGCGCCGGGACGAGGGCGGCGGAGCTCCCGTCCTGGCGTCCGACGACCTGCGTGCCGCCTACCCGTGGCTCAGCGACGACCTCGGCGAGGTCGCGGGTGCGCTCGTCGTGCCGCTGCCCGACGGGGACCTGCTCGCCCTGTTCCGGTGCGAGCTCGCGCGCGAGGTGGTGTGGGGCGGCGACCCCCGGGCCAAGACGGTCACCCGCGACGACGACGGCACGCTGCACATCGGGCCGCGCCGGTCGTTCGAGAGCTGGAAGGAAGTGGTCCACGGCACGTCCCGGCCGTGGTCCGAGGACGACGTCCGGTCGGCCCTCGTGGCGCGCCGCACGGTGGTCGAGGCGCTCTACCGGCGCACCCGACCCGATCTCGGTGCCGCGCTGGTGCTGCAGCGGTCCTCGCTGCCCGCCGAGCTGCCGGCCGTCGACGAGTGGCGGATCGAGGCGCGCTACCGCGCCGCCCAGGGCGGCCGGGTCGGCGGCGACTGGTACGACGCCTTCGACCTGCCCGACGGGCGGGTCGCGCTGGTCATCGGCGACGTCGCGGGCCACGGCCTGCCGGCGGCGTCGGCCATGACCCAGCTCCGCAACGGGCTGCGGTCCCTGCTGTTCGCGCACGGGGAGGTCGTCGCCGCCGTCGACTCGCTCGACCGGCTCGCGCGCACCCTGCTCCCCGACGACATGGCCACGCTCTTCGTCGGGGTCCTCGACCCGGGCTCGGCGTCCGTCGACTACGTGTGCGCCGGCCACCTCCCGCCGCTGCTGATCGACCTGGACGAGGCGAACTGGGTGGATGTCGTGGGGAACCGGCCGATCGGCGCGCTCCAGAGCCCGCCGAGTGCCGGCCGCATCCAGCTCGAGCTGGGCCAGTCGCTGCTGCTCTACACCGACGGGCTGGTCGAGCGTCGCGGGACGTCCCTGCCCGAGCGGCTGGAGGAGCTGCGCGTCACGGCTGCTCTCACGCTCGACCTCGAGGTGCTCGAGCACAAGCTCGCGGGCGTCGAGTCGGAGGACGACTCGACCACGCTCCTGCTGTCGTCGACCGGCCTCGAGCGCCGGCCCTGATCGCCGGGTGCGCTCGCGGCCGGTCGCACCCTCCAGACCCGGCCGGCGTCGCACCCGCCGATCAGGCGTGGCCGGTCGGGACGACGGCGGGCAGGCCGTCGAACGGGTCGGCGAACACGTGGGCCGACAGGCCGAACACGTCGGCCAGCATGGGAGCGTCGAGCACGTGGGCCGGGGGCCCTTCGGCGCGCACCCGGCCGTCCTTCATGACGACGATCGTGTCCGAGTAGCGGGCCGCGAGGCCCAGGTCGTGCAGCACCGTGACGATCGTCCGGCCCTGGCGGCGCAGCGAGACCACGAGGTCGAGGACCTCGACGGCGTGCGCGAAGTCCAGGTGGGTGATCGGCTCGTCGAGCAGCACGACGTCGGTCTGCTGAGCGACGGTCATGGCGATCCAGGCGCGCTGGCGTTGCCCGCCCGACAGCTCGTCGAGAGCCCGTTCGCCCAGGTCGGCGACCCCGGTGGCGTGCATGGCGTCCTCGGCGATGTCGGCATCCTCCTGCGACCACGGCCGGTACCACGGGCGGTGCGGCTGACGGCCCCGCTCGACCAGGTCACGCACCGTCATGCCCTCCGGGGCGACGGGGGACTGGGGCAGCACCGCGAGCCGTCGCGCGAGCTCGCGCTGCCGGAAGCCCGTGAGCGGCGCCCCGTCGAGCTCCACGTGGCCCGCGCTGGGCGCCAGGAGCCGGCCCAGCGTGCGGAGCAGGGTCGACTTGCCGCAGCCGTTGGGGCCGACGATCGTCGTGATCCGGCCGGGCGCGACGGCGAGGTCGACCCCGTGCAGGACGGTTCGCGGCCCGTAGCCCGCGGTGACCCCGACGGCACGCAGCGGCGCGGCGCCGGTCGGAGCGGCGGACTGGGCGGGGCTGAGCTCAAGCACGGGTCCTCCGCAGGGTTCGCGTCACGAGGTACAGCAGGAAGGGCGCGCCGACCACCGAGGTGAGGATGCCGACCGGTAGCGGCTGGGGGAGGGACTGGGCCACGGCGTCGGCCCCCAGGAGGAGCGCGGCCCCGACCGCGGCCCCGGCGAGCGGCGGCGGTCCGGCGGTGCGGAACGCGCGCAGCGCGATCTGTGGTGCGACGAACGCGACGAACGCGACCGGGCCCACCACGGCGGTGGCGGCCGACGCGAGCACGACGGCGACGAGCAGGGCCGCGCCTTCCGCGCGCCCTGTGCGGACGCCCAGCGAGGCGGCCACCTCACGGCCGAGCCGCAACGCTCCGAGCCGGTCCGCGAGCACCACGCAGGCGAGCAGGCCGGGGACCGTGACGACGGTCGCCGCCAGGACGTCGGCAGCGGTGACGCCCTCGAGCGAACCCGTCAGCCACCGCTGCGCGACGGCGGCGGACTCGACCTCTGCACGGGTCAGCAGCCACGCCACGACCGCCAGCGCGAAGGCGTTGACGCCGATGCCGACGAGCACGAGACGGAACCCGTCGAACCCTCCTCGCCGGCTCAGCGCCACGAGGAGGCCCGCGGTGAGCAGCCCGCCGAGGACCGTGGCGACCCCGACGACGCTCTGCGCGGGCACGCCGACCACGGCCTCGACGACCTCGGGCCGGACGGTCACCAGGACCGCGAACACGCTGGCCCCCGCCGTGACTCCGAGCACGTCAGGGCTCGCGATCGGGTTGCGCGTGATCGTCTGGGTGAGCGCTCCGCTGCAGCCGAGGGCCGCGCCGATCACGACTGCCGCGGTCGCGCGCGTGAGACGCCGCGACACGACGAGGGCCTCGACGTCCGAACCGGAGCCGGTCAGGGCCGCGAGCACGCGGTCGGCGGTCAGCGCCAGCGGGCCAGTGAACAGCGAGTAGGCGGTGACGGCGAGAAGGACGGCGAGCACGATCGCGGCCGCCGCCAGCCCGCGGGGCCGGATGCGCACGCCGACCGGTCCCCATCGCAGAGCAGGCACGGCCCGGCCGTCGGCGCGGCTCACAGGGCGACCAGCCGTCGTCGCCGGGTCAGGGCAACCAGCACGGGGGCACCGACCACGGCCATGACGATCCCGGCCTGCAGCTCGCCCGGCGGTGCGACGACGCGTCCGAGCGTGTCCGCGACGAGCAGGACCGTGGCGCCGACCATCGCGCTGCCCGGGACGACCCACCGGTAGTCGGGCCCGGCGAACCGGCGGACGACATGGGGTGCCACGAGCCCGACGAAGCCGATCGGTCCGCACAGCGCCGTCGCGGTCCCGGCGAGCAGCGTGACCGCCGCGATCCCGGTGACCCGGGCGCGCAGGACGCCCGTGCCGAGCGACCGGGCCACGTCCTCGCCGAGCCCCAGGGCACTGAGCGCGGTGCCGTTGAGGAGCGCGAGGACGATGCCGAGCACGGCGAGCGGCAGCACGACGGGCGCCAGGGAGAGGTCGCGGCTCGCGACCGTCCCGACGTCCCAGAACCGCATGACGTCGAGAGTCTGGCGGTCGAGCAGCACGAGCCCTTGCGTGAGCGCGCCGAGGAGCGCGCCCAGGGTGGTGCCCAGCACGGCCAGGACGACCAGCGCGTTGCCGCGCAGAGCGCCCAGGCCGAGCACGAACAGCAGCGTCGCGGCGGCCCCGGCTCCCACGAGCGCCGCGACGACGACGACCGCGGGCTCCTGCACGCCGAACGTGAAGACCACGACCGCGACGCCGAACGCCGCGCCCGCGTTGACACCGAACAGGCCCGGGTCCGCGAGCGGGTTGCGGGTGTGCCCCTGCATGAGAGCGCCCGCGGCGCCGAGCGCCAGGCCGGCGGCGAGGCCCACGACCGTGCGAGGCAGCCGCTGGCTGGTCACGACTGTGGCGTCGTCGGAGTCCACGTCGGTGAGCAGGGCGGCGATCACGTCCGCGGCGGGGATCGGGCGGCTGCCGACCATGAGGCTGACCAGCACCGTTACCGACAGGGCGCCGGCCATGCCGAGGAGCAGGAGCACCTGGCGCGGCGTCCGTCGTCGGACCGTGGAGGAGGGCACGAGTGCATCCTAGGTTACGTTAGCCTTACCTAAGAACTCGGCCGGATTGCTCGGCTCATGCCCAGTCCGCGTCCGGGTCGCACCCTACGAACTCCCCGAAGGTTGGCAACCAACGATGGCTCCCTCCCGTCCTCTCGTCGCGGTCGGCGGCGCGACGCTCCTGACCCTCGCCCTCGCCTCGTGCAGCTCCGCCGGAGCGAGCGAGGGTGGCTCCCCCGAGACCGCCGAGCGCACCGCCGGCACCCGCACCGTCGAGTCGACGTTCACGGGCCAGGAGGTCGAGATCCCCACGGAGCCGCAGCGCGTGGTGGCGCTCTGGCGCACGGGCACCGAGCTGGCCGAGCTGGGCATCGTGCCGGTGGCCGCGCTCGAGGGCGAGTTCCAGCCGGAGGAGCTCGGCGACCGGTACGACGCGGTGTCCGACGTCCCGGTGGTGGGCACCTCGGAGGGCGTCGACATCGAGAAGCTCATCGAGGCCGAGCCCGATCTCATCGTCGGCATGGACCACGGCGGGCTCAGCATCGACTACGACGAGATCGCCCAGGTCGCACCCACCGTGATCCTCGACATCGCCGAGCCCACCGACGTCTGGGACAACTACCCCACGCTCGCGGACCTCGTCGGCAGGTCCAGCGACTTCGACGAGCGCCAGGCCGCGCTCGACGAGCAGCTCGCCGCCATCGAGCAGGAGCTCGGTGACGCGCTCGGCGAGCTCGAGGTCACGGCCCTGAACCACACGGACTCCATCTGGGTCGACACCTCCAAGTCCCTCACGTTCCGTCGCCTCGACGCCGCCGGGTTCGGGTACAACCCGGCCTACACCGAGAACCCCGAGCGGTACGTGACGGAGCTTGCCGCGGAGAACCTGCCCGACCTGGCCGACCAGGACGCGATCTTCTACGCCGTCAACCTCGACGGGTCCCTCGCGCCCGGCACCCAGCAGCTCGTCGACTCCGCGTCGTTCCAGCGCCTGCCGGCAGCACAGGCGGGCCACGTCTTCCCGATCACCTCCGGGACGATCTACACCTTCGACGCGGCCGAGCAGCAGGTCGCCGACCTCCGCGCCGCAGCCGAGACGCTGGCAGCGGACCGGTGACGGCCGCGACCGCCGCGCCCGTCGCCGCTCAACCCGCCGCAGGTGCGCCCGGGCCGGAGCCCGAGGCGTACTTCGCCGAGTTCCCCATCCGGATCCGTGAGCTCACCGTGCTCCGGCGCACGTACGTCACGCCGCGGATGGTGCGGGTCACCATGGGCGGCCCGAACCTGGCGGGGTTCGAGTCGCACCAGCCAGACGAGCACTGCAAGCTCGTCTTCCCGGACCCGGAGACCGGTGTGACCCGCCACCCGTGGCAGGCCGACGACGGCATGTACCTCGACTGGCCCGAGCCGTTCCCGCCCACCCGGGAGTACACGATCCGCCGGTATGACCCGGCGGCCCAGGAGGTCGACCTCGACTTCGTCGTCCACCCGGGCGGTCTCGCGTCGGAGTGGGCCCAGACCGTCGAGCCAGGCCAGACGCTGTGGCTCGCGGGTCCGCGGCCCAGCCTCGTCGTCCCGCCCGAGTTCGGCTTCCTGGTGCTGCTCGCGGACGAGACGGCCCTTCCCGCGGTCGCGCGCCGGCTCGAGGAGCTGCCCGACGACGCCCGCGGCGTGGCGGCGATCGAGGTCGCGGACGCCGGTGAGGAGCAGGACCTGCGCGTGCCGGCCGGCTTCAGCCTCACCTGGCTCCACCGCGACGGTGCTCCGGCGGGGTCGACGACGCTGCTGGGGGACTTCGCCGAGCGCATCGAGCTGCCGTCCGACACCTGGACCTACGTCTGGGCGTTCGCCGAGGCGGGGTGCGTCAAGCCGGTGCGCCGCTGGGCTCGCGCCCAGGGGATCGGCAAGCGGCAGAGCGACATCGGCGGCTACTGGAAGGCCGGGCGCACCAACTCCGTCCAGGACGTGGTCGCCGACCCGACGCGTCAGGAGGAGATCGCCGAGCGCCAGCACGAGTAACCGACAGGCCGTCTCCCGGACCAGCCGGGCTACATCGAGGCCAGGATGTCCTGGAGGCGGCCGATCTCGGCCTGCTGACCGGCGCCCATGTCGGTCGCCATCTCGTTCGCGCGCTCGTCCAGGCCCTCCTCGAGCACGGTCACGGACATCTCCACGGCCCCCTCGTGGTGCTGGATCATGTCCTCGAGGAAGAGCCGGTCGAACTCCGCTCCGCGCGCGGCACCGAGCGCGGCGAGCTGGTCGTCGGTCAGCATGCCCGGCATCTCCTGCTCGGAGTGGTCGGTGTGCGTCTCCGGCGCGCGCGGACCCTCGCCGTCGAGGTCCTCGGTGTCCACCGGGACGGGGAGCTCGCGCTCCTGGAGCCACGCGGCGATGCCGTGGATCTCGGCGGCCTGCGTGTCGTGGATCCGGTCGGCGATGGCCTTGACCTGCTCGTTCTCGGCGCGCCCGGGTGCCAGCTCCGCGACCTCGAGGGCCTGGAGATGGTGGTCGATCATCATCGTCATGAAGTCGACGTCGACGTCGTTCCAGCGCAGCACCCCGCTGTCGTCGTCGACGAAGTCCTCGGGCGCGATGGTCGTGCTGTCCTCACCTGGCCTGCCCGGCTGGATGACCACGCTCGACGGCGTCGACGTCGTGCCGTCGTCGGCATCGCCCGTGCAGGCGACCGCAACCATGGCGACGGCGAACGCCACGGCACCGGTCCCGATCCTGGGTAGAACCTTCACGTCCACTGTCACCACCTTGTTAATTGTTGCCGTGCCCACTGGTGACTTGCGTCACACTCCGTCAGAGTGAGGTGACACTACCAAGGAGGTGTGACGCCTGTGCGTCCAACCACTGCACTGCACCGACGCCGTGCACTGACCGCGGGTGCCCTCACGGGTGCGCTCGCGGTCGGCGCTCTGGTCGCCGCCGCGCCTGTGTTCGCAGAGCCCGGCGACGGTTCAGCACTACCTGCCGAGAGCATCGTCGCTCTCGACGACTCCCGCACTCCCGTCGATCTCACGCAGCCCGGGTCCATGGACTCGAAGAACATGCGGCTGCTGGCCAACATCCCCAAGAACGGCGACTTCGCGCCGCTGAACGCCCTGAACTCCGACCTCGCCTTCCAGGGCAAGTACGCGTTCGCGGGCAACTACAACGGCTTCACCGTCTACGACATCAGGAAGCCGGAGGCTCCGGTCCAGGCCGCTCAGGTGGTCTGCCCCGGGTCCCAGAACGACATCTCCGTCTACGGGGACATCCTCGTGCTGTCGACCGACTCGCGGCGCACCGACGACTCGTGCAGCAGCCAGGCGATGCCGCCCACCGACACGACCAGCCCGTACTGGGAAGGGCTCAAGATCTTCGACATCTCGCGGCCCACGTCACCTGAGTACGTGGCCTCCGTCGAGACCAGGTGCGGGTCGCACACGCACTCGCTCGCGCCGTCGAAGGACGGGCGCACCGTGTACGCGTACGTCTCGTCGTACTCGCCCAACGCGAGCCTCGAGGGCTGCCAGCCGCCGCACGACCTGATCTCGATCGTCAAGATCCCGGTCAAGGCGCCCGAGCGGGCGGCCGTCGTCGCGACGCCGGTCCTCTTCCCCGAGGGCGGGTACACGAACACGTCGGGCTGCCACGACATCACGACCTACCCCAAGCTCGACATCGCGGCCGGTGCGTGCATGGGTGACGGCATCCTCCTGGACATCTCCGACCGGGAGCGCCCGGTGGTGACCGAGACGGTGCGGGACACGGTGAACTTCGCCTTCTGGCACTCGGCCACGTTCAACAACGACGGGACGAAGGTCGTGTTCACCGATGAGCTCGGCGGTGGCGGGCAGGCGACCTGCAACCCGACCGTCGGCCCGACCCGCGGTGCGAACGGCATCTACGACATCCAGGGCGGTGACCTGGTCTTCAAGAGCTACTACAAGATCCCGCGCACCAACACGAACACCGAGAACTGCGTCGCCCACAACGGCTCCCTCATCCCGGTCAAGGGCAAGGACCTCATGGTCCAGGCCTGGTACCAGGGCGGGATCTCGGTCTTCGACTTCACGGACTCGGCGAACCCCAAGGAGATCGCCTGGTTCGACCGCGGCCCGCTCTCGTCGACCGACCTGATCACCGGCGGATCGTGGTCGGCGTACTACTACAACGGGTTCGTCTTCTCGAACGACATCCAGAAGGGCTTCGACGTCCTCGACATCACCAACGGCATCGACGGAAAGGCCAAGAAGAACACCTACCGCGAGCTGAACCCGCAGATGCAGACCAGGTTCCACGGCTAGCCGGCTAGCCAACCCCTGGGGGTGCACTCGTGGCCCACGTCGCGGCGCGCGGCCACGAGTGCACCCACGGCGGTCAACGACGACGGAGCATGCCCTCGACGGCCGGCACCGCGACCGCCACGAGCGTCAGCCCGGCGCCGACGAACGTCGCGAGGCCCGGGGTCGCGCCGTCGGGCGCGACGACGTCGAGCACGAGCGCGCCGACGACCTGGCCGGCGATCACGCCGAGCCCGAGCAGCAGCACGCCGATCCGGTGCACGACCGCGGCCTGGATGGCGATGAACGACATGCCGATGAGCCCGCCGGTGTACAGCCAGGGGTCGGGCGGGAGCTGGCCGTCCGGCCAGTCCTGGACCGCGACCGCGATCCCGAAGGCCACGACGAGCGCGAGCGTGCCGACGAGGAAGTTGAGGAACGTGGCCGCCGTGACGCTCGCGGCGACCCCGGCACCCGCACCGCGCGCGTCGGGCGCCGCCGTCGCCGCACGGACCCGGCCGTTGACGGCCTGCTGCCACGCCTGGAGGATGCCCGCGACGAACGGCAGGACCGCCAGCCCGAGCACCCGTGACGGCGCCGACTGGCCGGACATCGCGACGACGACCGCGACGACCGTCAGGGCAGGGCCGACGGCGCGGCCCACCGTGACGAGCCGGACGCCACCTGGCGCCAGCCCCAGCCGGTCGATCACGAGCGAGCTCAGCGACTGGCCCGCCACGATCGCGACCGTGAACACGGCCACCCCGAGGACGCCGACGGTCAGGCCTTGGGCCGCGACGTAGAAACCGCCGCACGCACCGCCGAGGCACTCCCACCAGCGCAGGCCGCCGTCGCGCAGCCGGTCGACCACCCGTCGCAGCGCGCTCCGGGCAGGCCCGGAGAACAGGACGACGACGAGCAGGACCACGAGCCCCGAGCCGAACGAGATGACCGCCGCGCCGAACCCGCTGTGCACCTGGTCGGCGAGGCTGCCGTTGACGCGGCTCTGCACGGCCGCGCCGAAACCGCCGAGGACGGCGAGCGAGACGCCGACGACCTTGGCGCTGCGATGGTCGGTCGGCTCAGGCACCCGGGGAGTGTACGTCGGGCCCGCCGCCCCCGACGTCGGGGTCAGCGTTCGCTGGTGCGCCGCCGCGAGATCGCCGGACGCAGCCGGGTGAGCAGCTCGGTGAGCTGGTCGAACTGGGCCTGGGCCTGCACCTGGAGCTGGGCCAGGCGCTCGCGGTCCACGGGCGCCTCGGCCGGCAGCGTGCCGAGCGTCTGCCACCCGCTGAGCTTGCCGGTGATGGCTCCGCGCAGGAGCTCGACCTCGAGCAGGGCGCTCAGGGGGGAGGGGCGCAGGAGCCGCCCGTTGGGCTTGAGCCGGCCGATCCGCTCCGCGACCGTCGCCAGCGCGGGCTTGTAACGGCTGAGGTCGATCCCGAGCGCCCGCGCCGTCGAGGCGAGGAACTCGCGCTCCTCCTCGAGCTGGGCCAGGAGCTTGCTCAGGACGGGCCCGGCGGGTGTGTCGCTGTAGCTCGACGTCATGCGCCGGACGCGCTGGATCGCGACGGTCGCGCCCGTCACGTGGTCGTCGAGGTAGGTCGCGAGGTACTTCGTGTCGAGACCGGGCGTCGTGCCCGGATCCTGCTTCGTACCGACGTCGAGCGGTTGCTCCATGTTCGTCCACCCTGTCCGCAGTGTGTCGCTCCCGGCGCTGGTCTCGCGGCCACCGCCACGCTATGCCGGTCCCGGCGCGCACACATTCCGAGCGGGCCGAGCCACCCCTAAAGTGGCCCCGGCCGGCAGTACTCTGTGCGGCCGGGGGGACACCAGCACAACTCGTGGCAAGGAGGCCTCATCGTGCGCTCGCCTGAGCTCGTGGAGCTCGTCCGGACGGATCCGGACCGCCCGCCCGTCGCCGTCATCGACCGGCGGCCCATGACTACCGGCAAGAGAATCCTCTTCGCCGTCATCGCGCTCCTCGCGGCGACGGCGTGGGCCCTCATCGCGTTCGTGCGCGGCGAGAGCGTCAACGGCGCGTACTTCGTCGTCGCGGCCGTCGGCACGTACGTCATCGCGTACCGCTTCTACGCGCGACTCATCGAGTACAAGGTGGTGCGGCCGCGGGACGACCGTGCCACGCCCGCCGAGCAGTACGAGAACGGGCGCGACTTCGCGCCCACGGACCGCCGTGTCCTGTTCGGCCACCACTTCGCGGCCATCGCCGGTGCGGGCCCGCTCGTCGGGCCCGTGCTCGCCGCGCAGATGGGCTACCTGCCCGGCACGCTGTGGATCATCATCGGCGCGGTGCTCGCGGGCTGCGTCCAGGACTACCTGGTCCTGTGGATGTCGACCCGCCGCCGGGGCCGCTCGCTCGGGCAGATGATCCGCGAGGAGATCGGCACGGTCGGCGGCGTCGCCGGCATCATCGGCGTCTTCGTCATCATGATCATCCTGCTGGCGGTCCTGGCCCTCGTGGTCGTCAACGCGCTCGCGGAGTCCCCGTGGGGCGTGTTCTCGGTCGGCCTGACCATCCCGATCGCCCTCTTCATGGGCGTGTACCTGCGATACCTCCGGCCCGGCAAGGTGTCCGAGGTCTCGCTCATCGGCGTCGCGCTGCTGATCCTCGCGATCGTGGCCGGCGGCTGGGTCGCCGACACGCCCTGGGGCGCCGAGACGTTCACGCTCGACAAGGTGACCGTGGCCTGGCTCATCATCGGTTACGGCTTCCTGGCCTCGGTGCTGCCCGTCTGGCTGCTGCTCGCGCCGCGCGACTACCTGTCCACGTTCATGAAGGTGGGCACGATCATGCTGCTCGCCGTCGGCGTGATCGTCGCTCAGCCGCAGGTGCACGCCCCGGCGGTCTCCTCATTCGCGATCGAGGGCAACGGGCCCGCGTTCGCAGGCGCGCTGTTCCCGTTCCTGTTCATCACCATCGCGTGCGGCGCGCTCTCCGGGTTCCATGCGCTCATCTCGTCGGGCACCACTCCCAAGCTCGTGCAGAAGGAGAGCCAGCTCCGCCTCATCGGCTACGGCGGCATGCTGACGGAGTCGTTCGTCGCGATCATGGCCCTGGTCACGGCCATCTCGATCGACCAGCACCTGTACTTCACGATGAACGCCCCGGCGGCACTCACCGGCGGCACGCCCGAGACCGCCGCGGCGTACGTGAACGGGCTCGGGCTCGGCGGCACCCCCGCGACCGCGGGCGACATCCAGGGCGCCGCCGACGCGGTCGGCGAGGAGTCGATCGTGTCCCGCACCGGCGGTGCCCCGACGCTCGCGTTCGGCATGGCCCAGATCCTGGGCTCGTTCCTGGGCGGCTCGGGCATGATCGCGTTCTGGTACCACTTCGCGATCATGTTCGAGGCTCTGTTCATCCTCACCACGGTGGACGCCGGCACGCGCGTCGCGCGCTTCATGCTCTCCGACAGCCTCGGGAACCTGGGCGGCCCGCTGCGCAAGTTCCGCGACCCGTCGTGGCGCGTGGGCGCGTGGGTCTGCTCGGTCGTGGTCTGCGGGTTGTGGGGAGCGATCCTGCTCATGGGCGTGACCGACCCGCTCGGTGGCATCAACACGTTGTTCCCGCTGTTCGGCATCGCCAACCAGCTCCTGGCGGCGATGGCGCTCGCCCTGGTCACGTGCGTCGTGGTCAAGAAGGGCTACCTCAAGTGGGCGTGGATCCCCGGCGTGCCGCTCGTCTGGGACCTCGCGGTCACCCTCACGGCGTCGTGGCAGAAGATCTTCTCGGCCGACCCGAAGCTCGGGTACTGGGCGCAGCACCAGGCGTTCCGGGACGCCCGGGACGCCGGCGAGACGACGTTCGGCACGGCCGCGGACCCGGCCGCGATGGACGCGGTCATCCGCAACACGTTCATCCAGGGCACCCTGTCGATCGTGTTCGCCGGGCTCGTGGTCGTGGTCGCGCTCGCGGCGCTGTGGGTGTGCGTCCGGGCGATCCGGGCCGGGTCGCTGCCGACGAGCGAGGAGCCCGACGTCCCGTCGAAGATCTTCGCGCCGTCGGGCCTGGTCCCGACCGACGCCGAGCGCGAGGTCGCGGCAGAGTGGGACGCCTGGGAGGCCGAGCACGGCGAGCGTCGCGAGAAGGCGCCGACGCACGCCTGACGTCGTGACCGGTGGCCGGGCCTGCCGCCGTTCGGCAGGCCCGGCCGGTGGACCGACCCGAAGGGAGGGCGATGAGCATGGATCTCACGACGCCGCGACGCGCGTGGCGGGCCCTGACCTGGTACGTCACGGGCGTTCTGGGGGAGAGCGACTACGAGCGGTACGTCGCCCACCTGCGCCGCCACCACCCGGACGCCCGCGTGCCGACGGTCCGCGAGTACTGGCGCGAACGGCACGCCGAGCAGGACGCGAACCCGGGCGCCCGCTGCTGCTGAGCGCCCTCGCCGCGCACCTGCTGGCCCGCTAGCGGTCGTGCATCGCCGCGGCGCGACCTACCGTGCCAGTGAGGGTTGATCAGGCTCCCTCCGTCCCCGAAAGGGCTCGGCCGCACGGCGCTCGACGGCGTGCCGCCACCAGGCCGGCCGCCAGAGCGGTCATGCACCGGCACCGCGAGGGAACCCCATGGTCACGACGCCCCGTCGTGTCGAACGACACGAGGACGAGCCCGACGCAATCGGTCGGAACCCGCTGTTCGCCCGGCCGGGGGAGGTGACCGACCTGCCGAAGTTCCGCCTTCCCGAGGGCGAGTCCTTGCCCGAGACGGCGTACCAGTTCGTGCACGACGAGGCGATGCTCGACGGCAACGCCCGGCTCAACCTGGCGACGTTCGTCGGCACCTGGATGGACGAGCACGCGAGCCGCCTGTATCTGGAGGCGGCCGACAAGAACATGATCGACAAGGACGAGTACCCGCAGACCGCGGCCGTCGAGACGCGCTGCTGGACGATGCTCGCGCGGCTGTGGCACGCGCCGGACCCGGACCACACGGTCGGGACGTCGACCATCGGCTCCTCCGAGGCGTGCATGCTCGGCGGGCTCGCGCTCAAGCGGCGCTGGCAGCACGCGAGGCGTACGGCGGGCAAGCCGGCCGACCGGCCCAACCTGGTCATGTCGAGCGCCGTGAAGGTGTGCTGGGAGAAGTTCTGCAACTACTTCGACGTCGAGGCCAGGTACGTGCCGATCAGCGAGGACCACAAGGTGCTCGACGGCTACGAGCTGGAGCGCTACGTCGACGAGAACACCATCGGCGTCGTCGCCATCCTCGGGGTCACCTACACGGGCATGTACGAGCCCGTCGAGCAGATCGCCGCCGCCTCGACCGCATCCAGGCGTCGAGCGGGCTGGACGTGCACATCCACGTCGACGGCGCGTCGGGCGCCATGATCGCGCCGTTCGTCCAGCCGGACCTGCGCTGGGACTTCCAGGTGGAGCGCGTGGCCTCGATCAGCACGTCCGGCCACAAGTACGGCCTGGTCTACCCGGGCGTCGGGTGGGTCGTGTGGCGCGACGCCGAGGCGCTGCCGGACGACCTGGTGTTCCGCGTCAGCTACCTGGGCGGCGAGATGCCGACGTTCGCGCTGAACTTCTCGCGGTCCGGGGCACAGGTGCTGCTCCAGTACTACGTCTTCCTGCGGCTCGGTGTCGCGGGCTTCACCCGGGTGCAGCGGGCGTCGCACGACGTCGCGACGTACCTCTCGGGCGAGATCGGGAAGATCCCCGCGTTCGAGCTCTGGAACGACGGGTCGGACATCCCCGTGTTCGCCTGGCGCCTGCGCACGGGCTACACGCAGAACTGGGACCTCTACCACCTGTCCGACCGGCTGCGCATGAAGGGGTGGCTCGTCCCGGCGTACCCCATGCCGGACGACCTGACCGACGTCACCGTGCAGCGCATCGTCGTGCGCAACGGCTTCAGCCGTGACCTCGCGGAGTCGTTCCTCGCCGACCTGCGCGACGAGGTCGACTACCTCGACGCCCTCGGCGGGCCGATGCCCACCGAGAGGCGTCGGGCCGGCTTCCACCACTAGCGGCAACCGCGCGATCGGCTCACGTGAGGTGGTCGAAGTCTCCCCGCACCCACGCGGCGTGCCGCTCGGCCGACCGGCGCACCACGGCGGTCGCGTCGGTCGGCACGATGCCGAGGAAGTTGTTGTAGAGCCGGTCGAACGGGCGCCGCGCGACGTGCTCGGCGACGCGCTGGACGACGGCTCCCGAGAGCGGGATCCGGTTCGGGTAGCTGCGCATGAAGCTCACGGACACGCGGTCCGGGTTGGCGAAGATGGTGTCGCCGCTGAGCAGGACGCCGAGCCCGTCGGCCCCGGCGGCCCAGTGCGCGACGGCCGAGCCCGGGAAGTGCCCGCCCGGCTGGGACAGCACCACGCCCGGGAGCACCTCGCGCTCGCCGGTCCACAGCTCGACGACGTCGTCCCGCCGGCCCAGCCATCCGGCGTCCGCCTCGCTGACCAGCACGGGCACGCCGCCGAGCCGATGGCTCCACTCCACCTGGACACCGAACATGTGGGGGTGGCTCGCGGCGATCGCGACCACACCGGCGGGGCCAGCGAGCTCGCGCACGCGCTCTACGGCGTCGTCGTCCACGTAGCCCAGGGGGTCCCACAGCAGCGCGCCCTGCGGCGTGCGCACCAGCTTGGACTGCTGACCGATGCCGACGTGTGGCACGGCCTCGAACCCGTAGAGGTTGGGCTCGAGCTCGGTCGCCTCGACCTTGCGGCCCTCGGCGGCCAGCTCGTCGAGGCTGGCCCACACCTGGCCGGACGCGGGCACCCACTGCCGCTCGTCCGCGCAGATCGCGCACACCTCCGGCCGAGTCGCGTGCTCGACCGCGCACGTGCGGCAGACCCAGAACGTCATCGTCTCTCCTCCGTCTGCCCGGTCCGACCCTGGACGGAGGTGCGGGCGGCCCCGGGGTGATACGCGTGCCTGCCCTCCGCCTGTGGACGGAGGCTTTCTCTCATCAGGACTTTCTACCCTGGCCGGATGCATCGCTGGAAGATGGACCGTGCACGCCTGCTCGACTGGTTCGGCGTCGACTCGGACTGGGAGCGGGCTCCGGACGACCCCCCGGCCGGGTACCGCAGGGACCTGGTCGTCGGGGCGGCGGTGACGGCGCTGGCCGTCCTGAGCGTCGAGCTCTTCCGCAGCATCGGTGCCTTCGAGCAGATGGACGTGCCCGCGTGGGGCCTGTACCTGCTGGCCGCGGCGGGCGCGCTGCCGCTCATGTGGCGGCGCCGGTACCCGCTGGTCGTGCTGGCCGTCGTCTACACGCACTTCCTCGCGGTGGGCATCGCCGTGCCGCCCGTGACCGCGACGGCCACGATGCAGGTGGTCTACTTCGTGGCGCTGGCCACGGCGGTCGCCTGGGCGACGGACCGGCGGGCGATGCTGCTGGTGGTCGGGGCGGCGGTGCTCGCGATGTTCGCCTGGCTGACGTGGGGCCTCGCGGTCGGGTCGGGGATCGACGGCGTCGTCGAGCAGATGGGCCTCGGCGAGGAGCGTCTGGGGCTGTTCGGCCCGGCTTTCGCATGGGTCGTGCAGACGTGGCTCATCAATCTCGCCTACTTCTCCGGGGCGGTCGTGGCCGGGCAGCTCATGTGGCGCTCGGCGTACCGCCGGGAGCAGCTGGCGCTCCAGGCCGGGACGATCGAGCGCCAGGCGGCCGAGCTCCAGCAGCAGGCCGTGGTGGCCGAGAGGCTGCGGATCGCCCGGGAGCTGCACGACGTCGTCGCCCACCACGTGTCGGTCATCGGCATCCAGGCCGCAGCCGCCCGGCGTCTGCTGGCGAAGGACCCGGCGGCCGCGGCCGAGCCGCTCGCGACGATCGAGACCGCCTCGCGGGACGCCGTCGTGCAGATGCGCGGGCTGCTCGGCACGCTGCGCGAGGTCCCGGGGCGCGACGGCGCGACGCACTCGGGCCGCGACCCGGAACCCGGGCTGGCGGACGTCCGGCGCCTTGCCGAGGGCGGTGCGCCCGCCGGGCTCGACGTCGAGTACCGCCTCGTCGAGGAGCCGCCCGGCGCCGCGGCGACCACTCCGGCACCGGTCGGCCTGAGCCTGTACCGCACGGCGCAGGAGGCGCTCGCGAACGTGCGCCGGCACTCGACCGCCCGCAGCGCGAGCGTCGTCGTGCGCGTCGACCGGCGGTCCGGTTGCCCGGCACCGTTCCCGCACGGGTTCGCCGAGGTCGAGGTGCTCGACGGCGGTCGCCCGCGGACGGGGTCGTCGGGCACGGGACTGGGGCTGCTCGGGATCCGGGAGCGGGTCGCCACGCACGGCGGCACCGCCGAGATCGGGCCGCGGGCGACGGGCGGCTACCGTGTGCGCGTCCGCCTTCCGCTGCCGCAGGAGAGCTCGTGATCCCTTTCCCGCGACCCGTCTCGACGTCGACGGCGGCGCGCCCATGACCGACTCGCCGTCGGGTGCGCCCGTGCGCGTGCTGCTCGTCGACGACCAGCGGCTGGTCCGGTCGGGCTTCTCCCTCATCCTGTCGGTCGAGGACGACATCGAGGTGGTGGGCGAGGCCGCCGACGGTGCCGCCGCCGTGGAGAGCGCCCGCGGCTTGCGCCCCGACGTCGTGCTCATGGACGTGCAGATGCCCGTCATGGACGGTATCGAGGCGACGCGCCGCATCGTGGGCGAGGGCCTCGCCAAGGTGCTGGTGCTGACCACGTTCGACCGCGACGACTACGTGTTCGACGGCCTGGCGGCCGGAGCCTCCGGGTTCCTGCTCAAGAACGCCGAGGCCGAGGAGCTGGTCGACGCCGTCCGCACGGTCGCGGCGGGGCACGCGCTGCTGGCCCCCGAGGTCACGCGCCGGGTCATCGAGCAGCTCGTGGCCCAGGCAGAGAACTCCGTGTCGCCTGCCGTGTCGCCTGGCGGGTCGCCCGCCGACCCCGCCACGCGCGCGGCCTCCCGGCCGGCCGACCCGCGGCTCGCGTCCCTGACCCCGCGCGAGCGCGAGGTCCTGGTGCTCGTCGGTTCGGGCCTGTCGAACGCCGAGATCGCCGCCACGCTCTTCCTGGGCGAGGCGACCGTCAAGACCCACGTCTCGAACGTCCTGGCCAAGCTCCAGGTGCGCGACCGGGTGCAGGCCGTCGTCGAGGCGCACCGCCTGGGGCTCGTCGGCCCCGCGACGTGACGCGTGGCCGAGAGCCTGCCGCGGGCGACGACTACGTCGCACGGCGGAGGCGCGGATCTCCGCCGCGCGGCTGATGCCTTCGCACCCGCGGCGGCCTAGCGTCGTCGTCATGACCAGCACGTATGCCGCGGACCTCGAGGTCCGCAACCTCACACGGAAGTTCGGGGACGTCCGCGCCGTCGACGACGTGTCGTTCACCGCGCCGTCGGGCCTGCTCACAGGCTTCGTCGGCGGCAACGGCGCAGGCAAGACGACGACGATGCGCATGATCATGGGCGTCCTCGCGATCACGGGCGGGGAGGTGCGCTTCGGCGGCGACCCGATCACGGCGGGCGACCGCCGCAACTTCGGTTACATGCCCGAGGAGCGCGGCCTGTACCCCAAGCAGCCGGTGCTCGACCAGCTCGTCTACCTGGCCCGCCTCGCGGGGATCGGTGCCCGGGCCGCGCGCACCGAGGTGCTGGAGCAGCTCGACCGGCTCGGCCTCGCCGACCGCGCCAAGGACCACGTGGAGAAGCTGTCCCTCGGCAACCAGCAGCGCGTCCAGATCATCGCCGCACTGACCGGCAAGCCGCGCGCGCTCATCCTCGACGAGCCGTTCAGCGGGCTGGACCCGGCCGCCGTCGACGGCATGGTGGACATGCTGCGCGAGCACACCGCCCGCGGCATCCCCGTGCTGTTCAGCTCCCACCAGCTCGACCTCGTCGAGCGGCTGTGCGAGCGGCTCGTCGTGCTCAAGGCCGGCCAGGTGGTCGTGTCGGGCGAACCGGCCGAGCTGCAGCGGGCCGGGCGGGTGCGCCACCGGCTCGTCGTCGGGGCCGACGCCGGCTGGGTGCGGGGCGTCCCCGGCGTCCACGCGGTCGACGTCGACGGGCCGGTCGCGCTGCTCGAGCTGCCCGACGACGCGACGGCGCAGCGGGTCCTTGCCCTCGCGCTGGAGCGCGACGTCGTCCACGAGTTCACGCCGGTGCGTCCCACGCTGGCCCAGATCTACCGCGAGGTGACCGCATGAGCACCATGACCGAACCGACCACGGTCGCCGGCCCGGCCGGCGACGGCGCGCAGCGGCCCGACGAGGCCGCCGGTGCCGTGGAGAACCGTCACGCCTGGGTGCTGGTGATGAACCGCGAGATCGTGGTCCGCGCCCTCAACAAGTCGTTCGTGATCAGCCTGCTGGTCACGATCGCCATCATCGCCGGCCTGTCCGCGTTCATGGCGTGGCAGGCGACGCGCACCGAAGCCTTCACGGTCGCGGTGGCGCCCGCGGACCAGGTGGCGGTGACCGCGGTCGAGGCGGCCGCGGCGGTGGGGGCGGACGCCGACCCCGAGGTCACCGTCACGCTCGTGGACGTGGCCGACGAGGCCGCCGCGCGGGCGGCGCTCGAGGACGGGTCCGCCGACGCCTGGCTGCACCCGAGCGGCGACGGCTGGACGCTGGCCGCCATGGGCGAGCCCGACAGCACCCTGGTCCGGCTGCTGTCCACATCCGTGTCCGAGTCGGTCATCGCGGCCAACGCCGCCGAGGCCGGCACGACGATGGGTGCGCTGGCGGCGGGCAGCGAGCTGCAGACCGACCAGCTCGACGGCTCGGGCATCGGCGCGCAGACGGCCTTCTTCGCCGGGTATGCGCTCGCGTTCCTGTTCCTGATGGGCGCCGTCGGGTCCGGGCAGATGATCGCGAGCAGCGTCGTCGAGGAGAAGCAGTCAAGGCTCGTCGAGATCCTGGCGACCCGGGTGCCGCTGCGCCACCTCCTGGCGGGCAAGATCCTCGGCAACTCGGTGATCGCGGTGGGTCAGAACGTGCTGCTCGCGTCCGTCGGGCTGATCGGCCTGTCGTTCACCCCGATCGCCGGGCTGTTGCCGGTGCTGTCGACGTCGCTCCTGTGGTTCATCGCGTTCTTCCTGGTCGGCTTCGTCGCGGTCGCGGCGATGTACGCGGTGTGCGGCGCGCTCGCGTCGCGGCTCGAGGACCTCGGGTCCACGACGACGCCCGTGATGATGCTGATGATGCTCATCTTCTTCGTGACCTTCACGGCCGAGGGCGTCTTCCAGCAGGTCCTCTCGTACGTCCCGCTCGCCTCGATCGTCTCGATGCCCGTACGGGTGCTCAGCGGGGACGCGGCCTGGTGGGAGCCGGTCGTCTCCCTGACGATCCTGGCGGCGTTCGCCGCGCTGGCCGTCGTCGTGTGCGAGCGGGCTTACCGTGGGGCGCTCATGCAGACCGGCGGGCGCGTGACCTGGCGCCGGGCCCTGACGGCCCAGGCCTGAGACCCGGCCCCCCGGTGGCCGAGCCCGCCCGGGCTCGGCCACCGGTCGGGGTATCCCACCAAAGCCCTCAGGGTTAGCCCCCGAATCCACCCCGAACCCCGTTACAACGCGCGTCGATCGACCTAGATTCGCTCGCGTGACCGCCGTCGACGCCGCCCGCCTGCAGTTCGCGCTGCTGGCCGGCATCCACTTCCTCTTCGTCCTGGTGACGTTGGGGCTCGGGCCCGTGGTCGCGATCTTCCAGACCCGCTGGGCGTGCACGGGCCGCGAGGTCTTCGAGCGGGCCACGCGCTTCTGGGGGCAGCTCTACCTCATCAACTACGCCCTGGGGATCGCCGCGGGCATCGTGCTCGAGCTGCAGCTCGGGCTGCACTTCCCGGGCCTGCTGGACGTCGCGGGCGGCGTGTTCGGCGCACCCCTGGTGATCGAGACCATGGCCGCGTTCTTCCTCGAGTCCACGTTCCTCGGGCTCTGGGTCTTCGGCTGGCACGTGCTGCCGCGCGCCGTCCACACCGCGGTGTTCTGGCTCGTCGTCCTCACGGGCTACCTGTCGGCGTTCACCGTCATGGTCGCCAACGGGTTCCTGCGCAACCCGGTCGGCTTCGAGCTGGTCGACGGCGTCGCGCGCATCACCGACGCACGAGCGCTGATCATGAACCCGGCCGCGTTCCTGTCGAGCATGCACGTGCTCGGTGCGTGCCTCGTCGCGGGCGGGTTCCTGCTGGTCGGCGTCGGCGCCTGGCACCTGCGCCGGTCCTCGTCCCGCCTCCCGGCCGTCGTCGACGCCGGGCTGCCCGGGGACGCGATGAGCCAGGAGAACGCACTGTGGCGCCTGTCGGTGCGCAGCGGGATCGTCACCGGCACGGTCGGCGCGGTGCTCGCGGCGGGGTTCGGCTTCGCCCAGTTCTCCTACGTCGACGCCGAGGCGTCGACCTCGCAGGCACCCGGGGTCGTGGGCTCGGCCTACGCGCTCATGATCGCGTTCGCCAACGTCGTGACGCTGGGCGGGCTCGTGCTGCTCCTGCTGCTCGCGGGCAACGCCCTGTTCCGCATGCGACGCGGTGTGCGCAACGGCCTGTACTCCGTCCTGACGTTCCTGCTCCCGGCGCCGTTCGTGGTCGGCATCCTGGGGTGGGTCGCGCGCGAGGTCGGCAGGCAGCCGTGGGCCATCGCCGGCGTCCTGCGGACCGAGGACGCCGTCGGGGACGCGTCGCTGACGGCGGTCGTCACGTCGCTCGTCGTCCTGGTCGGCACCATGCTGGCGCTCGCGGTGGCCGACTGGACGGTGCTCACGCGGCTCGCCCGCCGCGGCGATGCCCGGCTGGTGCTCGGGGCTCCACCGAGCGAGGTGCTCTCCGGCGCGGCGGAGCCGGAGCCTGTCCTGACCTTCGGAGGTGTGCGGTGAACGCGATCGGGTGGGGCTTGTTCCTCACGGTCCTGCTCCTGGGGTGGGTGCTGATCGACGGCGTGGTGCAGGGCGGCGCGCAGGTGGCGCGGCCCCTCGCCCGCCGTGACGACCCCCGGCGGCGCGTGGTGCTCGCGGCGGTCGGGCCCTGGCTCCTCCTCGGTGAGGTGTGGCTCGTGGCCGCCGCGGGCGTGCTGCTCGCCGCGTTCGGGCACGTCGAGGCCGAGCTGTGGGCGGCCGGCTACCCGTTCGTCGTCGCGCTCCTGTGCGCGTGGGTCGTGCGGGACGCCGCGCTCTGGCTCCGTAGCCGCCTGAGCGGACGCCGGTGGCGGGCTGGTTGGGACGTCGCTCTCGAGGCGGCGAGCCTGGTCCTCCCCGCCGCGTTCGGTGCGCTGCTCGGGGTGGCCTGGCTGCGCTTCGGCGGGACGGACGAGGGCCTGGCTCTCGCCTCGCCGGGCCGGGACGCGGCGCTCACGGTGCTCGTCCCGGCGCTGCTGGCCGCCCTGTGCCTGACCGCCGCCCGGGTGCACGGCGCCCTCACCCTCGCGTCCCGGGCACCCGGCTCGCTCGCCCTCGAGGCGCGCCGGCGGGTCCGGACCGCCCTCGTCCCGCTGGCGGGCCTCGCGACCGTCGCGGCGCTCGCGGCGCTCGTTGTCGCAGCGCGGGGTGCGACGTCGGCGCTCGTCGCCGCCGCGGTCCTCCTCGCCCTGGCCGGGGTGGCTCTGGCCGCGCGGTTCGAGCTCGATCGTGGGGCCGTGGAGCACCCGGTCCTCTCCGGGGTCGGGTACGCGGCCGTCGCGGTGCCCGTGGTCGCGACGGCCGCGGTCGCGGGGCCCGAGGTCGTCGCCGCGGCGGCGAGCGCGCAGGTCCTGCACGACCTCACGGTGCCGGTGCTGGCCGCTGCCGCCGTCGTGGGCGTCGCGCAGGCGTTCGCCTGGCTGGTCCTGCTGCGCCGGCCCCTCGGCCCGCGCACCGTCGTCTTCTTCTGAGGTGAAGGCGGGGGGCGTCCGAAGCCGTCACCCAGCCGACCCCGCGGGGCAACACCGTCGAAACGGTGCCGGGCGACGATGAAGGACCGCACCGCCCCAGGTGCCCGACGGCAGGAGTGACGATGGAAGCGAACCCGACAGCGGTGGCTCGGACGATCTCGCGACCCCGCACGTCGTCCGGGCCGCACCCCGACCTGGTCCTCTCGCGGTCGTCCGGGCGGCGGCGCGGCGACATCGTGACGGTCGACCCCGAGGACCGTCGCCGGCGTGCGCGCACGGCGCTGCTCGACCTCGTTGTCGAACAGGCGGTCCGTCGGTCGCGCTGAGCACGGCCCGCCCGCCGACCGTCGCCCGTCACCGGATGGGTTCGCCCGGATCGCAGTAGGTTCGTGGGGTGGGCCGACGACGACGCGGCGGCGCCGACGAGGCGTTCACCTTCGACCTCGAGCCGGACGACGGCGACGAGCCGGTCGGTCGCGGTCACGAACGCCGAGCCGAAGCGTCCGCGGAGCCGGTGCGCCGCGCGCCGGACGCCGCCCGTCCGGTGACGGCGTCGGCCGGGGCGCCCATCGTCATCGACCTCGACTCGGCGCTCGACTCGGCGCTCGACTACTCGCCCGAGGACGCTCTGCCCGACGCCCCGTCGTCGGCCCTGATGCGCCGGCTCCGCGCACAACCGCGCGGTCGGGTGCTCGCCGCGGCGGCGGTCGTCGGCGTGCTCGCCGTCGGGGCCGCGGTCGTGAGCACCGTGGTCGAACGGAACCGCGAGACCGGGCTCCGCGGAGCGCCCGGTGGCGTGCTCGACCTGGCGACGGAACCGTCCGAGGCCTGGGCCCTCGAGGGCTCGGCGCGCAGGGGCACGGGGCTGATCGCGACGATGGGTCGTCTCGTCGTGGTGCAGGACGTCGACGGGCTGGCCGCGGTGGACGCGGAGTCGGGGCGTCCGCGGTGGCGGGTCGGCGGGGACGTCGGGCAGGGCAGCTGCGGTCCGAGCCCCGACTACCTGGGGACCGGGATCCGCCCCTACTCGACCGACCTGCTCGTGTGCGTCGCCGCCGACCGCGGCTCGGACGAGAGCGTCGTCGCGGTGATCGACGGCGAGGGCAGCGTCGTGAGCCGCCGGACGGTCGACCACGGCGACGGGGCGCTCTTCCCCGGCGTCGACGGTGGGCTGCTGACCGCGACCTGGGTGGATGAGGCGGACGAGCCGCGGGGGGCTGACGTGCTCATCGACCCCCAGTCGGGCAGCCTCACGGACGGCCAGGTGATCGAGGACGGCTACGACCTCGAGGTGCGCCTCGAGGACGCCGCCACCGGGCGGGTGAGGTGGGAGCAGACCGTCGCGTTCGAGCCGGTCACCGACCCCTATCTGTGCGCCCGCTGGGTGGGGGCGTCGGACGACGAGGCGCGGGTCGACCTGCGCGGCGGCCTGTCGATGGGGGCGACGCCGCGCATGATCTGGGTGAGCGCGTGCGGGATCGACGCGTCGTTCACGCCGTCGGGCACGCGGCTCGACACGCCGCAGGTGGCGGAGCCCGGGCGACGCGCGAGCGAGCTCGACCGCGAGCGGGTGCAACCGCTCGTCGACGGCGGGTTCATCGTGCGGTGGGACACGCGGGGAGACAGGGAGCCGTCGCACGCGGACACGCTGTTGCGCGCCGACGGCACGGTGGTCCGTGAGGTGGACGGGGACGTCCTGGACCCGTGGGCCACCAGCGGCGCGGGTGCCGGGCTGCACGTCCTGCGCGGGGAGGGCGAGACGGTGGGCGTCGACCGCGACGGCGACGAGCTGTGGCGCACCGACGTGCCCGCGGTCGCAGTGCTCGTGCGGACGCGAGACGCGCTCGTCGTCGCGGACGACACCCTGCACCTGGTCGGCATCGACCCGGCGACGGGCGAGCGGCTGTGGCGCAGCGAGCAGCCGATGGGTGCCGACGACGTCGTGTACGACTCCGCGGAGGGGACGGTGCAGTCGGTGTTCACGGACGGCCGGGTGATGGCGCTGGTCCTGCCGGACTGGGAGTCGAGCAACCGGCGGTGGATCGCGTTCGACGTCCATTCCGGGGACCAGCTCTGGGAGCGGGAGTACGTGAGCAGCGGGTGGGGCGCGGAGTTCGCCGTCGACGGACGGATCGTGCGGTGGTCGCCGACCGGCCTGGCCGGCCTCGGCTGAGCCGCCGCCGTCGGCCGACGACGGCGCCTCGGCCGGGAGCACCGGTCGGAGCTCGGCAGGGTCAGTGCTCGGCAGGGTCGGTGCCGGACGCCGGCTCGTCGCCGGCCAGCACCAGGTACACCTCCCGCCGCGCGCGCTCGACCGCCGCACGTGCGGCGTCGGCCTGGGCCGGGGTGCCCGTGCGGGCCACCTGCTCGACGGCACCCGCCAGCCCTCGCAGGGCCACGAACAGCTCGCGCCCGTGCGGGGCGCGTCCGCCGACCGACTCCCACGGCGTGCCCAGCTCGTCGCGGTGCTCGTCCACATACGCGCGGCCTGCCTCGGTGAGGTCGGCCAGACGCCGGCCGCCGTCGTCGGACAGCACGACGAGTCCTTCGTCCTGGAGCTGCGCGAGCGCGGGGTAGACGGCGCCCGGGCTGGGCCGCCAGCGGCCCTCGGAGCGGTCCGCGAGCTCGGTGATGATCTGGTAGCCGTGACGCGGCTGCTCGGCGAGCAGCAGCAGGATGGCGGCGCGGATCTCGCCGCGGCCGGCCCGCCGTCCGCGGCTGAAGCCGCGGGGGCCGAAGTCCCAGCCCCGGCCGGGGCCGGGGCCGAACTCGTGTCCGGGGTCGCCGGGCCCGCCCGGGCCGCCGTGGCGGTGCCCGCCACGGCGCTCGGGGCCGAAGTCGCCGCGACGCCTGTGGGCGCGGCGCGGCTCGCCCGACCAGGCGGGCGTGAAGGGGTACTCGGGGTTGGTGAATCGCTGGGGTCGCATGGTGCTCCTCCGGGGAGTCGAGTGGTGTGTAGATAGGGGGGCCGACGGCGGTGCGCGAAGGGCACGACGCGTCATCGACGACCCCTAA
>Ga0233375_1000338_pt1 | contig 26553 bp, 24 predicted proteins | sample ElkDunMinimDraft_10_FD_191539 | JGI IMG/M metagenome (GOLD analysis project Ga0233375, IMG submission 191539) | Fecal eukaryotic communites from dung pellets of Tule Elk in California, USA - Elk Dung E16 | ecosystem: Host-associated > Mammals > Digestive system > Large intestine > Fecal | place... | reverse complement strand
GGTCGAGCAGCCGGTGCCCGGGCCCGCGGGCCGCGTACCGGACGACTGGCGCTCGCTCATCCACTGACCGACCGCGGCGCCCGGGTGCCGTGGACCCTCGCGGCGTCCGGTCAGTCGACGATGTGGCAGATCGCGGCGCCCGCCGTGACGCTGGCCCCGGCCTGGGCCGTGAGCGAGCGGACCGTCCCGGCGCGGTGCGCCAGCAGCGGCTGCTCCATCTTCATGGCCTCGAGCACGACGACGAGGTCGCCCTCGGCCACCTGCACGCCTTCCTCGACGGCAACCTTGACGATCGTGCCCTGCATGGGCGAGGCGAGCGTCGTGCCGGAGGTGGCGCCGGCGGGGCGGGCACCGTTGCGCCGGGCCGGGCGCCGGGCGGCGTTGGCCCGGCGGGCCCGGCCCGCTGCGACGCCGAGGCCGACCGGCAGCACCACCTCGAGGCGCCGGCCGCCCACCTCGACGACGACGCGCTCGGCGAGCTGCTCCGGCTCGGGCTCCTCGGCTGCGGGGTCCGGGGCCGTGGCCGCGGGGGAGAGCGTGGCGAGCGTGTCGGCGAAGTCGGTCTCGATCCAGCGCGTGTGCACGCGCATCGGGGAGCCGGCGTCCGGCACGAAGTCCTCGGACTCGAGCACCGCGCGGTGGAACGGCACGACCGTGGGGATGCCTGCGACCTCGAGCTCGCGCAGCGCACGGCGAGCACGCTCGACGGCCTGGGCGCGCGTCGCGCCCGTCACCACGAGCTTGGCGATCATCGAGTCGAACGCGCCCGAGACCGCGTCGCCCTCGACGACGCCCGAGTCGACGCGCACACCGGGCCCGCTGGGCCAGCGCAGCGTCGTGATCTTGCCCGGCGCGGGCAGGAACCCCGCGGACGGGTCCTCGCCGTTGATCCGGAACTCGATCGAGTGCCCGCGCACCGTGGTGGTGTCGTAGCCGAGCGGCTCGCCCGCGGCGATGCGGAGCTGCTCGCGCACCAGGTCGATGCCCGTGACCTCTTCGCTCACCGGGTGCTCGACCTGCAGACGCGTGTTGACCTCGAGGAAGGACAGCGTGCCGTCCGTCCCGACGAGGAACTCGCACGTCCCGGCCCCGACGTACCCGGCCTCGGCCAGGATCGCCTTGGACGCTCGGTCGAGCTCGGCCTCCTGCTCCGTGGTCAAGAACGGCGCCGGCGCCTCCTCGACGAGCTTCTGGTGACGGCGCTGCAGCGAGCAGTCGCGCGTCGAGACCACGACGACGTTGCCGTGGGCGTCGGCGAGGCACTGGGTCTCGACGTGGCGGGGCTTGTCGAGGTAGCGCTCGACGAAGCACTCGCCCCGCCCGAAGGCCGCGACGGCCTCGCGCACGGCGGACTCGAACAGCTCGTCGATCTCGTCGGTCGTCCGGGCCACCTTGAGCCCGCGGCCGCCGCCGCCGAAGGCCGCCTTGATCGCGATCGGCAGCCCGTGCTCGGCGGCGAACGCGCGGACCTCCGCGCTGTCGGCCACCGGCTCGGCCGTGCCGGGAACCAGCGGCGCGCCGGCCGCGTGCGCGATGTGCCGCGCGCTGACCTTGTCGCCGAGTGCGCGGATCGCGGCCGGCGGGGGACCGACCCACACCAGGCCCGCGTCGATCACGGCCTGCGCGAAGTCGGCGTTCTCGGAGAGGAACCCGTAGCCCGGGTGCACGGCGTCGGCGCCCGAGCGCCGGGCGACGTCGAGCAACTTGGCCATGTCGAGGTAGGTCTCCGCGGCCCGCTGGCCCGTCAGGGCGAACGCCTCGTCGGCGAGTCGTACGTGGAGGGCCTCGCGGTCGGGATCCGCATACACGGCCACGGAGGCGATGCCGGCGTCGGCGCAGGCGCGGGCGATGCGGACGGCGATCTCACCGCGGTTGGCGATGAGGACCTTGGTGATCGTGGGCACGGCTCACGGTAACGCGTGGCTGCGCCTGGCCCGGCACCCGCGGACAGGTGGTGGCGAAGTCTGTGCCCGGTGCCAAGCCGGATCGGGGCCGTTTGGAGGGATCCGACATGGACCTTCCGGTTCGACGCGGGCAAAGACCCGCAGCGTTGGTGGTTTCAGCAGGTCGGGCACCCGCGAGGGCTCAGGCGGGAGCCGTGCGCAGCGCCCGCCACGGCACCCCGACGTCGGCGAGCAGGGACCGCAGCAGCGGCAGGCTCAGCCCGACGACGCCGTGGTGGTCGCCCTCGACCCGCTCGACGTACGGGCCGCCGAGACCGTCGATGGTGAAGGCTCCCGCGACCTGCAGCGGCTCGCCGGTCGCGACGTAGTCGTCGATCTCGTCGTCGTCGATGTCGGCGAAGTGCACCGTGGTGGACGACGTCGCGCCGAGGGTCGCACCGGTCCCGCCGTCGGCGGCGTCGCGCAGGTCGACGAGCCAGTGCCCGGAGTGCAGCACGCCGGAACGGCCGCGCATGGACCGCCACCGCGTGCGGGCGGCGTCCGCGTCGCCCGGCTTGCCGATGATCTCGCCGTCGAGCTCGAGCATCGAGTCGCAGCCGACGACGACGGCCTCGGCGACGCGGGCGCCGAGCATGTCGGCCGTGACCTCGTCGCTCTCGACGCGGCGCGCGACGTCCTCGGCCTTCGCCTGGGCCAGCAGCAGCACCGCGTGCGCGGGCTCGAGGGCTCCGGAGCGCTCGCGCGCGGCGGCGAGCAGGCCCTCCTCGTCCACGCCGGAGACGATGACGGTCGGTTCGACGCCGGCGGAACGCAACGTGGTCAGGCGGGCGGGGGAGGCGGAGGCGAGGACGACGTGGACGCGCGGCATCCGAGCACCCTATCGCCGGTCACCGCGGGGGAGCCGGGGCCGGTACAGCCCTCAGACCAGCCCTCAGACCAGCCCTCAGACCAGGCCGATCAGACCAGCCCGATCTCGCGTGCACGGACGCCTGCCTGGAACCGGGACTCCGCCCCCAGCGCGGTCATGAGCTCGGCCACGCGGCGCCGGTAGGTGCGGACGCCGAGCCCCAGGATCCGGGCGGCGGCCTCGTCCTTGACCCCCTGGGCCAACAGGTCCAGCACCTGGGGCGCGAGGCCACGGATCTCGGCGATCTGCGCGTCGAACAGCGCGTGGTCGGTGGCCGACCGCCACGCCGCCTCGAACAGCGAGGTCACGCCCAGGACGGCGGCCCGATCGGTGATGAGGCTGTAGGTGCGCTCCCCGGCCCGGCGGTCTCCCGCGAGGATGACGAGCCGTCCGTCGATGATGACCGTCTCGTTGAGCTCGTCCGTGGTGACGCGCACCTGGACCGCGGGGTGGGTCTGCACGACCTCGAGGCGCTGCGCCCACGTCGGGTCCAGCAGGATGCCCGAGCGGTAGACCTTGCGGATCCGGGCGCCGTTCCGGCGAGTCAGCTCGGCCACCGGCGTGCCCTCGGGGCCGTTCGACCAGCCCCACGTCGCAAGGTGGTTCGCGGCGCAGGCGATCTCGGTCGCATTCGCGAACAGGTGCGCCGTCCGGCGGAAGACCTCCTGCTCGCCGTGGACGACGGCGACGGACTCGGCGGTTCTCTGGTGCATCTCCTCCACCTTGGTCACCCGGTGCCGGTTCGGCCAGTCGCGGCAACAAGCTGCCACGAGCCGAGAGTACGTCGGCCGCCGGTCCACGCTGCTGGCATGACGATCAACGACACCACCTCCGTCGCACCGACCGCAGACGCCGCCGGCACCTGGCAGCTCGGCGACCTCACCGTGAACCGCCTGGGCCTCGGTGCCATGCGTCTGGGCGGAATGCCCTGGGACCCGCAGCCGCGGAGGCGGGAGGACGCCGTGGCGGTCCTGCGCCGCGCCGTCGAGCTGGGCGTGAACCACATCGACACCGCGGCCTTCTACTTCACCGCCACCCGCTCGTCGAACGAGCTCATCGGCACGGCGCTGCAGCCCTACGCCGACGACCTGGTCATCACGACCAAGGTCGGGCCGAGCATGAGCCGCGACCGTTCCTTCGAGCCCTACGCCCGCCCCGACCAGCTGCGGTCCCAGGTCGAGGAGAACATCCGCCAGCTCGGCCGCGACCGCCTCGACGTCGTCAACCTGCGCTGGGGCACCAGCCTGGGCAAGGAGCCCGGCGCGGTGGCCGAGCACGTGGGTGCGCTGGCCGAGCTCCGCGACGAGGGACTGATCGGCCATGTCGGGATCTCGAACGTCTCCGCAGAGCAGCTCGTCGAGGCGATGACGGTCTCCCCGATCGTCTGCGTCCAGAACCGGTACGGCCTGACCGAGCGCCAGGACGACGAGGTGCTCGAGCTGACCGGACGGCACGGGGTCGCGTTCGTGCCGTTCTTCGCGATGGGCACCGGTATCCCCGGCGCGGCTCCGCAGGGCGGCGCCGACGAACCCGGTCGCGCCGAGGTCGCCGCCGTGGCCGACGCGCACGGCGCGACACCGGCCCAGGTGCGGATCGCCTGGACCTTGCACCGCGGCCCGCACGTGCTCGCGATCCCGGGCACCGGTGACCCTGCGCACCTGGAGCAGAACGTCGCCGCCGCCGGCCTTCACCTGAGCACCGACGAGCTCGCGCTGCTCGACGGCGTGGGGTCCCCGGCCCGGTGACGGTCAACCCAGGAGCAGCGCGGCCGTCAGCAGCACCACGGGCGAGGCCAGCGTCGTCACGAGGATCGTGTCCCGCGCGAGCACCTCGCCGCGCCCGAACCGGGCCGCGTAGTTGTAGATGTTCTGCGCGGTGGGCAGCGCGGCGACCGTGACCGCCGCGACCACGCCCTCGGCGTCGAGCCCGGCGGCGTAGCGCGCGAGCACGTAGGCGACCGCGGGCATCACGAGCACCTTGAGGACCGAGGCGGCGACGACCGGGCCGCGGTCGTCGCGCGCCTCGAGCGGGCGGCGGCCGCGCAGGGACATGCCGAAGGCCAGCAGGATCATCGGGATCGCCGCGCCGCCGAGGATCTCGAGCGGCGCCATGACGACGTCGGGCACCGACCACCCGGTCGCCGAGACGAGCGCGCCCGCGAGCGAGCCCAGGATGATCGGGTTGCGCACAGGCTGCCCGAGGACGAGGCGGAGCGACACCGTGCGGCTGGTCTGCGCGTCGAGCAGCAGCAGCACGAGCGGGGAGATGATCACGAGCTGGAGCAGCAGCACCGGCACGACCGCCGTCGCGTCGTCGAGCACGTAGACGGCGACCGGCAGGCCGATGTTGCCCGCGTTGACGTACGCGGCCGACATCGCGCCGATCGTCGCCTCGGCTCCCGCCCGGCGGAAGCGCACGGCGTTGGCGACGACGAAGAGCGCGGCCGCCGCGAGCCCCGCTCCGGCCTGGACCAGCAGGGGGGCCCGGACCAGCTCGCCGATGTCGGCTCGCGCGACGACCGTGAACAGCAGCGCCGGGCTGGCGACGAAGAAGCCGAGCTGGTTGAGCGTGCGTCCCGCGTCAGGGCCGCCGAGCCGCAGCCGTGCCGCCAGGTAGCCGACGGCGATGACCACCCCGATGATCGCGAAGCCGGTGAGGACGCCGTTCATCTGCAGACCCGGGAGCCGCCGGCCCGACCGCGACGGTCAGGCGAGCGCGTCGCGCAGCACGTCCAGACCCACCGACCCGAGGTTGAGCGCGCGAGCGTGGAACGACTTCGCGTCGAACTCCTCGCCCCGGCCCTGAGCGGCCGCCTTGGCGTCGTCGCGCGCGGCCTCCCACAGCCGCTGGCCCACCTTGTACGACGGCGCCTGGCCCGGCCAGCCGAGGTAGCGGTTGAGCTCGAACCGGACGAACGACTCCGGCATGTTGACGTTGGCCTTGAGGAACGGCCACGCCTTCTCGGCGTCCCACGTGCCGCCGCCCCACTCCTGCGGGCACGGCTTGCCCAGGTGGACGCCGATGTCGAGCACGACGCGGGCCGCGCGCATGCGCTGCGCGTCGAGCATCCCGAAGCGGTCGCCCGGGTCGTCCAGGTAGCCCAGGTCGGCCATGAGGCGCTCGGAGTACAGCGCCCAGCCCTCGCCGTGGCCCGAGACCCAGCACATGAGGCGGCGCCACGAGTTGAGCGTGTCGCGAGCCACGACGGCCTGCGCGCACTGCAGGTGGTGGCCCGGGACGCCTTCGTGGTAGACCGTCGTCTTCTCGCGCCAGGTGTTGAACTCCGTCACGTCGGCGGGCACCGACCACCACATGCGGCCGGGCCGCGAGAAGTCGTCGCTCGGCGGCGTGTAGTAGATGCCGCCCGTCTGGGTGGGCGCGATGAGGCACTCGATCGTGCGCACCTGCTCGGGGATGTCGAAGTGGACGCCGTCGAGGTCGGCGATCGCCGCGTCGGCCGTCTCCTGCATCCACGCCTTGAGCGCGGCGGTGCCCTCGAGCTTGCGTGCGGGGTCGGCGTCGAGCGCCGTGACGGCGTCCTCGATGCTGGCGCCCGGCCCGGCGATCTCCCGGGCGACCGCCTCCTGCTCCGCGACGATGCGCGCGAGCTCCTCGCGCCCCCACTCGTACGTCTCGTCGAGGTCCACGGTGGCGCCCAGGAACTCGCGGGAGAACAGGGAGTACCGCTCGCGCCCGACGGCGTCCTCCTGCGGCGCCTGCGGTGCGAGCTCGGTCTCCAGGAAGTCGGCGAGCCGCGCGTAGGCCTCGCGGGCGGCGGTCGCGCCGTGCTCGAGCTCCTTGCGCACGAGGCTGCAGGACGACGACTCGTCGAGCACCGCGTTCGCGTCCTCACCGTTGACGAACGTCGTGAAGAACGACCCGGCGTCGGCCAGCTCGCGCGACTGCGAGATGCCTTCGCGCACCTGACGGATCGCCGCGACGTTGCCCCGGCGCGCCGCCTCGCCGAGCGAGGCCATGTAGCCGTCGATCGCGCCCGGCAGGCCGTTCAGGCGGGCGGCGATGTTCTCCCACGCCTCGACCGATCCGGTGGGCATGATGTCGAAGATGTCCCGCAGCTCCTGCACGGGTGAGGCGATGTTGTTGAGGCTCGCCAGCGGCTCGCCCGACTCGAAGAGCTCGAGCCGCAGGCCCAGCCGTTCACGCATCGCCGCGACGGTCACGCGGTCGACGTCGTCGGCCGGCTCCAGCCCGTCGAGCTCGCGCAGCACCGCGCGGTCGTTCTCGGCGAGCGCCTCGTGCCCGGCGGGCGAGAGGTCGGTCGTGAGGTGGTCGTAGCCGGACAGGCCGACGGCCGTGGCGGTGATCGGGTCGAGCTCGGCCGTGCGGGTCACGTAGGCGTCGGCGACGGCGTCGATGGCGGATGGCGTACGGGGTGCGGGCTGCGCTGCGGTCACCCGGGCAGCCTAGCCACTGTCAGGTACGGCCGGTGATCTGGTCGGCCCAGCCTCGGTGGTACCGCGCGACGACCATGTCGGCACCGGGCGCCCACCACACCGCGACCGGGTCACCGTCGCGCGGCGGGTCCAGCGGGTCGTCGTCCCGGACCAGCAGCGACCAGGTCGCCTCTGCCGTGCCGTCGTCGCCGGGCCAGGCCAGGAGGCCGCTCAGCATGCGTCCGCCGCCGACGGGGCGCTCACGGACCAGGACCGAGCCGGTCGCCGACCGGGCGTCGTCGGTGAGCGCCCGGGCGCCGCGCGCGGCCACCGTGTGCTGCTGGTCGTCGCGGTAGCGCACGAGCGCGGCCACGGCGGTCACGGCCGCCGCCGCGAGCATGCCGAGCATGAGCCCCAGCTCGAGCTCGCCCGACGGGTTCGCGATGAGGCGCCGCGCCACGTACAGGGCCACCGTGAGCGCGAGCGCCGGGGCCCAGAGCCATCGCCGTACCCAGCCGGGCCGCTCGGGCTCCGGGACCGTGCCCAGCGGGGCCTCGACGTCGTCGGCGGAGTCGACCTGCTGCCAGACGACGGTCATGAGCGCAGGCTCCAGCGCCAGGCGTCGGAGTTATGGCGCCCGGAGCGGCCGCCGAAGCTCTTCGCGGTCGCGCCGGCACCCGTGCCGCGCATCGTCCGCACGCGGTTGGTCCACTCGTCGACCGGGGCGACGTCGTCGGGCTCGCTCGCCGCGGCGACCGCGGCCAGGCCGGCCACGAGGGCCGCGACCTCGACGTCGTCGGGCTCGCCCCGCACCACCCGCACCGGTGACGTCATCGGGCGCCCTCCGTGCCGGGCTCGTCGTCGCCGTCGTCGTCGAGGCCATCCTCGATGCCGTCGTCGAGACCGCTGTCGAAGCCGGCGGCCTCCCCGCGCGACGCCGCCCACTCGACGACGTCGTACCCGCCGTCGACGAGGCTCGCCGCGACCTCTTCGCCCGCCTCGTCCAGCAGGTCGAGCACGCCGTCGAGCGTCATGTCCGCGGTGCCCTGGGGCGCTGCGACGACGAAGCCCAGGTAGAACGCCTCCGCGTTCCCGTGGGCGGCGGGCCCGGCGGCCTCGTGCGCCGCCTCGCTCTCGGCGCCCCACACCGAGCTCGTGAGGTCGGGGTGCATGCCGAGCGCGTCGTGCAGGGTGTCGAAGAGCGAGGCGTTGAGCGTGCCGACGCGGTTCTCGAGGGCCAGGATCCGCGGGTCCTCGTCGGCCTCCGCCGCGCCGAACTCCTGGCGGACGCCGACGGCGGCGGCGACGTACTCGTGGAGCGCGGCGGCGAGCGCGTCGACCGCGCGGTGCATCGGCTCAGGGTCCACGGCCCGCATGGGGGTGGGTCCGTGGGTGGCGTCCTCGTGGCTCATGCGGGTGATTGTCTCTCGCCGGTCAACTGGATCGGGACTCGGGGCTCGGGCCGGGGCTCGTCAGAGCGGGATGTTGCCGTGCTTCTTGGGCGGCAGGTTCGCGCGCTTGGTCCGCAGCGCGCGCAGTGCGCGGACCACCTGGACGCGCGTCTCGGACGGGCGGATGACCGCGTCGACGTACCCGCGCTCGGCGGCGTCCCAGGGGTTGACGATGGCGTCCTCGTACTCGGCGACGAGACGCCGGCGCTCCGCCTCGACGTCGAGCCCGGCGGACTGGGCGTCCTGGAGGACCCGCCGCTGCAGGATGTTGACCGCGCCGCTCGCACCCATGACCGCGACCTGCGCCGTCGGCCACGCGAGGTTGACGTCAGCCCCGAGCTGCTTGGAGCCCATGACGATGTAGGCGCCGCCGTACGCCTTGCGCGTGATGACCGTGACCAGCGGCACGGTGGCCTCGGCGTAGGCGTAGATGAGCTTGGCGCCGCGGCGGATGATGCCCTGGTGCTCCTGACCGACGCCGGGCAGGAAGCCGGGCACGTCGACGAACGTGAGCACCGGGATGTTGAACGCGTCGCAGGTGCGCACGAACCGCGCGGCCTTCTCCGCGGCGTCGATGTCGAGCGTGCCGGCCATGCTCAGCGGCTGGTTGGCCACGATCCCCACCGCCTGGCCCTCGACGTGCCCGAAGCCGATGAGCACGTTCGGCGCGAACAGCGGCTGGACCTCGAGGAACGAGTCGTCGTCGAGCACCGTCTCGACCACCGTGCGCATGTCGTACGGCTGGCTGTCGCTGTCCGGCACGAGCAGGTCGAGCGCCTCGTCGTCCTCGGTGACCTCGACAGACGCCTCGTCGAGCGCGAAGCCGGGCGGGTCCGAGAGGTTGTTCTGCGGCAGGTACCCCACGAGGTGGCGCACGTAGTCGAGCGCGTCGTCCTCGTCGGCGGCGAGGTAGTGCGCGACGCCGGACCGGCTGTTGTGCGTGCGCGCGCCGCCCAGCGTCTCGAAGTCGACGTCCTCGCCGGTCACGGCCCGGATGACGTCGGGTCCGGTGATGAACATGTTCGACGTGCCGTCGGCCATGACGATGAAGTCCGTGAGCGCGGGGGAGTAGACCGCACCGCCCGCGCTCGGGCCGAGGATGAGCGAGATCTGCGGGATCACGCCCGAGGCCGCGACGTTGCGGCGGAACATCTCGGCGAACTGGGTCAGCGCCGCGACGCCCTCCTGGATGCGCGCGCCGCCGCCGTCGGAGATGCCGATGATCGGCACGCCCGTGCGCAGCGCGAGGTCCTGGACCTTGGCGATCTTCTGGCCGTGCACCTCGCCCAGCGAGCCGCCGAACACCGTGAAGTCCTGGCTGAACACGCACACCTGCCGGCCGTCGATCGTGCCGTGCCCGGTCACGACGCCGTCACCCGCGATGCGCTTCGCCTCGAGCCCGAAGTTGCGGCTGCGGTGCTTGGCGAGCGCGTCGAGCTCGACGAAGCTGCCCTCGTCGAGGAGCGCGTCGATGCGTTCCCGCGCGGTCTTCTTGCCCCGCGCGTGCTGCTTGGCCTGGGCCGCGGACTCGGCCTCGGCGACGGCCTCGGCGCGACGACGGTCGAGGTCGGCCAGCTTGGCCGCGGTGCCCGTGAGCTCGGTGGTCGAGATGGTGGCGTCGTTCACACCCGGGAGCCTAGTTGGCGGCACCCGACAAATCGATGGGTGACGGCCCCGCCTGGTTCCCGCAATCTTGGTGGTTCCCCACAACCGTCCGTGGCTTCCCGACGGAGTCCGGCGTCGGAGATGATCGGCGCGTGACCCGCGAACCGCTCGACGTCGACGCCCTGCGCGCCCTGCTCGCCCCGGCCGGGCCGCTCGCACGTCTGGAGGTGGTCGAGACGTCGTCGTCGACCAACACCGAGCTCGTGGACGCCGTGCGGAGCGCGGCGACGCCCTGGCCCGCACCCGCCGTCCTCGTCGCGGAGGCCCAGACGGCGGGCCGCGGCCGCGCCGGGCGCACTTGGCAGACGCCGCGGCACGCCGCGCTCACGGCCTCGGTGCTCCTGCGGCCCCGCGTGCCCGACGCCGCGCTCGGGTGGCTGCCGCTGCTCGCGGGGGTCGCGGTCGCGCGCACGCTCCGCGACGCCGGGGCCGACGCCCGCCTCAAGTGGCCGAACGACGTGCTCGTGCCGGCCGCCACGGCGGCCGAGGGTCTGGGGCCGTTCCGCAAGGTCGCGGGCATCCTGGCGGAGGTCGTCCCGGGCGGCGGTGCGCCCGCCGTGGTTGTCGGCATCGGGGTCAACGTCGCCCAGGGAGCCGACGAGCTGCCCGTGCCCACCGCGACGTCCCTTGCCCTCGAGGGTGCGTCGACCGACCGGACCGCGCTGCTCGCCGGTCTCGTGCGCCACCTGGCCGCCGTCGTCGAGCAGCTCGAGGAGGCCGGCGGCGACGCGACCGCGGCCGGCCTCGCCGCCGCGTACGGGGCCATGTCGGCCACCCTGGGCTCCGACGTCCGGGCCGAGCTCGCCGCGGGCGGCGGCGTCGTCGACGGACGGGCCGTGCGCCTTGCCGACGACGGCGCGCTCGTCGTCGCGACACCGGACGGCGAGCGGACCGTCCGCGCGGGCGACGTGCACCACCTCCGCGCGGCTCGCCGCTGACGGCCCGCGCGGCGTCGCACCTGCGACTCTGGACGTCGTCATCCCGGGGCCGGAAGACGACGAACAGAGACGCAGGTGGGCGGCGGACGGGCATCGGCGCCCAGCCGGCGCACAGGTTGCGCCGACTACAGTGAGTGCGTGACGAGCGACACGACCCCGCACTCCCCGGCGAGCCAGGAGAACGGTGAGCAGGTCGCCGGAACCACGAGCCACCTCGACGAGCAGCTCCTCGGCGGCCCCCGCCGGTACACGCTCTCCGAGCTCGAGCGGGGCACGGGCCTGTCGCACGCGTTCATCGAGTCCTACTGGCGCTGGCTCGGATTGCCCGTCACGCACCCGACCGAGCGGTGGTACACCGACGCGGACATGGAGTCGCTGCGGGACATCGCGGCGCTGATCGACGCCGAACGGCTGGACGAGCAGGCCCAGATGACGCTCATCCGCGCCGTGGGCCACACGACCGAGCGGCTCGCGCTGTGGCAGGTCGAGGCTCTCGTCGAGCACATGAGCAGGGCGGACGGCCTCGACGACGTCAGCGCACGCCAGGCGGTGCTGGAACGCATCCCGCACCTCGCCGACCAGCTCTCGCGGCAGATCGACCACGCGTGGCGCCGCCAGCTGGCGGCCCTGACGGGGCGGCTCGAGTCCGAGTTCGGCGGCGCGCGCGGCGACCACGCCGACGACGAGCACCGCCTCCCGCTGCGCCGTGCCGTCGGGTTCGCCGACATCGTGTCGTTCACCAAGCGGACGGCGGGCCTCGGGTCGCACGAGCTCGCGGAGTTCGTGCAGGAGTTCGAGTCGCGCGCCCGGGACGTCATCGCCGAGGCCGGCGGCCGCGTGGTCAAGACGATCGGCGACGCCGTGCTGTTCGTGGCCGACGACGTCAGCACGGGCGCCGAGGTCGCGCTCGGCCTCGCCACGCCGCACGCGACGGCGGAGGAGATCCCGGTGCGCGTGGGCTTCGTGTGGGGCCGCGTGCTGTCGCGGTTCGGCGACGTGTTCGGGCCGGACGTCAACAAGGCGTCCCGCCTGACCGAGCTGGCCGAGCCGTCCACGGTGCTCGTGGACCCCGCGACCGCCGCGCTGCTCGCGTCGTCGGCCCGCTATGCGCTCACCGCCCAGCCCGAGCGGGACCTGCCCGGCATCGGGCCGATCGTGCCCGTGCGCCTGCAGCGCGCCTACACGGGCGCCTAGCGGCGGGTCACCGCGTGCGGCTCCCGGGCAGGTGCCGCAGGGCCGCCATCGCACCGGGGAGCAACCTGGCCTGTTCCCGGCGCTCGGCGGCGAACGTGCGCCGCGGTCCGGACGACCACCGGCCGTCGAACAGCCGCTTCGCCGCCGCGAGCGCCTCGGGTCGCCGCTCGGAGATCCGGACGGCGAGCGCGACCGCCGACTCGTAGGGCGCGTCCGCGGCCTGCCCGGCGAGCCCGAGCCGGACGGCGTCGTCCCCGCTGATCTCGTCGGCCGTGAAGGTGAGCCGCTTGGCGGTCTCGATGCCGACGAGCTGCGCGAGCGAGCGCACGCCCGTCATGTCGGGCACCAGCCCGTGCGCGGCCTCCATGACGCACCAGCGGGCGTCGGGAGCGGTGACGCGCAGGTCCGCCGCGAGGGCGAGCTGGAGGCCTGCGCCGAACACGGGCCCGTGGGTCGCGGCCAGTACCGGGTAGGGCAGGCGCCGCCAGGCCCAGCACGCCTCCTGCACGGCGTTGGTGCCGCGCCACGTGGGGACGAAGGCCCGCAGCGTCCCGGACGGGTTCCGCGCGGCCGAACCGAGGTCCATCCCGGCGCAGAAGGCGCGGCCCTCGCCCGAGATCACGACCGCGCGGACGGCGGCGTCGCGGCCCAGGCGCCGCGCGGTGGCCGCCAGGTCGTGCACCATCTCCAGCGACAGCGCGTTGAGCTTGTCGGGGCGGTTCAGGCGGACGTCGGCGACGCCGTCGGACACCGTGCACGTGACGTGGCTCATGGCCGAACCCTAGGGCGAAACCGGCGCTCGCGGACCGGACCTAGAGCAGCGTCTCCTCCTGGGGGACGTCGCGGTCCTTGGGCTCGGGGTCGGGGTCGAGCAGGTGCGGGCCGTTGTTCTCGACGCGGCTCACCGCGCTGGTCACGGGCAGCGTCTCCATGCCGACCTGCTCCCCGGCCACGATGCCGGCCGCGCCGTCCGCACCGACCGCCGGGTCGAGCCAGGCGTCCCACGCCGCGCGCGGCAGGACGACGGGCATGCGGTCGTGGATGTGCTCGAGGTCGTCCGAGGCCTTGGTGGTGATGACCGTGGTCGAGACGAGCCAGCGGTCGGGGTCGTCGTCGGACTTGGTCGGGTCGCGCCAGAACTCGTAGAGCCCGGCGAGCGCGGCGACGCCGTCGTCGGAGGGGTGGATCCAGTAGGGCTGCTTGGGGACCTTGGCCCGTGCCGGGGCGTCCTGGGGCCGCGGCAGCTTGCGCCACTCGTAGTACCCGTCGGCCGGCAGCAGGCAGCGCCGGACGGCGAGCGGCCGGGCGAACGCCGACTTCTCGAGCAGCGACTCCGAACGCGCGTTGATCATGCGCGCCCCGACGCCGGGATCCTTCGCCCACGACGGCACGAGGCCCCATCTGGCGAGTCGCAGGGACCGCACGATCTCGCCCGTGTCCTTGGCCGCGCGCTCGACGACGATGCGGACCGGGTCCGTCGGGGCGACGTTCCAGGACGGCGGCAGCAGCCGCGCGTCACCGGCGATCTCGGCGACCGCGAAGTCGTCCGCGAGGTCCTGGGCATCTCGGAAGGAGGCATAGCGACCGCACATGTCTCCATGCTCGCGCATGCCACCGACAGTGGTCGTGACAGTGGTCGTGACAGTGGTCTTGGCCGGCGCGCACGGCGTGCGACGTGGTTCACACCGCGCCGCTGGCGACCGGTCGTATCGTTTCGATAGCATCGTTCCATGCCCACTTCCACGGCCGGTCCTCCGGTGCGCGCGCGCTCGGCGGTCCGCTGGGTGCTGATGCTCGGCGCGCTCGCCGCGCTGCCCGCGTTCACCGTGGACATGTACCTGCCATCGCTGCCCGACGTCGCGCGCGAGCTCGGCTCGACGGCGGCGTTCGCCCAGCTGTCGGTCTCGTGCATGCTGCTCGGTGGCGGCGTGGGCCAGCTGGTGATCGGCCCACTCTCCGACCGCTACGGCCGCCGTGCGCCGCTGATCTGGGGCCTGGTGCTGCACGTCGTCACGTCGCTGCTGTGCGCGCTGGCCCCCACGATGACCGCGCTCATCGGCCTGCGCCTGCTCCAGGGCTTCTTCAACGCCGCGTGCGGCGTCGCGGCCGTGGCCGTCGTGCGGGACCGGTTCGTCGGCGCCGAGGCCGCGCGCATCCTGTCGAGGCTCATGCTCGTCATCGGCGTCGCGCCCATGCTCGCGCCCACGTTCGGCTCGGCCGTGGCGGCCGCGGCGTCGTGGCGCTGGGTGTTCGTCGTCCTCGCCCTCGCCGGCGTCGCCATGGCGCTCGTCGTGTGGCGCCTCATGCCCGAGACGCTGCCGCCCGCTCGCCGCCGCGCCGGCGGCGGCGGAAGCGTCATGGCCAGCTACCGCACGTTGCTCCGGGACAAGCAGTTCATGGCGCTCGCGGTCGTGCCGGGTCTCGGTCAGGCCGTGCTCATGAGCTACGTGGTGGGATCGCCCTTCGTGCTCCAGGAGGGGTTCGGGCTGACGCACTCCCAGTTCGCGCTCCTGTTCGCGATCAACGGCCTCGGCCTGGTCGTGTCCGCACAGGTCAACGCCTCGCTCGTGCGCCGGGTCGCGCCCGTGCGCCTGCTTCGCACGGCGCTCGTGATCCAGCTCGGCTTCGCGATCCTGCTGGCCGTGGTCGCGGCCACCCGGGTCGGCGGGCTCGTGGGCCTCCTCGTCGTCCTGTGGGTCGTGCTCGCGTTCCAGGGCCTCATCCCCGCGAACGCGTCCGCGCTCGCCATGTCGCGCCACGGCGAGATCGCCGGGACGGCGGCAGCCGTCATCGGCGCGGTCCAGTCCGGGGTGTCGGGCGTCGTCTCGCCGCTCGTCGGCGTGCTGGGCGGTGACGCCGTCGCCATGACCTCGGTGATGCTCGGTGCGCTCGTGCTCGCGATCCTCGTCCTCGCGCTCGCGACGCCCGCATACCGGCGCGGGGGATGGGTCGCGATGTCCGAGGCCAAGCCCCTCGTGATCGACCCCGTCGTGCGCGACACGCAGACCAGCGGCGCCTGAGCGCCGAACCGGCCGCCGAGGCGGCAACGTGTCCCACGTTCACGGGCTGTGCGCACTTGCTTCACGGGCAGTTCGCCACGCGGTAGCCCAGGCCGGGTCATATCGGAGGCATGAGACCTCCGTCACTCTTCAGAACCGCCGTGGTCTGTGCCGCGGCGACGTCATTGGTGCTGGTCCCGGCAGCCGTCGCCTCAGCAGGCGACCGGGGGGACCACAGGCACGGGCCCGGCACGCACGGGCACGGCCACGGGCATGGGCATGGGCACGGCTCGCGCGGCACGCACCTCGAGCCCACGCTGGTGGGCCGCGCCACGCTGTCGGCCGACCACCTCGAGGAAGGCCCGCCGTCGGGCGCCGCGGCGACGCCGGCCAACGGCCGGCAGGGACCGTGGGACGGCCAGGTGGTCCCCGGCTTCTCGGCCATGGTCGAGAACGGCGACGGCACCTTCTGGGCGCAGCCGGACAACGGCTTCGGGGCGAAGGGCAACTCGGCGGACTTTTTGCTGCGCAACTACCTCGTGCGTCCGCACTGGGACACCGGCCGGCGCGGCCCGGGAGACATCGAGATCCTGGACCACATCGAGTACAACGACGCCGACGACGTCCTCGACTTCCCGATCGTCAACGAGGACACCGACGAGCGGCTGCTGACCGGTGCCGACTTCGACATCGAGTCGCTGGTGCGGGCAGCCGACGGCACGTTCTGGGTGGGCGACGAGTTCGGGCCGTTCCTGCTGCACTTCGACGCCGACGGCACGCTGCTCGAGAAGCCCTTCCCGATGCCCGGCGGGCACGCGTCACCCCAGAACCCGTACCTGGAGCCCGGCGAGACGCCCACGCTCCGCGCGAGCCGCGGGTTCGAGGCCATGGCCGCCAACGGCCGGTACCTGTACCCGGTGGTCGAGGGCGCGTACACCGACGACGCGGACCAGCGCCGGCGCGAGATCCACGAGTTCGACACGCGGCGCGGGGAGTACACGGGGCGCACCTGGAGCTACCAGGCCGACCAGGAGACCAACCTCGTCGCTGACGCGTTCGCGGCGGGTCGCGGGAAGTTCTGGTTCGTCGAGCGGGACGACTTCGAGGGCCCGGCGTCCGTCACCAAGCGCGTCTACGAGGTGGACCTGCACCGGACCGACGCCGACGGCTACGTGACCAAGAAGCTCGTGCTCGACGCCCTGCGCATCGAGAACCCGCGCGGCATCGACGCCGGCGAGGGCTACGGGCTCGGCGAGACGTACGCGCTGCCCGTGCAGTCGTTCGAGACCGTGCTCCGGCTGCGCGACGGGCGCGTGCTCATCGCGAGCGACAACAACTACCCGGGCAACGCCGCGCGCGTGCCCGGCACCCCGGACGACACCGAGATGGCGCTCATCGACCTCGACCGCGTGCGCACGCGCGACGACGGCGTGGCCGTGGTCGGGCACCGCGGGGCGTCCGGCTACCGTCCCGAGCACACGCTCGCGTCCTACGAGACGGCGATCCTGCAGTGCGCCGACTACATCGAGCCCGACGTCGTCTCGACCAAGGACGGCGTGCTCGTCGTGCGGCACGAGAACGAGATCAGCGGCACGACCGACGTCGCGGACCACCCCGAGTTCGCGCACCTTCGCGAGCCCAAGTCGATCGACGGCGGGCCGCTCGTCGACGGGTGGTACACCGAGGACTTCACGCTCGCGGAGCTGCGCACCCTGCGCGCCAAGGAGCGTCTGCCCGGCGTGCGCCCGCAGAACACGCAGTTCGACGGGCTGTACCAGATCCCCACGCTCGACGAGGTGCTCGACCTCGCACGCAACTCCCGCACCTGTGACGGTGCGCCCGTCGGGGTGTACCCCGAGACCAAGCACCCGACGTACTTCGACTCCGAAGGGCTCTCCCTCGAGGAGCCGCTGGTGGCCGAGCTGCGGCGCAACGGCTTCGACTCGCGCAGGGCGCCGGTCATCGTGCAGTCCTTCGAGGTGGGCAACCTCCAGGAGCTCGACCGGATGACCGACGTGCCGCTCGCTCAGCTGGTCAGCAACTCGGGCGCGCCGTGGGACTTCGTCGCGTCGGGTGACCCGCGCACCTACGCGGACATGGTCACGCGCTCCGGGCTCCGGGAGATCGCCCGGTACGCCGACGGCATCGGCGCGGAGAAGCGCTTGCTGATCCCGTGGAACGCGGACGGCACCCTCGGTGAGCCGACCTCGGTGATCCGCGACGCCCACCGCGCGGGTCTGGACGTGCACGCCTGGACGTTCCGCCGGGAGAACCAGTTCATGCCGGTGGACTTCCGGTCGTCGTCGGACCCGAACGCCGTCGGTGACCTGGTCGGCGAGATCCGGACCTACCTGGACGCCGGGATCGACGGCTTCTTCACGGACAACCCGGACCTCGGCGCGCAGGCCGCGGACTGAGCGTCCCGGCCCGGACCGCGCGGCACCACCGCGCGGTCCGGGCCCTGACGGCTCGGTGAAGTCACCCGGCCCAGCGGAGCGAACGCGCTGCTCAGCGCCTAGGCTCGGGACGTGCAGCCCACCGTGCCCCAGCATGTGGCGAGCTTCCGCTCGCACCGAGTGGCTCGCGGCATCGCGCTGGGCCTGACGGGACTGCTCGCGTTCGCCGCGAGCGGGGCCGTCGCGGCGTACGTCGACCTGCGGTCGCAGATCGGCGTGTCCGACGTCGACAGCCTGCTGGGCGAGGACCGTGACCGGCCACCGGCGGTCGCGGCCGACCAGGACCCGACCGACCCGTTCGCCGGCAAGGCGCGCAACATCCTGGTGATGGGCACGGACCTGCGCGACGACGCGAACGCCGAGCTCGCGGGCGCCGGGGACGAGTTCCACTCCGACACGACCGTGCTGGTGCACCTCTCGGGCAACCGCAAACGGGCCGAGGTCGTCTCGATCCCGCGCGACTCGCTCGTCGACATCCCCGAGTGCCCCCGGTCCGACGACTCGGTGAGCCCCGCCCAGTCGGGCGCCATGTTCAACACCTCGTTCACCCTCGGCGGCGGGCCCGACCGCGACATCACCGGGGCGGCCGCGTGCACGATCCGCACGGTCGAGGCGCTGACCGGGCTCCGCGTGACCGACCACATGGTGGTCGAGATGGCGGGTGTGATCGACGTCGTCGACGCCATCGGCGGCGTGCCGATGTGCCTGCCCGAGCCGGTGCACGGCGACCGCGTCGACCTCGACCTCAAGGCCGGCCGCCACACGCTCGACGGCTACGAGTCGATCAACTTCCTGCGGGCGCGCAAGGGCACGGGCATGGGCCTGGAGATCGGCAGCGACCTCGAGCGCATCAAGCGGCAGCAGGCGTTCCTCGACTCCACGATGCGCGAGATCATCTCGCAGAACATCATCACCGACTCGCCTCGCCTCTACCGCATGGTCAGCGCCATCCTGGGGTCGATCTCGACGAGCCCCGAGTTCGCCGACCCGCGGGCGCTCGCGGGCCTGGCGTGGAGCGTGCGGAACATCGACCCCAACCGCATCGTCTTCACGTCGGTGCCGGTCGCCGAGGCCCCGAGCGACCCGAACCGGGTGGTCTGGACGTCCGAGGCCGACGCGATCTGGAAGCGCCTCATCGCGGACAAGGCTCCGCCAGGATCCGCGCCGTCCAAGGGGTCGGGCTCGCGCAGACCGTCGGACACGCCGACCGGCACCACGGACGAGCCGACGGGCACGTCGAGCGACAAGCCGGCCCGGTCGCCCGAGCCGTCCCCGAGCCCGTCGCTGCTGCCGGGGGTGTGCGGCTGAGCCCGGTCAGTGCGGCAGCGGGTACAGGAAGTCGGCCGCGGCCTCGCGCAGGGCCGCGGTGACCCGGGCCAGGGTCGCCGACCGCAGCTTCCACTGCTGCAGGTAGAGCACCACGTCCACGACGGTGTCGTCGTCGAGCAGGACGACGTCGCCCGCGGGCGGCCCCACGGCGGAGCCGGGGCGCGGCAGCGGTCCCCACATGCCCCAGCCGAGCCCGAGCCGGATGGCCTCGAGGTACTCGGCGGTGCTCGGGACGTGGTGCCGTGGTGGGACGGGGACGTCGACCCCGGCCGCCGCCGCGCGCTCGCGCAGCCAGCGGTCCTGCAGGTCGTCGTGGCGGTCGAACAGCACGACGGGCGCGACGCCCAGCGCCTCGACGGTAGGCCCGTCGGCGAACCAGCGGCGGACCAGCGACGGTGCCGCGGCGGGCCGGTACCGCATGACGCCGAGCGGCACCGAGGTGCAGCCCTGGACCGGCTCGCGCACCGAGGTGATCGCGGCCATGACGGCTCCGGCGGGCAGGAGCTCGACGGTGCGGTCCTGGTTGGCGATCGTGAGGTCGACGCACACGCCGTCGACCGCGGCCAGGGCCGGCATGACCCAGGTCGCGAGCGAGTCGGCGTTCACGGCGAGCGGCACGGTGACAGGACCGGGCTCGTCGCGGTCGCCCAGCTCGCTCGCCGTGTCTGCGCCCAGCAGCTCGACCTGGCGGGCCAGCCGCAGCAGCACCTGGCCGGTCCGCGTCGGTGCGACGGGCCGCGTGCGCTGGACGAGGACCGAGCCGGCCGCGTTCTCGAGCGCCCGGATGCGCTGGCTCACCGCGGACGGCGTCACGTGCAGCGCACGTGCCGCGGCGTCGAACGAGCCCTCGGTCACCACGGCGGCGAGGGCAGCGAGCTGCCTCGAGTCCCAGGTCATCCCTGAAGTATTGCTTCACCAGGTGAAGAAAGAACAGTTGGACTTCACCGGAATGCGCCGCCTAGCGTCGATGACGTGCTCACCTTCGCCTCCGGCCTCGGCTTCGGCCTCTCCCTGATCGTCGCGATCGGCGCGCAGAACGCCTTCGTGCTGCGCCAGGGCCTGCGCCGCGAGCACCCCGCGATCGTCGCCGCGGTGTGCGCGGCGTCCGACGTCGTGCTCATCGCTGCGGGCGTGGGCGGGCTCGGCGCGTTGCTGCAGCGCTCGCCCGACGTCGTCGAGGTGGTGCGCTGGCTCGGCGCGGCCGTGGTGCTCGCGTACGGAGCTATGGCTGCCTGGCGTGCGGTGCGCGGCGGCGACCGGCTCGGGCCGCGCGACCCGGGCTCCTCGCCGCCGTCCGCCGGACGCCGGCTGCGTCCCGTGCTGCTCACCGCCCTGGCGCTGACCTGGCTCAACCCGCACGTCTACCTGGACACGCTCGTGCTGCTGGGGTCGATCGCCGCCACGCACGGCGGCGCCCGGTGGTGGTTCGGGGCGGGGGCGATGCTCGCGAGCGGGCTGTGGTTCTTCGGGCTCGCGTACGGGGCTCGGTTCCTGGCTCCCGCGCTCGCGCGGCCCGGTGCCTGGCGCGTGGTCGACGGCGTGATCGCGGTGATCATGCTGGTGGTCGCCGTGTCGCTCGTGACGGGCGGCTAGCGCATCCTCACGCGCGGAGCCGGGCGAGCCGCGCGGCCGCCTCGCGCAGCACCTCCTCGCGCTTGACGAACGTGAACCGGACGCTCGACCGCAACCGTCCGTACGCCGTCGAGCCCTGCCGGCAGAACGCCGACACCGGTACGGCCACCACGCCCGCGAGCTCGGGCAGGCGCCGGCACAGCTCGTGGCCGTCGTCGAAGCCCAGCGGCGCTCCGTCCGCGACGACGAAGTACGTGCCCTGCGGCACCACGACGTCGAACCCGGCCGCCGTCAGCCCGTCGCACAGCAGGTCGCGCCGGGCGGCGAGCGAGGCCGCCAGGGCGCGCGGGGTCTCGTCGTCGGCCAGCGCCTGGGCGATCGCGGGCTGGAACGGCGCCCCCGAGACGTACGTCAGGAACTGCTTGACCGTGCGGACGGCCGTGACGAGCTCGGCGGGCCCGTGCACCCAGCCCACCTTCCAGCCGGTCAGGCTGAACGTCTTGCCGCTCGACGAGATCGTGAGCGTGCGTTCGCCCATGCCCGGCAGCGTCGCGATCGGCACGTGCACCGCGCCGTCGAACGTGAGGTGCTCGTACACCTCGTCCGTGACGACGATCGCGTCGGACCGGCGGGCGACGTCGGCGACCATGCCCAGCTCGTCGCGGGTCAGCACCGTGCCGGTGGGGTTGTGCGGCGAGTTGACGACGATGACCCTGGTGCGCTCGGAGACGGCCGCGTGCAGGGCGGCGGCGTCGAGCCGCAGGTCGTCGGTGAGCGCGACCGGCACGTGCGTGGCGCCGGCCAGCGCGACGGCCGCCGCGTGCGAGTCGTAGAACGGCTCGAGCGTCACGACCTCGTCGCCCGGGCCGGCGAGCGCGAGGATCGAGGCCGTGAGCGCCTCGGTCGCTCCCGTGGTCACCAGCACCTCGGTCTCGGGGTCGACGTCGAGGCCGTAGTGGCGGCGCTGGTGGTCGGCGACCGCGCGCCGGAGCTCCGGGATGCCGTCGCCCGGCGGGTACTGGTTGCGCCCGTCGTCGATCGCCTGCTTGGCGGCGGCCTTGACGTAGTCCGGCCCGTCGACGTCCGGGAAGCCCTGGCCGAGGTTGATGGCGCCCGTGCGCCCCGCGAGCGCCGACATCTCGGCGAAGATCGTGGGCGCCACCGTGCCGTCGGCCGAGAGAAGCCCGGTGGCGCGCGCGACGTCGCGCCACCTGCCCGCCGTCGCACGCCGTTCGTCGGCCGTCGTCATGCGGCGACCCTAACGCGGCGTCGATCCCGACGCGCCGGGGCCGGTCCGGGCACGACGACGACCCGGGCGGCAGGCTGTCGGCATGGCTGCCGTCGACCTCAAGCGCGTCTACCCCGACTACACGGCGACGCGGGATCCCGCACTGGTGACGGTGCCCGCCCGCCCGCATCTCATGGTCGACGGCCACGGCGACCCGAACACGTCGCCCGTCTACCGCGACGCCGTCGAGACGCTCTACCCGCTGGCCTACGCGCTGCGTGCCGAGATCAAGCGCACCACGGGTGACGCCTACACGGTCATGCCGCTCGAAGGGCTGTGGTGGGCCGAGGACATGAGCACCTTCACGCTGGGCAACAAGTCCGACTGGCTGTGGACGCTGCTCATCTGCCTGCCCGACGCCGTCGCCAAGGTGCCTGCCGACGACGTCGTCGACCGGGTCACCCGCGACAAAGGGCTGCGTGCGGCGGCGCGGATCGAGCAGTTCGGGGACGGGGAGGCGGCACAGGTGCTGCACGTCGGGCCGTTCGCCGAGGAAGGCCCGACGATCGCAGGGCTGCACGCGTTCATCGAGGCGCAGGGCATGCGCTTCGCGGGGAAGCACCACGAGATCTACCTGTCGGACCTGCGCCGGACGGCTCCCGAGAAGCTCCGCACGATCATCCGGCAGCCTGGCCGGCGTGATGTGCCCTAGGCGCTGAACCGCCTCGGGCGTTTCATCCTTGACCGTCGATGGGGGGCGGCGCAGCATCGAGATGGGCTCGGTTCCGTCTACGGCACCGGGAGCACGACATGGCTGACGAAGAAGCCCTGAAGAACCTTGAGCTCCGCCTCGAGCGCATCGAGAACGCGATCCAGACGGTCAACGTCCAGCGACCGTCCCAGCTCGACCTCAACGAGGACGACGTCGCCGCCTACCACCGGGTGCGCGAGCTGCTCTGGGAGGACGGTGCCTGCGGCATCAACGAGACGAGCCCGTGCGTGATCAGCTGCCGGATCGTCAACAAGCTGTGCAAGGTCGTCCCGGTGCTCCCCGAGCCGTGTCTCGCCGAGTGCACGTGCGGTCCCTGCAACGTCTTCACCGACGTCGGACGCCTCGGTAGCGCGGTCTCGCGCTTCGGCGGGTTCGGTCGTTGACCGCGCCCTCGCGAGCGGCGCACGATGCGGCGCTCGACCCGGTGCTCGACCCGGACCGTGGTGCACGGCCCCTGGGCGGCGGAGGGTTCTATCGCCTCGCGCCCGGGGTCGAGGTCGTCGAGGTGGACGACGACCGCTTCACCCTCCGGTCCGAGTTCGACGCGTTCCAGCTCAGCGGTGCGGCCGCCGCGCACTTCGCGCGCGTCGTGCTCGCCCAGCTCGACGCGCCGACGGCGCTCGACGACATCGTCGCGCGCCTGCCCGGGTACTCGGCGGGCAGCGTCGCCGCGCAGCTCGACCTCCTGGTCGAACGCGGGCTCGTCTCCGAGGTCGACGGCGCGCAGGCGCCGCCGCCCGACTCGTTCACGGCCTTCCTCTCGGCCGTCGGGCAGGATCCCGCGGAGCTCGCCGGCACGCTGGCGTCGCTCACGGTCGCCGTCTTCGGGCTCGAGACGCACGGTGCGCTCCTCGCGGAGCAGCTCGTCCGGGCGGGCTTCGGCGAGGTCCGCGTCGTCGACCCGCGGGCGGGCGGCCGGCCGCACGGCACGCTCGACGCCGACGCCGACGCCGACGCCGACGCCGACGCCATCCGCGGCGTCCTCGACGGGTGCGACCTGGCGTTCGGCTGCTGGGACCTCCGCGACGCCGCGGCCATGCACCGCCTCAACCGCGTCGCGCTCGACCTGTCCGTCCCGGTCCTGTACAGCGAGCTGCGAGCGACGAGCACGCTCGCGGGACCGCTCGTGCTGCCCGGCCGCAGCGCCTGCTGGATGTGCTACCGCATGCGCCTGGTCGCGGCCGCGCCCGACTTCACGGAGGCGATGGCGTTCGAGGAGCACCTCGACCACGTCCGGCGTCCGGCGCCGGCACCGCGGCCGTCGCTGCCGCCGCTCGCGCAGCACCTGGCGTCGATGCTGGCGGTCGAGGCGTTGCGCATCGCGCTCAACCTGCATCCGCCGGTCCACGTCGACACGGTCGTGGAGTATGACGCCCTGACCGGGGACGTGGCCAACCGCCCCGTGCTCGCGGTTCCCGAGTGCCCGGTGTGCTCAAAAAAAGCCCCACGGCACCAGCCTCCGATCGATGAGCTGGTGACCCCCGGCCCGCGGTCCGACCTGCTGGGCGTGGCCGACCGGCTCACCGACCCGCGGACCGGCGTCGTCATCGAGCTGGCCGCCGTGGCGCGCGAGCCCACGGAGTCCCCGATGCCGCACATCTGGCGGGCGCGGGTGGCCAACCACCGCTTCCTGCCCGAGCACGACGCCGAGCGTGCCGGCTGCTCGGGCAAGGGGATGACGGTCGACGAGGCGCGGACGTCGTGCCTCGGCGAGGCCGTGGAGCGCTACTCGGGCGCGTGCTGGAGCGACGACGAGCTCACGGTGTCGCGGCGGTCCGCTCTCGACGGCCCGTCCCTGGACCCGCGGGCGCTCGTGCTGTTCGACGACGAGCAGTACGGCGAGCTCCCGTACTCGCCGTACCGGGACGAGGCCGAGCTCACCTGGTTCGGCTGCCGGTCGCTCGTCAGCGGCGACCTCGTCCAGGTCCCCGCCTCGGCCGTGGTCATGGACTACCCGGTGCGCGGCCCGGACGAGTTCCTGTTCCCCATCACGTCGAACGGCCTGGCCGCCGGGCCGACGCTGCCCGACGCCGTCCTCGCCGCGGTGTGCGAGGTGCTGGAGCGCGACGCCCTGCTCGTCGCCTGGTACAACCGCCTGCCCGGCAAGCCGTACGACCCGAGCACCCACCCCGACGCCGACGTCCGCACGCTCGCGGCGCTGTGGGAGCGCCGCGGCGTCGTGCTCGAGCTGGTGCGGCTGCCGACCGACCACCCGGTCGCGGTGTTCATGGCGATCCTGCGCCCGCAGGACCCGGCGCAGGTGCCGGCCGCGGTCGTGGGGCTGGGCGCCGAGATCGACCCTCTCGGCGCCGCGCGCAAGGCCGCCCTCGAGGTGGGTCAGGTGCGGCCGTCGCTCGCCCGGTACGCGCGCGGGCCCGGCGCCACGCGTGCCGCCGAGCTGCTCGCCGACCCGGCGAGCGTGACCACGCTGGAGGAGCACGCGCTGCTCTACTCCCGGCCGGAGATGGCCGAGGCCTTCGACTTCCTGCGCGGCGCGCCGGGGGAGTGGCCCGCACCGCGGACCGTCACCACCGCAGACGCGCTGCGCTCGATCGTCGCGGCGCTCGCGGCCGACGGCGGGGACGTGCTGTACGCCAACCTGACCCCGCCCGACATGGCGGCGCTCGGGCTGCACACCGCGCGGGCGGTCGTGCCGGAGCTCCAGCCCATCTCGTTCGGCCGGGGCGAGCGACGGCTCGGCGGACGGCGGCTGTACGAGCTGCCGGTGCGGCTCGGCCTGCGTTCCCGGCCCGCGACCGCGGCCGAGCTCAACCCGCTGCCGCACCCGATCGCGTAGGTGCCGCGATGTTCCGGCAGAGGCATCCCGTCGCCTGGTCGTTCCACGAGACGACCGCACGCACCCCGTACAACATGCACGGGCTGAACGAGCCGCGCTACGAGGTGGCGCCGTTCCGGGAGAAGCCGCTGGCCCGGACGATCGACCTGCCCGCTGCCGAGCTGCCCGACGTGGGCCTGGACGTCATGTTGCGGTCGCGCCGCAGCTGCCGTCGGTTCACGGGCGAGCCGCTGTCGCTCCCGGAGCTCGCGACGCTCCTGTACGCGGGCTACGGCGTCCTGTCGTCGGTCGACCTGGACGGCCTCTTCCTCGAACGGTCCGTGCCGTCGGGCGGCGGGCTCTACCCGCTGGAGCTGTCGGTCGTCGTGCAGGGCGTCGACGGCCTCGACCCCGGTGCGTGGCACTACGTGCCGCTCGGACACCGCCTGGAGAGCATCCACGAGCACGCCTTCCCGCCGCTGATGACGGCGGAGATGTTCCTCGGCCAGCCCTATCTCGCCGAGGCGTCGGCCGTCGTCGTGATCACCGCCGTGGTGGAGCGGTCCCTGTGGAAGTACGAGGACCGCGGCTACCGGTATCTTCTGCTCGAGGCCGGGCACGTCGCGCAGAACCTCAACCTGTGCGCGACGGCGCTGCGGCTCGGCGTCCTGAACCTGGGCGGGTTCCTGGACCGCGACCTGCTGGGGGTGGTCCGCGCCGACCCGGCCGAGGAGATCGCGGTGTACGGGGTGGCTCTGGGGCGTCCGGCGACGGACGACCGGGTCGAGGTCCGCACGCCGCGGGCCGAGGACGGCGTGTTCCGCCGGTACTGAGGTACCTCCGGCACGGAGGTTCTGCCGGCACGGAGGTTCTGCCGGCACGGAGGTTCTGCCGGCACGGAGGTTCTGCCGGCACGGAGGTTCTGCCGGCACGGCGCCGTCAGGCGGCGGGTCCGCTCCAGCGTGCGG
>Ga0233375_1000329_pt1 | contig 26797 bp, 23 predicted proteins | sample ElkDunMinimDraft_10_FD_191539 | JGI IMG/M metagenome (GOLD analysis project Ga0233375, IMG submission 191539) | Fecal eukaryotic communites from dung pellets of Tule Elk in California, USA - Elk Dung E16 | ecosystem: Host-associated > Mammals > Digestive system > Large intestine > Fecal | place... | reverse complement strand
CGTCGTGGTGCTCGCCGCGTTCTGGGTGTACGTGCTGGTGCTCGGGCGGCGCGCCGTGGAGGCCGGGCACACCGGCGACCTCGACGACGACCGTGCCGGGTACGCCGTGGCGACGGCGGGCTGAGCGCTCAGCGCGCGTACCGGACCACGTGCTCGTCCGCGTCGTCGGCGAGGAACCGCACGGCGTCCTCGGCGGCCGCGACGACCTCGCGTCGCCGCGCGACCGGCAGGGGCTCGAGCGGCGTGACGGTGAGGGTCGCGGTCGTCCTGCGCGAGCGCGCCGGGCCGTCCGCGCGCGTGCGGTCGATCGCCCAGGTGGCACGGACCCGGCCGTCCACCAGCACGGCGGCCGGTGCGCGGCCGTTGGGCGTCTGCAGGCGCCGCCGGTGCGCGTCGTCGATCACCCGCGTGCGCTGGGCGTGCGCGAGCCAGAGGTTGTCGTAGTCCGGCAGCAGGCGGACCGGTGCGGGCACGTCGGGGTCCGGGCGCGGGGCGTCCGGCAGGTCGAGCAGCTCCCGGGGGCGCCCGCCGGGGCGGGCGGGCGCGGCGGGGACGGTCACGAGCCGGTCCCGCAGGCCGTCGACGACCGCGCGCTGGCCGGTCAGGCCGGACCACGCCTGCACGTCGGCCACGCTCGCCGGCCCGAACGCGGCCAGGTACCGCAGCACGACGTCCTGCGTGGCACGGAGCAGCGCGTCCTGGTCCGTGAGGTCGGGGGCGGCGTCGGTGACGGCGGGGACCCACGCGTCGAGCGTGGTCCAGGTGGTGGCGGCCGACCGTCGCCACAGCCCGCGGGGGGTGACCTGCACCAGCGGCAGCAGGGCGCGCGCGAACGCGGCGAGGTCCGCCGGGCGGGCCGTGGGCACGTCCCGGGCCAGGTACGCCGCCAGGTCGGTCGTGCGGCGGGGGGCCGCGCGCAGGTGCGCGCCCGCCGCCGCCGCGAGGTGCTCCAGGTCCACGACCGCCAGCGCGGCGCGGCGGTCGGCGTTCGCGGTGAGCTCGCGGCGCATGACGGGCCGGGCGAGGGCCGCCAGCACCGGGGCGTCCGCCGCGGTGACGAGGTGCACGGTCGAGCGCATGACCGCGATCCGCAGCACCGTCCTGTCCAGCAGGGCGGCGTCCAGGTCCTGCGTGGTGAAACCCTCGACGCGGCTCCACAGCCCCAGGAACGGGGACCACGGGTTCTGCGCCTGGAGCCCGACCAGGTGCTCGACCACCCGTGGCACGGGGTCGCGCGTGGGCGTCAGCAGGTGCTGGCGCGCCAGCAGCGCCCGGTTGAGCGCACGGTCGTCGAGCATGGCCCGACCGTAGCCGCGGACGCCGGCAGGGGCCCGTCGCGCGTCCGTCGTCGGGCGGCCCGCTACAGCCGACCTGCCGCCTTGAGCGCCAGGTAGGTGTCCGCGAGCCGCGGCGCGAGGTCGTCGGGCGTGGCCTCGACCACCTCGACGCCGCGCTGGCGCAGGCGCACCGCGACGGCGGCACGCTCCAGCGAGGTGCGCTCCGCCGCGGCGGCGTCGAACACCTGGTCGATCGTGCGCCGCGCGGTGCGCAGCTCCTCGAGCTCGGGGTCCGCGACCGAGGCGAGGACCACCTGGTGGCGGCGCGTCAGGCCGCCGACGACGTCGAGCAGACCCTGCTCGACGGCGGCGGGGTCCAGGGAGGTGAGCAGCACGACGAGCGCCCGGCGGCTCAGTCGCGCGCGCACCTGCGCGACGAGACCGGGCCAGTCGGTCTCGACGAGCGCGGGCTGCACGGTCGCCAGCGCGTCGGCGAGCGCCGGCAGCACGCGCGACGAGTGCGTGTCGACGGCCCGGGCGCGCACCCGGCGGTCGTACGCCAGCAGCTCGACGCGGTCCCCGGCGTGCGCGGCCAGGACACCGAGCAGCAGCGCGGCCTCCACCGACGCCTCGAGCCGGGTGCCGTCGAGCACGCGGGCGGCGCTGGTACGCGACGTGTCCAGCACCAGGAGCACGTGCCGGTCGCGCTCGGGGCGCCACGTGCGGACCACCACCTCGCGCCGGCGGGCGGTGGCACGCCAGTCGATCGACCGGACGTCGTCACCGTCGACGTACTCGCGCAGCGAGTCGAACTCCGTCCCGGCGCCGCGCACCTGCACGGCGGCGCGCCCGTCGAGCTCGCGCAGCCGGGCGAGCCGCGACGGCAGGTGCCGGCGGGACGCGAACTCGGGCAGGACGCGCAGCCGTCCGGGGACGTCGAGCGACACCTGTCGTCCCGCCACGCCCAGCGGGCCGGACGTGCGCACGGTCACGCGCCCGGCGACGGCGTCGCCCCGGCGGGTGGGGACCAGCGTGGTCGTGACCCGGCGCCTTTCGCCCGGTGGCACGTCCACGCGGTGCCGGGGGGTGCGGGCGCCGGTCGGGGCGTCCCCGCCCGGCAGCGTCGAGGGCGGCCACGCGTCGCGCACCAGCACGCGGGCCGTGCGCCGGCCGGTGTTGCGCAGGGTCAGCTCGGCGTCGGCCGTCCCCGACAGCCGCACCGAGGTGGGCAGGCGGCGGGCGACCGCCAGCTCGCGCGGCGACGCCGCCAGGGCGACGTCGACCGCGCAGAGCGCGACGACCACCAGGGCCCACACGCCCACCGTGAGGGGTGCGGGCAGCAGGGCGACGGGCACCAGGCCCGCGAGCGCGACGAGGACCGCGCGTGACGTCAGCGCCACGGCTCAGCGGGGGACCGGGACGGAGGCGAGCACCGTGTCGAGCACCGACTCGGTCGTCACGCCCTCGATCTCCGCCTCGGGGCGCAGCTGCACGCGGTGGCGCAGCGTCGGGTGCGCGAGGGCCTGCACGTCGTCCGGGGTGACGTAGTCGCGCCCCGACAGCCACGCCCACGCGCGGGAGGTCGCGAGCAGCGCCGTGGCGCCGCGCGGCGACACGCCGAGGCTCAGGGACGGGGACGTCCGGGTGGCACGGCAGACGTCGACGACGTACCCGAGGACCTCGGGTCCGACCTGGACGCGGGCGACCTCCGCACGGGCGCGGTCGAGCTCCTGGGCCCCGGCGACCGCTCGCAGGCCGGCCGCGGCCAGGTCCCGCGGGTCGAACCCGGCGGCGTGCCGCGCCAGCACCTCGACCTCGTCGGCGCGCTCGGGCAGCGGGAGCAGCAGCTTGAGCAGGAACCGGTCCAGCTGGGCCTCGGGCAGCGGGTACGTGCCCTCGTACTCCACGGGGTTCTGCGTCGCGACGACGACGAACGGGTCCGGCAGCGCGCGCGGCACCCCGTCCACGGTCACCTGCCGCTCCTCCATGGCCTCGAGGAGCGAGGCCTGCGTCTTGGGCGGCGTGCGGTTGATCTCGTCGGCCAGCAGCAGGTTCGTGAACACCGGGCCCTCGCGGAACGAGAACTCGGCGGTGCGCGCGTCGTAGACCAGCGACCCCGTGACGTCACCGGGCATGAGGTCGGGCGTGAACTGCACCCGCTTGGTGCCCAGCGACAGGGCGCCGGACAGCGAGCGGACGAGCAGGGTCTTGGCGACTCCGGGCACCCCCTCGAGCAGGACGTGACCGCGGCACAGCAGGGCGATGATCAGCCCCGTGACGGCGGCGTCCTGACCGACCACGGCCCGGGCGACCTCCGTGCGCACGGCAGCCAGGGAGCCGCGCAGCGCGTCCCCGGCCCCGGTGCTGGCGGCCGGCGACGTCGGCACGGTGGTCGGGGGCACGGGTGCGGCCGGCGCGCTCGGGGGCGGCAGCGTCTCGTCGGTCACGGTCGGTGTACCTCGCTCTCCAGGTGGTGCAGGTCGTCGGCGAGCCGCAGCAGGCCCGCGTCGTCGGTGGGCGGCGGTCCGTAGACCAGGGTCTCGATGTCCCGCGCCGGCCGGCCGGTGGCACGGGCGACGGCGTCGACGACCGCTGCTGCGTCCGCCGAGCGCGGCAGGCCGAGCCGGTGCGCGACCCGGGCGGCCGTCCCCGCCCGCAGGGCGGCAGCGGCGTGCCCGTGCGCCCGCACGCGGCGGTACAGGCGGCCGCGCCCGCGGGTGGCCTCGGCGGACCGGACGACGACGGGCAGGGGCTCGGCGACGACGGGCCCGAGGCGCCGTGCCCGCCACACCATGGTCACGAGCAGCACGAGCACCAGCCACCAGGTGACGGGCCCCACCCACGGCACGAGGTCCGTGAGGGCCGGGGTGCCGGTGTCCTGCGTGACGGGTCCCACGTCGTTCAGGCTCGGCACGTACCAGACGAGGTGGTCGTGGCGGCCGAGGACCCGCAGCACGAGCGCGGCGTTGCCCTCCTCGTCGACCCTGTCGTTGCTGAGGAGTCGGATGTCCGAGAGCGCTGCGACGCGGCGCCCGTCCTGCTCGAACGTCAGGTAGGCGCCGGAACCGTCCGCGGCGGGGAAGCACACGACCGCCCGGCCGGTGTCGTCCCGGTAGCCGCCGCCCGCCACCACGGTGCCGGCCGCGAGGGCGTCCGGGTCGGCGCACTCGGCGGCCCGGGAGCGCGCGGCACCGGCGGAGCTGCTGGCGGAGATGCCGGGGTCGAGGGTCGACAGCGCCCAGCCCGCGTCCACGAGCACGAGGTCGTCGTCGAGGGCGACGAGCGCGTCGAGCTGGTCGGTGCCGAGCAGCGCGTCGCCGACGACCACGACGGTGCTGTCGCCGGTCGCGGCCGCGACGGCGGCGGACGCCGTCGTGACGGACTCGACGGTGACGCCCTGACGCTGCAGGACCTGGGCGACCGCGCGCGACCCGGCCGGGCCGGGGTTGTCCGGGCTGCCCGGCGCGTTGCTCGTCGGCGGGGCGGGCAGCACGAGGGCCAGCGCGCCGGCCACCACGAGCGCGAGCACGACGAGCCACGGCCGCGCCCCCCGCCAGCGACGCGCGGCGCGCGAGCGCCCGGTGGTGCCGTCGCCGACGACCTCGCCGGCCGGTGCCCACGCCGGTGCGGTCATGCGTCCACCGCCACGGGGCGGGCGGCGCGGACCGCGGCGTCGAGCTCGCGCATCGCGGCGTCGTCCGGCGCGGCCGCGGGCCGGTCGCCGTACACGACGGCGTCGAACAGGTCGCCCCCGCGGGCCAGCGCCCCGGCGTGGGGAGGCAGGGCGGCACCGGCGAGCCGGGCGGCCTCGTGCGCCGTGCGCCCGGGGCGGTCGTCGAGCAGCCCGCGTTCCTCCAGGTCACGCACGACGGCGCGGTAGCGGTCGGCGACGGCCGTCGACCAGTCGCCCGCCTGCGCGGCCGCGTCGGCCGCGTCGCGCAGCTGCGCCGCGGTCCGACGGTCGTCGGCGCTCAGCACCGCGGTGCGCCGGCGCCGCGCGCCGGCGCGCACCGGTCCCGCGACGACCAGCGCGACGACGACCACGACGAGGACCACGCCGACGGCGACGAGCAGGACCGTGCGCCCGGACATGCCGACGTCCGGGAGGCCGTCCAGCAGCTCGGCGAACCAGCGCAGCACGCGCTCCAGCAGGGTCTCCTGGCGGTGGTACGCCGGGTCGAGCAGCTCGCCACGCACCCAGCGGCGGGCCTCGGCGGCGTCGGGCTCGACCGGTACCCCGGCGAGGACGATCACGGCAGCTCCTGTCCCGCGGCCGTCACGCCCCGCCCGCCGCGGCGCGCGCGAGCTCGAGGTCGAGCCCCTCGCGCCGGATGCGGACGTCGACGTACAGCAGCGCCACGACCGCGGCCATGAACGTCGTGGACAGCGTCAGCCCGACGATCTGGCCGAGGGCGGAGACGAGGACCGAGGCGTCGTCGGACCCCGACGTCACGCTCACGACGCCGGCGATCAGCCCCGCCGGCACGAGGACGAGGTACATGAGCACCGAGATCAGGAGGTTCGCGAGCAGGTAGATGCCGAGCAGGCGCCAGAAGCTGCCGCGCGTGAGGCGCCAGGCCCGCACGACGGTCGGCCAGAACCGCTTGCCCTCGAGCATGAGCGCCGGGGGGACCAGGAGCGTGCGGGTCGTGACCCACACCCCGCCCACGACCAGCGCGAGGCCGCCGACCAGCGCCACGACCACCGCGGCGCCGTTCGCACCCGCCGCGACGAGCCCCACCACGGCGCCTACGAGGGCGGCGACCGCGAGGAACGAGACGAGCAGCTGCAGCAGGGCGAAGCCGACGAGGGACCACACGCGCCGGGTCCGCCACACGTCGCGCACGGCGACCTTCTGACCCAGCACCGACCGGCTCACCGACACGATGAGCAGACCGGTGAGGATCGACGTCACGGGCACCAGCAGGGGGGTCGTGACGACCTGCCCGCCGCTGACCGACAGGAGCTCGGAGACCGCCGCGGAGTCGGCCGCGGACGACCCGTCGTCGAGGGGGAAGCTCCCGAGCGCGGCACCGAGCAGGCTGCTCACGTAGAGCTGCAGCAGGGTCTGCAGGGCGACCGCGACGGTCACGACGACGGCGGACAGCCCGAACATGACCGTGGGGTTGGCGCGCACCGCCCGGACCGCACCGTCGAGGATCTCTCCCAGCCCGAGCGGGCGCAGCGGGATGATGCCGGGCTGCAGCGCGGGCATGCGCCACGCCGCCGGGCCGCCGGTCCCCGGCGGCGGAGGGGCGCCCCACCCGGGGGGTGCGGTCGGCTGCCCCCAGCCCGGCGGCGGCGGGTTGCCCCCGGTGGTCGGCTGGTCCGTCGCCGGCGGCACGGGCGGCTGCCCCGACGCGGGTGGTGCGGAGGGCTGCCCCCACGCGGGCGGTGCGGGCGGCTGCCCCCACGCCGGCGGTGCGGAGGGGCCGCGGTCCGTCACCGGCGGCGCAGCGTCACCGTCGGGTGCACCCGACGGGGTGCCGGCCGGGCTCGCCCACGGCGTCGCGGGCGCGCCGTCGTCGTGCGGGGAGGTCATGCGTCCGCTCCTCGTCGCGTGCGTCCGGGTCGACGAGGGGTGCCCGTCGGCCCCCCATCGTGCCACGGGGGCGGTCCGCGGAGGTCCCGGACGCGCAGGTCACCCGACTGCGCGCGGCGGACGCCCCCGCCGACCGCCGACGATGAGACAATCTCCGCCATGAAGGGACGCGTCCTGGTCGTCGACGACGACACCGCACTGGCCGAGATGATCGGCATCGTGCTGCGCTCCGAGGGTTTCGAGCCGGTCTTCTGCGAGGACGGCGACGAGGCGCTCGGCGTCTTCCGGGCGACGCAGCCCGACCTGGTGCTGCTCGACCTCATGCTGCCCGGCAAGGACGGCACCGAGGTGTGCCGGCAGATCCGCGCCGAGTCGGGGGTGCCGATCGTCATGCTGACGGCGAAGAGCGACACCGTCGACGTCGTCCTGGGCCTGGAGTCCGGGGCGGACGACTACATCTCCAAGCCGTTCAAGCCGAAGGAGCTCGTCGCGCGGGTGCGCGCACGGCTGCGGCGCAGCGACGAGCCGGCCCCGGAGCACCTGGCGATCGGCGACCTCACGATCGACGTCCCCGGGCACCGGGTGGAGCGGGCGGGGCGGCCCATCTCCCTGACGCCGCTGGAGTTCGACCTGCTCGTGGCCCTCGCGCGCAAGCCCTGGCAGGTGTTCACGCGCGAGGTGCTCCTCGAGCGGGTGTGGGGGTACCGGCACGCGGCCGACACCCGGCTCGTGAACGTCCACGTCCAGCGGCTGCGCTCCAAGATCGAGACGGACCCCGAGCGGCCCGAGATCGTCGTGACCGTGCGGGGTGTGGGGTACAAGGCTGGTGGCGGGAGCACGTGAGCAGGTGCCCTCGTCGGGCGCGCGGGCGTCGGGCGGCGGCATGGCACGGCTGACCGCCTGGGCGCGGCTGGGGCGTGCGCGGTGGGGACGGCGTGCCCGGGGTGTGGCGCGGCGCTGGCGCTCGTCGCTGCAGCTGCAGGTCCTCACCTCGACGCTGGCGATCGGTCTCGTGGCGCTCGCGGTCATCGGGGCGTACGTGAGCGAGCGGACGAGTGCGGGCCTGTTCGAGGACCGGCTGGGCCAGGTGCTCGAGGAGAGCGCGCGCAGCACCCAGCAGGTGCAGGACCAGCTGTCCGCGTCCCCGGCCAGCACGTCCCCCGAGGTGGCGCTGCTGCTGGAGGACGTGACCACGGCCCAGCGCAACGGCGGCTCGGGCGAGCGTGACGTCTTCCTGCTGCGGGCCCCGGGCCAGAACACCTCCATCAGCGTCGGGGCGACCGCGACCGACAGGTCGTTGGTGGCGCTCGTGAGCCGGGACCTCAAGCAGGCGGTGGCCGACGGCGGCCAGCACTGGCAGTCCGTGGCGATCCCGACGGCCGACGGCCGCACCCAGCCGGGCATCGTCGTCGGCCAGCAGGTCGACGTGCCGATGGCCGGCACGTACCAGATGTTCTTCCTCTACAGCCTGCAGGCCGAGCAGGAGCGGCTGGACTTCCTGCTGGGGACGCTCGCACTGGCCGCCGTCGCGGTCGTCGCGCTGCTCGGGGCCATGACGTGGTCCGTCACCCGCCGCACCGTCGACCCCGTGCGCCGCGCGGCCCACGTCGCGGAGCGGCTCGCCGACGGTCACCTGTCGGAGCGGATGGCCGTCCACGGCCGCGACGAGATGGCGACGCTGGCGCGCACCTTCAACGAGATGGCCGAGAGCCTGCAGGACCAGATCCACCGCATGGAGGAGCTCTCGACGCTGCAGCGGCGGTTCGTCTCCGACGTGTCGCACGAGCTGCGCACGCCCCTGACCACCATCCGGATGGCGGGCGAGCTCATCCACGGCGCACGGGACGACTTCGAGCCCTCCGTGAAGCGCTCGGCCGAGCTCCTGGCGACGCAGCTGGACCGCTTCGAGGACCTGCTGGCGGACCTGCTCGAGATCAGCCGGTTCGACGCGGGCGCCGCCGTCCTGGACGCCGAGGGACGCGACCTGCGGGACATCGTCGTGCAGGCGGTCGACAACGCCGTCCCGCTGGCCGTGCGGCGCGGGTCCTGGCTGCGGGTCGACCTGCCGGACACGCGGGCCGACGCGGACGTCGACCCCCGACGCGTCGAGCGGATCCTGCGCAACCTGCTGGTGAACGGCGTCGAGCACGCCGACGGCTCGCCCGTCGAGGTCACGGTCGGCGTCGACGCCTCCGCCGTCGCGGTGACGGTGCGGGACCACGGCGTGGGCATGACGGCGCAGGAGGCCGAGCACGTCTTCGACCGGTTCTGGCGCGCGGACCCCGCGCGGGCGCGCACCACCGGTGGCACGGGCCTGGGCCTGGCGATCTCCCTCGAGGACGCCCACCTGCACGGCGGGACGCTCGAGGCGTGGGGGCGGCCGGGGCACGGGGCGTGCTTCCGGCTGACCCTGCCGCGCCGTGCCGGGATCCGGCTGACCGGCTCACCGCTGCCCCTGCAGCCGGAGCCCGAGGCCTTGCCCGCGGTCGACGCCGGTCCGCGGCGCAGCACCGACCCGGTGGCGCTGCCGGAGCTGCCGCCGATGACGGGGGAGATCGCGATCGTGAGCAACCCGACGGACCCCGTCCGGACGGACGTGCGGCTCGACGACGCGGGCGTGCCCGCGGACGTCCGGGGCGCGCTGTGACGCGCCGGTCCGCCTCGGCCGGCAGGCGCCTGGCCGTCGTGTGCGCGCACGTCCTCGCGCTCGTCGGTCTGACCGCGTGCGTCGCCATCCCCACCGAGGGCAGCGTGACGGCGGGGGACGGCGAGGTCCGCGAGCAGGACAGGGTCGTGGTGCTGGCGCAGGGGCCGCAGGCCGACGCCGACCCCGTCGGCATCGTCGAGGGGTTCCTGCTCGCGGCGGGCACCGAGGTCACGGGCGACTTCGAGGTCACCCGGGAGTTCCTGTCGGCCGACGAGCGCGCGGAGTGGGACCCCGGTGCGGGCACGGTCGTGGCGAGCCAGCGCAAGGTCGAGCAGACCGGGGAGGCGCAGGTCACCGTCTCCCTGACCGTGACCGCCAAGGTGGACGCGGAGGGGCGGTTCGTCGAGGCGCCCGCCGACGCCGTGGAGACCCTGCGGTACGAGCTCGTGCAGGACGCGCGCGGCGACTGGCGGATCTCGCACGCCCCGGACGTCCTGGTCGTGGACTCGCGACGCTTCGCCTCGCAGTTCCGTGCGGCGTCCGTCTACTTCCTCACGCCGGACCGCGAGATGCTCGTGCCCGAGGTCCGGTGGTTCCGGGACCGGGACCGCAGCGTGGCCACCTCCGTGGTCCGGGCCCTGCTCGCCGGGCCGTCGCCGTGGTTGCACGACGCGGTGACGTCGGCGCTGCCGGCCGGTGCGGTCCTCAAGCCGGAGGCGGTGTCCGTGGAGCAGGGCGTCGCCGAGCTCGCGCTCGAGCCGGCGCGGGCGGTGCTCGACGCGGACCGCGGCCTGCTGCTCGCCCAGCTCGAGGCGTCGCTGCGGCCGCTCGGTGTGGCGACGCTCCACGTGCGCGCCGGCGCCGCCGGGGCGCTGCTCGAGGGGACCGCGACCGACCTGCCCGTACCCGGGTCCGACGAGCTCGAGATCCTCGTCGACGGCGGCACCCTCGCGCTCGGCGAGGGCGCCCCCACCGCCGTGGACGGGGTGCGGGCCGTGACCGGTGCGCGTCCGGGTGCGCCCGCGCGCTCGCCCGACGGCACCGTGCGCGTGGCGCTCGCCGACCCGTCGACGCTCGTGACCGTGCCCGTGGGGGACTCGCCGCAGCGGGTCCTGCTGAGCGGCGGGTCCCTGGTGGCACCCTCGGTCGACCGCTTCGGGTGGGTGTGGACGGCGCGCAGCGCGGTCCCGGGTCGGCTGGACGTCGTCCGGACGGACGGCACGCTGGTCGAGGTGACCGCCGAGTGGCTGGAGGGCCGGACCGTGGACGCCGTGCGGGTGTCGCGGGACGGCACGCGCATCGCCATCGTGTCGCGCGGCACGGACGGGACCACGCTCGACGTGGCGGGCATCGTGCGCGACGACGCCCGCACCCCGCAGACGATCGGCGAGGCCGTGGCGGCCGGCGCCGCGCTGACGCCGACGGCGTCGGTGGTGTGGGTCGACGAGGTCACGCTCGGCGTCCTGTCCGACGGGGAGGCGGGCCCGACTCCCTACCTCGTCCCGGTGTCCGGGACGAGCTCGCCGCTGCCCGCCGTCGCGGACGCGACGTCGCTGGTGGCCGACCGCGGGCTGCGGACGGTCCACGTCGTCACGGCCGGTGGTGACCTGCTGCGCCTGCAGGGCGGGACGTGGGTCGAGGTGCCCGGCGTCACGGGCATGCTCACGGTGACCGGCGCGGCGTTCCCCGGCTGACGTCGCGCACGGCGGGCGGTGCCGGACGGTCGGCCGCCCACAGCCCCGCGCGGGTCGGTCGGCCGCCCACAGCCCCGCGCGGGTCGGTCGCTGTCCACGGTGCGTGCTGCCGGCGTCGACGCCGGCGCCCGGGTCGTGCAGGCTGCCCGGGTGTCGATGGATCCGGCGGGCGCTGTCGTGCCGTCGTGGCGCCGGCGCGTGCGCACCCTGGTGGTGGCCGCCGGCCGCGACGTCGCGGGGCTGGTCGTGCCGGTCGCCTGCGCGGGCTGCGGGCGGGTCGACGAGCCGTGGTGCGCGCCGTGCGCAGCCGCGCTCGCGGGGCCCGTCGTGCGTCGCGACCACGGCGCCGGGCGGCTCGACCTGCTGGACGGCCGCACGCTGCTCCCGGTGCTGGGCCCCGGCGCGTACGCCGGACCCCTGCGTCACGGCGTCGCGGCGTGGAAGGACGGCGGACGGACGGACCTCGACCGTCCGTTCGCCGCGGCGGCCCACCGCACCGGCAGGGCCCTGGCCCCCGGCACCGGGCACGTGGCGGGCCGGGCGGGACCGGTGCTCGTCGTGGCGGTGCCGTCCACGGCGCAGGCGCGCCGACGCCGTGGCCGGGACCCGGTCGACGTGCTCGCCGCCGCGGTCGCGGAGGGTCTGTGCAGCGGTGGCGTCCCCGCCGTCCGGGCGCGCCCGCTGCGCCGGTCCGGTGGCCCCGACCTCGCCGGCCTGGGTGCCCGGGCGCGCGGCGACGCGCTGCGGGGGCGCGTCCGTGTCCGTGCCGCGGCGCGTCTGCGCGGGCGTGTCGTCGTGCTCGTGGACGACGTCCTGACCACGGGCGCGACCCTCGCGGCGTGCCACGGCGCGCTCGTCGCGGCGGGGGCGCGCGTACCGGCGGCCGGTGTGCTCGCGGCCACCCCGCCTGCTGGGGCCGCGGGTGTCGCGGATGTCGCACCGTCGGTCCGTGGCGTTTCGCGTCGGGACGCCGCGGAGGGTTAGCGTGGTGCCTGGGAACGATGCCGCGACGGCTCTCCTGCAGCAGTCCGACGGAGGGCGCGCGGTGGAGGAGGTGATGTCGCCCGCCCCGTGGAGGGGCAGCTGAAGTTCGTCCCGTCCGGGCGGGCGTCGCCCGCCCCTGACCTCTCAGGAGGCCCCCATGGAGATCGTGGTTGCCGGTCGGCACACCGAGGTGTCCCCGCGGTATCGCGCGCACGTCGAGTCCAAGCTCGCCAAGATCGAGCAGCTGGCCCCGCGCGCCCAGCGCGTCGACGTCCTCGTGTCGCACGAACCGAACCCGCGTCAGTCCGACTCCGCCGAGAGGGTCGAGCTCACCGTGGTCGACAAGGGGCCCGTGATCCGCGCGGAGGCGTGCGCCGACGACGCGTACGCGGCCCTCGACGTCGCGCTCGGTCGTCTGCTCGAGCGGCTGCGCCGCGCGCGCGACCGGCGCAAGGACCACCGCAACCACACTCCGCTGGCGCCCGTCGACGTGCGCCCGCCCGAGTCGGAGCCCGAGCCGCGGTCCGCACCCGAGACGGGTGAGGACGGCGTCGTCGAGGTCGCGCTCGGGGACTCCCCGGTGGTCATCCGCGAGAAGGTGCACCACGCCGAGCCGATGACGGTCGACGACGCGCTCTACGAGATGGAGCTCGTGGGGCACGACTTCTACCTCTTCGTCGACGCCGAGACCGCCCAGCCCGCCGTGGCGTACCGCCGCCGCGGCTGGAGCTACGGCGTCATCAAGCTCGACGCACCGGTGTCGATCGCGGGACCGGAACGCGCGGCGGGCTGAGCCCGCGGCGACGACGGGGCGGCGGGCCGACGGGTTCGCCGCCCCGTGGCGTGTCCGGCGCCGGTGCGCGCACGAACCGCCCGGCGTCCGTGTCGGTGGTGCCCGGCCCCGGTGCCGGCCGGCGCGGTCCGTCCGGCACCGGGGGTCCGGTGGCGGCGAGCGCCCGGAGGGGGGCGTCGGCCGCGGGACGACCGTCGCCCGCGACGGCCTCCCGCGTCAAGAGTGGCGGAGATGTTTCGGAGAACTTTCGGCGACATGGCACCGGTGAAGCGGTTCCGGGGGCACGGCGGTGGCCGGGGATCACTGCTCGCGGGTGCGCCGACCCGTCGAGATCCGCAGGGAACTCAGGAACCGCCCGTCGACGACGGGCGCGGCCGGCGAAGGTCGTGCGTCGAAAGTGTCGGGATGCGTGCGGGTGTGTCGGAGGGCTCCGGCAGGATCGGCGCCATGGCCGCCGACGTCGACCACCTCACGCGCTCGCAGGCGCGTCGCCTCGCTCTGCGCGCCTCCGGGCTCGACCGCCCGCGGCCCGTCCGGGGTGCCGTCCCGGGCGGGCGGGCGCTCCAGCAGGTCGTCGGCCGTCTCGGTCTGCTGCAGGTGGACTCCGTCAACGTCCTGGCGCGGGCCCACCTCGTGCCGGTCTACTCCCGGACGGGACCCTGGGACGTGTCCGCGCTGGACCGGGCCACGAGCCGGGCCCCGCGCCGCCTCGTGGAGACGTGGGCGCACGAGGCGTCGCTGGTGCCCCCGACCACGTTCCGGGACCTGGCCTTCAAGCACGCGGCCAACCGTGCCCGGGTCGAGCGGCGCGGCGACACGCTGCACGGCGTGCCCGTGGGCCGCTCGCCGGAGGTCGCGGCCGTCCGCCGCATCGTCGACGAGGTGGGCCCCGTCACGGCACGCCAGGTGCAGGACCTCCTCGGGGGCGACGGACGTCGCTCCGGGGACTGGGGGTGGTCGTGGACGGACGCCAAGCGCGCCCTGGAGCACCTGTTCCTCGTCGGTGAGCTCACGACCGCGGGCCGCAACGCGCAGTTCGAGCGCCGTTACGCCCTGCCGGACCGCGTGCTCCCGCCGGAGGTCCTCGCCGTGCCCCCGCCGGACCAGGCGACGGCGCGACGCCGGCTGGTCGAGGTCGCGGCCCGCGCGCACGGGGTGGCGAGCCTGCGCTGCCTGGCCGACCACTGGCGGACCGCGACCGCCGCGACGGCCACCGCCGTCGCGGAGCTCGTGGAGGAGGGCGTGCTCGTGCCGGTGCAGGTCGAGGGGTGGCGCGGTCCGCTCTACCGGCACCGCGACGCGACCGTCCCCCGGCGTGCCCACGGGCGGGCGCTGCTCAGTCCCTTCGACCCGCTGGTGTGGGAGCGCACGCGCACCGAGACCCTGTTCGGGCTGCGCTACCGCCTCGAGATCTACGTCCCGGCAGCGGCTCGGGTCTGGGGGTACTACGTGCTGCCCTTCCTGCTGGGGGAGCGTCTGGTCGCCCTCGTCGACCTCAAGGCGGACCGGCGGCGGGGCGTCCTGCAGGTGGCCGCGGCGCACCGGGCGCCCGGCCCGGCCGCGGACCCGGCGGCGGGTGCGCCCGGGGACGCCGAGGTGGCGCACGAGCTGGCGCGCGAGCTGCGCACGGCGGCGCGGTGGCTGGGCCTGGCCGACGTGGCGGCCGGTCCGGAGGCGGTGGGCGACCTCGTGGCGGGGCTGCGGCACGAGCTCCCGGGAGCCGAGGCCTGAGCCGACGGCCACGCAGGTCCTGCGGCTCGCCTACGATGGTCGGGCCCGGCCGCGCGGTCGGGCGACACGCACCGCCCCGACGCCGCGAGCGGACGGGCGCCAACGACGTCGGGAGAGTTGCGTGACGGCGATCCTCGAGAAGGTCCTCCGGCTGGGCGAGGGGCGGATCCTCAAGAAGCTGTCCGGCATCGCTGCCCAGGTCAACGCTCTGGAGGACAGCTTCACGGCGCTCTCCGACGCCGAGCTGCGCGAGGAGACGGACCGCTTCCGGGCGCGTCTCGACGAGGGCGAGAAGCTCGACGACCTGCTGCCCGAGGCGTTCGCCGCCGTCCGTGAGGCGTCGCGTCGCACGCTGGGCCAGCGGCACTTCGACGTCCAGCTCATGGGCGGCGCCGCCCTGCACCTCGGCAACATCGCCGAGATGAAGACCGGTGAGGGCAAGACGCTCGTCGCCACGCTGCCGGCGTACCTCAACGCGCTGTCGGGCAAGGGCGTGCACGTCGTCACCGTCAACGACTACCTGGCGGGCTACCAGGCCGACCTCATGGGCCGCGTCTACCGGTTCCTCGGCCTGACCACCGGGACGATCCTGTCGCAGCAGACGCCGGCGCAGCGTCGCGAGCAGTACGCCGCCGACATCACGTACGGCACGAACAACGAGTTCGGCTTCGACTACCTGCGCGACAACATGGCCTGGAGCGTCGACGACCTGGTGCAGCGCGGCCACCACTTCGCGATCGTCGACGAGGTCGACTCGATCCTCATCGACGAGGCGCGGACGCCGCTCATCATCTCGGGTCCCGCGTCGGGGGACGCCAACCGCTGGTACGGGGAGTTCGCCAAGGTCGTGCGGCGCCTGCAGCCGGAGCGTGACTACGAGGTCGACGAGAAGAAGCGCACCGTCGGCGTCCTGGAGCCGGGGATCGCGCGCGTCGAGGACTACCTCGGGATCGACAACCTCTACGAGTCCCTGAACACGCCGCTGATCGGGTTCCTCAACAACGCCATCAAGGCCAAGGAGCTCTTCAAGCGCGACAAGGACTACGTCGTGATGAACGGCGAGGTCCTCATCGTCGACGAGCACACCGGCCGCATCCTGCCGGGCCGCCGCTACAACGAGGGCATGCACCAGGCCATCGAGGCCAAGGAGGGTGTGGCGATCAAGGCGGAGAACCAGACGCTCGCCACGATCACGCTGCAGAACTACTTCCGCCTGTACGGCAAGCTCGCCGGCATGACCGGTACCGCCGAGACCGAGGCGGCCGAGTTCCAGGGCACCTACAAGCTCGGTGTCGTGCCGATCCCGACCAACCGGCCGATGCTGCGCATCGACCAGAAGGACCTGGTCTACAAGTCCGAGGAGGGCAAGTTCGACGCGGTCGTCGCGGACATCGTCGAGCGGCACGCCAAGGGTCAGCCGGTCCTGGTGGGCACGACCAGCGTCGAGAAGTCCGAGCTGCTGTCGTCCAAGCTCAAGAAGCAGGGCGTGCCGCACGAGGTGCTCAACGCCAAGCAGCACGCGCGTGAGGCCTCGATCGTCGCGCAGGCCGGTCGTAAGGGCGCCGTGACGGTGGCGACCAACATGGCCGGCCGTGGCACCGACATCATGCTCGGCGGCAACGCCGAGTTCATGGCGGTCGCCGAGATGACCGCACGCGGGCTCGACCCGGCGGAGAACGCCGACGAGTACGAGGCGGCGTGGCCCGACGTGCTGGAGAAGGCCAAGGTCGCCGTCTCCGCCGAGCACGACGAGGTGACCGAGCTGGGTGGCCTGTACGTGCTGGGCACCGAGCGGCACGAGTCGCGCCGCATCGACAACCAGCTCCGTGGCCGGTCGGGTCGCCAGGGCGACCCGGGGGAGTCCCGGTTCTACCTGTCGATGCAGGACGACCTCATGCGGCTGTTCAACTCCGGCCTCGCCGAGTCGATGATGACGCGCGCCGGGTTCCCCGAGGACATGCCGCTGGAGTCCAAGATCGTCACCCGCGGCATCCAGTCCGCGCAGTCGCAGGTCGAGGCCCGTAACTTCGAGATCCGCAAGAACGTCCTGAAGTACGACGACGTCATGTCCCGGCAGCGCGAGGTCATCTACGACCAGCGGCGCCGGGTGCTGGAGGGCGAGGACCTCCAGGACCAGCTCGCGCACTTCCGCAACGACGTGCTGACGGACTACATCGCCCTGGCCACGGCCGAGGGTCGCCCGGAGGACTGGGACCTCGAGGCGCTGTGGACCGCCCTGCGTGGCGTGTACCCGATCTCGATCACGCCCGAGGAGGTCGTGGAGGAGGCCGGCGGTCCCACCCGCCTGTCCGCCGAGCTGCTGACCCGCGAGGTCCTCTCCGACGCCGAGCACGCCTACGCCGAGCGTGAGGAGAAGCTCGGTGGGGCGAACATGCGCCAGCTCGAGCGGCGCGTCGTCCTGTCGGTCCTCGACCGCAAGTGGCGCGAGCACCTCTACGAGATGGACTACCTCAAGGAGGGCATCGGCCTGCGCGCCATGGCGCAGCGCGACCCGCTCATCGAGTACCAGCGCGAGGGCTTCCAGCTCTTCACGGCGATGACCGACGCCATCAAGGAGGAGTCGGTCCAGTACCTCTACAACCTCGAGGTGCAGGTCGCCCAGCCCACGGACGGGCCGGTCGTCAGCGCGGACTCCGCGGCCTCGGCCGCGGCCTCCGTCGGTGCTGCCGCCACGGCCGACCGTCCGGTCGTCGACGGCCCTGCGGCCGACGGCGAGCCGGCGCCCGGGGCTCTCGTCGCCAAGGGTCTCGACGGCCCTGCCGAGCGCACGCCGCTGCAGTACACGGCGCCGTCCGCTGACGGTGACGGTGCGACCGTCACGCGCGCGGAGGGCGGTGCCGGTGCCGGTCGTCCCGCCGCCCCGGCGTCCGGCGGGGCGAACCGCGCCGACCGTCGCAAGCAGGCCAAGCAGCGCAAGCGCTGACGCTCACCCGATCTCCAGCGCCGTGACGCGCCACGCGCCGCGGTGGGACTCCAGACGGAGTGCCACCGCGCGCACGCGCACGCCGTCCTCGACCACGAGGCACGCCTCGACGGTGTGGTCGTCGAGCGGGCAGACCCGCACCCGGCGGGCTGCCGGGCGCCGCGCGTGGGTGAGGACGCCCGCGCGGCGCACGAGCGCGGCGCGCTGCTGCAGCGACTCCAGCACCGTGGGCGACACCCACCGGGCCAGCTGAGCGGCCGCCCGGCGCGCCAGCACGACCTCGACGCACGCGAGCCCGACGCCGTGCGCGAACCGTCCGGCGTCCGTCGCGGGTGCCGCGCCCCGGTCGTCCGGCGGGTCGCCGGCGGGTGCCCGCTCGGCCACTGCGAGCCGGTGCAGACGCTCGACCAGCGAGGGCGGGGGTGAGAGCTCCGCGGCGCGCCGCCCCGGTGGTGCGGGCGCGGCCGGGACGAGCCTGAGGCGCGGCCGGCCCCGGGCGGGAGCCGGGCTCCCGGGGTGGTCGGGCGGGCGCGGGGACGTGGGCGTTGCCGGCTCCGGGTGCGTGGCCGTCGGGTGCCCCCCGCGACCCGCGGCGGTGATGGCGGTGAGGGCGTCCTCGAACGCGGCCCCGGCGACGTCGTCGTGGTCCGGCGTCGTCATCGTGGGCTCCCGGTGGTCGGCACGGTCAGGGTCTGCCCGGGCTGCAGGACGTCGGGGTCCGGGCCGATGGTCGCGGCGTTCGCCGCGTACCACCGCGGCCACTCGGCCGCGACGGCGGCGTCGGACGCGTCGGGCCCGAGCGCGCGTGCCGCGATGCCCCACAACGTGTCGCCGGCGCGGACCACGACGACCTGCGCCTCCCGGGGTGCCGGCGTCGTCGCGGCCTGAGGCGGCGCCGCCGGGGCCGGTGCGGCGACCTCCTGCAGCGCGGCGACCTCCTGCAGCGCGGCGCCCGACGGTGCGCGGGTCGCGATCGGCGAGGTGCCCGCGGTGTCCGGGGGGTCGGACGGCGGGGCGTGGGCGACGGTGCCGCCGCCGGTCGCGGTGGGCGACCACCCGAGGTCGACCGTCACCACAGGGCGGTCGGCGGGGGAGTCGGTGCCCTGGGCCCCGACCGCGCTCCCCAGTCCCACCGTCGCCGCGACCGCCACCGTCAGGGCGCGGCGCACGAGCCCCGGCGCCCACCGGTGGACGACGGACTCACCCGTGCGCCACGCACCGCCGGCGGTGCGCGCCGCGGCGCACGCGGCAGCGAGCAGCGCGGACGCCCCGAGCCAGGCGGCAGCGAGAGCACCGCTCACCACGACGGCCGGACCGACGACCGCCTCGACGCGCCACACCTGCGTCGACCCGATGTGGGCGACCACCCAGGCGAGGAGGAGCGCGGCGGCGGCCGTCGCGCCGGTGCCGAGCAGGACCAGGCTCGCCACGGCGCGGCGCGGTGTGGCGCCGCGGGGTGGCGGGGGTGTCGTCGGCAGCGGCACAGTGCTCCTCTTTGATGCAGTTTGATGTCGTTTGACGTCGACTGGTGAGGACAGGTGTAGTCGAGGCGGGCCCGGATTGTCCAGTAGGGTCCGATCCGTGACGTGGGGTGAGGGCGCGGTGGCCGGGGACGCCGCGGGCCGGTGGGAGCGGCTGTTCGCCGACCTGGAGGCCCAGCTCGCCGCCGGCAGCGCCGCCGAGACGCGGTGGGACGTGGCCGAGCTGACCCGCGCCGAGCGTGCGCGGGTGGGGCTGGCGGACCGGCTGCGCGCGTCGACGGGGCGTCGCCTGCGGGTCGTCACGACGGACGCCGGCGCCTTCGAGGGGGATCTGGTCGACGCGGCGCCGCAGTGGCTCCTGCTCGCGTCCGGTGCGGGCCGGACCGCCCTGGTCGTGGTGGCGGCGCTGGCGGCGGTCGAGGGGCTCGGGGCGCACGTGGCACCGCCCGCGGGCCGCACCGAGTCGGCGCTCGGGCTCGGGCACGCGTTGCGCGCGCTGGCGCGCGACCGTGTCGGCGTGACCGTGCACGCCCGGGGTGCCGTGCTCGCCGGACGTCTCGAGCGCGTCGGGGCCGACCACCTGGACCTGATGCCAGCGACGGGGCCGGCGCGGCCCGTCTGCGTGCCGTTCGACGTGCTGCAGGCGGTGGTGTCGCGGTGACGCGGGCCCGCGTCGACGTGGCCCCGCCCGCGGCGCGCGACGTGCGCCGACCGGGCCGCGGCGCGGCCGGGTTCAGGCCGGGTGCGTCAGGCCTGCCCCTCCGACGCTGCGGGGGTGTTGCGCGCCCGGGTCTCGGCGTACATGCGCTCGATGTACCGCTCCAGCTCGGCCGACTCGACGCGCCACTGGAGCCGCCCGCCGATCTGGATCGCGGGCAGCTCGCCCGACCGCACGAGCGCGTACGCCTGCGGGGCCGAGACGTTGAGGATCTCGGAGACGTCGGCGAGCGTCAGGAACCTCGGTGCCATTCCCGCAGTCTCGCACGGCCGACCTCGCGCGGACCGTTGTCCACAGGCGCCGTCACCCCCCGCCCGTGTCGCTGCCGACCGGGCCAGACTCGTGCCGCCGGGACGCACGTCGACCGGCCCCCTGCTGCCCGCCGTCCCGGCTCGCCCGTGGGCCGTCGACTCGTCCGTCATCGCTGATCAGGAGCTGCTGTGGACACCACCGTGCTCGACCTGCCCGCCCCGGCGGCGACGCGGCTGCGCCGCCCCGGGTGGCGCGACCCCCGGCTGCTCGTCGGGTTCGCGCTCATCGCCGCGTCCGTCGTGCTCGGCAGCTGGGCCGTGACCTCGGCGCAGCGGACGGTGCAGGTGTACGTCGCCCGGGACGTGCTCGTCCCGGGTGCCGCGCTGTCGTCCGCGGCCCTCGTCGTGGCGGACGTGCGGCTCGCCGACCGTGTCGAGGGGTACCTGCGGGCCGATCGGCCCCTGCCGGAGGGTGCCGTCGTGGTACGTCCCGTCGGCGCCGGTGAGCTGGTGCCGCTGGGGGCCGTCGGCGCCGCGGCCGACCTGCAGGTGCGCGCGGTGCCGGTCGCCCTGGCGGGGCCGCCGCCGAGCGGCCTGGTCGCGGGGTCGCGCGTCGACCTCTGGTTCACACCCGAGCAGGGTGCGCCCGGCGCCGCCGACGCGGGCGCGACTCCACCGGCTCCGCTCGCGGCGGACCTCACCGTCGCGGAGCTGAGCGCACCGGACGGTGCGTTCACGAGCGGCGGCGCGCGCACGGCCCACGTGCTGGTCCCCGTGGACGACCTGCCGACCGTGCTCGGCGCGCTCGCCGGCGACGGCCGCGTCGACGTCGTCCCCGTCCCGGGCGGCTGACGTGGGCGTCGGGGTGCTGTGCGCGGTGCAGGGCGCGGCCGAGTCGGCGGTCGTGCAGGCCGTGGAGGGGTCGGGCGGGCGGCTGTCGGTGACGCGGCGGTGCGCCGACCTCACCGAGCTGCTCGCCGCGGCGGAGGCGGGACTCGGCGGGCTGGCGGTCGTGTCCGCCGACCTGGACCGGCTCGACCGGGAGGCCGTGGCGCTGCTGCACCGGTGCGGCGTCCGTGTCGTCGGCCTGGCGGACCCGGCGCGCCCGTGGCTCGCCGAGCGCTTGACCGCGCACGGCGCCGACCTCGTCCTCGACGTGGCGGACGACGGGGAGGTGCCGGACGTGGTGCGCGGGGCGCTGGCCGTCCTGGAGGACGTCCCGCCCCGGCAGTCGGTGGCCCGGCCCGCCCCTCCCACGCGCCGCGGGGCGACCGTGGCCGTCTGGGGGCCCACCGGCGCCCCCGGACGCACGTTCGTCGCGGTCAACCTGGCCGCCGAGCTGGCCGCGCTCGGGCGGTCGACGCTGCTGGTGGACGCCGACACGTACGGCGGGGTGGTCGCGCAGGTGCTGGGGGTGCTCGACGAGGCGCCCGGCCTGGCCGCCGCGGCCCGGGCAGCCGGCCAGGGGGCGCTGGACCTCGGCACGCTCGCCCGTCTCGCACCGGTCGTCCTGCCGGGCCTGCGGCTGCTGTCCGGCATCTCCCGTGCGGACCGCTGGCCCGAGCTGCCCGCCAGCTCCCTCGAGCCGGTGCTGTCCCAGGCGCGGGCGCTCGCGGAGGTCACGGTGCTCGACACCGGCTTCTGCCTGGAGCAGGACGAGATGCTCAGCTACGACACGCGGGCGCCCGCGCGGAACGCCGCCACGATCACCGCGCTCGAGCAGGCGGACCTCGTCGTGGTCGTCGGCGCGGCGGACCCGGTGGGGGTCCAGCGACTCGTGCGGGCGCTCGCCGACGCGACGGACCGCGGCCTGGCCGGCACGCGCCGCGTCGTCGCGAACCGCGTGCGACCGACGGTGGCCGGCGCACGTCCGGGGGAGGCGGTCGCCGCGGCGCTGGCCCGGTACGCGGGCGTCGAGGACGTGGTGCTCGTGCCGGAGGACCGTCAGGCAGCCGACACGGCGCTGCTGGAGGGGCGGGCGCTGCGGGAGGTGGCGCCCGGCTCCCCGGCGCGCCGCAGCCTGGCGGCGCTCGCGGCGCAGATCGTGGCGGGCCTGCCCGCCGACGCGCCGGGCGCCCGCGTCGCGGTGGGGTGAGCCGGCAGCGGCAGACTGGTCCCGTGCGCGTCTACCTGCCTGTGACCCTCGACGAGCTGCAGCAGTCCTCCCCGGTCCTGCTCGGACCCCGACCGGGGCATGCCGTCACGTCGGCGCTGCGTGCCCTGTGGCCGGACGAGGACGAGGAGGGGTGGGAGTACGCGGCGCAGGCCGGCGCCGGCGACGGCTCGGTCGCGCTGCTGGGCGGTCGCCCGGACGCCCCGCGGCTGCGAGTCGTCGTCGCCGCCGACGTCCCCGACGGCTGCGTGCGCGCACCGGAGGACGCCGCGGTGCCCTCCGCCGTGGAGGTGGTGTGCGAGGTCACCCTCGCCCAGGTGGTGAGCGTGCACGTCGACGAGCCGGCAGCGGCCGCGGACGTCACGGCCGCGGCGGCGGGGGACGAGGCGGCACTCGAGCGCCTCGACGAGCGTGACCTGCTCTGGTACGACGTCACGGAGATCGCGGACATCCCGGTCGCCTGAGACCTGCCGCCGACCCCGGTGCGCCGACCGTGACCCGCGCCACGCGCGGCCGGTTGGACCGCCGGGCCCCGGCTCGGGTAATGTTCCCGGTCGGTGCGGGGCAGTGAGCCGCGCGCCGCTGGTGCTGTGCACGGGTCTTCGATCCGGTCACAGCCCTTGGGGTATGGTGTAATTGGCAGCACGACTGATTCTGGTTCAGTTAGTCTAGGTTCGAGTCCTGGTACCCCAGCGTTGTTCTTCGGGCGTCAGCCCGTTGACCAGCACGGATGCGTCCGCCTCACGGCGGGCCGCCGGACGTCGCGGATTTCGGCTCGCGGCGGACGTCGGGTACAGTATCCACTCGGCACACGGCCTACGGGTTCGTGAGCAAGGCCCCCGTTGTGTAGCGGCCTAGCACGCCGCCCTCTCACGGCGGTAGCGCCGGTTCGAATCCGGTCGGGGGTACGGTCGAAGGCCCGGTCACCATGGTGACCGGGCCTTCTTCGTGCCGCGGCACCGCATCCGGGCGAGTGCGGCGGGGGCGGCCGGGGCGTGGTGACGTCCGTCACGGTCCGCAGACGAAGGAGCCCGAGCCCGTCGGCGACGCCGATCGGGCCCGGGCTCGTGGTCGGGGAGGTCAGTCGGCGGTGCGGCGCAGCACCTCGGTCAGCCGGTTGGCCGCCGAGACCACCGCGGAGGCGTGCAGCCGGCCCGGCTGCCGGGAGAGGCGCTCGAGCGGCCCGGAGACGGACACGGCGGCCACCACGCGCCCCGACGGGCCGCGGACCGGCGCGGAGACCGAGGCGACCCCGACCTCGCGCTCGGACACCGACTGCGCCCAGCCGCGACGACGCACCCCGGACAGGATGGTGGCGGTGAACTTCGAGCCCTGCAGGCCCCGGTGCAGCCGGTCCGGCTCCTCCCACGCCAGGAGGACCTGCGCCGCGGACCCGGCCTGCATGGTCAGCGTCGCGCCCACCGGGATCGAGTCGCGCAACCCGATCGGGCGCTCCGCCGCCGCCACGCAGATCCGCTGGTCGCCCTGCCGGCGGTACAGCTGCGCGCTCTCCCCGGTGTGGTCCCGCAGCAGCGCCAGCACGGGCCCTGCGGCGGCCAGCAGCCGGTCCTCGCCGGCAGCTGTCGCCAGCTCCGACAGGCGCGGGCCCAGCACGAACCGGCCCTGCAGGTCGCGCGCCACGAGGCGGTGGTGCTCGAGGGCGACTGCGAGGCGATGGGCCGTGGGGCGGGCAAGATGGGTGGCGGCGACCAGCTGTGCGAGGGTCGCGGGTCCGGCCTCCAGGGCGCTCAGCACCGACGCGGCCTTGTCCAGGACGCCGACTCCGCTAGAGTTGTCCATAGGTCGATATTGGCGTCTCGAAGGCTGAGATGCAAGCCGGAGGCCACCAGGCACCGTCGAACAGTCATCGACCCGGTGACCCGGGAGGCCCCCGCCCGGACGAGAGGAACGACGCACATGGCCGGCACGCTGGCGGAGAAGGTCTGGGACGCGCACGTCGTGCGCCGTGGCACGGACGGTGCCCCGGACCTGCTGTACATCGACCTGCACCTCGTGCACGAGGTCACGAGCCCGCAGGCCTTCGAGGGCCTGCGCCTGGCCGGCCGGCCCGTGCGTCGTCCCGACCTCACGCTGGCCACCGAGGACCACAACACCCCGACGCTCGACATCGACCGTCCGATCGCCGACGCCACGAGCCGCACGCAGATCGAGACGCTGCGCAACAACGCCGCGGAGTTCGGCGTGCGGATCCACTCGCTCGGTGACGCCGACCAGGGGATCGTCCACCAGGTCGGTCCGCAGCTCGGGCTGACGCAGCCGGGGCTGACGGTCGTCTGCGGGGACTCGCACACCTCGACGCACGGGGCGTTCGGCGCCCTCGCGTTCGGCATCGGCACCAGCGAGGTCGAGCACGTCCTGGCGACCCAGACGCTGCCCCTCGCCCCGTTCAAGACCATGGCGATCACCGTCAACGGCGCGCTGCCGATCGGCGCCAGCGCGAAGGACATCATCCTGGCGATCATCGCCAAGATCGGCACCGGCGGCGGTCAGGGCTACGTCCTGGAGTACCGGGGCGAGGCGATCCGCAACCTCTCGATGGAGGGGCGGATGACGATCTGCAACATGTCGATCGAGGCCGGGGCGCGCGCGGGCATGATCGCGCCGGACGAGACCACGTTCGCCTACCTCAAGGGCCGCCCGCACGCGCCCGAGGGCGCCGACTGGGACGCCGCCGTGGAGTACTGGCGCACCCTGCGCACCGACGACGACGCCGTCTTCGACGCGGAGGTCGTGCTCGAGGCGGCCGACCTCGAGCCGTTCGTCACGTGGGGCACCAACCCCGGCCAGGGTCTGCCGTTGTCGGGCAACGTGCCCGTCCCGGAGCAGATCGCCGACGCCAACGAGCGCGTCGCGGCCGAGCGCGCCATCGAGTACATGGGTCTGACGCCCGGACAGCCGCTGCGCGAGATCAAGGTGGACACCGTCTTCATCGGCTCGTGCACCAACGGGCGGATCGAGGACCTGCGGGCCGTCGCCAAGCTGGTGAAGGACCGCAAGAAGGCCGACGACGTGCGCGTCCTGGTGGTGCCCGCCTCCGCGCGCGTGCGCCTGCAGGCCGAGGCGGAGGGCCTCGACCGGATCTTCCTCGACTTCGGTGCCGAGTGGCGCAACGCCGGCTGCTCGATGTGCCTGGGCATGAACCCCGACCAGCTCGCCCCGCAGGAGCGCTCGGCGTCCACGTCGAACCGCAACTTCGAGGGCCGTCAGGGCAAGGGCGGGCGCACCCACCTGGTCTCGCCGCTCGTCGCAGCGGCCACCGCGATCCGCGGGACGCTGTCCTCGGTCGCCGACCTCGGCCCCGACGTCGAGGTCCCCGACGGCAGCCCGCTGCACACCGACGACGCGCTGCAGACCGTCTGACGCCCCCGAGACCCCGACAGGCAGGCCCATCATGGAGAAGTTCACCCAGCACACCGGGGTCGGCGTCCCGCTGCGGCGCAGCAACGTCGACACCGACCAGATCATCCCCGCCGTGTACCTCAAGCGGGTCACGCGCACGGGCTTCGAGGACGCGCTGTTCGCGGCGTGGCGCGGCGACCCCGCGTTCGTCCTCAACCAGGACGCCTACCGGGCCGGCTCGGTCCTCGTCGCCGGCCCCGACTTCGGGACCGGGTCGTCGCGCGAGCACGCCGTGTGGGCGCTGAAGGACTACGGCTTCCGTGTCGTGATCTCGCCGCGGTTCGCGGACATCTTCCGCGGCAACTCCGGCAAGCAGGGCCTGCTGGCGGCCCAGGTCGCGCAGGAGGACGTGGAGCTGCTCTGGAAGGTCCTCGAGACGCGGCCCGGCACCGAGGTGACCGTCGACCTCGGGGCGCGCACGGTCGTCTGCGACGACGTCGTGGTGCCGTTCCAGGTCGACGACTACACGCGCTGGCGGCTCATGGAGGGGCTCGACGACATCGGCCTGACCCTGCAGCACGCCGACGAGATCACGGCGTTCGAGCAGCGTCGCGAGTCGTGGCGGCCCGCCACGCTCCCCGCGAAGCACCTGCCGCCGGTCCCGGTGCGCCCGGCGCGGCCGGTCGTGGCGGTCGACCTCGGGCCGACCCGGGGCGCCTGACGACGTCCTGACCTGCTCGCTCGACGGGGCGGGAGCGCGGCACCCGCCGTGCTCCCGCCCCGTCGCTTGTGAGGGTTCTGCGAGAACAGCGCGCAGCGGGACCGAGATGACGCGCGCATCCCGTCGCGTGGTGGACGATATGGGCATGAGCGACCTGCTGTACGTCGAGGGTGGCAACCCGTTGCGCGGCGAGATCACCGTCCGCGGAGCCAAGAACTTCGTGTCGAAGGCGATGGTGGCCGCCCTGCTGGGCGAGACGCCGAGCGAGCTGCGCAACGTCCCTCAGATCCGGGACGTCGCGGTCGTCTCCGGTCTGCTGCGGCTGCACGGTGTGACCGTCGAGATCGACGACGACGCCGGCACGATCAGCCTGGACCCGACGGACGTCGAGTCGGCGCACGTCGCCGACATCGACGCCCACGCCGGGTCCAGCCGTATCCCGATCCTGTTCTGCGGACCCCTGCTGCACCGCCTGGGCGAGGCGTTCATCCCGGACCTGGGCGGCTGCCGCATCGGCGACCGGCCCATCAACTACCACCTC
>Ga0233375_1000325_pt1 | contig 26928 bp, 35 predicted proteins | sample ElkDunMinimDraft_10_FD_191539 | JGI IMG/M metagenome (GOLD analysis project Ga0233375, IMG submission 191539) | Fecal eukaryotic communites from dung pellets of Tule Elk in California, USA - Elk Dung E16 | ecosystem: Host-associated > Mammals > Digestive system > Large intestine > Fecal | place... | reverse complement strand
GACGAGAGACCCACGGCACAGCGACACGCCCAGATCGACACGCCGCAAGATGGCATTGTGAACGCATGCGCCATGACAGAAGATTCGCCGTTGTTCTGGCGGCGGTGCTGCTCGCGAGCGGATGTAGCGCGAGCCCAGCACCGCCCGACGCGTCGCCCTCTGCCTCCTCCAGCAGCTCCCCCACGGCCTCCGCGACACCCACGCCGAGCGGCAAGACAGCAGGCAGTGCGGCCCTCGCAGAGTGCCGCGTGCTCGACCGCGATGTACGAAAGCTCGTCCGCTTCAAGCTGGGCGGGAACTGGATCACGCCCGAAATCACCAAGCGCGACGTCAAGCTCGACGGCGGCCGGCTGGGCTGCCGGTGGGAGACCGAAACCAAGGTAATTTCGCTCGTGAAGGGGCCCACACCCTTGGGCGACGCCGCCGCGGTGATCGATGAGGCCTGGACAGAGCATGTGCGAGCACCGTTGCCGGAGGGGGAAGACGATCCTCCGTGGATCGTCAACACGGCCACCGGCATGCTGGCGCTTTGGGACACCAAGGAGGGCGAGACACAGGTCGCCGTGGGCATGCAGGGCTTCAGCATGAAGGAGCACCAGTACGTGTCCTGGGAGCTCGCTCACAAGCTCGCCACGGGCAAGTAGCCCGGGAACCCGCAAGGGCCGCTCTGTCGGCCTCAGGAACGCCACAGCGCCCCGCTCCCCTGGTCTGGGGTGCGGGGCGCCGTCGTCGGTGCGTCAGGCGGCCACCACGGGCACGGTCTCGTCGGTCGGTACTGACAGGGTGCCGACCTCGCCGGTTTCCTCGATCACCCAGGACACCACCAGGTTGTCGTCGTCGGCGTCGTCGGGGTCGATGGACTCGACCAGGGCAACCGCCGGCTCGCCGTCCTCGTCATCCACGACGATCTGAGCGCCTTCCTCCAGGTCGGATACGGCGATGTCGTCGACATCCGGCACCAGCGCGGAATCCGCTGCGGGCGTCTCCGGCTCGGCGTCGACCGACGGAGCGTCCGAGGTCGGGACCGCGCGCAGGTGGCCGCGAGCTGCTGCCTGCCACTCGGCGGCCGGGGCCTCAGCGGGCGAGTCCTCGGCACCGGTTGCACGGGCCATGGCCTCGGGAAGCTCGATGTTGAGACCAGCGAGGATTTCCCGGTCGGTCTCGGTGGCGCGGTTCCGGTCCAGCTTCGGCGTGTAGTAGATCTGCGCCTGCTCTACGGCCTGGCCGACACCGAGCTGCACCCACGCGCGGCCGGGGCCAGCCTCCAGGCCCGACACCGCGGCGTAGGGGCTGTCGAACAGCATCTTGGACGCAATCGCGGACATGTTGCCCATGCCGATACGCACGGCGAACTGGTCCCTCGCGTTCGTGCCCAGCCAGGCCGCGCCGAACTGCTGGGAGGCCAGCAGCAGGTGCACCTTGGCCTCACGGCCGAGCTGCACGATACGGGCGATGCGACCGACGACCGGGTGCGCCGAGCCCTGGGGCGGCTTGGCCCAGCCGCGCCGTGCCGCGTAGGCCTCCTTCACCTCGGGGTCGCGCCATGAGTCGTTGAGGATGTCGACCATGGTCTCGCCCTCGTCGACCACCAGCACCAGGTGGTGCAGGTCCTCGGGGTGGATCTCGTCGCGGTCCATCCCCTCGACGCGGCGCATCATCTCCTCGTAGACGTCCTCCAGCGTGTTCGCCATGGCCTGGGGGCTCTTGGATGCCTTCCGACCGCGAGCCTGCGGCAGAAACTCAATGCCCTTGAGCGACACGTACTTGGGGTCGATGGACACCACCTCGGCCGACAGGGGCAGTTCGGTCAGCAGCGACAGGAAGATCGTGGTCTTACCGCCACCGGTCACACCACCGATGGCGACGTGAGCCGCGGTGCTGGTCAGGTCCCAGCGGCACACCTCGCCCGAACGGCGCACGCCGAACGTCGCGATCGGCGACTCGACGTCCTCGCGCGGCGGGTGCTTAATCAGCGACGGCATGGGCTTCACAGGCTCGATCACGACGCGGTTGTTAGGCAGGTCCCAGGCCGCCGAGAGGTGGTAGTTGTGCAGGCTGCCGCCTGTCGTGGTGGCCTTGACCGCCGCCTTGACGGTGCGGATCACCGAGTTCTGCACGCCGGTCAGGGCCAGGCGGGCGTTCTTCTCGTCGGGCCAGGAAAACTCGAGACGCTCGAACTCCCCCGACTCGGCGCCGTAGCGCAGCTCGTGAATGCGAGCCTCGCCCACGTTGGCGCTCAGCGTCGCAGCCACACGCGCCACCTCGGCGTCGATGGGGACAGGCGCGGTGTGCAGGGGCGCCAGCGGGTCACCGGCCGCACGGGCGGTCAGGTAGGCGTACTTGGCCTTGGGGCCAATGGTGATCTTCACGGGCACACCCGCGAACGCGCTCGCCTCGTGCTCCAGCACGAGCAGGCTGCGGGGGTCAGTCGGCAGACCGAGCGGCAGGGCCCACTTGGTGGGCAGGCCGGTGTGGCGGTTGGCCCTGAACCAGCGGGGCGTGATCTTCGACCACGGCTCGGGCTTCTTGCCCTCACCGACCGCATTTGCCAGCCCGGCCGAGAGGAAGACCAGGGCACGCGAGACGCTGGCGCGGCGGAACAGCTCCCAGACCGTGACGGCACCCAGCACCACCGAGACCAGCCCGGCGAGCCAGGCGAGGCCCAGGTGGTCGGTGAACATACCGAGGCCGACCAGAGCGAGCGCGACGGCCAAGAACGCGGCAACGGCACGGGTCTCGAACTTCGACAGGCACCAGCCCCAGGCGCCCAGGAGAAAGCCCGCGCAGGTGATGACGACACCGGCAAGGGTGTTGCCGTTCACGAGCTGGTTGGATCCCAGCACCAGCCCGCCGAACGCGGCGAGGATGCCGAACGCGGTCGCACCCCGCACACCGACCCACTCGCGCGGCACCGGCATGATCGTGAGCTGCTGGGCACGAGTCGGAGCAGGAGCAACGGCGGGCTGCCCCTTCTTCCGCTCAGGGCCGGGCCGCTCAGGGCCGGGCGCAGCCTGCCGCGTCGGGTACGCGGGTGTGTTCGCGGTCGGGTGCATCGACGTCGGGGCGGGGTTGTCGGTGTCGACGTTGGTGTCGACGTCGAAGCCGTGAAGTGCCGCTACCGCTGCGTTGATCGTCTCGTTGTCGAGCGTCACGCCGGCTGCGGTCACACCGGCGCCGGCGGGCAGGCCGAGCTCGCGCAGCTTGCACTCCCCGCAGAACCAGCGACGCCGGAAGCGGCTGTCGAGCGGGTAGACCATCGTGCGGGCGTGGCACGTGGCGCACTGTCCCTGGCGAGGCAGGACGTCGGAGCTCATTGCGGTTCCCCCCTGTGCGGGATCGGTGGTGCCTGGCGGGTCGATCGCGGTTCCTCTCGGGCCGCCGGCTTTCAGTCTCACGACGTCGACCGGCTTGCGGGAGGGGTTCGCTGTCCGGCGATTTCTCGCCAACCCAGCGGCAACAGTGCTAACAGCATGGTAGCAGTCTGTAGACAGATCGGGTACAGACCATTACCACTCTGTTGCCGCACTTCCAGTACAGCGCGGGGAGGGGCGCCAGGGCTACAAACAACTGTCGCCAGACCGGCGGGGGCCGGTCTGGCGACAAGGGGAACAGCAGGAGAGGGACGGGCTACCGGCGGCGCTTGGCGACAGCCGCCTCTGCCTCGGCGCGATCGTGCAGTTCGCGCGTGTAGTCGTCAAACGGGGGGATCGTCAGGAAAAAGGCGTTCAGCGCCTCGGTCATCACTTCCCGGGCACCCCCGCCGGTCTCCACCTTCTTGTGGTTCACAAGGGTGTTGAACGAAGCTCGAACACGCGGGTGAACACGGGCGGAGACGGGCTTCCAGTTCTGGATGCCGATGTGCTCGACCCTCGCTGTTTCCGCTTCCGAGGGGGCCGGGCTCTTGCCCGGACCGCGGGCCTCAGGGCTGGCCGGAGCCTCGGTGGGCGCGGCGGTGGGCGCGGCCTCCACGGACTCGGGCTCGGCTGCGAGCGCTGCGGCGTCGCGCTCTGCGAGGGTCATTCGCTTCTTACCGGTCATCACTTCTTCCCCCTCAGGATCTCGCTCACGACGCCGGCTATATCGGCGGTCACTTGCTCGGTGGGTGCGTATTCACTGACTGTCATGCCGTTCATGTACGACTCTTTGACCTTGACCGATTCGCGGATGGTGCCGGTGGTTACCCGGTCGCCGTAGCGCTCGCGCAGCGTGTTCACGATGTCGCGGTCGAGCAGGCGGCGGGAGTCGTACAGGGTGGGCACGATCCACGCGATGCGGGCGCCAGGGCGGATCCGCCGCATGGTCGGAGAGACGAGAGCCCGCTCCAGCGTTGCGAGCTGGTCGAATGCCTCGACGGAGCAGGCCACGGGTGCGATCACTTCGTCGGCCACGGCCAGCCCGGTGTCGAGCATCCGGCCAGCGGCGGGCTGCAGGTCGATCACGACGTCATCCACGAAGTCGAACGACACGAAAAGAAGGCTGGTCACCAGGTCGGCCGGCGGGGCGTCGGCTACCGCGATCAGCTCGCGAGTACCGGCCATGACGAACACATTTGGTCGACCGGGGGCGGGCACCGCGGCGTCGACCGGTTGAGCCTCACCGCGCAGCACGTCGGCCGTCGTGTAGTCGATCGGCGTGTTGTCGGTGAGGCCAAGTCGGCGGGTCAGGTTGCCCTGCTGGTCCAGGTCAAGCGCGAGCACCTTGCGGCCCAGCTCGGACAGGGCAATCACCAGCTCGGCGGCTGTTGAGCTCTTACCCGTCCCGCCCTTGGGCAGAGACAGCGCGTATTTCGTCACCTCGATCTCCTTTCGTGTCGTCGGAGTGATTACACACGTCAAACAGTCTGTTTACTGGCTGTCAACAACCTACCCCGCGGGGAGGTCCTTGTGCAGCGACTCGGGCGGGGCGCCCCGTGAGGAACGCCCCGCCCTGGGGTTCTCGAGGTGCGTCAGCCGACCAGCTCGGCAACCCGGACGGCCGGGATGCCCTCGCCCGCGGTGTCGTCCAGGCCGAGCTCCTTGGCGCGGCGCGAGATGGTCGACGGCGAGCGCACGCCCACGGCCTCGGCAATCTCGGCGAAGGTGCGGCCCTTGCCCCGCATCCAGACCACGGTCTCGTTCTGCTCCGCCTTGGTCATCCGGGCCCAGTCCATGGTGGCCGGGTGGTCGACCGTGACGGGCTCGGGAGCCGGGGCGAGCAGACGGGGAGCGGCGGGCTGCTCGTCCTCGACGTCCTCGACGTCCGCGTCATCCTCGACGGCCTCGGCGGACAGGGCCGGGGTGGCGTCGTCGGCGGTGCGCACGTGGTCGGCCGGGGCGACTGCTCCGGGGACGCCGAGCGTGTCGAGCTTCGCGCCGTGCTGGTCGGCGGCGGCAAGCAGCTCGACCTCGACGGCGACGGCGGCCTCGAAGGCCTCGATGGTCATGCCCTCGAAGTAGAAGGGGCGCAGGTTCTCCCAGAACCACCCCGCCGAGAGTGCCGTGTTTCGCGCGTCCTGCTGGCGCTTGCGGGCGGTGGCGATCTTGCGGGGGTCGGCCTCGATGCGGCGCAGCTCGCGCCAGACCTCGCGGGCCTTGGCCCACTCGTGCACCAGGTGGCGGGCGCGGCGGTCCATGCGGGCGGCGCGGGCGGCCTCGGCGCGCTGGGCGCGGGTGCTGCCGGTGACGGCCTCGCGCTCCCCCACGAACGCCTTGTGCAGCGCGCGGGCGCCGAGCACGGGCCAGACAAGCGAGAGGATGCCGAGCACGATGGCGGTCGGGCCGACCGACCACGCGAAGTCAGCGATGCCGAACCCGGTGCCGACGCGCTCGATGAACCAGTGCAGGGCGCCCACGAATCCGGAGATGCCCGCAATGACGTACATCTCGGTTGAGCGGGGCTCACGGCCGTTCTTGGCGTCGGCGCGTGCACCCATGAGGGAGATGAACGCGGCGAGCTCCAGGGCGACAGCCGGAACGGCGGCGAGCCAGGGGTTGAACCCGCCGAGCTGGGTGAGGGCGCCCCAGATGTTGTAGGAGGCGGCGGCAAGCGGGATCAGGGCGCCCCAGGTGGCCCAGCGGGTGTAGGCGCGCTGGGCGTTCACACCAGCCGTGCGCTGGGCCAGGGCTTCGGGGGCCTGTCGCTCGGCGGCCGGCGTCACGTCGGCAAGCTGGGCGTCGAGCTGGGTGGTGTGCGCGGTGGTGCTCAGGTCGGTGCTCATGGCGCGTTCCCTTCCGTGAGGTCTGTGTGCAATCTGCGCGCTGTCTGTGCACAGAGTGCTGACGGTGCGCATCGAATGTTCCGAGCACCACCATAGCCAGACTGTCTACAGATTGCAACCACTCTGTTAACAGACTGTCGTGCGTCCGTTGCAGTCCGTGTGCAGAGTGCGCACAGACCGTACCGCGCTTGTGCGTCGCGCAACATGCAGAACACGGTGTGCACGTGCCCGTTTTGCGCGACGCAAAACGGCTGTTGCGTGATGCACGCTCGTCCACAGGGCGACGTCGCCGGCAGTGGTGCTCGCGACGTGGGCTGGACGTGCCCCCATGGTGCGGCCGTGTTGCGTGCACGGTGCGCTGGCCCTCGACGCGAGCGCCCGTGTGTTGGGTGTTGCGTCGGGTGTGCTGCGGGTTCCGGGCCGGTGGCTCGGGCGGGCAGGTGTCGGGCGAATCGGGGTGGTGGTGCTCGACGGCGACCCGGGTGGATCGGGGCGCGACGGTGGGGGCGGGGGTGGGCCGGGGCGCGGTGTCGGGGCGGAGCTCCCAGGGGCTCGCGGGATGGGGTGTGGCCCATTCGCTCGGGGTGTGGGCTGAGCGGGCTGGAGAGGGCGTGGCTGCCTTCGCTCTGGGCCCGGGGCGCTGGGGGCGCTGGTGGGCCGCTGTGGGGCCTGGTGGGGCCCGCGAGGGCGAGGAGCACCGACTCTTCGTTGACACCCTCGGTAGGCTGGCCGCGCAGCGTCGACGGAGTCGCTAAGCGGATGCGGCCAGACCCCCCAGCGGGTATCCACTCATCATATTCCGCGGCCCTGGTACAGCGGTCTTGCCGGGGATTCCTGGCCCTGGCGCTACCCCCGCGTTCTGCCCCCTGGTTCTGGCGACTCGGGCACCCCCCGATGGCCTCACTCAGAATCTCTGCCGCACCTCCCAGCTCGTTCCTGTGGCCCGGTCTCCGGTAATCCGGCGGCCGGGCTTTCGCGTGCCCCCGCGAGGCAGCGCGGCGAGGCGGCTGGGGGCGGGGGAGTCGGGGGCTCGCCGGTCTCGCTCGATCGCCTGGGGCAAGGTCTTGCCCGATCGCCTGGGGCAAGGGTCTGGGGTCTTGCCCGCGGGCCGGCGGGCGCTGTGAGGGCGCCGCGCAAGAGTCGACTGAGCGTCTACTTTCTGTCTGCAATCTGTGGTCAGTCTGGTTGCGCTCGGCGTGCAGTCTGGTTGCAGAGTGCGTGCGGAGTGGTGGTGATCGCGAACGTTGCGCGGGTGCCAGCACGCACCACTGTCCACACTCTCCGCGAGCGCCGTCGGGCGGTGCATTGTGCGGGGCCGGGTGGGCGTGCACGGTGCACGGGCGGGTTCGCCACGGCGGAGGTTTTGCGCGGTGCACGGTGCGCAACGTGATGCATGGCGCAACGGTTGCGGTGGTGCACGACGTGTTGCGTGTTGCACGGTGGGCTGGTGCACGGTGCAACACGAGCGGGGGAGTCGGGCGACGTCGGGGCGGGGCGGTGTCGTGGGTGCCCGGTCACGCTCACCGCTGACGAGCTGCCCGACGGCGAGAACGACTACGACGGGTTCTGTGTCCGGTGCGCCGAGCTGGTGTTCTGGAACCCGTGGGTCCAGAGCAGCACTCCGTGAGGCACTACCCCATTGCCCCACGCGGGGCAATGGGGCGAGACTGGAGACATGAGTCTCCAAGTTCATTACCCACACGGACAGGTCATTGACACCGACGCCCGGGGCCGGGCCTCTTTGGGGAGCGCGCTCGCGGGGCGGCGGTTCCTGATGCACGAGGAAGCAGACGGCACCGTGGTTCTGGAGCCCGCCGTCGTGGTGACCGAGCTGGAGCGCCGCTTCATGGCCAACGAGCAGATCCAGGCCGAGATTGCCGAGGCCAAGGCGCACCCTGAGCAGGCGCGGCCGCGCAAGCGCCGTCAGGCTCAGGCCACCCAGTGAGGACATTGCGGCTCGACCCACGGCCGGCTGATGCGCTCGACGCACTCTGGGCGCGAAACGAGAAGCTGGCCGAGCGGATCGAGGAAGTCCTCGACTGGATCGAGGCCGACCCGCCCGACATGCGTGCCCGCCGACGCCTGTTCACCAATGGCATGTGGGTCGTGTCGGTGAGCGGCGGCGGTGAGGACTGGACCGTGGTGTGGGAGGAAGAGACCCCGGGGGAGCCGTACGTACGGCTAATCGCTGAGACGACGAGCATCTGAGAGGCTGCGGGTATGACTGCTGACGTGGAGTTTTGCCAGGCCGTGGTGACGTTCAACGACCAGAGCGAGGCCGACGCGATGGCTCGCACGCTCGTCAAGGAGCGGCTGGCCGCATGCGCCCAGATGGACGGACCGATCACGTCTGTCTTCTGGTGGGAGGGCGACGCCCAGACCGAGATGGAGTTTCGGGTGGAGTTCAAGACCCGCACCGCCCTCCTGCCCGCGCTGACCGCACGGGTGCTTGAACTGCACAGCTACGACACGCCCCAGGTGGTCGCCGTCCCGATCGTGGGCGGCTCTGAGGCTTACCTCCAGTGGATGCGTGACGAGACCGCGGCTGCGAGCGCCGAGGTAGGGGAGACGGCCAAGGGGTAGCCAGGTGAGCCCTGGCAGGGGGGTGTTTTGGTGAGACGGATCGTTGATCCGAGGTTCGGCATGCGGCTGCGCGAGCTGCGGACGGCTCGCGGGCTGTCGCTGCGCGTGGCGGTGCCGCTGCTGAACCTGTCCAAGTCCCAGATCAGCGAATACGAGAACGGACGTCGCCTGCCGTCGGCGGAGATGGCCGCGCACCTGGACCGCGCGCTGGAGGCCGGCGGGGCGCTCGCGGGCCTGGTGGTGGAGGACGGCGGCGGCGAGGAGGCCGAGCGGGTCGGGCATGCCGTGCTGACCCCGCGGCTGATCGATGAGGCCACCGTGGAGCACCTCGCGGAGCGGCTGGCCCGCTCGCGGCACCTGGACGACTCGCTCGACGCGACGATGCTGCTGCCCACCGTGGAGACCGACCTGGAGATGGTGCAGCGGGTTGCGCGCGAGGCGCGGGGCCCGCACGCCGAGCGCCTGCACCTGGTGGTGGCCGAGTGGACCCAGTTCGCCGGCTGGATGAACGCCCAGGTGCGGCGCGACGCACGGGCGGCCGAGCTGCTGGGCACCGCTGCGCGTGACGCGCTCGCGCTCGGGGCCGCCGACCTGTCGAGCCAGGCGCACAACTTCCGGGGCGCGCTGGAGCGCTTCCGTTCCAACCCCCGGGGCATCGTGCGGTACTTCATGGCCGCGCACGACACCCCGGGAGCGTCCGACCTGCACCGGGTCGACGCCGCGGTGCAGGCGGCTCAGGGGCTCGGGCTGCTGGGCGACCACCGCGAGGCAACGAAGCTCTTGCGGGCGGCCGAGGATCTGACGACGGCGGCCGACGGGCGGGCCGACTCGGCGCCCACGGCGTACTGGCTCACCCCGGGATGGTTGCGGCTGCCGCTCGGGCTCGCACACCTGGGCCTGGGCAACCACGCCGAGGCCGCCGCGAGTCTGCGGGCCGGGCTCGAGAACCTGCCCGACGGCTGGCAAAACGCCGACTGGTCAGCTGAGTACCGGCAAGCGCTCGAACAGGCAGAGGGCGCGGCCGAGGCCAACCAGGGCGCCGCCTGACCTTCTCCACCTCGCCGTATCATCGAACCTATGTTCGATGTGGTGCAGGATGATGCGGGGCCGCTGGAGCGTGCCCGTGCTGCCCTGCGCCTGGCCGAACGACGCGTCGGGGTGCAGCACCGCGACCAGGTGGTCACGGTCACGCCGCCGGCCCCGGCGCCCCTGACCGATCTGCTGCCCGACGGCGAGCTCCCGCGCGGCGCGGTGTCGTCCGTGCTCGGCCCCGGCCCGTTGCCGGGCTCCGCAAGCCTGACGTGCTGGCTGCTCGGCGCGACTCAGGGTGACCGGTGGATCGCCGTAGCGGGCTGGCCGAACCTGAGCCCGCTCGCGATGACCGAGGCTGGCGTCAACCTCTCCCGCGTCATGCTCGTGCCCGACGTCCAAGACCAGGGCCCCGCCATCCTGGCCGCGCTGATCGGCGGGTTCGAGACCGTCGTGGTGGGGCCACGGGTGCAGCTCACACCGAGCGAGCGACGGCGGCTGCTCGCTCGGGCCCGCCAGCAGGAGACCGCCGTGCTGTCCACCTCGCGGTGGGAAGGGGCGGCGCTCACGCTCGACGTCGAGCGCTCCCGCTGGAGCGGTCCCGACCGTGGGGAGCGCTGGCTACGTGAGGCCCGCCTGACGGTGACCAGGCACTCCAGCGTCGACGGCGGGGGACAGCGGTTCGACGTCGCACGGTCCGGCACGGCCTCACCGACCGTCATCGCTGCGCGAGTTGCTGGCGTCCGCCTCACCGGGTGACGTGGTGCAGCCGCGTTCGCCGCCCTGTTCTCAGGGCCCACGTCGCGGTCTCGACCACGGCCCTACCTGACGATCCGTGGTCGACCAGGCCCCGCCGGCCGTCGCGAAGCGTACGGCCTCTGCGTAGGTGCGGTTCGAGCTTGAAGTACACCGCCCACCAAGGCGCGCAGCGCCGCACTGCTGGCCCCGTGGCTGGTGAGCAGTTATCCACTCCCGACCGAAGCCGATACAGGATTCTTTCTACAGGAAGTTCCTAACTACAGGGGAAGCGCGATTTAGGGGGTCTGACCTGCGGAAACGTAGGTAGAGGCGTCGGCTCCTACACCCACCCAAGCGTCGGCTCCTACACCCACCCCCTTGGGGCCAGTCCGGGCAAAAATGCCCTCCGACCTGCGAAAACACTCTGCTCTCGCGTTGCTCTAGAGCGTCGGCTCCTACACGTGGACAACTTTTCGGAGGGTCCAAAGCTATGGCCGATTTCGCTCTAGAGCGTCGGCTCCTACACGTGGATAACTTCGAGCGCGTTCGACATCCGTCCGCCCACGCCGCGAGCGCCTGTGTGCGGTGTCGGGGGGCTCTGACAGAGTGAGAGTCCCCAGCCTGGATACGGGGTCGAAGTCGTGACCAGGCCGGGGACCGAGAGTGGTTTTCTCCACCTGCCGTCCAGCGTGCTGCCTGTTCTGGTCGTCGTGAAGACCGGGGCTGTCGCCCGTGTCGGTAGGTGGGCACAGGCGACGGGGAGGCCGTGGGATGGATGAGCGCGTGACGTTCGGGCCGATGCTGCGCGACATGCGCGAGGCCCGGGGGTGGTCTCTGGCAGACCTGGGGGAGCGGGTCTTCTTCCACCGCGGCTACGTCGGCAAGGTCGAGCAGGGCCACCGGATGCCCGATCGCGGCTTTGCCGAAAAAGCCGAGGAGGCCCTGGGGGCTGGCGGCCTGCTGCTGGCCGCCTGGGAGACCGACGACCGGGCCAGGCGGGAGGCTGCGGAAGTCGGCCGGCTGCTGCTGGCGTCCACGCGCGATTCCCTGCAAATGGCGACCATCTCGGAGGAAAGCGTGGACCTGTCAGACCTGGACGACGCCACACGGGCGCTCGCGGTCGAGTACCTGGGCGCCCCGCCCGGCCCAATGCTCAAGCGGGCCTATGAGCTGCGTTCTGAGGCGCACCAGCGGCTGCGGACCCGGGACTACCGGCCCAGCGAGCTCCGCGACCTGTACGTGATCCTGGGCCGCCTGCAGGGCGTGTTGGCGTACGCCGCTCTCGACCTGGGCGACGGCGGCGCCGCGGCGACCCACGCCGAGGCCGGTTGGCGGTGTGCCGACCTCGCGGGCGACGGCGAGCTGGGCGCCTGGACGCGCGGCACTCAGGCGCTCATTGCGCGGTTCGACTCGGATTTCGCGGCGTCGGCGCGGTTCGCCCGCGACGGGCTGCGGCAGGGCGGCGCCGGGACGGCGCGAATCCGGCTGCTGTGCGGCCTGGCCCAGTCGCAGGCGGGCCTGGGCGACGCGGCCGGCACCCGCGCCGGGCTCGATCGGGCGCTGCTGGAGCGGGAGCAGGGCACCGAGCCCGATGCCCTGGGCGGCCTGTTCACGTTCTCGGAGACGAAGCAGCACTACTACTCGGCGTCGTCGCTGATCTGGCTCGACGACGAGCGGGACGCCCGGCGCGCGGTCGCTGAGGCCGTGACCGCCGTGGAGCTGTGGGAGAACGGCCCGCCCGAAGACCGCTCCCTCGATGACGAGGCACTCGCCCGCGTGTACCGGGCCACGGCCCATGTGCACCTGGCCGAAGTCGACGCCGCCAGCTCGGCGCTGCGCCCGGTGCTCGATCTGCCCGAGGACCGCCAAATCTCGTGGATCCAAAAGCGCATGGCTCGCGTTGCCGACGGGCTGACCGCGCCCCGGTTCAAGGGCTCCCGCGAGGCCGCCGAGCTGGTCGAAGAACTGCGCGCCGCGTAGCTCGCGCCGCTGAGTACGCTCGCGGCCATGACGGACTCGCTCACCCTGGCGGAACGATCGGTGCTACTTGCTCTGATGACCTTGAAAGGGGAAGCGTCCGACGCCACCCTCGCCGCCGCGTACGACACGTTCGACGAGACGGAGCGCGAGCACCTGGTCGGTCTGGGCTACCTCACGGCGCGGCAGACCGGCCGGGCCTGGGCGTACGAGCTCACCGACAAGGGGTGGGGGCGCTGCGAGGAAGAACTGGGCGCCCCTACCCCGGCCGGCGCGCCTGAGGCGACCCGGTTGCAGTACGCGCTGACCCGGAAGTTCGCCGCCTACCTGAAGCGGAACAACCTGCGTCTCGCGGACACCTTCGCCGCCGACGAGTTCACGACCGAGTCATAGCCACGGCCCCGCCGTGGGCCCCGCGGCGTGTAGTTCGAGACCTGTCGCCCGCTGTCGCCTACCCGCCACCGAGCGGGTAGGCGACAGTTACGCCCTTCACCCGCGCCCCGGGCCACCGCATGCTGAGGACATGTTCAGCCGCGACGAGTGGGGGGAGGGTCCGATGGTCACGTTCGAGCCGCGAGCGCCGCGGGCGACTGTCCGGCGAGACACCGGACAGCGAACCCCTGCCGTCCCCGTCGCTGTCGTGGTGAAGTGGTTTTCATCCCGGCTCGGCGGCCCTGCCCCCGCCGAGCCGGGCCACCAGACACGGGGGGGGACCGATGACCAGCAGCACGCCGGACACCACGGCGCTCGAAGCCTTGACTGGCGTCGAGTTCGAGGCGCTGTTCTGGTCATGGCTGCGGTGCGATGACGGCGCCGCCGCATGGGGGCTCTGGCTCACGTTGTGCGACTACGCGGAGAGGGGGACGCGATGAACAACCACACTCAGGGCCCGCGTGCGCCCATCCGCGCCGCTCAGGGCGGCGCCGGTTCCCTCTGGGGGGTGGGGCGGCTCGACGGCCGTCACAGCGGCTTCTGTGGCCCCTCAGGCAATGCCGTTGTCCTGGCCGAACTTCCTGGCTCGCTGCGGCGTGACGCCGAGCTCTCCGGCAACCTCTACCCAGTTGCGGCCCTCGGCGCGCAGCTCGCGGGCCGCTTCGACGCGGGCTCGTCGTTCCTCGCGCCGGGCGGACTCGACATCCTCGGTTGCGTTGCGCAGCTCACGCTGCGCGGCGAGCCGGCGTTCCTCGGCTTCAGCAAGCGCCTGAGCCGCCTGCCTGGCGTGCTCCAGCGCATCGGCACTCGCCATGGTGTTCCTCTCGTCGCGCATGCCCGTCATCGTGCTTCCAGCAGGCCGCGCCCGCCGTAGCAGGACACTAGCGCAACACCCTGCGTGTTGCTATTGCGCTCCCGGCGTGTTCGGGTTTAGCGTGACGTCCACGGCAATAAAAGAGGGGCGCCCTGGCCGGGGCGCCCCTCGTGAAACGGATCGGCTAGGGCTGGACCCCCTACCGAACCTCGACCGTTCGGAGAACCTGTGACAGAACCCAAAAGCGGCCGTACTTCTCCCGATCCTACGGGCGAGGACGCCCAAGTCGCTACACCCGCTGCGGATGTATCCCGCCACACGGACAAGCGCTCGCTGTCTGCCGACATCTCGCCGCGCGAGCTGGCGTTCATCAAGGCGGCTGCGGAGATCGAGCTGGTCGACGCCGCGAGCGCCGGAACGGTGGGCTTCGTCTCGCCGCTGCTGGCCCGCTTCTCGCTCCCGCTGCGCGACCCGGGCGCCGTGTCCCGGTGGGAGCGCCGGAACGGCGACCAGCGCCTCATCATGCGCCCGGCCTCGCTGACCGACGCCAACGGCAACGAGGTCGACGCGTACCCGTTCGGCCTGTACCCGCGGCTGATCCTGGCCTACCTCGCGACCGAGGCGGTCACGAAGCAGACCCCGCACGTGTCCGTGGGTAACTCGCTGAACGAGTTCATGGCCTCGCTCGGGCTCTACAAGGACGGTCTGACCCGCCGCCGGTTCAAGGACCAGGTAGCGCGGCTGACCGGCGCGAGCCTGACGGTCAAGCACGCCCGTCCCGCCACCGCGGCGGGCCAGATGCACCGGGCCGACTTCTACACCGTGGCCGACTCGGTGAACGTGTGGGTGCCCGCGTCGGACGCCCCGGAGGACGTCGAGGCGTTCGAGAACGTGCCCGACGTCGTTGGTGAGCGGCTGATCTGGCCCGACATGGTGCACCTGTCGACAACCTTCTATTTCGACCTGGCTGCTCGCGCGGTGCCGGTCGACACCCGTGCGCTGCGGGCCCTGTCGCCGTGGCCGATGGCGATGGACGTCTACGTCTGGCTGACCTGGCGCCTGCACAAGCTCTCCAGCCGATCCAGGCCGATTCCGTGGGGGCAGCTCGCGGAGCAGTTCGGCTCACGCGACACCCTGGTGCGCCGCTTCCGGGCGCAGTTCCTGGACGTGCTCGACACCAAGGTGCACCCGCTCTACCCGGCGGCGAAGTACAAGGCCACTCCGGAAGGTCTGGTGCTTTTCCCGAGCCCCACGCACGTTCCGATGACGAAGAAGCGACGTCGTGACGAGGAGCCCGCCGCGCCCGAGCTGCCCCAGCGCAGTTCCAAGCGCGGATGGTGCAACACCCACCAGGGCCCGCTCACGCCGTCGGGCGTCTGCTTGGGCTGCGTCAGTGACCGCAAGGCGAAGAGGGGGGCCTGACCATGACCACGACGACGAACACGCGCACCCTGGAGGGCCAGCGGGCCGTTCGTGCCGCGAGCGCCGCACGCAAGGCCGAGCGGGACGCCTGGCGGGCTCGCGAGCTGGAGCGCCTGGACCTGGACGAGATGATCGCGCGCCGCTGGCAGGACGCCGCCGCGTGCGAGGGCGAGGGCCGACGGATCGGCACGACCGACGCCGCCGAGGCGGCCGAGGTGGTCGAGGAGTTCTGCGCCGAGTGCCCCGTGGTGCAGCAGTGCCGCGCCTGGGCCGACGGCGAGCGGCAGTACGAGGGCGTTGCCGGCGCCCTGGTCTTCAAGTGGACCAAGATTCCGGTGCTGGTCGACGGCAAGATCAAGCAGCGCGACGTGCGGACCGTGACCGCTCCCCGCGCGATCGAGGGGAGCGCAGCAGCATGAGCACCAACGACTACATGACCCCCGAGGCGCGAGCCGGCTTCGCCCGCGCGATCACCGAACCGGTGTTCGCTGGTGCGGCGTCGTCCCGCCGTCGGGCGGACATCGACGCCGAGCTGATCGAGGCCGCGCTGGAGCGCGCGGAGTGGGACAAGCTGTGTGGCTGGACCGACGAGGACGAGCCCGCCGACCGGCTCTCCCGTGCCGCTCACGCCTACCGGATCGAGCACGCGGGGGAGGGAATCTGATGCGACCCCAGGTCTTCAACTACAAGCCCAAGCGCACGGTGTGGGTCGACTACAAGACCGGGCGCGGCCTGACCGACGCCGGGGAGAGCGTGCGCCCCAAGATCGGTGACCGCCGCCAGAAGCCCAACCTGGTCGACCTGCTCGACACCGCCCACGCGCTGGGCGCCGAGCGCATCATGCTCACCGGCGCCGTGCCCGACGGCGACCCCGGCAAGAGCCACTGGCTGATCGTCCGCACCCCCGGCTGGACCCCGGGCGGGCACTGGCTCACCAAGCCCGCCACGGGCCGGTTCACCCACGAGGCGACCGGCGCGGCCCTGGAGGTGCGCACCGTCGAAGAGTGGTTCGGCACCAACGACATGACGCCCGCCACCGCCCGCGACGCCTGGGGCATCGTGTCCGCGGCGCTCGCTGCTGCGGTGCCCGGTGCGGCTATGGGCCTGACGCCGGCCGCCACGGGCGCCAACGCCTGGGCCCTGTCGCTGCCCAAGACCCTGGGCCGCGACAAGCGCCCGTTCGAGCTGGAGCAGCTTCCCAAGGATCTTGCCGACGAGCTGCACGCGACGTCGGGCCAGCACCGCATGGAGCACCTGGTGGGCGGCCCTGACCGGTGCGGCTGCGGGGCCTGCCTGCCGACGTTCGACGCCGAGGCGACGCCGAAGCTCGACACGTTCGCCAGCGTCGACGGCCGGTTCATGTACGCCGCGATGTGCCGCGAGCTGGGCACGGGCGGCGCCCGACGCCTGGGCCGCGCCCAGGCCGCCGACCTGATGACGTCGGACCCGTTCGCGCGGGCCCGGTTCTACGTGCGGGTCCAGGTGCCCGACGCCTGGGAGCACGTGGGGCTGCTCGCCGCCCAGCACACCAACCCGGCCGACGGGTGGCACTACCCGAACCGTCCCGGTGCCAAGTTCGAGACGTGGGCCGACGGCGCGGAGCTCAAGATCGCACGCGACGCCGGCTGGCTCGTTGAGCCCGTCGAGGGCGTGCAGTTCGCCAAGTCCCGGCCGCTGGACACCTGGGCCGATCGCCTGACCCGGGCGCGGCACCAGGTGAACGAGAACCCGGAGCTGCCGGGCCCGGTGCGCCGTGCGGCTGCTGCTGCGCTGCGACAGATGCTCATTGCGACGGTCGGCAACTTCGCCTCGCGGATCAAGGAGCGCACGATCACGGTGTGGTCGGCAACCAGCATCCCGGCCGAGTACGCCGACACGGTGACGCGCTACGGCGAGGCGTACACCTACAAGATGCCCGGCCGCGAGCACGACGCCCGCACCCTGCCGTTCTACCGGCCCGAGCTCGCCGCCCAGATCTGGGCCCGTGCCCGCGCCCGGGTGCTGGTGGGCAAGACCGCCAGCGGCTACACCACACCCGTGGGCGAGCCCGCACGGCTGGCGACGTCGGGCGTGCTCGCGCTCGACCCGTCGACCGTCATCGGGATCAACGGTGACGCCGTGTACAGCTCGACCGTCCCGGCCTGGGCGCTGCCCGTCGGGGCGAACGGGTTCGGCGGAGACGACGGCGCCGTCGGGCGCCTGCGCGTGAAGGGAATTCTCGAGAACGTGGCAACCCCGGTCACGATCGCGGAGCGCCACGTGCTGCGCGAGCAGGCCGAGGCCGCCGGTACACCGTGGGGGGCCGACCTGTGACCGAGAACGAGAACCTGCCCCTGCCGAGCGTTGACTCGATGCTGCGCGAGATGCGCGCCATGGGAATCAGCGTGGCCGAGATAGGCCGGATGCTGGACCGCTCCCCGCGCCTGGTGCGCGCGGTGATCTCCGGCGAGAAGAAGGGCGAGAACCTCCGCTCCGCGGTGACCGAGCTGCGCGAGCGCGGCACCGTCTCGACCCCGCCGCCCCGCCGTCGGGCCGCCGATGGGCACGTGGTGCCCGTGCGGGCCCACGGCGGCGGCACGACGACGCCCACCGGGCCCAGCTCGCCGCGAGCGCCCCGCGGCCGGTTCACCGAGCAGACCACGGTGCTACCCGGCGGAACCCGCATGGTCGAGGTGACCGCGCCCAAGACCCGGGGCACCAAGGGCCGGGGCCTGGCGAACGAGGAAATCGTCGGGGCGCTGCGCCGGGGTGCTCAGGGCCAGCGCTGGGCCAAGAAGAAGGTCAAGTTTCAGGTGACCACCAGCGACGGGCGCACGTTCCCGGTCGGGCAGAAGGGCGGCTACCAGGTCTCCAGCGTGCTCGGTCGGGCCAAGCGCAAGAAGCCCGGCCCGACCCCCACCCAGAAGCACCTTGACCGGATGGGCGAGGCTGCGGCCAAGGCCGCTATCCAGGCCGCGAGCGCCTTTGCCGGCGACGCGCTGGGCTGGCTCAAGTCCCAGGCCCAGCACCGCTACACCGGCATGGAGCGAGCCGGAACCACGATCACCGGCGTGACCATGGTGATCTACAACGACCGCGACGAGAAGAAGCACTAGCCCTCTCGCAGTAACCCGCTGAGACCACCCCCCGAAAGGGGGCGTGGACTCGCACACCCAAAATACTGTCTACAGATCGCTAGCAATCTGTTAACAGATTGGGTACAGTCTGAGATAGGAAGTCAGACCGAGGAGGAACCAGTGATTACCACCGCTCACCCCACCACCGTTGAGACCGTCGAGGACGTCGAGGAGCTGGACGCGCTCGCGCTGAACCGCACTCTCCCGCTGGAGCGGCTGCTCGTGGTCGACCGGTTCGACAACCCCCTGACCGTCTACCCCGACCTGCGCCGCGAGCGCGTGACGATCGTTCGCCAGCCGCTGCTGGGCGAGGCCGTCCAGGTGACCGAGGGCGTGCGGACCGAGGTGGTCGAGGAGTGGACGCCGCTGGTGTTCGCGAGCGACCTGCTGGAGCAGTGGCGGTTCCCGATGCGTGTCATCGCCGTCCGCCCGGCCGCGTACATCCCGACCGACCTGGAGACCGACCTCGCCGCCTGAGGGCTGCGAGCGCCGGAGAGACCAAGGGGGAGACATGGCACCCACGACGACACCGCGCCACGTACGGGCCACCGGCCCGGCGCTGCACGTGGTCACGGCCCGAGTGGCCGAGCGGCTGCACCCGGCCGTGGCCCGCGCCGCGATCATCCGGCACTGGGCCGAGGCGACGATCGCCTGGGCCGACGTGCTCGGCGCGCTGAGCGCACTACGCGGCCTGACGGCGCCGACGGCGCGCCCGACGGCTGCGGCGGCGCTGGGTGTCGAGGAGCTGACCTACCTGCGCGACGCCGCCCGTCTCCTCCAGGCGTACGCCACCCGGTGCGCTGACGAGCTGGACCGCGCGCTGGACGTCCACGAGCGGATCGACCCGAACCACCCCGGCCTCGCTGGTCGGCCCAACGGCGACGGGCCCAACGGCCCGACCCGGATCGGCTGACCCCACAGACACGGGTGCGCACCGGCTTGCCGAGCGAAGGCCCGGTGCGCACCCGCACCAACCACACCACATCCCCACCCACCAGGGAGAGACCATGCGCAGCACCGTCTACAACCTCACGACGCAGCACGGCCCCGACGAGACCGACCCCCGCGACATCGATTGGGCGGCCCGCCAGGCTCGCGCCGTCGTCCCGTTCCGCGTCGTCGACACCCCCGAGGGCCCGCGCCCGCTGAACCCCATCACCGACCCCGCCGAGCTGCCCGAGGGACGCGGCGGCCTGTGGCACTGGGGCGAGGCCGTAGCGGCCGACGCCCTGGTCATCGCCCGGTTGGTCGACGGCCCCAACCACGTGCTCATGGTCAAGCGTGGTGACGGCAACGGGTGGGCGATTCCAGGCGGGATGCTCGACGCCGACGAGACCCCGCGCGACGCCGCCGCCCGCGAGCTCGAAGAGGAAACCGGCCTTGTGGTCGACGCCGCGTCGTTCGTCGAACTCGACCCCCAGGGCGTGCCCGACCCCCGCGCCGGCCGCCACGCCTGGATGGTCACCGTCCCGGCCGTGACGGTCCTGCGCCCCGGCCCCCTGCCCGCCGTCAAGGGCCTGGACGACGCCGTAGAGGCCGCATGGTTCCCCGCCACCTGGTCAGGCATCACCGAGGCCACGGGCGGCCATGTGTTCGCCGCCCACGTCGACATCCTGCGCGACGCCCTGCCCGCCTGACGCGCCCTCTCGCCGCCCGGCCGACGTCGGGAGGCGGGGGAGCACGGCAGCCGCCGAGCACCCAGCAAGACCACACGAGAGGACACCAGCCATGGGAACAGTTTTCGGCCGGAACTGGATCGGCCTGGGCAACGAGGACGGCAGCCGCCAGAACGACCAGAGGGGCGAGGTGCGCCGCACCTGGACCGGGCAGTACCAGGCCTACGACAACCGGGGCCGCGCGCTCGGCGCCCCCCAGGCGAGCGAGTTGCTTGCCGCCAACACCGGATCCAACGAGCTGACCCGCCCCACGCCCGCCAAGCGCTGGCACGGCCTGTGGTGACTCTCCCGGGCTGATACGCCCTCTCGCCGCCCGGCCCGACGTCGGGAGGCGGGGGAGCACGGCAGCCCGCCGCGTGATCCACACCCAGCACCACCGAGAGGACGGAAGACCGATGCGCCGCACAAAGAGCAAGATCACCGCCCGGCCGCTGGGCGTGGCCCGCGTCGTGGCAACCCTGGTCACCCTGGGCGCCGCCGTCGTCATGACGGTTGCCGTCCTGACCGACGACACCACCCTGACCCTGACCGCCGCTCGAGTTTTTGTCTGGGCGTGGCTGCCGTTCCTGGCCCTGACCGCCGCCGAGCGGATCGGCCGCAAGGCGCTCGCGACCCGGGCCCGTCTGCGGACCGGGGGCCGGCGATGAACGCCGCCGAGCGAATCCTGCCGAGCCCCGACTGCCAGACCTCCATGCACGCGCACTGCAAGGAGCTCTCCTGGGATGCGACCGGCCGCGAAGAGGTCACCTGCCCGTGCCCCTGCCACGAGGGCACCGACCCGGCCGAGGTGGAGCCCGCCGCCGAGTGGATGACCGTGGCCGAGTTGGTCCGGAACTACACCATCGCCACCAACGAGCTGCGGCACAGCACCGACCTACGCAACCGAGGCCAGCGCACTGCCGCCGAGCATGCCCACGCCCGAGACCTCGCCGCCCAGACCCGGGCCGCCGCCAACGAGCGCCTGGGCAGCACAGACGGCGCCCTGTTCGGCGCGGAGTCCGCCCGGTGACCGACCACCACACCCCCACCGACGACGAGACCGAGGAGACGAACCGATGAGCGAGAACCTGACCATGACCGACCTGTTCTGCGGAGCCGGCGGCAGCTCGACCGGCGCCGTGTCGGTGCCCGGGGTGCGCGTCGCCATGGCTGCCAACCACTGGCGCCTGGCGATCGAGACCCACAACGCCAACCACCCCGAGACCGCGCACGACTGCGCCGACATCTCCCAGGTCGACCCCCGCCGCTACCCCGCCACCGACATCCTGTGGGCCTCCCCCGAGTGCACCAACCACTCCAAGGCCAAGGGCCGCAAGCAGCACAAGCAGCCAGACCTGTTCGGCGAGGTACTCCCCGACGAGGCCGCCGAGCGCTCGCGGGCAACGATGTGGGACGTCGTGCGGTTCACCGAGCAGCACGACTACCGCGCCGTGATCGTCGAGAACGTCGTCGAGGTGGCCGACTGGTCAAGCGCTCGCGGCACCAAGGGCGGGCTGTTCACGTCCTGGCTCGGCGCCATGCACGCCGCCGGCTATCGCCACCGCATCGTGTCCATGAACAGCATGCACGCGGGCCTCTACGGCGCCCCCGCCCCCCAGTCCCGAGACCGCGTGTACGTGACGTTCTGGCGCGAGGGGGAGCGCGCCCCCGACCTGGAGCACATGCAGCGCCCCGCGGCGTACTGCGGGAGCTGCGACCAGGTGGTGGCCGCCATGCAGTGGTGGAAGAAGGGCGACGGGCAGACCCGCCCCGGCCGCTACCGCTCCCAGTACGTCTACCGCTGCCCCAACGTGAAGTGCCGTAACCAGATCGTGGAGCCCGCCTGGCTGCCCGCCGAATCCATCATCGACTGGAGCAACCCCGGCGTCCGCCTGGGCGACCGCGAGCGCCCGCTGGCGGAGAAGACCATGCGCCGAATCCAGATCGGCATGGACCGCTACTGGGCCCCGATGCTGACCGAGCACGGCGGCAACCCCTACGACGCCGCCGACCCCAAGCACGCCCGCTACGGCGACCCCAGCTCGTACTACCGCGTCTGGCCGCTGAGCGACCCCACCCAGACCATGCACACCCGCGAGTCCAAGGCGCTCGCGTACCACCCCGACACCCTCGCGGCGCTCGCGGTGCCCGTCGAGGGCCGCGACGGCAAGGAGGCCCGCCCGACGTCGGGCCCGCTGCGCACGGCGACCACCCGCAACGAGACCGGGCTCGCCTTCCCCGCGTTCCTCACGGAGCTGCGCGGCGGCGGCTCGACCGCTCGCGCCGCGTCTGAGGCACTGTCCACCGTCACCGCGTCGGGCAACCACCACGGCCTGGTGATGCCGTACTACGGCCGAGGCCGCACCGCCCCGACGAGCGAGGCCCTGTCGACCGTCACGACCGTTGACCGGCACGCGCTGCTCACGCCGTCGGGTGGCACCTGGAACGACGACGCCCGCCCGACCAGCGAGCCCACCCGGGCCATGACCACTCGCGAGGCGTACGCGCTCGCGAGTGCCGACCGCCCCGCCGTAGACCTGGCCGATGTGCGCTTCCGGATGTTGGAGCCGCACGAGATCTCGCGGGCCATGGGCTTCCCGGTCGAGTACGTCATGCAGGGCAACCGCCGCGAGCGCGTGAAGCTCGCGGGCAACGCCGTCACCCCGAACAGCGCCCGCGACCTGATCGCCACCGTCGCCGCCGCGATCACGGGTGAGGCCCACGCCCCTACCAGCCTGCCGCTCGCGGCCTGACGTGGGAGAGCGCCGCCATGGCTACCAACTACCAGTTGCGAACGGTCGACGTCACGGGCGCTCGCCGCCGTCTGCGGGCCCTGGTGCGGGTGGGCTACCCCAAGTCGGTGCTTGCCCGCCACGTCGGTATCAGCGAGCACGCCGTGGAGAAGATCCTCACTGCCGCCACCTGCCGCGTGAACCCTGGCACCGCGGCGGCCGTCGTCCGGGCTTACGACGAGCTGTGGGACGTAGCCCCGGACACGTCGACCGCGCGCCGAGCTGCTGACGCCGCCCACGCCCGCCAGCGCGCCGAGGCCGAGGGCTGGCCCCCGCCGCTCGCCTGGGACGACGACGACATCGACGACCCGGCCGCGCCCGAGCCTGTCGACGCCGCCGCTCCCGGCCGTGTCGGTGGCGGGTCGCTCGACGTGGACGAGTGGCTGTTTCTGGTGCGCCACGACGAGGACCCCGAGCGGGCCGCCGCTCGCTGCGGCGTAACGCTGTCCGCCGTCGAACAAGCGGCCCGCCGGCACTCCCGTATCGACGTCCTGACCGAGCTGCAGGGCGCCCGCGCCGCTGCCCGTCGCTGGAGGGCCGAGACATGGGCGGCATAGACCCCCTGACGTTCTGGCTGCTGCTCATCAACGGCGTGCTCGCCCTGGTGCTCTGCGCCTGGGCCGTGCACGTCTGGCAGCCCTTCCGCCACTGACACAGCATCACAACAGGCACCCGCACCACCGAGAGGACCCGTGATGAGCACCACCGAGCGCCCGCCGTGGCTGTGGCTGGAGGCCCCGTTCTCGGCCCACCGGTACACCGGATCGGCCCACCTGCTCCGGCACCTGGTGCCCGAGCTGCGCCGCCTCGCGCCCGGGGTGTTCCACGTCCCCGCCACCGCCCGCCCCGACGTCCTGCTGACCGCCGTGCACGCCACGAACCACCACCGCGACGGGCGCCCCAAGCCCGCCGACCGAGGTACCGGCGCCCTGGCGCTCTGGCTGGCCCACCGGACCGGCGCGGGCGCCCTGGTGGTGCTCGACGCCGCCGGAGACGCCAACCACGACCCCGCCCACCCCGTGAAGGCCGCCGTCGCCGCCCTGGTCGACGTCGCCCACGTGATCGACCTGCACGGCGCCGCCGTCGGGCCCGTGCTCGACCTGGGCACCGGCACCGGCCCCACCCCGCCCGGAATCCTCGAGAACCTCGCGACCCCGGGAACCCACGTGACGGTCGGAGCACGGCACGCCGCCCGCCACCCGCACCGCGTGACCACCTGGGCCCAGCGCCACGGCCTGACCGCCGTACAGCTCGAAATTGCCCGGACCCACCGCGCCCCGCTCGGAGCGCCGGCCGACGTCGACCACCTGGCAACCCACCTCGCCAAAGCCATCGCCAGCACCCACCGAGAGGACCCCACCCGATGATGACCGACCTGGAGCAGAAGCAGCTCCGCCGCCGCGACCAGTTCTTCGCAGACGTCACGAGAGCCGCCCGCCGCGAGCTGGCGGCGCTCGCGGCACTGAACGGGCGGGAGTGGGACGAGGCGCCCGGCGCCTGGATCGAGCGCCAGAGCGCACGGTTCGACCGCTGGTCTCAGTGCATCCTGCTCATGCGGGATGAGTGGGACGCTCTCGCCGCCGAAGACATCACCGCGAGCGTCGACAGGTACCAGGACACCCAGCAAGAGCTCCGCAACCCGTTCCACCCCCGGGTGCTCGACAGGCTCGATCACGTCGTGCCGTTCGTGATGGAGCACCGCGGGATACACGGTCGGTTCGCTGACGTCGTGGACCTGCTGCCACCGCTGGCCGAGCGCCTGAGCCCGGAAGGGATCGAAGCGTTCATCCGGGCAGAGGTCGCCCGCCGCCAGGCCGTCGCGGCTGACCCGGTGCTGATCGTTCACCGCCAGCCGGCCGACCAGCACCCCCGGAGGCCGGAGCACCGGGCGGGGGAGGTGTGGCTGATCGTGGAGCACCCCGCCAGCGGCCTCCGCGCACGGTTCCAGCACCACCCCGACGACCCCGGGCGTGAGGGCGTCGTGTTCGCCAAGCCGTACAAGATCCGGTCGATCGACCCCACCCGCCGCGAGGACCCCGAGGACCGCGCGCCCCGGTGGCGTGACTACGCCGGGCTCGGCATCGGCACCCGGCTCTACCTCCGCGCCGCCCAGGAGCTGCCCGACGTGCGATGGGGAGGAATCTCCGTCAGCGAGTACGCCGAGCCGCTGCGGGCCAAGCTGCACGCCGCCGACCCCTGGCGCTGGCGCTCGCGCACCTGCACCTGCGCGGAGGGCTGGAGCGCCCTGACCCGAGAGACCGTCGACCAGGTTGCACACAACAGAGTGGTTGCAGACTGTTAACAGTCTGTGTACAGTTGAGCCATAGCAAGCACCGGCACCGGATCGACCCCGAGGGAGCAACCACCATGAGCCACACCACGCAGACCACCATCGCCCGGCCCACCGCCGACGTCGAGAGCCTGGTCGTCGTCGTCGCCGCGCCGTTCGAGACGACCACCTCTTGCTCCGCCGCTGACGCGGGGTCGCTGCTGCACCCCGCCCCGATGGAGACGAAGCGGATCCACGTCGGCATCTACCCGGTCACCACCGAGCGCTGCGCCTGCGGGGAACTGGAGGCGACCGTGACGTTCCGTGCGCGGCTGGTCTCCCGCACGACGGGCCCGCTGTGGCGCCGTCGGACGATGGCGACCTCCGAGCTCATCGAGACCACCGACGTCGTGACCGGGCCCGCCGAGCCGATCCACGACGGCCTGGTCATCCAGACCGACGACGACGGGCGCCCCGTCGCCTGGTTCGCCACCGCGATCGACCCCCAGCCCTGACCCGCACGCCCGGCGCTCGCAGACTCCCTGCGGGCGCCGGGCGTGCGTGCGAACGAACCCGCCCCAACACCTGGAGAACCCCGTGACCCGAACCCTGATCCGCCGCCCCGTGTGGTTCGACGTGCTGGCCTACATGGTCCCCGGCACGCCCTGGCGCCGTGCGTGGGCCGCGACCCGCACCACCCAGGACCACGCCGATCTGGTCATCGCGTGGTTGGAGGGCCGGTACCGGTTCACCACGGGGCACATGGGCCCGCCTGACCCGGAGACCGAGTCGATCACCGCCGAGCTGGTGCGGATCAACGCCGCCGGCCTGGTGACCACCAACAGCCAGCCCGGGGTGCTCGGTGCCGATCGGCACGGCCGGTTCGACCAGCGGGCCTACCTGCACGCCTACGGCCCGGCCGAGCTGGTGGAGCGCGTTGCCCGCGCCGCCGCCGCCGCGGGCCTGTGGGTCGAGACGGACCCGGCTCTGCCCGGCTGCCAGACGATGCCCGAGCACGCCCCGGTCACGTTCGCCCCCGAGACCGGGAAGGTCTGGACGACGGCGCGCCTGTGGAACCGCGACTCGGCGCCCATGTGGGACAGCGGCGCTGTCTCCTGGCACCGCGACTCCCTGCTCGCCTGGCGCACCGCCCCGATGATCGCGGTCATCGATCCCGAGCCCGGCAGCAATCGGCTCTGGGACGTCGTGACCGGGGCTCTCACCACCGCCTGACACGCCCTCTCGCCGCCCGGCTACGTCGGGAGGCGGGGGAGCGCGGCAGACTCGCCACGCCACCACAGCACCGTGACAGGGGAGACGAGCATGGACATCCGCCAGGCACAGAAGGCGCTCGACCAGGCAGTTACCAACGACACCAGGGTTCAGGCCGAGCACCTCGCGATCAGCCGGGCCTACCGCGCCGGTACGGCCACGTGGGCCGAGGTGGAGGCGTCGGACAAGCGCATCCTCGACGCCGACCGGGCATGGAAGAAGGCCACGGCCGACCTGGAGCAAGCGCAGGCCCAGGCAAACACCGTCGTCATCAACAACAACGCGCCCGGCAGCACCGTCGGAATCCAGGCCGCCTACGTCGACGGCCGCCGCACCGGGTGGTGACGCGCCCTCTCGCCGCCCGGCTCGACGTCGGGAGGCGGGGGAGCGCGGCAGACCCGCCCCGCTCACCAAAGAAGGGCCGGCCCCGGGGCGCAACCCGAGACCGGCCGTGATCACAGGGAGTCAGCCCTATGAACAGCAGCAATGTTAAGCAGGCCGCCGTCACGTGCCGCTTCCACGGCCACGCCGGCTGCAAGATCTGTGCACAGCTCCCCAAGAAGTCGACCTCCTGACACCGACCTCGAGCGGCCCACCTGGTTACCTCCAGGTGGGCCGCTCTTTGCGTTGCGG
>Ga0233375_1000323_pt1 | contig 26994 bp, 24 predicted proteins | sample ElkDunMinimDraft_10_FD_191539 | JGI IMG/M metagenome (GOLD analysis project Ga0233375, IMG submission 191539) | Fecal eukaryotic communites from dung pellets of Tule Elk in California, USA - Elk Dung E16 | ecosystem: Host-associated > Mammals > Digestive system > Large intestine > Fecal | place... | reverse complement strand
GCGCGACTGGTCGCGCACCATCTCGCCCGTGCTCAGCTCGATGACACGCTTGCGCATCTGGTCGACGATCTCGTCGTCGTGGGTCGCCATGACCACCGTGGTGCCGGTGCGGTTGATCCGGTCGAGCAGGCGCATGATCCCCAGGGACGTCGTCGGGTCGAGGTTGCCGGTGGGCTCGTCGGCCAGCAGGATCGACGGCCGGTTGACGAACGCGCGCGCGATCGCGACGCGTTGCTGCTCACCGCCCGACAGCTCGTGCGGGCGCCGCTTCTCCTTACCGGCCAGGCCGACCATGTCCAGCACGTCCGGCACGGTCGTCAGGATGTGGTGGCGCGGCTTGCCGATGACCTGCAGCGCGAACGCGACGTTCTCGAAGACCGACTTCGTGGGCAGCAGCCGGAAATCCTGGAACACCGCACCGATCTGCCGGCGCAGGTGCGGGACCTTCCAGCTCGACAGCGTGCCGAGCTCCTTGCCGGCGACGAACACCCGGCCGGCCGACGCACGCTCCTCGCGCAGCACGAGACGCAGGAAGGTCGACTTGCCGGACCCGGACGCACCGACGAGGAAGACGAACTCACCGCGCTCGACGTCGAGGGACACCCGGTCCAGCGCGGGCCGTGCACCGCGCGCGTAGACCTTGGTCACGTTCTCGAACCGGATCACGACCGACCTTCGCCTCGTCCCGCCGCAGGGAGTCCTGCGGCAGCCCGCGGTCCGCGAGCCTCATCGAGGGTAGGAAGGCCGTCACCCGCACGGGGGCAGGACACGCCGCGAGCGGCCCTGTGAATCGTGACGTCCCGCGTGCGGCTGCCCGGGTCGTCCCGGTCCGTCCGGGACGTCCGATCGGGGCGTCCGTCGCGCGACGGCCGACGGCGCGCGCCGGATGCGCGTCAGACGTCCGCGCCCTGCTGCCCGCGCCGCCAGCGGATGCCCGCCTCGATGAAGTCGTCGATGTCGCCGTCGAACACCGCGGCCGGGTTGCCGACCTCGTGCTCCGTGCGCAGGTCCTTGACCATCTGGTAGGGCTGCAGGACGTAGGAGCGCATCTGGTCGCCCCAGCTCGCCTTGATGTCGCCGGCCATCTCCTTCTTCGCCGCGCGCTCCTCCTCCTGGCGCTGCAGGAGCAGGCGCGACTGCAGGACGCGCAGTGCGGCGGCACGGTTCTGGATCTGGGACTTCTCGTTCTGCATCGACACGACGATCCCGGTCGGGATGTGGGTCATGCGGACGGCCGAGTCGGTCGTGTTGACGGACTGGCCGCCGGGGCCCGACGAGCGGAACACGTCGACCTTGATCTCCGACTCGGGGATGTCGACGGAGTCGGTCTGCTCGATGAGCGGGATCACCTCGACGGCGGCGAAGGACGTCTGACGGCGGCCCTGGTTGTCGAACGGCGAGATCCGCACGAGGCGGTGCGTGCCGGCCTCGACCGACAGGTGCCCGAACGCGTAGGGCGTCTTGACCTCGAACGTCGCGCTCTTGAGGCCCGCCTCCTCGGCGTAGGACGTGTCGAGGACGGTCGTCGGGTACCCGTGGCGCTCGGCCCAGCGCAGGTACATGCGCAGCAGCATCTCCGCGAAGTCGGCGGCGTCGACACCACCGGCGCCTGCGCGGATCGTGACGACCGCGTCCCGCTGGTCGTAGGGGCCGGCGAGCAGCGTGCGCACCTCGAGCTCCCCGAGGTCCTTGCGGATGCTGACGAGCTCGGCCTCCGCCTCGGCGAGGGTGTCCTCGTCGTTCTCCTCGGCCGCCATCTCGACGAGGGTCTCGAGGTCGTCGATGCGCGAGCCCAGCCGGTTGACGCGGTCGAGCTCGGCCTGCGTCGCCGAGAGCGCGCTGGTGACCTTCTGCGCGGCGTCCGGGTCGTCCCAGAGGTTGGGGACGGACGCCTGCTCGGACAGGACGGCGATGCGCGCCTCGAGCGCCGTCGGGTCGCTCACCGCCTGGATGGACCCCAGCGTGCTGCGCAGGTCGCGGATCTCGGCAGGGAAGTCGGTGGTGGCCACGACCGTCGAGGTTACCGCTCCCCCGGTCGGGGTTGAAACGGGGCCCTACTTGACCGGTCAAGACTCCCGGTTTACTGTACCGGTACAGCACTCTCCTGCTCCCGGAAAGACGAGGACTGGACATGCACACCAACGGCCCCCCGTTCGTCGCCGTCCGCGCGGCTGAGCTGTTCGCCACCAGCGCGCGTGGCGACGCCCCGACCTACGAGCCCACCCGCCTCGAGCTGCTCGCCGAGCGCCGCGCGCAGCGGCGACGCACGCGCGCCTCACGGGCAGAACGCACGCGCCTGTCCACCGCAGCGGGCCTGCGTCGCCTCGCGGACGCGCTCGCACCCGCGCAGCCCAACGGTGCGCTCGTCGGGCCGTACCGGTCGCCGCGTCGGTGACATCCCCGCGCCCGGCTCCGGTGGCACCGTGGCCCCGTCGACCACCCGCCGGGGGAAGTCGGACCTACGCTGGGCCGCGTGACGCACCACCCGGCACCACCACGAAGGACGAGGCCGACGTGGGCCGCGTGACGCTGCAGACCGTGGCGGACGCGGTCGGCGTCAGCCGCATGACCGTCTCCAACGCGTTCTCCCGACCCGACCAGCTCTCGGCCACGCTGCGCGCCCGCATCCTCGACGCCGCCGCCGACCTCGGCTACGCCGGGCCGGATCCCACCGCCCGGGCACTGGCACGCCGCAGCACGGGCGCCGTCGGCGTGGTGCTGACCGACTCCCTCGGCGAGGCGTTCCGCGACCCGGCGGCGTCGGCGTTCTTCGGGGCGCTGGCCGAGGAGCTCGCCCCCGCCGGTCTCACCGTCTCCCTCATCCCGGCCCAGGGTGTCGGCGGCCACCTGCACGCGCGGGACCTACCGGTCGACGCCGCGATCGTGTACGCCTGCGCGGGTGAGACGGAGGCGGTCGACTGGCTGGCGCGGCGGCGGTTGCCGCTCGTCTTCGTCGACCAGACGCCGCTGCCGGGCAGCCCCGGTGTGGTCCTGGACGACGCGGGCGGCGGACGGCTCGCGGCCGAGCACCTGGTCGCACTGGGGCACCGGGACGTCGCGGTGCTGACGATGGACCCGACGCGTACGTCGCCCGGTTGGCGGACCGCACCGCTGGCCGCCAACCCGAACCATGTCGCACGCGAACGCACCGGCGGTGCCGTCGCCGCGCTCGAGGCCGCCGGCCTGACGCCGCGCGTGTACGACGTCGTCGACAACCACACCGGGGACGTCGAGGCCGGCGTGCACGACCTGCTGGCGGGCGCGGACGTCCCCACCGGGGTCATCTGCTTCTCGGACCTCATGGGCGCCTCGCTCGTGCGCGCCGCCCAGGCGACGGGCCGCTCGGTGCCCAGGGACCTGTCCGTCGTCGGCTTCGACGACTCGTTCCTGGCGCGGTCCGTCACGCCGCCGCTCACGACGCTGCGCCAGGACTTCGTCGCGAAGGGGCGCGCCGCGGCCCGCGCGCTGGCCGACGCCATGGCGCGCGCACGCGGCGACGACGGGCCCGGCGCGCCGCGCACCGTCGTGGTGCCGGTCGAGCTCGTCGTGCGGGAGAGCACCGGACCTGCCCCGCGCTGAGCAGCGGCCGTGGCCGGCCGGCGTCAGGGGTGGATCCCGGCCCGCGAGACGAGCACCGGGCACGCCGCGCGCGCCACGAGCCACTGGCTCACGGACCCGAGCACGAGCCCGGCGATGCCGCCGCGACCGCGCGTCCCGACGACCAGCAGGTCCGCCCGCTCCGCGTGACGGGCCAGCACGTGCGCGGCCTGCCCCTGCTCGACGACCGCGTCGACCTCGAGCTCCGCGAACTGCTCGGCGAGCAGCTCGAGTGCGGGCTCCTGCGCGCGGCGTGCGGTGTCACGCGCGAGGTCGTCCGGATCGACCTCAGGGTGCTCCCGCAGCCACGACGCCAACGAGCGGCCGTGCACGGGACTGCGCCAGGCACTGACCACGACGAGCCGAGCGCCCGCCGTGACCGCGTACTCCGCGGCGGCCACCACGGCACCCAGCGACGCGGGCGAGCCGTCGACACCCACCACGACGCGCCCGGTGGTCACCGGCTCGAGCTGCGTGCGCGGCACGACCACGACGGGACAGCCCGCGTGCTGGACCGCACCCAGCGCGACCGACCCCATGAGGATGCCGGAGAGGCGCCCGGTGCCCTGGCGCCCGACGACCAGGTACGTCGCACCCGCGGCCCGGTCGACGAGCGCCTGGGCGGGCGGGCCGTCCACGAGCACGGCCGTGACCTCGAGCCCGGGCGCCGTCTCCTGCGCGACGGTCCGCCCCTCGTCGGTCACCTCCTGCGCGCCCTCGCGGACGTATGCCGACGCCGTGCTCAACGGCGGCACGTCGAGCTGACCCGCGAGCCCCCACACGTGCACGACCTGCAGCGGCAGGCCGAGCCGTGCCGCGAGGCGTGCGGCCCACCGCACCGCTGCGACGGCCTCCGCGGACCCGTCATAACCGACCACGACGTGCGTGCCCATGCGTCCCCCCGACGTCCGACGACAGCTCGATCGTGGCGCGGCACACCGGGGTGCACAACACGCCGGGCGGGGTATCGGCACCCGGAACATGCGACGGCGCTCTGTACAACGTTGCACGAACGCCGCTACGGTCGGCCGAGGCACGCATCGCGTGCTCCCCTGAGTCCAGCGCCGCACCAGGAGCCAGCCCGTGAGCACACGTCCCGCACCGAGCGCCCGCACCCTCGTCGCCGTCACGGTGGGCGCGGCCCTCGCCGTCACGGCCGCCGTGCCCGCGAGCGCCGGGCCACCCCGGCACAGCGCACCTCCCCCACCGACCTTCACCGACGTGACCGTGCACGACCCGTCGGTCGTCGTCGCCGACGACGAGGTCTGGGTCTTCGGCTCCCACCTGCAGGTCGCCCGCACCGACGACCTCATGGCCTGGGAGCAGGTCGCGTCCGGCGTCGACGCCGACAACCCGATCTTCGACGACGTCCGCAGCGAGCTGGCCGAGACGTTCGACTGGGCGCAGACCGACACGCTGTGGGCCGCGGACGTCCTGCAGCTCCCCGACGGCCGGTTCGCCATGTACTACAACGCCTGCAAGGGCGACTCACCGCGCTCGGCGATGGGTGTCGCCGTCGCCGACGACGTCGACGGCCCGTACGAGGACACCGGGATCATCCTGCGCTCGGGCATGTGGGACGAGCCGAGCGAGGACGGCACGGTCTACGACGCGCGCGTGCACCCCAACGTCGTCGACCCCGACGCGTTCTACGACGCGGACGGCGACCTGTGGATGGTCTACGGCTCGTACTCCGGCGGCATCTTCATCCTGCGCATGGACCCCGCCACGGGCCTGCCCCTGCCGGACCAGGGCTACGGCACCCACCTCGTCGGCGGCAACCACAGCCGCATCGAGGCGCCGAGCGTCATGTACGACGAGGACTCGGGCTTCTACTACCTGTTCCTGTCGTTCGGCGGGCTCGACGCCGACGGTGCGTACAACGTGCGCGTCGCGCGCTCGACGAGCCCCGACGGCCCGTACCTCGACGCCGAGGGCAACCCCATGTCCGAGGTGAGGTCCGACCCCGACCTGCCGCTCTTCGACGACGCGTCGATCGCGCCCTACGGCACGAAGGTGCTGGGCAACCACCTGTTCCGGCGCGTGGTCGGGGACCCCGGCACCGGGCCGGGCGTCGGGTACGTGTCCCCCGGCCACAGCTCGACGTACGTCGACGAGGCGACGGGCCGCCGGTTCCTGGTGTTCCACTCCCGCTTCCCCGGTCAGGGCGAGACGCACCACGTCCGCGTGCACGAGATGTTCCTCAACGCCCGGGACTGGCCCGTGGTCGCGCCGTACCGCTACGCGGACGACGGGTCGCACCGGCGCCACGACGCGCTGCGCCGTGACGACGTCGTCGGGCAGTACGCGCTCGTCGAGCACGGCAAGGCCATCAGCCCGGAGGTCCCCACGTCGGTGCCGGTGGCCCTGGAGCGCGACCGCCGCGTCACCGGCGCGCTCACCGGGCGCTGGACCTGGCAGGGCCGTGACCGCGTGCGCGTGACGTCCGACGGGCAGAGGTACGACGGCGTCGTGTCACGCCAGTGGCAGCCGGACCGCCGGGAGTGGGTCGTGACGTTCACGGTGCAGTCCGTCGCGGGCGTGTCGCTGTGGGGCACGCAGGTCGAGCCGTCGTCCGCCGCGACGGCCGTGCGGGCCGTCGTCGCGGACCTCGACCTCGGGGACACGTCCGCGGTCGTCGCGGACCTCACGCTGCCGACCGTCGGGACGAGCGGCGCGACGATCGCGTGGACGTCGAGCGACCCGGCGGTCGTCACGACGACCGGGGAGGTCACGCGGCCCGAGCACGGGGCGGACGACGCGAACCTCACGCTCACGGCGACGGTCACGAAGGACCGGCGGACCGCCACGAAGGTGTTCGACGTGACGGTCCTCGCCCACGCCCCCGCCGGCCTGGTCGGGGCGTGGGCGTTCGAGGGCGACCTGGCCGAGGCGTCGGGCGTGCTGCCCGACGGCACGGTCACCGGCCCGCGGGTCGACGCTGCCGGTGGGACGGTGAGCTACGTCGAGGGGGTGTCCGGGCGGGCCGTGCACCTCGACGGCGCGAGCGGCGTGCGCCTGCCCGACGGCCTGGTCGCCGGCACGGCGTACTCCGTCGCGCTCTGGCTGCGACCCGACGCGCTGACCCCGCTGAGCACGGCGTTCTTCGGCGCGCGGGACGCGAACGCCTGGGTCAGCGTCGTCCCGCGTGGTCACGACGGCGTCGGCGGCAGCGCCATGGTGTGGGCCGGCTCCGCCTGGTACGACGCGGGCACGGGCGTGCAGCTGCCGGTCGGTGAGTGGAGCCACGTCGCGCTCACGGTCGACTCCGGGGCGGTCGCGGTGTACGTCGACGGCGAGCAGCGGTTCGCGGGCACGGGCTTCCCGGACGTGTTCACGACGACGACCGGCGTGTTCACCCTCGGGGTCAACTGGTGGGACGCACCGTTCGCCGGGACCGTCGACGAGCTGAGCGTCCACGGCTCGGCACTGTCCGCGCAGGAGGTCGCGACGCTCGCGGCACGTTGACGGTCACCGGGCGTCACGACGCACGCGCACTCCCCTCGACCTCCAGGGCGACGCCGTCCGTCCACGGTGCCAGCACCCACGTCAGCACGGGCGGCTGCGTCACCGCACCCAGCCGCACGACGGCCGAGCGCCCGTCCGGCGTCGTCGCCTCGAGCACGCGCACGCCGTCCCAGCGGGCGGCCGGTTCGGGGTGCTCACGCACGTACTGCTCGACCGCCGCGCGGACGGTCTGCTCGGTCAGCGGGACGCCGGCCTGGCCGCGGTCCTCGGGGCCTCCGAAGTACCCGTTGCCCACCTGGTCGGCGGCCGACAGTGCAGCCATGTCCGCCAGGGCCAGCAGCCGCTTGCGGTCGAGGTGCACGCCCGTCGCCGCCGTGACGACCAGGACGAGGAGCAGGGCGAGCACCGCGAAGCCCAGCGACAGGATCATCACCTGGCCGTCGTCGTCACGTCCGTGCCGGACACCCCCCACCCGCCCGCGAGCGCGACGCACCACGTGCCGCGCCACCTGCCGCGCCACCTCCCGCCCGGTGCGACCGGCTGCGCCCCTCACCGCGCGACCCGGTAGGCGTCGACGGGCGCGACCCGCTCGGCCGTGACCGGGACGTCGAGCGGCACGAGCTCGCGCACGAAGCCCGGCACGAACGGCAGGGGGACGCGCACCTGCACGGTCGCCGCGACCTCGGCGCCCGGCGTCAGGCAGGGGTCGGCCGAGCAGCGCACCTCCAGTGCACCGACCGGGTCGTCCTCGAACCCCTGGTCCGTGAGCGCGACGGCGACGGCCGTCACCGCCCGCGTGCTGCCCTGCTGCGCGTCGTCGGCCGCGACGTACACGCGCGCCGCCTCCCGCGCGGCGCCCTCCGTCGCGAACGTCGCGGCCTGGATCCGTCCCAGCACGAGCACGAGGTACACGATCGGCACCAGCAGGACGAGCGAGATCCCGAGGAACTCCACCAGGGCGCTGCCGCGGTCGCCGCCGTCTGCGGTGCGGACGACGGTCCGCCACCGACGTCGCGCCCGCGCGACGAGCCGGCTCACGGCCACTCCACGGGCGCGTGCCCGTCGAGCTCCAGCACGCCGCCGGGGCCGAGCAGACCGACGACGGGCAGCGGGACCCGCACCGTGACCTCGACGAGGTCGAGGTCACCGAGCTCGACGCGGCGCGCCGTGACGTCCTGCGCGTACCGCTCCGAGAGCGAGGCCCGCAGCAGGTCGGCGGCCCGCTGCGCGCCGTCGGCGGGCGTCCGCCCGACCTGTGCCGCGTAGCGCGCACCCTCGGCGGCCGCGTCGACGCCCGTGTTGCGGACGTGCTGGAAGAGCGCGAGCTGCAGCACTGAGACGAACAGCACCACGACGAGCCCACCGACCAGGGTGAAGTCGACGATCGCCGAGCCCCGGTCGCGCGCGTCCTGCCCGGTCAGCTGCCGGGCCGCGGCTGGACGCCCTCGATCGCGTCGACGAACAGGCCCTGCAGCGCTCCCTCGGCGACGAACCACAGCACGGCCACGAGACCGGCGGTCATGAGGGTCACGAGCACCCACCCGGGCACGTCGCCACGGTCCGACCCCTGCACCGCCGCGAACCTGCGCGCCAGCGCGCCCCATGCCTGGGCCCAGATCTTCATGGTGAACCTCCGTCGTCGTCCGGAGCCGGCCGGTCGGCGGCTCCGTATGCGTCGCGGCCGGGGTCACAGCCCCACCCGCAGGACCATCGCGCTGGGGAAGACGGCGAACGCGACGGTCACCGGGAGGATCAGGAACACCACCGGGACCATCATGAGCACCTCCTTGCGCCCACCCGTCTGCATGAGCACCCGCCGCCCCTCCTCGCGCACGTCCTGCGCCTGCGCGCGCAGCACGTCCGCCAGCGGGGAGCCACGCTCGACCGCGACGGCGACCCCCTCGGCGAACCGCGCGAGGGCGGGCAGCCCGGTGCGGTCCGCGAGCGCCTGGAGGGCCACCGTCAGCGGTGCGCCGGCCCGCGCGTCCGCGAGGGTCCGCGCGAGCTCGTCGGCGAGGTCACCACGGGTCTGGCGCACGACGCGCTCGAGCGCACCCGTCGCACCCTCACCGGCGCTCACGGCGAGCGCGAGGAGCTCGGTCACCGTCGGCATCTGGGCGAGCAGCCGCGCCTCGCGCCGCGCGACCTGCCGGCCGAGCAACCAGTCGGGCGTGAGCGCGCCGACGAAGCCGACCACGATGACGAGCGCGACCAGCGGGACCAGCGCGCCACCGCGCGTCGCCGCCAGCAGGACCGCGACCAGCAGGCCCACGGCGATGCCCACCACGCCGCCGACCACCTGCTGGGCACGGAACTGCTCGACGGTCTCCGTCCGGTTCGCACGCGACAGCCGTGCCCCCAGCTCGGCGGTCGACGACCCGAGGCGGGCGACGAGCCGCACACCGTCCGCGAGGAACGGGGTGGCGAGGCGCTCGACAGCACCCCAGGGCCCCCGTACCACCTCGACCCGCAGCAGGGACGACGCGCCCCTGGTCCGCAGGTACGGCCCGACGCGCTGGTCGAGGGTGATGCGACGCGCACGCAGCCGGAGCACCACGAGCGTCAGCCCGGAGCCGCCGAGCAGCCCGACCAGCGCGCCGACGAGTGCGGGGCTCATCGCAGCACCCGCGGGTCGTCCGGCAGACGCGCGACGCGCAGCATGAGCCGGTACGCGACCACCGTGCACGCGGCCCCGACGAGCAGCACGCCGGCGCCGGCCGGCGAGTCGTACGCACTGATCGCCTGGGGCCGTGTCGCCAGCATCGCGAGCACCACCCACGGCGCGGCGACCGCGAGCCGTGCGGCGTACACGGTCCAGCCCTGCCGTGCCTCGATCTCGCCGCGCGTGCGCAGGTCGTCGCGCAGGAACGAGGACAGCGTGCGCAGCAGGCGGCCCAGGTCGGTACCCCCGACGTCGCGCGTCAGCCGTAGGGCCTCGATGATGCGGTCCGCGACGGGGTCGGCCAACCGGTCCTTGAGCGCGTCGAGGCTGTCCGCGAAGCGCCCGGTGGCCCGGTAGTCCTCGGCGAACGCCCGGAACGGGGGTCGCAGCTCGGTCGGCCCCCGGTCCCCGAGCTGCGCGACCGCCTCGGGCAGCGAGAGCCCGGCGCGCACGCCGGACGCGAGGTGGTCGACGACATCGGGCCAGAGCTCCCGGGTGGCGGCGAGCCGACGCCGGGCGCGACCGCGCACCAGCGTCCACGGCGCCGTGACGGCGAAGGCACCGAAGCAGACGCTGACAGCCGGGACCGGCACGACCAGGTACGCGACCGCCGCCACCACGAGCCCGACGAGTCCGCTGGCCGCCACCAGGCCGCCAGGGGTGACGCCCGTGATCTCCGCCTGCGTGAGGGTGTCCCGCACGCGGACCGCCCAACCCTCGGTACGGCCAGCGGCGACCGCGGTCACGGGCCACCAGGACCACCAGACGCACGCGAGCCCCGCCCCGAGCAGCAGCCCCACGACGACGCCCACGGCTCAGGCCTGCCGCAGCATCGCGACGACGTCGACACCGGCGCGGGCGAAGCGCTCGGGGTGCGGCGGGAAGCCGTCACCGCGCAGCAGCACGCCTCCACGGGTGGTGAACAGGTCGGCCGTCTCGACGACGCCCGCCTCCACCCGCCCGGGCACTGCCACGATCTCGCGCGTCCTGCGCCGTCCGCGCGCGTCGAGCTCGAGGTGCACGACGAGGTCGACCGACGACGCGACCGTCGGCACCACGAAGCGGTCCGAGATGTTCTCACCGGCCAGCAGCGGCAGGGTGCACAGCTTCGTCAGCGCCTCGCGCGCCGAGCTCGCGTGGATCGTGCACATGGCGGGCACGCCGCTGTTCAGCGCGATGAGCAGGTCGAGAGCCTCCGCCTCGCGGACCTCCCCCACGAGCAGCCGGTCGGGGCGCATGCGCAGCGCCTCCTTCACCAGCCGGCGCAGCGTGATCTCACCGGTGCCCTCGAGGTTCGGCTGACGCGTCTGCATCGCGACCCAGTCGCGCACCGCGGGCCGCAGCTCGAAGACCTCCTCGCAGCTGATCACGCGCTCGCGTGGCGGCACGGCACCCACCAGGGCGTTGAGCATCGTCGTCTTGCCCGCCTGGGTGGGCCCCGAGACCAGCACGTTCAGGCCGACGCGCACGGCCGCCTGCAGGAACGCGGCGGCCTGCGGGGTCAGCGACCCGAGGCCGACCATGTCCTCCATGCCGGTGGCGCGCACGACGTACTTGCGGATGTTGACGGACCAGTGACGCCGCGTGACGTCCGGGATCACCGCGTGCAGCCGCTCACCTCCGGGCAGCGACGCGTCGACGAACGGGCTCGACAGGTCCAGCCGGCGTCCGGAGACCTTGAGCATCCGCTCGACCAGGTCGCGGACCTGAGCCTCGGACAGGATCGTCGTGGTCAGCTCGGGCTCGCCCCGGCGCGCGACGAACACCTGGGACGGGGAGTTGATCCAGATCTCCTCGACCTCGTCGTCGTCCAGGTACCGCTGCAACGGCCCGAGCCCTGCGACCGCGTCCACGACCGACTTGTGCGCGGCGGCCGTGTCGACCAGCGGCGGCACCGCACCCAGCAGCGAGCGCTCGTCGTAGTCCGCCATCGCGGCGTGCACGAGGGCCACGACCCCGGCCCGGTCGCGCACCGGGTCGACCCCGCGGCGGCGGATCAGCTCACGCACCTCGCCCTCGAGGATCGCCACCCCGTCCACGCACGCCACCTCCCGCCGCACCGCGTCCGACACGTCCCCGATGTCGGGTTCGTCTGTTTCAGGCGTCACGGTAGGGCATCACGCGCACGCGCGTGAGGCGTCGTCCACAGGACAGGACACCTGCGACCACACCCGCGACCACGCCGGGACCGCAGCAGGCACCACGGCCGGACGGGCGGTGGCATCCACCACCGCCACCGGTGCGCCGCGCACGCAGGTCCGGGGCCGAGGCGGCCGTGCGCCGCTAGGTTTGTTCACGTGAACATGCCCCCACCCACGGGTGACCAGCACGTGCTGCGGCACGGTGAGCAGGTCGCCGTCATCACCTCAGTCGCCGCGAGCCTGCGCGAGTACCGCGTGGGCGACCGCGACGTCGTCCTGCCGTTCGCGGTGGACTCGATCGCCCCCGCATTCTCCGGCGCCGTGCTGGCGCCCTGGCCCAACCGGCTGCGCGACGCGACCTACCGGTTCCACGGCGTCACGTACGAGGTCCCGCTGACCGAGCACGAGCGCCTCACGGCCCTGCACGGCCTGGTGTCCTACCAGCGCTTCGAGGCGGTGGCGGTCGCGGACGACGCCGTCACGCTGCGCCACGAGCTGGTGCCGACCCCCGGCTACCCCTGGCAGCTGCGCCTCGACGTCACGTACCGCGTCGACGGTGACGGACTGACGATCACGGTCGCGGCCACGAACCAGGGGGCGGGCGTCGCCCCCTACGGCGTCGGCTTCCACCCGTGGCTGTCCCCCGGCCCGGGGCCGGTCGACGCGTGCACGCTGCGGCTCGACGCGGCGCGGCGCGTGACGGTCGACGAGCGTCTGCTGCCCACGGGCACGCAGGCGGTGTCCGGCGACTTCGACCTGCGCGAGGGCCTGCCGCTCGCCCGGGTCGCGCTGGACGACGCGTGGGTGGAGGCCGCACCCGACGAGGACGGCCTGACGTGGGCGACGCTGACCGGCGCCGACGGTCGCACGGTCGCCGTGTGGGCGGACGCGACGCTGCCCGCCTGGCAGGTCTGCACGGGCGACGGGATCCCCGGGATCGAGCGTCGCGGCGTCGCGGTCGAGCCCATGTCGTGCGTGGCGGACGCGTTCCGCACGGGTGACCTGCTGGTCGAGCTCGAGCCCGGGGCGTCGCACGAGGTCCGCTGGGGACTGTCGCTGCGCTGAGCACCCTCGACGGCGGGTCTGCTGCGGCGGGCCCGCCGTCGTGCTCGACCACCGTCATGCTCGCCGGTCGTCGCGCTCGGCGGGCCGTGAGGTCAACCGGTCGCCCGTCGGCCCCGCGTCCGTGCGGCGCCGTTCCGGGGTCGTGCGTCAGTCGTAGTACTCGCCGTCCGCCTTGACGCCCTTGGTGTACTCCCAGTGCCACGGCTCGAACGGCCCGGAGCCACCTCGGACCGCCCAGCCCGGCTGCTCCCAGCCGAACGTGGGTGCGTTGGCGTTGAGCCACGTCCACCGCGCGCCGGACGTCTGGATGGAGCAGAAGTCCATCGCCAGGCCCCACCCGTGGTTGCTCTTGCCGGGGGTGGCTGCGAGGCCGCCCTTCTGCGCCTTGACGGACCGCTGCTGCGCAAGAGTCCGGTAGCCCGAGCTCAGGCACAGGTCGGTCCCGAAGCGCGTGATGTGGGCCTCGTTGAGCTCCGCGAGCGCAACGGCGGCGTCGGCGCGCATCTGCGTCCGCCCGTCCCACAGCGTGCACAGGTCTCCGGTGGCCAGCAGCCCGTTGTCCCCGGCCGCACGGACCGAGCCGTCGCACCCGGGGAGCGCGGAGCGCACGTCGTTGCGCGAGACGTCCGCGAGCGCGCGCAGTCGCGAGCTGCCGTCGGTGGAGACCAGCGGCGTCGGCGGCAGGTCCGACAGCGGGAGCGCGGTCAGCGCCGCCACGGTCGAGGGCAGGTTGGGGTCGGGTGCCGGGGTTCCCACGACGATCTCGCCGTGCGCCACACCCTGGAGCACGGGGACGACGACCGTCACGCTCACGAGCGCCGCGAGGAGGCCGCCACGCAGCAGGACCGCGGTCGAACGTCGTCCGGGGCCGTTCCCGGCGGAGGTGCTCGACGCCGGGGCAGCCACGTCGGCGGCCGGGGCGGCGACCGCCGCGCCGCTGCGGCCGTCGCGGGGTCGGGGCGCGCGAGTCGTCGGCTCCGCTCGGTGGGATCCCACGACGCCTCCGCTCATCTCGTGCCGCTCGACATCGGCTCCCCCGATTGCGGTCACGAAACCATAACGGCACGCGAGCGCCTTCTCCAAGACCCCTGAGCGTCACGGACAGGGCTCGATCTGGACACTTGTCCCGACACGCCGTGCGACACGCCGTGCGTTCACGGGTTCTCCACCTACGGCGGCACCACCGTGTTGCGCCCCGCGCACACCGGAGGCCGCGACGTCACCTCAGCTGGCCCCGCTGCATCGCGTCACGCACCTCGCCGACGAGCTCCTCGAGGATGTCCTCGAGGAACACCACCCCCGTCGTCCGACCACCGTCGTCCACCCGTGCCAGGTGCGACCCCGAGCGCTGCATCGCCTGCAGCGCGGTCTCGACCTCGTCCTGCGGCGCGACGACCGCGAGCGTGCGTACGCGCCACGAGGGGACCGGCTGGAGCCGCGAGACGTCGTCGGCGTAGAGCACGTCCTTGATGTGCAGGTAGCCGGTCGGCCGACCGTCGGCATCGACCACGACGAACCGGCTGAAGCCGGTGCGCGCGACGAGGTGCTCGATGTCGTCGGGGGTGCTCGCCCCGTCGACCGTCACCAGGTCGTCGACCGGGACCATGACCTGCGCCGCCGTGCGGTCGGAGAACTCGATCGCGCCGGACAGCAGGCCCTGCTCGTCGGCCAGCAGACCCTCGGCCTGCGAGCGCTCGACGATCGACTGCACCTCCTGCGCCGTGAACGCCGACGCGACCTCGTCCTGCGGCTCCACCCGGAACGCGCGCAGCACGTGGTTGGCGAGCCAGTTGAGCGCCACGATGACCGGTCGCAGCACCCGCGCGACCCACACCAGCGGGGGGCCGAACAGCAGGACCGCCCGGTCGGGCCCGGAGACGGCGAGGTTCTTCGGCACCATCTCGCCCAGCACGACGTGCAGGTACACCACGACGAGCAGCGCGACGACGAACGCGATGGGGTGGGTCAGGGCGGCCGGCACGCCGAGCGCGTGCAGCGGCGCCTCGATGAGGTGCGCGATCGCCGGCTCGGCCACCAGGCCGAGGCTCGTGGAGCAGATCGTGATGCCGAGCTGCGCCGCGGCGAGCATGAGCGAGACGTGCTCCATCGCCCACAGCACGGTGACCGCACGGCGGTCACCGGCCTCGGCGAGCGGCTCGACCGACGAGCGTCGCGCCGACATGAGCGCGAACTCGGCACCGACGAAGAAGGCGTTCGCCGCGAGCAGCACCACGGCGAGCACGAGAGCGAGCGTGCTGTCCATCACGCACCACCCCCCTCGTCGTCGACCAGCTCGCTGACGCGCACCCGCTCGACCCGGCGGCCGTCCATGCGCTCGACCTTCAGGCGCAGACGTCCCTCGACGACCTCGTCGCCCTCCGCGGGGATGCGCCCCAGCCGCGCCATGAGCAGCCCCCCGACCGTCTCCCACGGGCCGTCCTCGGGCAGGCGCAGCGCCGTGGCCTCGTGCAGCTCGTCGGGGCGCAGCACACCGGGCAGCACCCAGGAGCCGTCGGCCTGCCGCGCGAGCGTGCCGCGCGTGCGGTCGTGCTCGTCGGCGACCTCCCCGACGAGCTCCTCGACGACGTCCTCGAGCGTGACGGCGCCGGACGTGCCGCCGTACTCGTCGACGACGACGGCCATCTGCAGCCCCTGGGCCCGCAGGTCGACCAGCAGCGGGCCGAGACCCACGGTCTCCGGCACGCGCGGCGCGTCGACCATGAGCGCGGCGGCGGGCACCTCGGAACGCCGGTCGTAGGGCACGGCCATCGCCTTGCGCAGGTGGACGAGCCCGACGACGTCGTCGACGGAGTCACCGATCACGGGGAACCGCGAGTGCCCGGTCTGCCGCGCGAGCGCCATGACGTCGGCGGCGGTGTCGTCGCGCCGCACGACCACCAGGCGCGTGCGGTCGGTCATGACGTCGACCGCGGTCAGCGTCGAGAAGTCGATCGAGTTGGTCAGCAACGTCGCGGTGGCCTGGTCGAGCGTGCCCTGCTCGGCCGAGCGGCGCACGAGCGAGGCGAGCTCGGCCGGTGAGCGTGCCCCCGACAGCTCCTCGCGCGGCTCGACGCCGACGCGGCGCAGCAGGCCGTTCGCGGTGCCGTTGGTCAGCGCGATGACCGGACGCATCGCACGGGTGAAGCCCGCCTGCAGCGGCGCGACCAGGCGGGCGGTGCCCAGCGGGCGGGCGATCGCGAAGTTCTTGGGGACGAGCTCGCCGAAGAGCATCGAGAACCCGTTGACGAGCAGGAGCCCCAGCACGGCCGCGAGCGCACCGGTGAGCGCACCGCTCGCCCCGGTGGCCTCCAGCGGCAGGCCGAGCAGCCGCACGACGGCGGGCTGTGTGGTGTACCCGAGCAGGACGGTGGTCACGGTGATCCCGACCTGCGCGCCCGACAGCTGCGTGGACAGCCGGCGCAGCGCCCGCAGGACCGAGCGACCACGGGAGTCCTCGGGGTCCGTCTGCCGCTCGACGAGGCCCGGGTCGAGCGTGACCAGCGAGAACTCGGCGGCGACGAAGATCGCGGTACCCGCGGTGAGCAGCACGCCCAGGCCGACGAGCAGCCAGTCGGTCAGCACGTGACGACCTGACGCGCGCCGCGGCACGTGCGGGCGGCACGGGAGCGCGCCCGGGTGGACGAGGGGTGGCCGGCGGTCTCGCGCCCTGCGGGGACCCCGCCTGCGCCGTCGCCCGTCGCAGGTGCGGGACGGACGACGGGGACGAAGGACGGGACACGATGCCGGCAGCGACTTGAGCTGCTCATGGTCCCCACATCCTACGGACACGGACGCCACGCGCAGCGGGTGACCGAGCCCGGTACGCGGTGCGTGTGCCACGCTGGCCACATGGTCACCACCGTCTCGCGCCCGGGCGTCACGACCGTCCTCGTCGTGGAGGATGAGCCGGCCATCGCCCAGGCCATCGTCAACCGCTTCACCGCCGAGGGCTGGACCGTCGAGGCCGTCGGTGACGGTCACGCCGGTGTCGCGGCGGCCGCTCGCCTGCAGCCCGACGTGGTCGTGCTGGACGTCATGCTGCCCGGCATCGACGGGCTCGAGGTGTGCCGGCAGATCCAGGCGGAGCGTCCCGTGCCGGTCCTCATGCTCACGGCGCGCGACGACGAGACCGACATGCTCGTCGGGCTCGGCGTGGGTGCCGACGACTACATGACCAAGCCGTTCTCGATGCGCGAGCTCGTCGCCCGCACCAAGGTGCTGCTGCGGCGGACCGAGCGCGCGGCGCGGGCCGCCGAGCTGGCCACGGTGCAGCAGCCGGACCCGCCGCTGGTCGTCGGCGACGTCACGATCGACAGCGCGCAGCGGCGCGTGCAGCGCGCGGGGACCGAGGTCCACCTGACGCCCACGGAGTTCGACCTGCTGCTCACGCTCGCGTCCTCGCCGCGCACGGTGCTGACCCGCGAACGGCTCCTCGCCGACGTCTGGGACTGGGTCGACGCGAGCGGGACGCGCACGGTCGACTCCCACATCAAGGCGCTGCGGCGCAAGCTGGGCCCCGACCTCATCCGGACGGTGCACGGCGTGGGCTACGCGTACGAGCCGACGCCGGACGGACCGTCCGCCGCGGACGGCGAGCGGTGACGTCTCCCACCGACCCGCCCGCACGCCACGCCCGCGACGGCGAGCGGTGGCGGATGCCCGACGTGCGTCCGCTCGACCCGCTGCGCAGCATCAAGATGAAGCTGGGCGTCCTCGTCGCGGCGACGGTCACGCTCGCCGCGTTCGTCATCTGGGTCGGCTACCGCCAGGCGCTGGGCCCCAGCCGGACCCTCCCGCTGGCCATCGTGCTGTCCCTGATCCTCACGCAGGTCCTGGCACGTGGCATGACGTCGCCGCTGCGCGAGATGACGATGGCGGCGCGCGCCATGGCGGGCGGCGACTACAGCCGTCGTGTCCGCTCGACGAGCCGCGACGAGGTCGGCCAGCTCGCCGAGGCGTTCAACACGATGGCGGACGACCTCCAGCAGCTCGACACGTTCCGTCGGGAGCTGGTCGCGAACGTGTCGCACGAGCTGCGCACGCCCGTCACGGCGCTGCAGGCCCAGCTCGAGAACATGGTCGACGGGGTCAGCGAGCCCGACCCCGCGACCCTGGCGACGGCGCTGGCCCAGACCGAGCGGCTGTCGCGGCTGGTGGCGTCGCTGCTGGACCTGTCGCGCGTCGAGGCGGGTGCGATGACGCTGCGCGTCGAGGACGTCCACCTGGGCGAGCTGCTGCGCCAGGCCGCGGACGAGGCGTCGCTGGTGGGGGCCGACAAGCGCCTGCAGTTCCTCGTGGACGTCGAGCCGGCGGACCTCACCGTGCCGGCGGACCCGGAACGTCTGCACCAGGTGGTGGCGAACCTGCTGCAGAACGCCGCCCGCCACTCGCCACCGGACGACGAGGTGCGCGTCGTCGCCCGACGTGACGGGCGCGACGTCCGCATCGACGTGGTGGACCACGGACCGGGCATCGCGCTCGAGCAGCGGGCGCACGTGTTCGAGCGCTTCGTGCGCGGCAACACCCCGGCGCTGACCGGTCAGGGATCGACCGGGGGCACCGGGCTGGGGCTGGCGATCGTGCGGTGGGCCGTCGAGCTGCACGGCGGCACCGTGCACGTCGCCGACACCCCGACCGGATGCACGATGCGCGTCCTGCTGCCTGCCGTCGCCCACGGGCCGGCCGCGACGTCGTCGGACGCGGCCTGACCGACCTTGCGGGCCCCGACCGACCTGCGCACGACCCCCGCTTGAGCCCACGCGCACGGGGACTTTCCCCGGTGTTGACCCCGGCGCGCACAGGGGTGAAGAGACTGCACGGATCGCGAGTCGCGGCCGTCCGCAAGAGGCCGGAGGTCCCGGCGAGCACGTAGTGTTGTCGTCAACAGAACTGGCGACGGCGCGGTCCCTGCACCGCGCACCGGAAGTGGGCGATCCCAGCGTGACGCAGAACGCGCAGTCCGACTCCACCCGTGCCGACTTCGGCGCGAACGAGTGGCTGGTCGACGAGCTGTACGAGCAGTACCAGAAGGACCGCAACGCGGTGGACCCCGCGTGGTGGGACTTCTTCGAGGGCTACCGGCCCGAGACGACGGGTGCGGCGACCAACGGTGACGCCGGCAGGCCCGCGCCGCCCGGGGACCTCACGTCCGACGCGGCAGCCGTCCCGGCGCCGTCGCGCGCCGCGACCCCGGCACCCGGCACCCCGGTCAACGCACCGACCCCGCCCGCGGTCGACGACGCGCCGTCCCCGGTGGCCACGGCCCAGCCGGCGACCGCGCCGTACGCCGAGGTCGCGACGCGACGCGCCGGTGACGAGGTGACGCGGGCCGTCGACGACGTGCAGAAGCTGCGTGGCCCCGCCGCGCGCGTCGTCACCAACATGGAGGCGTCGCTCGAGGTGCCGACGGCGACGTCGGTGCGCGCCGTCCCGGCCAAGCTCATGGTCGACAACCGCATCGTCGTCAACAACCACCTGGCACGCGGTCGCGGCGGCAAGGTGTCGTTCACGCACCTCATCGGCTTCGCGCTGGTCGAGGCGGTGCGCGAGATGCCGGCCATGAACTCGTCGTACACGCTCGTCGACGGCAAGCCCGGCGTGCTGGCCCCCGCCCACGTCAACCTTGGCCTCGCGATCGACCTGGCCAAGCCGGACGGCACGCGCCAGCTCCTCGTGCCGTCGATCAAGAAGGCCGAGACCCTCGACTTCGCGCAGTTCTGGACCGCGTACGAGGACGTCGTGCGCCGGGCCCGCAACAACAAGCTCACGGTCGAGGACTTCGCCGGCACGACCATCTCGCTGACGAACCCCGGCACGATCGGCACGGTGCACTCGGTCCCCCGGCTCATGCAGGGTCAGGGTGCGATCGTCGGCGTGGGTGCGATGGACTACCCGGCGGAGTTCGCCGGGACCTCGGACGAGCAGCTCAACCGCATGGGCGTCTCGAAGGTCCTGACGATCACCTCGACGTACGACCACCGCATCATCCAGGGGGCGCAGTCGGGCGACTTCCTGCGGATCCTGTCGCGCAAGCTGCTCGGCGAGGACGGCTTCTACGACCGCGTGTTCGCGGCGCTGCGTGTGCCGTACGAGCCCGTGCGCTGGGTGCGCGACGCGAACCACGACCCCGACGCCGAGGCCATCAAGCCGGCCCGCATCGCCGAGCTGATCCACGCCTACCGCTCGCGCGGCCACCTCATGGCGGACACCGACCCGCTGGCCTACCGGCAGCGCAAGCACCCCGACCTGGACGTGCAGAACCACGGCCTGACGCTGTGGGACCTCGACCGCACCTTCCCCACGGGCGGCTTCACCGGCAGGTCGCGTGCGACGCTGCGCGAGGTGCTCGGCCTGCTGCGCGACTCCTACTGCCGCACCGTGGGCGCCGAGTACATGCACCTGCAGGACCCGCGCCAGCGCCGGTGGCTGCAGGAGCGCCTGGAGTCCGGGTACGCACGGACCCCGCGCGAGGACCAGCTGCGGATCCTGCGCCGGCTCAACGCCGCGGAGGCGTTCGAGACGTTCCTGCAGACCAAGTACGTCGGCCAGAAGCGGTTCTCGCTCGAGGGCGGCGAGTCGCTCATCCCGCTGCTCGACGCGATCCTGTCGAGGGCCGCCAACGGTGGGCTCGACGAGGTCGGCATCGGCATGGCGCACCGCGGACGGCTCAACGTGCTGGCCAACATCGCCGGCAAGTCCTACGGGCAGATCTTCAGCGAGTTCGAGGGCAACCAGGACCCGAAGTCGGTCCAGGGCTCGGGCGACGTCAAGTACCACCTCGGCACCGAGGGCGTGTTCACGGCCGAGTCGGGTGCGACCACGGACGTGTACCTCGCGGCGAACCCGTCCCACCTCGAGGCGGTCGACCCGGTGCTCGAGGGCATCGTGCGCGCCAAGCAGGACCGCATCGACCTCGGCGGCGACGGCTTCTCGGTGCTGCCGATCCTCATCCACGGCGACGCGGCCTTCGCGGGCCAGGGGGTCGTGTTCGAGACTCTCAACCTCGCGCAGCTGCGCGGCTACCGCACGGGCGGCACGATCCACGTGATCGTCAACAACCAGGTCGGGTTCACCACCGGCCCGTCGTCGTCGCGGTCCTCGCAGTACGCCACGGACGTGGCGAAGGGCCTGCAGGTGCCGATCTTCCACGTCAACGGGGACGACCCCGAGGCCGTGGTGCGCGTCGCCGAGCTCGCGTTCGAGTACCGCGAGCAGTTCGACCGCGACGTCATCATCGACATGGTCTGCTACCGCCGCCGCGGGCACAACGAGGGCGACGACCCGTCGATGACGCAGCCGCTGATGTACAACCTGATCGAGGCCAAGCGCTCGGTGCGCAAGATCTACACCGAGACGCTCGTGGCGCGCGGCGACATCACGATCGAGGAGGCCGAGCAGGCCCTGCGCGACTACCAGTCGCAGCTCGAGCGGGTGTTCACCGAGACGCGCGAGGACGGGTGGACCCTGCCGCCCGCCGACGTCGAGACCGTCGCCGGGCTCGAGCGCCCGGAGTCGCAGCTCGAGGACGCCGGCATGATGGTCGGCTGGCAGACCGCCGTCCCGGCGTCGGTCCTGCAGCGCATCGGGCAGGCGCACGTCAGCCCGCCCGATGGCTTCACGGTCCACCCGAAGCTCGCGCAGCTGCTCGACAAGCGCGACCGCATGAGCCGCGAGGGCGGCATCGACTGGGGCTACGGCGAGATCCTGGCGTTCGGCTCGCTGCTCGTCGAGGGCACCCCGGTGCGGCTCGCCGGGCAGGACTCGCGGCGCGGCACGTTCGTGCAGCGGCACGCCGTGCTCCACGACCGCGAGACGGGCGCCGAGTGGACCCCGCTGCTGTACCTGTCGGCCGACCAGGCGAAGTTCTGGGTCTACGACTCCTCGCTGTCGGAGTACGCGGCACTCGGGTTCGAGTACGGCTACTCGGTCGAGCGGCCCGACGCGCTGGTGCTGTGGGAGGCGCAGTTCGGCGACTTCGTCAACGGCGCGCAGACCGTGATCGACGAGTTCATCTCCTCCGCGGAGCAGAAGTGGGCGCAGCGTTCGTCGGTCGTGCTGCTGCTCCCCCACGGCTACGAGGGTCAGGGCCCCGACCACTCGTCGGCGCGCATCGAGCGGTTCCTGCAGCTGTCCGCCGAGGACAACATGACGGTCGCGCAGCCCTCGACGCCCGCGTCGCACTTCCACCTGCTGCGGCGTCAGGCGTACCAGCGCCCGCGCCGGCCGCTCGTGGTGATCACGCCGAAGTCGATGCTGCGGCTCAAGGCCGCGACGTCGGACGTGCAGGACTTCACGTCGGGCACGTTCCGCACGGTGATCGGCGACGACCTGGCGGCCGCCAAGGCGGACCAGGTGACGCGCGTGCTGCTGTGCTCGGGGAAGGTCTACTGGGACCTGCTCGCGCAGCGGGTGTCGTCGGGCGACCAGCAGACCGCGATCGTGCGGTTCGAGCAGCTGTACCCGTTCGAGCCGGACGCGATCAGCGAGGTGCTGGCCCCCTTCGGTGACGCCGAGCTGGTCTGGGTGCAGGACGAGCCGCGCAACCAGGGCCCGTGGACGTTCGTCTCGACGCACCTGCCGCAGATCGTCGGGCGCGACCTGCGGGTGGTCTCGCGTCCGGAGTCGGCGTCGCCCGCGGCCGGGTCGGCGAAGAAGCACGCCGCCGAGCAGAAGGCCCTCGTCGAGGCGGCCTTCCAGCGCTGAGCACCGACGACGGGGCCGGACCTCCCGCAGGGCGGGCGGGTCCGGCCCCGTCGTCGCACGGCACGTCGTGGCGTGTCGGTGCGCTCAGGACGCCTGCTCGTCCTGCGTGCACGTGAACCGACGGCGGTAGGCCAGCGGCGTCGTGCCGAGGGTCCGGGCGAAGTGGTGGCGCAGCAGCGCCGCCGTGCCGAAGCCGCAGCGCCGGGCCACCTCGTCCACGGGCGCGTCGGTGCGCTCGAGCAGCTCCTGGGCGCGCGCGACGCGCTGGCGCGCCGCCCACGCGGCGGGCGTGACGCCGGTCTCGGCCCGGAACCTCCGCGCGAACGTCCGCTCCGACATCAGCGCGCGGGAGGCGAGCGCGGGCACTCCCAGGTCGGCGTCGAGGTGCTCGAGCATCCAGGTGAGCAGCGGCGCCAGCGTGTCCGCCTGCGGCGGCAGCGGCGTCTCGATGTACTGCGCCTGACCCCCGTCGCGCTGCGGCGGCACGACCATCCGGCGGGCGATGCTCGTCGCTGCGGCCGCGCCGAGCTCACGTCGCACGAGGTGCAGGCACGCGTCGATACCGGCCGCGGTGCCGGCGCCGGTGATGATCCGGTCGTCCTCGACGAACAGCACGTCGGGGTCGACGGTGGCCGCGGGGAACCGCTCGGCGAGGGTCGCGGCGTGCATCCAGTGCGTCGTGCAGCGACGACCGTCGAGCAGGCCGGCCTCCCCGAGGGCGAACGCACCGCTGCAGATGGACAGGATCCACGCGCCGCGGGCGTGGGCGTCGCGCAGCACGCCGATCACCTCGTCGCCCACGGCTCCCGGCGGCATCCCGTAGGCCGGCACGACGACGAGGTCGGCATCGCGCGTCGCCTCGAGCCCGTGCTCGACGACGATCGAGAACCCGCCCTTGGTCGGCACCGGGGTGCCGGGGAGCGGTCCGCAGACGCGGAAGTCGAACGTCGGGCCACCGGTGTCGGAGCGGTCGATGCCGAAGACCTCGCAGGCCGTCCCGAGCTCGAACGCGGCGGTGTGCGGCAGGGCGATGACGGCGACGGTCCGGAGCATGGGGCCACGCTCACACGGTCTTGGCAGAATATCAATGGCCACCGTCTGTTCTGCCACTCGTGGCGCGAAGTTGATGCGCGCAGAGTTTCTGCCATGGACCTCTTCTGGCTCGTCGCCTCCCTCCTCGCCCTGGCCGCCCTGCTCGGCCTGCTCGGCCGCGTCGTGCAGGACGACGGCCTCGGACACCGCGCACCGCCCCGCTCCCATCCCGAGGACGCGGCGCACGCACCCACCGCCGACCTCGCCCCCCGCTGACGGGCACTGCGCGACACGCGAACGAACCTGCGCCCAACGGGACGACCACGCCCCGTTCGCCTGAGACACTGTCGGGCGTACAAGCGCCGGGCCGACCGGTGCTGCGACCACGGGCAGGAGTGATGGGCGTGGGTGAGCTGCCGCTGCGGCTCGCGGTCGTCGGGGACGAGCTGGTGGCGGGAGCCGGCGACCCCAAGGGCCTCGGGTGGGTCGGTCGGGTCACCGCACGCACGAGCGCGCCCGACCCGCTGACGGTCCTCACGCTCGCCGTCCCGGGCGAGACGAGCACGGACCTCGGCGCCCGGTGGGACACCGAGGTCACGCGCCGCCAGTCACCGCACGCGGACAACCGGCTCGTCGTCGCCCTCGGTCGCGCGGACATCGCTGCGGGCCTGTCGTTGGCGCGCAGCCGGCTCAACCTGGCCAACGTCCTCGACGTCGCCGACCAGCGCCGCCTGCCCGCCTTCGTCGTCGGCCCACCCCCGGGCGCCGCACAGGACGGCGACCGCCTCGCCGAGCTGTCCGCCGCGCTGGGGGACGTCGCCTCACGACGCCGGGTGCCGTACGTGGACATGTACACGCCGCTCGCGGCGCACGACCAGTGGCTCGCCGACATGGCGACCTCGCCCGACCACCTGCCGAGCCAGGCCGGCTACGGCCTCATGGCGTGGCTCGTGCTGCACACGGGCTGGCACACGTGGCTCGGCCTGCCCGACGACGGCGCCTGACCCGACGGGCCGGCAGGCTCGGTCCCGTCGACGCCACGCCACGCCGCACTCAGCGCAGCGTGGACCGCATCGTCCGCAGCGCGGTGTCCAGCACCGTGCGCAGCGTCTCGACCGTGAGCTCGTCGACCCCCGACGCGGCGTCCGCCCGGCGCAGGTCGGCACGCACCTCGTCCCCGAACCGGCGGACCATCGCCTCGGCCTCGACGCGACGCCGGTGCGACGCGGTGCGCTGCGGGTCCGGCTCACCGGGCACCGGGGTCGCGGCGTCCCGCGCGCGCTGCGCCGCGGACGCGAGGTCGGCGCGCAGGCCGCGCATCGCCTCCTGGACGTCCTCGCGGACCCGCGACGCCTGGTCGCGCACGGTCTGCGAGATCTCGGCCTCGAGGTGCGCCAGGTCGCCGCGGCGCTCGTCGAGCTCCGCACGCCCCGCGTCGGTCAGCACGTAGGTCGCCTTGCGGCCCTCGTCGCTGCGCCGGACCAGCCCCTCCTCCTCCAGCCGCGCGAGCCGGGGGTACACCGTCCCGGCGCTGGGTCGGTACGTGCCACCGAACCGGTCGCTGAGCGCGGTGATCAGCTCGTACCCGTGACGGGGCCCGTCCTCGAGCAGCGCGAGCAGGTAGAGACGGAGCTGGCCGTGCGCGAACACCGGGGCCATCACGCGGTTGCGTCCGTGACGTCGTCGGTCACGCGCGCCCGCAGCACCGTGACGTGCCCCGTGACGGTCGTCGCCGAGAGGAACGTGCCACCCTCGCCCGCGTCGACGTCCACCGTGCGGTGGCCCGGGCTGGTGCCCTTGTGCTCGTGGCCGTCGACCACGAGCCGGCCGGAGACGGACTGCGCGCGCACCTGCAGGCCCGCCCCCTCGGGCACGCGCACGGTCAGGTCGCCGGAGACCGTCGTGACCGTGAGGGACGACGTGCTGGAGCCGACGTCGAGCGAGACAGCACCCGACACCGAGTTGCCCTGCACGAGCGTCAGCTCTCCCGAGGCCGCGAACTCACCGGACACGGTGTTGAACCGCACGTCACCGTCGTGGCGACGGACGACGATCTCACCCGAGACGCTGTTGGCGGACAGCCGGCCGTGCATGTCGTCGACGACGACCGAGCCGGAGACGGTCGACACCGAGGCGTCCTGACGCAGTCCCGCCACGAGGCCGTCGGCACTGACCGTCCCGATCTTGGCCAGGACGTCGCGCGGCACCGCGACGTGCACGTCGGCGCGGTCCTTGTCCTGGAAGTTGCGGAACTTCTCGACGAAGCCCTCCCAGCCACCGAGCGTGAAGCTGTAGCCGACGCGCAGCTCGCCGTCCGACAGCGTGACCTCGAGCGGCCTGCCGTCGACGCCGTGCACCTCAAGCCGCGCACCGCGCGCCGCCGGGTCCTCGTGCGTGACGACGTCGACACGTCCCCCCACGAGTCCGACGCGCAGCGCACGCAGCTCCTCGATCTCGATGACCTGCGGGCCTGCGACGACCCATGACTCCGTCGACATGATGCCTCCAACGCGATATGTCGTGTGATGCGGACACGCTATATCGCGTTGTTCGCCGGCACAAGGCCCCATCCCCGGGTCGTCGGGACGGTGGGACGACGACGGCCGGCGACCCGCGGGTCGCCGGCCGTGGTCGGTCCGTCACACGACGATGCCGGCGCCCCTCAGCTCGACCGTCAGGTCGTGCGGGTTCGACGCGACCGACAACGCCTCCTCGTAGGTCACGACCGCGTCGCGCACGAGCGCGTAGAGGTGCTGGTCGAACGTCTGCATCTTGTAGAAGTCACCCTCCTTGATGAGGTCGGCCAGCGGGGGGTTGTCCTGCGGCTCCATGATCGCCTCGGCCGTACGGCCCGTGTTGACCATGACCTCGATCGCCGCCTGCCGGCCCCCGCCGTCCGCCCTGCGCACCAGGCGCTGCGAGACGATGCCGCGCAGCACCTGCGCGAGCGCGATGCGCACCTGCCGCTGCTCGTGCGGCGGGAAGAAGTCGACGATCCGGTTGATGGTCTCCGCCGCGTCGACCGTGTGCAGCGTGGACAGCACGAGGTGACCGGTCTCGGCGGCGGACAGGGCGGCGCGCACGGTCTCCAGGTCACGCATCTCGCCGACCAGGATGACGTCGGGGTCCTGCCGCATGGCCGCCCGCAGCGCGACCGTGAAGTCGGCCGTGTCCTGCCGCACCTCGCGCTGCGAGACGATCGCCTTCTTGTCCGAGTGCAGGATCTCGATCGGGTCCTCGATCGTGACGATGTTGACCTCGCGGTAGGAGTTGATGAGGTCCACCATCGACGCCAGCGTCGTGGTCTTGCCGGACCCCGTCGGTCCC
>Ga0233375_1000321_pt1 | contig 27044 bp, 25 predicted proteins | sample ElkDunMinimDraft_10_FD_191539 | JGI IMG/M metagenome (GOLD analysis project Ga0233375, IMG submission 191539) | Fecal eukaryotic communites from dung pellets of Tule Elk in California, USA - Elk Dung E16 | ecosystem: Host-associated > Mammals > Digestive system > Large intestine > Fecal | place... | reverse complement strand
TCTTGCCGTCCTCGAACAGCGCCGGCTCGACGATGCTGGCCGGGAAGGTGACGTGCTGCTGCACGCCGCGCATGTCCACGAAGCGCAGGTCGACGAATTCGACCTTGTGGTCCTTGATCAGCTTTTCCACGTTTTCAAGCGACATCGGTGACTGCCTTTGGGTTGCGGTGTTGATAACCATCAAAGCACAGGCCGTGCCAACGCGGCGCGTTGCGCAACCTGTTGATTCGAAAGGGATGGTGCAGCCGGTCGCCGCGGGTTCGCACGAGAATGGTGAAGAATTCGTGAGGATTGCACCATTGCGGGGCATGCGCCTGGTTGTCTCCAGCGCGGCCCGTCCGGCCGGGGGCGCGGCGGGTTTTCGTTATCCTGCCAGCCCCCCAGTGAGCCGAACCGATGTCCGATCCGCTGTCCGCCCTGCTGCTGGGCATTCTCGAAGGGCTGACCGAATTCCTGCCGGTGTCGAGCACCGGCCACCTGCTGATCGCCCAGCGCTGGCTCGGCGCGCGTTCGGACTTCTTCAACATCACCATCCAGGCCGGCGCGATCCTGGCCATCACCCTGGTGTTCCGCCAGCGCATCTGGCAGCTGCTCACCGGCCTTGGCGATCCGGCCAACCGCGACTACGCGATGAAGCTGGCGGTGGCCTTCCTGGTCACCGCGGCGGTGGGCGTGCCGGTGCGGTTGGCGGGCTGGGAACTGCCCGAGACGGTCACGCCGGTGGCCTGGGCGCTGATCCTGGGCGGCGTGTGGATGATCGTGGCCGAGCGCATCGCCGAGCGCCGCGGCGACAGCACCGACGTGACCTGGAGGGTCGCGGTGCTGGTGGGCCTGGCGCAGGTGGTGGCCGGCGTGTTCCCGGGCACCTCGCGCTCGGCCGCGGCGATCTTCATGGCGATGCTGGCCGGCCTCGGCCGCCGTTCGGCCGCGACCGAATTCGTGTTCCTGGTGGGCATCCCGACGATGTTCGCCGCCAGCGCCTACGCCTTCCTCGAACTGTGGAAGGACGGCGGCCTCGGCCACGAGGCCTGGGGCGACGTGGCCCTGGCCTTCACCGCCGCGACGGTGACCGGCTTCGTGGTGGTCAAGTGGCTGCTGGGCTACATCAAGCAGCACCGCTTCACCGGCTTTGCGGTCTATCGCATCGTGCTGGGCACCGCCCTGCTGCTCTGGCTGCCCGCCGGCGACTGACCGGCAAGCCGCCGCGCCCGGTGCGCGCCCCGCCTCCCGCGCCTTCGCCACGCCAACGGCGTGTCGAGGCGCGGCATCGTGCTTCGTCGTGAGTGCAGTCGACCCGCAGCGGCCAGTGCCCGGGTTCCCTGCGCGATGGCCCCGTGCCCGCGCCCTCCGAGGAGCAGCGATGACCACCGCCAACAGCGTCAACTGGTTCGAGATCTACGTGCAGGACATGGCGCGCGGCCGCGCCTTCTACGAAGCCGTGCTGGGCACGCGGCTGGAACCGCTGGAACTGCCCGAAGGCGCCGGCGACGGCCTGGAGATGTGGTCCTTTCCGGGCGAGATGGCGCGCTACGGCGCCAACGGCGCGCTGTGCGCGATGCCCGGCGTGGCCTCGGGCGCGGGCGGCACGCTCGTCTACTTCGCCTGCGAGGACTGCGGCGCGGCCGCAGCGCGCGTGCCCGCCGCCGGCGGCCGCATCCATCGCGACCGGATGTCGATCGGCCCCTACGGCTACATCGCCCTGGTCTTCGACCCCGACGGCAACCTGGTCGGCCTGCATTCGATGGCCTGAGCCACAGGCATCGCCCACCACCTTTCCGCACGAGGCCATCCGCATGAAGCCACATCGCCTGATCCCGGTCGCGCTCGCCCTGGCGACCTCCATGGCCGCCCTGCCCGCCGCCGCGGCCGAGGTCGCCTACACGCTGGACCCGGCCCACACCTTCCCCAGTTTCGAGGCCGACCACCTGGGTGGGCTGTCGGTCTGGCGTGGCAAGTTCAACGACACCCGCGGCAGCGTGCACCTGGACCGCGAGGCCGGCAGCGGCCGGCTCGAGGCGGTGGTGGACGTGGACAGCATCGACTTCGGGCTGGAGGCGATGAACGCAAAGGCGCGCGGCCCCTCCCTGTTCGACGCCGTTCGCTGGCCGCAGGCGCGCTACGCGGGGCGGCTGGTGGACTTCGTGGACGGCCGCCCGACGCGGGTGCAAGGCGAACTCACCCTGCGCGGCGTGACCCGGCCGCTGGACCTGCAGATCCGCAGCTTCAAGTGCATGCCCCATCCCCAGCACGGGCGCGAACTGTGCGGCGCCGACGCGCACGGCAGCTTCCAGCGCGACGCGTTCGGGATGGACGCGGGCAAGGACTACGGCTTCGACATGGCCGTGACGCTGCGCATCCAGGCCGAGGCGGTCGCGGACCAGCCGCCGGCCGTGGCTCCAGTGGCCTCGCGCTAGCGGCACGCGGCGCCTGGCCGCGCTGCCCGTTGCGCGCGGCACGCGGGGCCTCAGCCCGACGCCGCCGCCTGTGCCCGCGCCAGCAGCAGTTCGCGCTCGCGCGCGTTGCGGGTCATGCCGGCCGCGCGCGAGAACTCGGCCCCGGCCTCGGCGCCCCGGCCCATCCGCTGCAGCAGGTCGCCGCGCACCGCCGGCAGCAGGTGGTAGCTGCGCAGCGCTGGCGCATCGGCCAGCGCGTCCACCAGCGCCAGCCCGGCGGCGGGGCCCGAGCGCATCGACACCGCAACCGCGCGGTTGAGCGCGATCACCGGCGAGGGCACCTGGTCCCACAGCGCGTCGTAGAGCGTCACGATCCGGCCCCAGTCGGTGGCATCGACGCTGGCGGCGCGCGCATGGCAGGCAGCGATCGCGGCCTGCAGCGCGTAGGGTCCGGAGCCTGCGGACAGGCGTTCGGCGCGCACCAGCGCCGCCAGGCCGCGCTCGATCGCGGCGAGGTCCCAGCGGCCGCGGTCCTGGTCCTGCAACAGCACCGGCTCGCCGGAGGGACCGGTCCGCGCCGCGGCGCGCGAGGCCTGCAGTTCCATCAGCGCCAGCAGGCCCAGCACCTCCGCCTCGCCGGGCAGCAGACCCGCCAGCAGGTGGCCCAGGCGCAGCGCCTCGGCGCACAGCGCCGGGCGCATGAGATCGTCGCCCGCGGTCGCCGCATAGCCCTCGTTGAACACCAGGTAGACCACGCCCAGCACGGCCGACAGGCGCTGCGGCAGCTCGTCGCGACGCGGCACCTCGAACGCCACCCCGGCCTCGCCCAGGCTGCGCTTGGCCCGGACGATGCGCTGGGCGATGGTGGGTTCGGGCGCCAGGAACGCGCGCGCGATCTCCTCGGTCGTCAGGCCGCACAGCAGGCGCAGGGTCAGCGCCACCTGCGCGTCGCGCGAGAGCAGCGGATGGCAGGCCACGAAGATCAGGCGCAGCAGGTCGTCGCCGATGTCGTCCTCGAGCATCGCCTCGCGCGCGGCGTGCAGTTCGTCGTGCAGGCCATCGAGTTCCTGCGCGATCTGCGCATGCTTGCGCGCGAGCATGCGGCCGCGTCGCAACTGGTCCAGGGCCCGGTTCTTCGCGGCGGCCATGAGCCAGGCGCCGGGGTTGTCAGGCAGGCCGCTGGCGGGCCAGCGCTCGAGCGCGGTGACCAGGGCGTCCTGGGCCAGTTCCTCGGCCAGGTCGAGGTCGCGCACCAGGCGCATCAGCGCGGCGATGATGCGCGGCGACTCCGCGCGCCAGACGGCGTCGATGCTGCGTTGCAGGTCGGCGGACATGGCCATGGATCAGACCACCGCGCGCGGCCCGGATGCAAGCCACGACACTCACCCCGGCCCCGCGTGCCGGCGGTCGGCACGTGTGGCTGCCTGCCGCGGCTGCGGCAGCGCCGCCGCGCCCCGGGGCGAGGAGGGCCTTGCCGGTGGCGCCGGCCGCGCCGTGCCCGCGCGTCGGGCCAGCAGGCCGAACATGCTCATCGGATCACCGCGCGACGGAGGCCCGCGCTCATGCCGGCAGCGTGCGCATGTGCACGAGTTCCCAGATGTGTCCGTCCGGATCCTCGAAACCGTGGCCATACATGAAGCCATGGTCCTGCGGGCTGCGATAGGCACGACCGCCGGCCGCCACGGCGCGCGCGACCAGGTCGTCCACTTCCGCGTCGCTCTGGCACGACAGGCAGACCAGCGCTCCGGTCTGCTCCCGCGGGTCGGCGATGCGGCGGTCGGTGAAGGTCTGGAAGAAGCTCTCGACCAGCAGCATCACCGAGATGTTCTCGGCGACCACCATGCAGGTCCCCTTGTCGTTGGTGAACCGCGGGTTGAAGTCGAAGCCGAGCGCGGCGAAGAAGTCCACCGAGGTCGCAAGGTGCTTGACCGGAAGGTTGACGAAGATCTGGCGGGACATGGATCACTCCGAAGGGCGCGGGGATGCGATGGCAACACCGCCGACTTGGAACGACGAGCGGGCGCGGCGCGGATCGACAGGGCTTCACTCCGGCCACGCCGGGCGGGCGTAGGCTGCGCCGGTGCCAGGCCGCGCCACGGCGGACACCGTTTCGCCGCCAGGCCGCGCGGCGTCCCGCGCACCCAGGAGAACCGTCATGCGCCAGCTTCCCCTGCTCCTGCTCGTTTCGCTCGCGGCCTGCGCCGCCCCGCCCCCCGCCGACCGCCCGGCGGCCGAGCGACCGGTCGCCGGCCCGGGCCAGCCGCAGCGCGTGCCCGACACGCAGATGCTGGCCTCGCGCCACTGGCGCCTGGTCGAGGCCACCGACGCCTCCGGCCAGCGCGTGGCGGCGCTGTTTCCCGATCCGTCCACGCCCCTGCAGTTCGACTTCGGCAACGGCCGGCTGGCGGTCGCCGGCGGCTGCAACCAGATGCAGGCGCCGTTCGCCCTCAAGGGCGCGCGGCTTGGGATCGGCCCGGTCCTGCAGACCAAGAAGTACTGCGGCGGCGGCCCGCTGATGGCCGCCGACCAGGCCGTGGCCGAACGCCTGGCCGCGCCGCTCACGGTGTCGATGGAGGGCGAGCGGCTGGTGCTCTCGCCGGCCGGCGGCGGCCGCCTGGTGCTGGTCGGCGAGGCCACCGCCGAGGCGCGCTACGGCGGCCCGGGCGAAGTGCTGTTCATGGAGGTCGACGCGGCGGCCGTGCCCTGCCCGGGCGCGGCGGCGACGCAGCCAGCGTGCCTGCGCGTGCGCGAGGTGGCCTACGACGACGATGGCGTGCGCGGCGAGGCCGGCGAGTGGGAGGTGCTGGAACAGCCGATCGAGGGCTACCGGCATGCCCCGGGCCAGCGCCAGGTGCTGCGGCTGCGGCGCCACGGCGCGGCCGGCGGCGCGCCGGCCTATGTGCTCGAGACCGTGGTCGAATCCGAGCAGGTCGGGCCCTGAGCGGGGCCCGCCGGCTCAGATGCCGGCGGCCGGGTTGAGGCTGTAGGTGCCGTAGATCGCCGCCTCGCCCAGCACGTGGCCCTGCATGGCGCGCAGCACGTCGCCGGCGCCGAAGCGCGCCGGCAGCTCCAGCCGCTCCACGTCCAGCGCGAACACGCGGAAGAAGTAGCGGTGCACGCGCAGGTCGTTGGGCGGCGGATAGGGACCGTCGTAGCCGAAGTAGTCGCCGCCCATGTCGGCATCGCCGGCGAACCAGCCGGTGTAGTCGTTCAGGCCCTGGCGCGCGCCGGCAGGGCCCGGCGGCTGCGCCTTGCCGCCGCGGGCGATGCCGTCGCTGCAGCTGCCGGCGGCCACTTCGCGCACGGTGGCCGGGATGTCGGCCATGGCCCAGTGCACGAAATCGCCGCGCGGATGCTCCACCGGGATCTGCATGTCGGCACGGCCGGCCAGCGACGGGTCGGTGGGCGCGTCGGTGTCGATGCACAGCAGCGCGAACGAGCGCGTGCCCTCGGGCACCTGGTCCCAGGCCAGGTGCGGGTTGCGGTTGCCGCCGAAGCCGTCGGCCGCGCCCATCGCGAACGCCGCCGGGATCGGACCGCGATGTTCGAAACTGTCGCTGCGGATGTGCATCGCTCGCCTCCTTCGCGGATCAGTCTTCAGGATAGCCCAGCGCCTTGGCGACCGGCGCCAGCAGGGCGAACGGCCCGGCCAGCACCTCGGAGTAGCGGCGCCAGTGGCCGGACGGGAAGTGGGCCGCCGGCAGCGGCTGCCCGGTCGGCGCCACCTCCATGCCGAGCGCGCCGCTGATCGCGCGGCACAGCCCCGCCTCGTCGCTTTCCACCCCGTCGATGCGCAGCACCGCCACCCGGTGCAGCGCGGTGGCCTCGAGGATCTGCGAGATGCGCCGCTCCAGCCACCACGCCGCTTCCATCATCGAGGGCATGGCAAAACGCATCGGCGAGTCGAACGCGGCCCACTGCAGCAGCATGTCGCGCGGGTCGCGCAGCACGAACAGCAGCGCGGCGTCGGGCACGTGACCGCGCAGCACGCGCAACAGGGCGTTGTCCCACCACACCAGCCATTCGATCACGTGGGCCTGCTCGATGCCGCGCGCAGGCAGGCGCGCGCGCCAGTCGCGGGCGGCTTCGGCCGGGTCGAGCTGGCCGCCGCTGAGCGCGGGGATGCTGTCGAAGCGCTGGAACACGTCGCCCGGCGCCGCCTCGGTCATCCGGTCGGCGCGGAAGCCGCGCAGGCGCGCCAGGATCGCGGCCACGTTCTCCACGCAGGCACCCGGCGGGCCCCACAGGAACAGCGTGTCCACCGGCGCCTGCCGGTCCAGTTCCCATTCCGGCCACGGGCCGGCGGCCGTCTCCGCCGCCGGCAGGCTGACCGGCGGCAACGGCAGCGAAGGCGTGCGCCGGGCGGCCAGCGCTTCCCAGCGCGCGGCGGCCTCGGCCAGGCGGTTGTCGGCATCCTCGAGCAGGGCGAGCTGCGCTTCCAGCGCATCGCGCGCCTGCTGCGAGCCGGCCATGTCCAGCAGGCCCTCGACGTGGGTGATCGCCTCGGCCGGATCGCGCTGGCGCAGCGCCTCGATGATCAGCCCGTGCGCGGCGACGCTGCCGGGCACGAGTTCGGCCAGTTCATGGGCCAGCGCAAGCGCCGCCTCGGCCTCGCCGGCGCGCTGCGCCAGGCGCATGCGCGCCTCGAGCGCGGCCGCCGATTCTGGCAGCGCCTGGCTCCAGCGGGCGACCACCGCCTGCGCCAGCGCCGGATCGTCCGGCTCCAGCGCCAGCCGCGCCTGCCACAGCGGCTCGGCCGACGGCGCGGCCGCCAGCAGGCCATCGAGCGTGGCGCGCGCATCGTCGCGGTCCCCCAGCTGCCGCCAGGCCGCCATCGCGGCCTGCAGCGAGGCCAGGTCCTGCGGCATGGCTTCCAGGCTCCTGCGCAGCCAGGGCAGCGCCTGCGCCGGCCGGCCGGAGGCCAGTTCCAGTTCGCCGGCCAGCCTGAGCATGGCCGGCGGTGCGGCCTCGGCCGTAGACAAGGCCGGCACCAGCACTTCCACGCCTTCGTCGGCGCGGCCCTGGCGGGCCAGGGTCTGGGCCAGCAGCGCGCGCCACGCCAGCGCCCCGCCGTGCCCGTCCACCAGCTTGCGCAGGGCCTGCTCGGCGAAGGCATGGTGGCCCTTGGCGATGTAGGCCAGGGCCAGCGGCAGCAGCAGTTGCGGATCGTCGGGCGTGCGCGCCGAGGCCTGCGAGAGCACGGCCAGCGCCTGGTCGGGCTGCTGCCGGCCCAGCGCCACCATGCCCTCGATGGCATGCAGCCAGGGATGCTCGGGCTGCACCCGCGCCGCCAGCCGGGCCAGGCGCTCGGCCTCGTCCAGTTCGCCGCGGCCCAGCGCCAGCTGCGCCTGCAGGATGTAGGCGCCGAACTGGTTGGGGTCCAGGCGCAGGGTCTGCGAGAGCGCGTCGCGGGCGGCGTCGACCTCGCGCTGGCTGCCCAGGATCACCGCGCGCTGGAAATGCGCCTGCGCGTCGTCCGGATCGAGGCCGAGCGCGGTCTCGATCGCGGCCATGGCCTCCTCGCGCGCGTCGGTGGCGTGCAGCACCATCGCCAGCAGGCGGTGGGCCGAAGCGGTCTCCGGTTCGGCCTGCGCATGGCTCCTGGCCAGCGCCAGCGCCTCTTCCGTTGCGCCGCGGCGCAAGGCCGCAATGATCTGTTCCTGCATGGACGGTGACGGCCCTGAATGGCGGGCGGCCATTGTAGCGGTGGCTCCGGATCAGTCCGCCGCCAGCTGCGCGGCCACCCAGCGTTCGCCATAACCGCTGCCGGCCAGGTCCTCGAGGAAGCCGCAGTGCCCGCCCCAGGGTTCGATCTGCAGCCGCGCGCTGGCCGGCAGCGCCAGCGCATGGAAGCCGTCGAGCGGGATCACCGGGTCGTCGGCCGCCATCAGCACGTGCACAGGGACCTCGAGCGCGCGCAGGCGGTCGCCTGCGATCGAGTAGCCGTCGAAATAGGCGTCCAGCGAGCCGAGCTGGGTGTGCCGGCGCACCAGCCATTCGGTGAGATCGCGCATGCCCAGCCGCAGGGTGGCGTCGTCCACGTCGAGGCGGTCGGGGAACAGCGCGCGCTTGCGCAGCAGCGAGCCGCGCCACTTGCGCTCGAAGTAGCGCATGTACACCCAGGTGCCGTTCTCCATGCGCAGCATGGTCTGGGCAGGGTCGATCACCGGACACACCGCCGCCGCGCGCGCCAGCGGCAGTCCGGCCTCGCGCGCGCGCAGCGCCAGGCGCAGCGCGAAGTTGCCGCCCAGCGAGTAGCCGGCGGCCATCAGCGGACGCGCCGGGAACCGCCGCGCGACGTCGAGCGCGGCATGCACCACCTCGTCGATCCGGCAGGAGTGGAAGATGTCGGGATTGAGGTGGTGGGTGTCGCCGTGGTCGCGGAAGTTGAGGCGGAACACCTCGAACCCGCGCGCCAGCAGCTGCGCCGCGGTCAGGCGCATGTAGCTCGATTCGGCGCTGCCCTCCCAGCCGTGCAGCAGCAGGGCCAGGCCACGCGAACGCACCCCGGGCACCGCGCTGTGCAGGCCGAGCAGGCGCACGCCGTCGCCGCCGTCGACGAGGTGCGGGCGGGTCACCGCGCCGGTCGCCGCCAGCGCCTGCGCGCCGCGATGGCGGCGCCAGGCGCTGGTCCCCAGGACGGTCTGCAGGTGCGGGCTGCGCAGCCACGGCGGCGGCGCGAAGGCCCCGGGGCCGTCGTCACCGGCGCCGGCGCTGCGTTTCATGTCGCCATGGCCGCGACGATGCGCTCGCGCGCGGTTTCGGCGATCCGGCGCCGGCCCTCGGCATCGCCCGGCGCCACCGGCTCCAGGAACACCACTTCCACCGGCCGCGCCGGCTCGCCCAGCAGGCGCAGGAAATTGCCGAAGAAGCTCTCGCCCGGCGCGAACGCGACCTGCCGCTGCGCGCTGGCGTGCGCGCCATAGCGCAGCGCCACCGGCTGCACCGGCACGCCGGCCTCGACCGCGGCCAGGAAGATGCGCGCATGGAACGGCCCGACCGAGCTGCCGTCGCGGGTCCGTCCTTCCGGGAACACGCCCACCGCGCGGCCGCTGCGCAGCCGCACCAGCATCTCGTGCAGCACGCCGCCCAGCGATTCCTGGCTGCCGCGCTGGTGGTAGATGGTCTGCGCGCGCGTGGCCATCCAGCCCACCAGCGGCCAGCCGGCGATCTCGCGCTTGGCGACGAACCCCATCATGCGCTGGCTGTGCAGGGACACGATATCGATCCAGCTGACGTGGTTGGCCACGAACATCACCGCCCCGGGCATCGGTTCTCCGACCCGCCGCACCCGCATCCCGAACACGCGCAGCAGGCCGCCGGACCACCAGCGCACCACGCGGTGCTCGAGCAGGTCGCCGCCCGCCAGGCGGATCCGCCCGAACGGCGGAGTCATCAGCAGCAGGGTGATGGGCAGGTGGATGAGCAGGTGCCAGGCCAGGAACGGGACACGCACGAGATAGCGGACAAGGCGCACGGAATGCAGGCGGGATCGGACGACGCCCAGCACGATACCGGTCCGACCCTGTACCCGCCAGCGGCGCCACGGCCGGCGGCGCGCGGGCGGCCGGCCGCCGCCGGCAGCTGCCCGCGCCCGTGCGGGGTCGAGCCCGGGCGTGGGCGTGTCGCCGGAGCGATGCCCCGGCGCGGGCCTGGCCGGCATGCGCGAGATCCCTGCCGCATCCGCTGGAGCGCGCATCGATCCCCCCGCCAAAGGATGGCCGCTACCGGTTGGCGCTGCGTGTCGACCTGTGCGACGCCGGCTTCGAGGTGACGCACGCCTGGGACCGCAACGCCCCCGTTGAGACCGGCCAGGCCCGCCGGCCTCGAGAAGCGCTAGGGCCGCGCCACCACCGCCAGGGTCAGGCGCGAGACGCAGGCCAGGCGACCGGCCTCGTCCTCGATGCGGATCTCCCAGCACTGCGTGCTGCGCCCCACGTGCAGCGGCCGCGCCGTGCCGGTGACGGTGCCGCTGCGCACGCCGCGCAGGTGGTTGGCGTTGATCTCGATGCCCACCACGCCGCAGCCCTCCGGTGCGCACAGTCCGCCCGCGCTGCTGCCCAAGGTCTCGGCCAGCAGCACCGAGGCGCCGCCGTGCAGCAGCCCATAGGGCTGGTGGGTGCGCGCGTCGACCGGCATCGTGGCCGTCAGCCAGTCCGGCCCGATGGCGGTGAAGACGATGCCCAGCGACTCGATCGCGGTCTGCCGCGACATCGCGTTGAGCTGGTCGAGGCCGACGTCGGAGCGGAACAGGGGCGCCTGGCTCACTTGAAGCGGAACAGGCTCGGGCGCCAGGCGCGCGAATAGGGGGCGCGGCCGTAGCCGCTGCTGCTGCCGTAGCCCATGCCGAAGCCGCCATCGCCGCCGCGGGCGCGCCGCGCGTGCATGCGCTCGACCAGTTCGTCGCGACGGCTGTCGAGCCAGTCGCAGCGGCCCACCGCGGAGGGCTCGATGCCGCGCCTGGTGGCCTCGCGCTCGCGGTATTCGCAGAAGTCGTCGTAGGCGTCGAGTTCGTGGCGCAGCTCGCGCACGCACAGTTCGATCATGATCGCGTCGTCGAGGAAGCCGAGCACTTCGACGTGGTCGGGGATCACGTCCTTGGGGTCGGCGAAGTACACGAGCGCCGACAGCACCTGCTGGCGGTCGCGTTCCTCCATGTGCCAGCCCTCGTCGCGGACCATGGCGATCAGGTCGTCCAGCCGCTCAAGGCGCTCGCGGATGAAGTCGGGCACCTTGACCTGCTGCGCGCCTTCCAGCAATGCCGCTGCCGCCTGCACGATCTGTTCCGGGCTCTTGTCGGCCGCGGCCTTGCGTGCGGCCTCCAGCGCTTCGGTGAAGTGCGCCAGATCATGGTCGTTGAGCTCGATGGTCAGCGAAAGCGGCATGCGAAGAATCCGTGGCGGGCGAGATGGGCAGCCTAGTCATGGCGCGGCGCGCCAGTCAAATCGGGCGCCAACCCCGGCCAGGCCGGACTGCGATCAGGTGAAACGGAAACGGGTGACGGCGGGCTTGGGCGTGTAACGCCTGTCGCTGGCGTAGCCGCTACTGTTGCCGTAGCCGACACCGAAGCCGCGCTCGCGGCGCTCGAAGGTCGGGCGGGGCCGGGAAACGCTCGAAGCCTCCAGGCGGAGGGAGGTGGCGACGGGGGTGGTGTTGATCTGGTTCATGGCGTCCTCTGCGTTGGGGGTGTGTCTTGGTGTGTTGGTAGAGTAGTACACCAATCCGGACCGTACATGGGCCGGAAGTCACGGCGGCGACGGAAGGCCGCCCAGCGCCGGAACCGTTGATCTGATGGGCCCTGGAGGTCGCGGGTTGCAGCTGCGGGGCATGACTGGCGACGCCCCCCGGGACGGGGACGCCGGCTGCGGCGCAGGAGATTTGCCTCAGAGGATCGGGGCCAGGCCGGCGCCGAAGGCGGTGAAGATCCGCGTGAGCAGGGTGCGGAAGCCGAGGTTGACCTCGGGGAAGTCGCCCACCGGCTGGTAGCAGGCGCGGAAGCCGGGGTCGAAGGCCGGCAGCGGCTCAGGGCAGGCTGGGCCGGGCTGGAACTCGAAGCTGGTGGCGTAGCGGGTCGGCCACAGGTCGAACACCGGCAGTTGCTCGGAGACCTTGGCCAGCGAGTACTCCAGCCCCGAGAACACCGGCGGCCGGTCGCGGCGGGCGATGGCCCAGGCGTTCTCCGGCGCCATGTCGCGGCGGATGCTGTCGCCCAGCGCGCGGGCGAACGCGGGGTCGTCGATGATCACCGCGCTCTCGGTGTTGTAGTCGTCGCCGCGCGGATCGAAGTTGTGGGTGCCGACCACGCCGATGCGGTCGTCGATCACCAGCGACTTGGCATGCAGGCCGAAGCGCACGCCGGCGCGCTTGAGCGGCACGCGCTGGTGCACGCCGATGCCGGCATAGCGCAGCGCGGCGTACTCGCGTTCCAGCGGCGGCGCGCGCCGCCCCGCTTCGGTGCCGCCCGGTTCGGCCGCACCCGGCTGGGCGGCCGCCGGTTCGCCATCGATGCGCACGCTGCCGTCGGGTCCCCACGAGATCCCGACCGCGCCGGTGGCGTCCAGGTCGACCGGCGCATCCTCGGGGAAGGGCTTGAACTCGTGGATCTCGAAGCCGAAATCGCGCAGGTGCCGGCGCTTGTACTTGTAGGACAGCGCGTAGGTGATGAACGAGTCGGTCGCGGCCAGGCTGTTGGTCGACACCCGCACCCGCGGAGGCGATGGCCGCTGGCGCATCCGCCGGAACATGTCCTGGGCCTGGTCCGACAGCACCAGGTACGGGGTCTGCAGCAGCACCTCGTCGCTGGCCGATTCGATCAGCCGGTTGAGCAGCGGCGAGGCATGCACCGCGTCGCGCGCGGCCTCGCGGTCGCGCCGGTGCTTCTGCGGCAGGTCGGCGATGAACAGCACCTCGCCCACCGGGATCGCCTCGTCCACCAGCCGCTCCCGCACCAGGGCCGCATCGTCGGCCGCGCGCGAGACCGCCTCGACCCGCTCGGGAAGCTTGTAGGGCCAGTCGCGCAGCGGCGGCGCGCCGTGGCGCAGCAGGTAGCGGCCGACATCGGCCAGGCGTTCGACCGGGACGCTCAGCGGCGCGTTCCAGAAGGCGTCGAAGTTGGCCGCCATCTCCGCGGTGACCGGGCCGGTGACCAGCACGTCGCGGTCGCGGAAGTTGTACTCGGGGTTCCAGTCGTAATAGTCGTCCTGGTAGTTGCGCCCGCCTGTGATCCCGACCAGGCCGTCGACCAGCAGCAGCTTGCTGTGCATGCGCTGGTTGAGCCGCCGCCAGCAACAGGCCGCCGCCCAGGCGTACATGGGATAGGTGATGCGCGCCCGGTCCAGCACCGGGTTGTAGATGCGCAACTGGAAGTTGGCGTGGGCCGCGGTCAGCGCGGCCAGGGTGTCAACCTGGCGCAGGGCCGAGAGCTGGTCGACCAGCATGCGCACCTGCACGCCGCGACGCACCGCGGCCATCAGCTCGTCCAGGATCAGGTGGCCGGCATCGTCCTCGTCGAAGATGTAGGTCTGCAGGTCGATGCTGTGGCGCGCGCCGCGGATCAGGTCCAGACGCGCGACCAGAGCGTCCTGGCCGTAGTCCAGCAGCAGAGCGTAGTGGCGAGGCTGCCCGGGCGCGCTTTCGGCCATCGCCCGCTCGCCCAGTTCGCGCAGGGGCGAGGGCCGGGCGCAGGCGTCGGCGGCCTCGCAGGTCACTTCGGTGGAACGCGCCTGGGCCGCGATCGCCGCCGCCTGGTCGCGCTGCAACGGCGACAGGCTGCTGCAGCCGCTGCCGGCCAGGACCAGCAGCGCCAGGATCACCCGCAGTCGCTTCATGGCGCGGCGGCGGGCCGGGCGCGGATGTGGAGGTTGAACACCACCCGGTCGGACAGGGCCAGGCCCCAGCGGTCCATCGCATAGTCGCTGCGGTAGACCACGCCGCTGGCGACCACGTCGCAGTCGATGGTGGGCCGGGCGCAGGTCGCCGGCTCCAGGGTGAACACCTCGCGCCGGCGCACGCCGCGGATGGTCAGCGCGCCGCCCAGCAGCCCGCCCTCGAGCAGCAGTTCCTCGGTATACGGATCGGAGACGAACTCCACGAAGGGGTGGCGGTCGGCATCGAAGAAAGCGGCGCCGCGGGTGAGCTTGGAATAGCGGGGGTGGCCGAGGATCTCCACCGCGTCGGTGGGCAGGCGCAGGCGCACCTGGCGGCGCTGGTCGGAGATCCGCACGATCTCGCCGCGCCAGTCGGGGAAGCGGCCCTCCAGCGCCTGCCCCCAGCGGGTCTTGAGGGTGAAGCCGATGCGCGACTGGGTCGGGTCGATCTCGGTCGCCGCCGCCGGCAGCGCGCACAGCGCCGCCAGCGCCATTGCCAGCCACCGCCACCGCAGTGCCGCTTGCATGAGCGCTCCGCTCACGGCCACCAGAACGCGCTGACCGAGGCGACCCCGGGGGCGATGGACGCTTCCTCCGGCAGGGCCAGCACCGCGACGCCGGCCGGCGGCATGCCGCGGTAGTCGCCGGACTGGCCGCTGTGGAGCAGGGCCAGCAGCCGCTCCAGACCCGGATTGTGGCCGACCAGCAGCACGCGGTCGGCCTCGCGATGGGCATCGAGCAGGGCGGCCAGGGTGCCGGCCGTGGCCTCGTAGATCGAGGCTTCCAGGCGCCGGTCCAGTTCGCCCACCGCATGGGTGAGCACGTCCAGGGTCTCGCGCGTACGCCGGGCGGGGGAACACAGCACCAGGTCCGGCAGCAACGACTTGTCGCGGATCCACGCCGCCACCGCCTCGGCCTCGGCCAGGCCCTCGGCCGACAGCGGCCGGTCGAAGTCGGCCTGGCCGGCGCGCGGCGGCTCGGCATGGGCATGCCGCAACAGGATCAGTTCACGCATCGACGTACTCCGGGATCGTGCCGCTCAGGCGCGTTTGAGCCATTTGAGCAGAGGCAGCCAGTCGGCCTGGTGATCGCGGACCTGGGCCGAGCCGTAGTCGAACAGGCTCTTGCCGAAACCGACCAGCATCACATAGGCCTGGCTGTCGCGCAGTTGCGCCACCAGCGGGTACGGCCACTGCCCGAGCATCTCCATCGCCTGCTGCGAGGCATTGGTCCACGGCCGCAGGCGGTTGCCCACCAGCGCCACCGGCAGCGTGCCGCCGCGCACCCGGGGGTGCCGGGCCAGGGCGTTGAGGAAGGGCACGGTGGCGTCGATGTCGAGCGCGGACGGCAGCACCGGCACCACCACCGCGTCGGCATGGTCCAGATAGACCTCCAGCGTGTCGGCGTGGGCGCCGGCCGGCGCATCCACCACGACCCGCTCGGTGCCTTCGGGAATCGACTTCCAGGCGCTGCGGTGGCGCACGCTCCCGTCGATCGGCAGCACCGCGCTGTCCAGTCCGGCGCGACGCTCGGCCCAGCGGGTGGACGAGGCCTGCGGATCGGCGTCGAGGATCACCGTGCTGCGGCCGGCCAGCGCCGACTCGGCGGCCAGATGCGTGGCGATCGTGGTCTTGCCCACGCCGCCCTTGGAACTGGCCACCAGCACGGTCTTCATCCACGGCCTCCGCCAGAAAACGAGCCACGAGCGTACACCGGCGGCGTGGCCGTCGCGACCACTGGACCACGTTCTTCCTACGTCCACCATGCCTTGACGAAAATTTCACAGATGAGCGAACGCACGGCCGATGCGGCGAGCGCGTCGTTCCCGGGTCCGTCGCCGGCGGACGCGGCCGCGCGCGCGTCGGCGCCGGTAGCGGCCGCTACCCGCCTGTACCACCTCGACGCGATGCGCAGCGTGCTGATGCTGCTGGGCGTGGTGCTGCACGCGGTCAATCCCTACGCGCTGGACGGCGACTGGCTGGTCGTCGACAGCCAGCGCAGCGCGGTCCTCGGCTGGCTGGGCGCGGCGATCCACGTGTTCCGGATGCCGGCGTTCTTCGTGGTCGCCGGCTACTTCGCCATGCTGATGCTGCGGCGCTACCCGGCGCCCGGCTTCCTGCGCGATCGCCTGCGCCGCACTCTGCTGCCGGCGCTGGCGGTGCTGCTGAGCTTCAATCTCGTGCAGGTGTGGTTCCTGGCGCCGGCCCCCGTGGACGGCTTCCTGCGCCACGCGCTGCTGCCGGCGCTGCGCAGCGGCGACTGGCTGGGCCACCTGTGGTTCCTGGTCGACCTGGCCGTGTACTGCATGGTGCTGGCGGCGCTGCGACCGTGGCTGCGCGGCGAGTGGGGCCGGCGGCTGCAGGCCGCGCTGGCACGGCCGCGGGTGCTGCCGGCGCTGCTGTGCCTGGCCATCCTGGTGCCGCTGGCCAATGCGATGGCCGCGCACGTGGCGCCTGCGCTGGCCGGACAGGTGGCGGGCCTGGTCAATCCCGAGGAACTGCTGGACTACGCGCCGTTCTTCACCGTCGGCTGCCTGTTGCAGCTGGACCCGGCCGGGCTGCGGCGGTTCGCCCAGGCCGGGCCCGGCGTCTGGGCGGGCGCCGCCCTGGCCGGCGCGGCGCTGGCGCTGCCGGGGACGGGCGTCGCGGCCGTGGCCCTGGCCATCGTGGCGCGCACGCTGCTGGCCTGGTGCCTGGTGCGGATCGTGTTCGCCGGCTTCCTGCGCTGGACCGACATGCCCAGCCGCAGCTTCCGCTACCTGTCCGACGCGAGCTATTCGATCTACCTGTTCCACCACCTGTGCGTGGTGGTCGCTGCGAGCTTGCTGCTGGCCCTGCCCTGGCCCGCGGCGGGCAAGTTCGCGGTGGTGCTGGGGCTGGCCACCGCGGTGCCGCTGGCGATGCACCATTTCCTGGTACGTCCGTTTCCCCGCATGCGCTGGCTGCTCAACGGCCGTCCGCTGCCGCCTGCCGGAAGCGACTGAACGCGCCGGCGCGGCGCTCTGCTATCGTCGCCGCGCCCTCACTACCCGCTTCCCGCCCGTGAGCGACCTGCAGGACCTCGTGGCGCTGATCCGCGCCGATACGCCGCTGATCGTGGTCGAAACCCCGGACGAGATGCGGGTGGTGGAACTGTTCCGGCAGTCGCTGACGCGGGTGTGGCGGGCGATGTACCGCTGGTCGATCACCGAGGGCCTGCGCCGCATCGACCTGGACGGCGAGGACCCCGCGCAACTCCCGGCCGATGCGGGCACCACGCTGGCGGCGATCCGGGGCGCGCAGCAGCGCGGGGTCTACCTGCTGCTCGATTTCCATCCCTACCTGGGCTACGCCGGCACCCAGCGCCAGCTGCGCGAGATCCTGCAGCGCCGCGACTGCCTGGCCCACACCATCGTGCTGGTCGGGCACCGGATCGAGCTGCCGGTCGAACTCGATGCCAAGGCCGTTCGCCTGCGGCTGCGCCTGCCCGACGCCAACGCCCTGCTGCGCCTGGTGCGCGAGGAGATCGCCGCCTGGCAGCGCGAGAACGACGGCCGCCGCGTGGAGGCCGACGAGGCGGTGGTGCGCAGGATCGTGCGCAACCTGCAGGGCCTGGATGCGATGGACGCGCGCCGCATCGCCCGCCACCTGATCCAGGACGACGGCGCACTGGGCCCGGACGACCTGCCCGAACTGATGCGGCTGAAGTTCGAGCTGCTCAACCGCAGCGGCCACCTGCACTACGAATACGACACCGCGCGGTTCGCCGATGTCGCCGGCGCGCGCCGGCTCAAGCGCTGGATCGAGCAGCGGCGCCGCGTGTTCGTCGATGGCGAGGCGCCGCCGGGCCTGGATCCGCCGCGCGGCATCCTGCTGCTGGGCGTGCAGGGCTGCGGCAAGTCGCTGCTGGCCAAGGCCGTGGCCGGCGGCTTCGGGGTGCCATTGGTCCGGCTGGATTTCGGCACGCTGTACGCCAAGTACCACGGCGAAACCGAGTCCAACCTGCGCGCGGCGCTGTCCCAGGCCGAGCAGTTGGCCCCCTGCGTGCTGTGGATCGACGAGATCGAGAAGGGCCTGGCCGCCGGCAGCGGCGAGGGCGATGGCGGCGTGTCGCGGCGGGTGCTTGGCTACCTGCTGACCTGGATGGCCGAGCGCAAGTCCAGCGTGTTCCTGGTCGCCACCGCCAACCAGGTGCACGAACTGCCGGCCGAGCTGCTGCGCAAGGGCCGCTTCGACGAGATCTTCTTCGTCGACCTGCCCGATGCCGACACCCGCGCCCACGTGTTCGAACTGCACCTGCAGCGGCGCCAGCTGCCGGCCAGCGGCTTCGACCTGCGCGCCCTGGCGCGGGCGTCGGAAGGCTTTTCCGGCGCCGAGATCGAGCAGGCCATCGTCGCGGCGATGTACGCCGCGCACGCCGACGGACGCGTGGTCGACAACGCGCTGCTGCTGGATGAGCTGGGCCAGACGCGCCCGCTGTCGGTGCTGATGCGCGAGCAGGTGCAGGCGCTGCGCGCCTGGGCGATCGAACGTACCGTGCCAGCGGACTGAGCGCGCGCCCAGGTTCCGGCGCGCCACGCACGCACGCGCGCCTTGCCGCCGCTGCGTTCGAGGCGAAGGCGTACATCAGACGGATCGGCGCCGCCCGCACAGTCGCCTCGTCGCCGCAGCAGTCCCCGGTCTTCGTCCGGCCGCCGGGGAATCCACAGATCGCGGCGACGAAGAAGGCCCACTGGCGCACCGCCCCCGGCGCCGCCGCCACGCAGGCGGCATCGGGCTGCGCGGCGTGGTGTCCGCGTCGATGACGATTTCCACGCAGACCTCGGTGCGGCCGTCCGGCCGGGCGGCGAGCGCATCCAGCCGCGGCAATGGATCATGGACCGGCACCGCCATGAGGGACTCCTCGCGCTGCTCCAGGACCCTCACCGGCACGCCCGGCGGCAGCGCCATGCGCTTGTCGACCGAGGGCGGCGCGGTGGGTGCAGCCAGACAGGCCAGGAGCGATCGCGGCGACGGTGAGCCGTCCAGCTGCACGCATACCCGTTCCGAGGGCCAGGGCACGAGCCAGTGCCGCCACGCCAGCCCGGAGCAACGCCTCAGCGCCGCGGCGGCGTCCAGCCTGCGGGCGGCTCCTCGGGCACCCCGGCCTCGGCCAGCACCCGCGCGACCAGCTCCTGCTCGGTGGCGATGTCCGCATCGGCCAGCAGGCGCACGAACTGGGCGGCGCCGTCGCGCGGCTGCTGCCGAGCCACCCGGCCCCACTGCAGCATGCGCCAGTCCAGCGCGCGCTGGCGGGCGGCGAGCTCGTCGCGTTCCTCCGCGCCGGTGGCCAGCGCCTGCAGCAGCGACAGGCCGGCAGCCTCGTCGGCGACATTGTCCGAACGGTCCGCCAGCAGGCGCGCGATGCGGGCGCAGGCGTCGCGCCGCGTCGGCACGGCGCGCAGCGCGCGCGCGTCGCAGGCCTCGAACAGCGGCGCCAGCCCCGGCCGGGCCGCGGCCCACAGGCCCACCGCGGCCATTGCCGCGGCCTCGTCGAGGTCGCCATCGCCGCCCCCGGCCAGCACCGCCTGCTCCTGCACGCTGGGGGGATGCCGGCGGTAGGCGGACTTCACCCAGCGCACGCCTTCGTACATGCGCGCATCGGCGCGGGTGGCCTCGGCCGCGGCCGCCAGCAGCGCGTCCGCCTCAAGCCCCGCCGCCAGCAGCGGATAGAGGTTGCCGGGGTCGGCGGCCTGCCAGCGCCGCGCGGCCTCCAGGCGCAGCGCCTCGTCGCTGCCGGCGGCCGAAGCGGCCAGCAGCTGCAGCGCCACCGGATCCTGGCCCGCCTGGGCGGCCGCACTGCGCTGCCAGGCCTGGACCTGGGCGTCGGCAGGCGCCGGACGCGGCGGGCTGCCGGTCGTGGCGGTCCCGCCCTGGGCCTGCAACTGCCGCAGCAGCGCGGCCAGGGCGAGCTCGCGCGCGGCACCGGTCCCGGCCAGCGCCTGCGGCAGGCGGCCGGCATAGGCCTGGTAGGCGGAGGCCTGCGCCAGTGCGGCAGGATCGTTGTCGGCCGGGTCCTGTGCCTGCGCACCGGGCGCAAGCAGCAGGGTCGCCAGGACCAGGCGGGTCAGCATCGGCTTCATCGTCGGCTCGTGACCGGGTTCGGGGCCGCAGCATAGCGCCCGGCCCGCGATGGCGGCGGCGACAGCTCAGTAGCCCGCCGCCTGCCCGTCCTTGCGCGATTCGCTGGCGCCGATATAGCCGCCCTGCGGGTTGACCATGATCGCCTGGTAGCCGCCATAGGGGCCGTCTGCGAAGCGCACGCTGTGGCCCTTGCGCATCAGCGCGCGCACCGTCTCGTAGGGGAAACCGGTCTCCAGATCGAGTTCCCCGCCGTCGGCCATGGTCGTGGCCTGCCCCGCCGGCTCGGTGGATCCGTCGTGCTGGATGCGCGGCGCGTCGCCGGCTTCCTGCAGGTTCATGCCGAAATCGATCAGGTTGAGCAGGATCTGCACGTGGCCCTGCGGCTGCATCGCCCCGCCCATCACCCCGAAGCTCAACCAGGGCTTGCCGTCCTTGGTGACGAAGGCCGGGATGATGGTGTGGAAGGGCCGCTTGCCTGGCGCGTAGCTGTTGGGGTGGCCGGCCTTGAGCACGAACTGCTCGCCGCGGTCCTGCAGGATGAAGCCCAGCCCCGGCGGCGCCATGCCGCTGCCCATGCCGCGATAGTTGGACTGGATCAGCGAGACCATCATGCCGTCGGCGTCGGCGGTGGTGAGATAGATGGTGTCGCCCTGGTTGAGCTGCGGGATCACGCCCGGCTCGGCCGCCTGCATCGCGCGGTCCATCGAGATCAGGCGGCCGCGCTCGCGCGCGTAGTCCTTGGAGATCAGGCGCTCGACCGGACTGCGGTAGAAGTCCGGGTCGGCATAGCTCGCCGCGCGATCGGCGAAGGCCAGCTTCTTGGCCTCGGTGAACAGGTGCACGTGCTCGGGGCTGCCGAAGCCGTAGGCCTTGAGGTCGTAGGGCTCGAGCAGGTTGAGGATCTGCAGCGCGGCGATGCCCTGGCCGCTGGGCGGCAGTTCCCAGACGTCGACGCCGCGGTAGCGGGTGGACACCGGGTCCACCCACTCGCCCTGGTGCGCGGCCAGGTCGTCATAGGACAGGAAGCCGTCGTTGGCCTTGAAGTAGGCGTCGATGGTCCGGGCGATGTCGCCCTTGTAGAACGCGTCGCGGCCGCCCTCGGCGATCTGCTGCAGGGTGTTGGCCAGGTGCGGGTTCTTCCAGGTCTCGCCGGTGCGCGGCGCGCGTCCGTCGATCGTGAACTGTTCGCTGAAGCCGGGCCACTTCGACAGCCGCGGGACCGAGCGGTCCCAGTAGTACGCGATCACCTCGTGCACCGCATGGCCGTCGCGCGCGTAGCCGATCGCCGGCGCGAGGTTGTCGGCCATCGGCCGCTTGCCGAAGCGTTCGTGCAGGGCGAACCAGCCGTCCACCGCGCCGGGCACGGTGACCGGCAAGGGCCCATGCGCCGGGATCTCCTTCAGGCCGCGTCGCTCGAACTCGGCCAGGACCAGCGAACGCGGCGAGCGCCCCGAGCCGTTATAGCCGTGCAGCTTGCGCGTCGCCGGGTCCCAGACGATGGCGAACAGGTCGCCGCCGATGCCATTGCCGGTCGGCTCCATCAGGCCGAGCGCGGCATTGGCCGCGATGGCGGCGTCGACCGCGCTGCCGCCGGCCCTCATCACGTCCAGCGCGATCTGGGTGGCCAGCGGATGCGAGGTGGCGGCCATGGCCCGCGGCGCGTACACCGCGCTGCGCGTGGCGAATGGCTGGCCGGTGATGCGGTCGGCGGCTGCGGCGCCAGCCGCGACCAGGGTCGCGGCCAGCATGAGCACGGTTGCGGTCCTGCGCACGGGCACCCCCGTCGTTGCGAAGAGGCCTGCACCTTAGCGCGAAGCCGCCGCGCGTCGCGCGCCCTAGGGCCAGGCGGGCGGCGCCTGGCGCCAGGCCGCGAGCACCTGGGCGAGGGTCGCGCGGTCGTCGGCGGTCCAGTCCGGCAGCAGCGTCTCCAGCGCCGCCGGATCGTTCCAGCGGTCGGGATAGGTGCGCACCGCGGCGGCGTACCAGGCCACCGCCTCGTCGCGGCGGTCGAGCTTCCACAACGCCAGCGCCAGCGTCGGCGGCACCCAGGCCGGGCGCACCACCCGGTCACCGGCTGCCTGCACCCACAGCGGCAGGGCCGCGGCCACGTCGCCGCTGCGGTACAGATCCCAGGCCTGGTTCCAGAGCAGCGTGCGCTGGCGCGCGCCACCGCCGGAGGTCGCGGCCAGTGCCTTGGCGTACAGCGCCAGGCCGGTTTCGGTGCGACCCGACGCCATCGACAGCTGCGCCAGCTGCGCGGTGGCCTGTTCGGCATGGCGACCGCCCCGCTCCATCTCCCGGACCAGACGCGCGATGGCGGCCTCGTCGCCAGGCTCCACCGTTGCCAGCGGCCTGGTCGCGCTGTCCTCGTCGAAATAGAACTCCGCCGGCCTTGGAACCGGCGTGGCCGCGGTCTGTGCCCAGACCGGCAGACCTCCCGCGACCATCAAGACTACACCCAGCAGGCACACGTGCCTGCGCGCCACCCTTGGCTTGCACTGCATTGCAGATCCCCCTGTCGACCGGTAATGCTTCCTCGCCCCCATTCTAGGCCGAGCCGCCGGTTCATGTCGCAGTGCAGCAGCGCGCGGCCCTCGGGGCAGCCCTAGCTGGCGGGCGATGCCGCCGCGGCTAGGCTGGCCGTACCCGCTGGTACGGAAACAGTCCGCCATGATCAGCCTCGGCACCGGCATCGACCTGGGCGCACGCAGCCTGGAACCGATCGCGACCGCGGCCCTGCGCGGGGCGCAGGCGCCCGACCCGGCACCTGTCCGCAGCGCGCCCGAACCGGCCTGGCATCCGCAGGTGCAGCCGGCCGCCGCGCCGGCCGCGGCGCCGTCGGCCGCGGGCGGCCCTTACGGAATCCCGCCCGGGCAGACCCTGGCCGATGTCGCCGGCGGCCGGCAGGCGCAGCCCTTCGATATCACCCTGTCGCAACTGGCCACCGCCGTCTACGGCACGCGCGGCGGCCCGTCGGAGGGCTGGAGCGCGGTCACCGATGCCCGGCTCCAGGAACTCGGCGTGGACGATCCACAGGCCTGGCGCCTGAGCTATCTGGGCGCCAACGACACCCAGGCGGGCAACGAGCAGGAATTCCGCGCGGAGGTCTATACCGACGGCCAGGGCAACTACGTCCTGTCCTATCGCGGGACGGCCGAAGGCGCGGCGGACTGGGACAACAACTTCCGGCAGGGCACGGGACACCAGACGCAGGGCAGCCAGGACAAGTTCAGCGCGACCGCGGTCGAGACCGCCATTGCCTTCGAACGGGTGTTCGGCGACACGCGCGGTGGTACGTCCACCAACCTGGCCATCACCGGCCACTCGCAGGGCGGCGGCCTGGCCTCGGTCGGCTCGCTGGCCAGCGGGGTGCCCGCCGTCACTTTCGATGCCTCGGGCATCCACCTCAACACCCTCGACCGCATGGGCATCGACCCGCAGCGCGCGCGCGACCTCGCCGAGGGCGGGCGCATCCGCGCCTATTCGCTCTCCAGCGACGCGTTGACCAATGCGCAGGACAGCTGGATCACCGGCGTGCTGGCGCCCGACGCCCTGGGCACCCAGATCGTGGTCGAGCCGGCCAGCGCGGACGAGCACCGGATGTTCACCCGGTACGGTCCGATCGAAGGTTTCAGCCCGGAGCAGAGCCGGCGGCTCGACGCCGCCACCGAGGTCGCCCGGCACACGCCCTTCCTGCCCACCGATCCCCTCACCGGCACGCTCACGGGCATCGTCGGCCTTGGCGGCAACCTCGCCTACAGCGCGATCAGCCACAGCCCCAACGCGCTGACCGCCGGCATGGTGGAGCACCAGCCCTGGCGGCCGGGTTACCAGAACCCGTCCAACACCGGCCGCGACCTGCAGAACCTGCTGCCCGACCTCGCCAAGGACGATTACGCGCGCAACGTGCACGACTTCACACGCGATGTCGGTGCGGTCATGGCCAACGAGTTCGCCAACGGCCGGTACGTGCAGGGTGGCGTGCGCGTGGCGGGCGATCTGGTCGAAGGCATGTTCAACGCGGCCGGCGATACGGTCGACGGCTATGCCGACACCCTGGCCGCGAAGATCGACGGTCGGGTCGACGGCTGGCTGGGCGATGCGCTGGCCGGCGCGGTGAACCGCGGCGGCGATGCCATCGAGTTCGTGGCCGACGTTGGCGGACAGGCGGGCGAAGCGTTCGCTGATGGCGCGGGCTGGCTGGCCCAGGGCGCCACCGACCTGGTCGGCGGCCTGCTCGGGCGTTGAACACGGGCACGCCATCGCGGCCTGGCCCCTGCACTTGCATGGCACCATGATCGGGCTTTCAATCGGGCGCATGCGCCTCCCATCCGCGATCGCCTATGCGCTCCTGCTCGGCCTGGCCGCGGGCTGCGCCCGACCTGCCATGAGCAACGACCCGTTCTCCAGTCCCGAGCTGTCCCCGATCGCCGACGCGGTGCGCCGCGGCGATGGCACCGAGATCCGTCGCCAGCTGGAGTCGGTCGACGTCGATGCGCCCGGCAGCGACGGCAGCACGCTCCTGTTCGAGGCGATCCGGCGTGGCCGCGTCGAAAGCGTGGAGGTCCTGATGGCCGCCGGCGCCGATCCCAACCGGCGCGACGCGCGCGGCGATACGCCCATGCATGCCGCGGCCTTCTCCGGCGACCCCGGGCTGCTGCGCGCGGTGATCGCCGGCGGCGGCGACGTCAATGCCCGCGCCACCGGCACCGGCGTGACGCCGCTGGTCCCGGCCCTGCGCTCGCCGTCGCGCGAGCAGTACAAGGTGCTGCTCGAGGCGGGCGCCGATCCCGACCTGGCCGATCCCAACGGCGGCACGCCGCTGCACACCGCGGCCAGCACCAACAACGGCCAGGCCATCCTCGACCTCCTGGCCAGCGGCGCCTCGCCGCTGGCGCGCGACGCGACCGGCGCCTCGTTCCAGACCTACTACTTCAACTACGACCGCGCCCTGCTCAACGACCGCGCCCGCGACGAGCGGCGCCGGGTGGCGGCCTGGCTGAAGGCCAACGGCATTCCGCTGGAAGCCGGCGTCGGCGAAGCCGACCAGGGCTGAGCGCCGGAGGATGCCGGCGCCGCGCCGGCACCCTCCCGTCTCCACGATGCGGCCACCCTCCCCGCGTAACCGGGAGAGACGTGGCGCGGTGCGGCCTGGTCAGGCCGCGACCGCGTGCGAGCGCTCGAACTGCTCTTCCTCGGTCGAGCCGGTGAGCGCGGTGACGCTCGACGCGCCGCCCTGGATCACCGTGGTCACGTCGTCGAAGTAGCCCGCGCCCACTTCCTGCTGGTGCGAGACGAAGGTGTAGCCGTTCTGGCGCGCGGCGAACTCCGGCTCCTGCACCTGCTCCACGTAGTGGCGCATACCCTCGCCGCGCGCGTAGTCGTGCGCGAACTTGAAGGTGTTGAACCAGTTGATGTGGATGCCGGCCAGCGTGATGAACTGGTAGCGGTAGCCCAGCGCCGCCAGCTCGTCCTGGAACCTGGCGATGGTCGCGTCGTCGAGGTTCTTCTTCCAGTTGAAGCTGGGCGAGCAGTTGTAGCTCAGCAGCTTGCCCGGATGCTTCGCATGCACCGCCTGCGCGAACTCGCGGGCGAAACCCAGGTCCGGCGTGCCGGTCTCGCACCACACCAGGTCGGCATACGGCGCATAGGCCACGCCGCGGCTGATCGCCTGCTCCAGGCCGTTCCTGACCTGGTAGAAGCCTTCGGCGGTGCGCTTGCCGGTGACGAAGGGCCGGTCGTTGGGATCGAAGTCCGAGGTCAGCAGGTTGGCGGCCTCCGCGTCGGTACGCGCCAGCACCACGGTCGGCACGCCCAGCACGTCGGCGGCCAGGCGCGCGGCCACCAGCTTCTGGATCGCCTCCTGGGTGGGCACCAGCACCTTGCCGCCCATGTGCCCGCACTTTTTCACCGCCGCCAGCTGGTCCTCGAAGTGCACGGCGGCCGCGCCGGCGACGATCATGTTCTTCATCAGCTCGTAGGCGTTGAGCACGCCGCCGAAACCGGCCTCGCCGTCGGCGACGATGGGCAGGAAGAAGTCGATCGCGTCCTCCTCCTTCATCTTGCCGTCGCAGATGTTCTTCCACTGGATCTCGTCGGCGCGCTGGAAGGTGTTGTTGATCCTGCGCACCATGGTCGGCACCGAGTCGTAGGCGTACAGCGACTGGTCGGGATACATGGTCTCGGAGCTGTTGCCGTCGGCGGCGACCTGCCAGCCCGACAGGTACACCGCCTCCAGCCCGGCCTTGGCCTGCTGCATGGCCTGGCCGGCGGAGATCGCTCCGAAGGCGTTGACGTAGCCCTTTTTCGCGCCGCCGTTGACCAGCTGCCACAGCTTCTCGGCGCCGCGGCGGGCAAGCGTGTGTTCGGGCTGCAGGCTGCCGCGCAGGCGCACGACGTCGGCGGCGCTGTAGGGGCGACGGATGCCGGACCAGCGCGGGTCGCTGTTCCACTCCTGTTCGAGGGTCTTGATCTGCTGCGTGCGGGTCGTGCTCATGCGGATGTCCTCGGATGCGAAAGGGGAAGGTGCGCGGGGCGGGGGAATTCAGAGCCGCTCGTAGGCCGGCAGGGTCAGGAAGTCCTCGAGGCTGTCGCGCTGGGTCAGTTCCTCCAGCATCGCGATCGCTTCGGGGATGCGCGCCTGGCCGGGCAGCTGCTGGCCCGACAACCGCGAGGGCAGGCACAGCAGCACGCGGTCGAACAACGCTTCGTCGATCACCGTGCCGTCGTCCAGGTGCAGCGGGCAGCGGCCGTCGTCGCCGGCGTGCAGCCACTGCCACAACTGCGCGCGCGCGATTTCGGCGGTGGCCGCGTCCTCCATCAGCCAGTGGATCGGCACGCAGCCGTTGCCGTCGAGCCAGGCGGCCAGGTAGCGCACGCAGACCTCGACGTTGTTCTCGAAGCCGCCGCGCGTGATCGTGCCCAGGCACGGCGCCAGCAGGTCTTCGCGCGAGACGATCACTTCCTCGCGGCCGACGTGCTGCTGGTGGGCGCTGGGCATGCGCTCGTCGAACACCTCGCGCGCCACCGGGATCAGCGCCGGATGCGCCACCCAGGTGCCGTCGTGCCCGGCGGTCACCTCGCGCAGCTTGTCGGCCCGCACCCGCGCCAGCGCGCGCGCGTTGGCCTCGGCGTCGCCGTTGATCGGGATCTGCGCGGCCATGCCACCCATCGCGTGCGCGCCG
>Ga0233375_1000320_pt1 | contig 27052 bp, 21 predicted proteins | sample ElkDunMinimDraft_10_FD_191539 | JGI IMG/M metagenome (GOLD analysis project Ga0233375, IMG submission 191539) | Fecal eukaryotic communites from dung pellets of Tule Elk in California, USA - Elk Dung E16 | ecosystem: Host-associated > Mammals > Digestive system > Large intestine > Fecal | place... | reverse complement strand
CGGCGCCCGGTCGCCGCCGGGCGCGCCCGGCCGCGCGCCTGACCGCGCCCGGCCGCGCCCACCGCCACCTTCGTGCACCGTCCTCGGGCGTCCCTCGACGCACCGCCCACCGTCACACCCAGGAGACGCCATGCCCATCACCACTGTCCGTCCGCGCCCCTGCGCCATCCGCTCCGGGGCGGCGCCGCACCTCGCCGAACCGGCGACGCTTCCCCGGGCGGTGCAGCGGCCGCCTCGGGTCCTGACCTTCGGAGGAGCCCAGCAGTTCCCGGTCGCCGAAGACCTCGCCGACAACGGCCGACCGGTGGCGAGCACGCACGAGGAGCCGCTCCCGGACCCGACATCGATCTGCTGCTCGGTCGTCCGGGCAGCGGTCGAGGTGCTGCGGGGCGAACGTCCGGTGGCTCAGCTCCAACGGTGGCTCGCCCCGGACGTGTTCGACGCCCTGGGCCGACGCGCCCTGCTGATGCAGGGCGCGACCGCAGCGGCCGGACCCGCCCGCCCCGTCACGATCCGGCGCGCGAGGCTCGTCCGTCTCGGCGAGACCACGGCCGAGGCGTCGGTCGTCCTGGAGGACATGGACAGAGTGCGAGCGGCGGCCCTCCGACTCGAGGCCCGGCGCGGCGTGTGGCGCGTCGTGGTCCTCGAGATCGGCTGACCGCCGCTCGCAGGTGCCCCCGAGGAGGGCTACTCCTCGTTGAGCCCGTGGCAGAGCTTGTACTTCTTGCCCGACCCGCACGGGCACGTGGCGTTGCGCGGCGTGCCGGGGAACGTCCGTCCGTCACCCTCGGCCGCGGTGGCCTCGCCGTGCAGCGCACGGCGGGCACGACGCGAACCGTCGCCCGAGACCACGGCCTGCCCCGAGCCGTCGTCGGACGGCGCCGAGTACTGCAGCGGAACCTGCTCGGTGGGGCCGTCGAGACCCTTCGCGATGAGGGTCGGCTCGGGCTTGGCAGCGGGTGCGGCGGCCGGCGCGAGGGACGCGTCGAGGACCTCGTCCTCCACGGGCTCGTCCTGCACCGCGTCGGCCTGTGCAGCCGCCTGGGCCTGCGCGGCCGCCCGGGCGTCCGCCGCAGCCTTCGCCGCAGCGCCGGCGGCGGCCGCGGCCCCCGCTGCGCCGGCCGTGCCGCCGAACGCCTGACCGGCAGCCGACTGCGCGGCAGCAGCCGCCGACACCGGGTTGACCGCCGCACCAGCGGGCTCCGCGACCTTGACCTCGAGGTTGAACAGGAAGCCGACCGACTCCTCCTTGATGGCCTCGGTCATGGCCTGGAAGAGCTGGAAGCCCTCGCGCTGGTACTCGACCAGCGGGTCGCGCTGGGCCATGGCGCGCAGGCCGATGCCCTCCTTGAGGTAGTCCATCTCGTAGAGGTGCTCGCGCCACTTGCGGTCCAGCACCGAGAGCACCACGCGGCGCTCGAGCTGACGCATGTTCGAGCTGCCCAGCGAGGCCTCGCGGTCCTGGTAGGCCACGCGGGCGTCGGACAGGATCTCCTCGAGGATCAGCTCGCGCGTCAGACGCGTGGCTCCCCCGGCCTGCTCGAGCACCTCGTCGACCTCGATCGAGACGGGGTACACCGCGCGCAGCGCCGTCCACAGCGCATCGAGGTCCCAGTGCTCCGGGTTGCCCTCGGACGTCGCACCGTCGACGTAGGCCGTGACGACGTCGGTGATGAAGTGCTGGACCTGCTCCTGCATGTCCTCGCCCTGGAGCACGCGGCGACGCTCGTCGTAGATGACGGTGCGCTGGCGCGAGAGGACGTCGTCGTACTTGAGGACGTTCTTGCGGATCTCGAAGTTGCGCGCCTCGACCTGGCCCTGCGCGCTCGCGATGCCGCGCGTGACGATCTTGGACTCGAGGGGAACGTCGTCGGGGAATCCCGCGCGGTTCATCATGGACTCGGCAAGACCCGAGTTGAACAGGCGCATCAGGTCGTCCTGCATGGACAGGTAGAAGCGGGACTCGCCCGGGTCTCCCTGACGGCCGGAACGCCCACGGAGCTGGTTGTCGATGCGGCGCGACTCGTGCCGCTCGGTGCCCAGCACGTACAGCCCGCCCAGCTCGGTGACCTCGTCGTGCTCAGCGGCGACGGCGGCCTTGGCGCGCTCGACGGCCTCGGGCCACGCGGCCTCGTACTCCTCGGGGTTCTCCGCGGCGTCGAGACCGCGTGCGGCCAGGTCCGCCACCGCCATGAACTCGGCGTTGCCACCGAGCATGATGTCGGTACCACGACCGGCCATGTTGGTCGCGACGGTGACCGAGCCCTTGCGGCCCGCCTGGGCGACGATCGCGGCCTCGCGCTCGTGCTGCTTGGCGTTGAGGACCTCGTGCGGGACGCCCTGCTTCTTCAGCTTGGAGGACAGGAGCTCGGACTTCTCGACGCTCGTGGTGCCGACCAGGACCGGCTGCCCCTCCGCGTGGCGCTCGACGATGTCCGCGACGACGGCGTCGAACTTGCCCTCCTCGTTCTTGTAGACGAGGTCGGGCTGGTCGACGCGCTGCATCTTGCGGTTCGTGGGGATGGGCACGACGCCCAGCTTGTACGTGCCCTGGAACTCGGCGGCCTCGGTGTCGGCCGTACCGGTCATCCCGGAGATCTTGTCGTACAGGCGGAAGTAGTTCTGGAGGGTGATCGTGGCGAGCGTCTGGTTCTCGGCCTTGATCTGCACGCCCTCCTTGGCCTCGATGGCCTGGTGCATGCCCTCGTTGTAGCGGCGGCCCGCGAGGATACGGCCCGTGTGCTCGTCGACGATCATGACCTCGCCGTTGAGCACGACGTAGTCCTTGTCGCGCTTGAAGAGCTCCTTGGCCTTGATCGCGTTGTTGAGGAACCCGATGAGCGGGGTGTTGAGCGACTCGTACAGGTTCTCGATGCCCAGGTAGTCCTCGACCTTGGCGATGCCGGGCTCGAGCACACCGATCGTGCGCTTCTTCTCGTCGACCTCGTAGTCGGTCTCGGGGTTCAGGCGGCGGACCACCTTGGCGAACTCGCCGTACCAGCGGTTCGCGTCGCCCGAGGCGGGGCCCGAGATGATGAGCGGGGTGCGCGCCTCGTCGATGAGGATCGAGTCGACCTCGTCGACGATCGCGAAGTTGTGGCCGCGCTGCACCAGGTCGTCGGTGCTCCACGCCATGTTGTCGCGCAGGTAGTCGAAGCCGAACTCGTTGTTCGTGCCGTACGTGATGTCCGCGGCGTACTGCTCGCGGCGCACGGCCGGGGTCTGGCCCGAGATGATGCAGCCGGTCGTCAGGCCCAGCGCGCGAAAGACGCGGCCCATCAGGTCGCTCTGGTACTTCGCCAGGTAGTCGTTGACCGTGACGACGTGCACGCCCTTGCCCGTGAGCGCGTTGAGGTACGCGGGGAAGGTGCCCACCAGGGTCTTGCCCTCGCCGGTCTTCATCTCGGCGATGTTCCCCAGGTGCAGGGCCGCGCCACCCATGAGCTGCACGTCGTACGCGCGCTGCCCCAGGGTGCGGCGGGCGGCCTCGCGGACCGCGGCGAAGGCCTCGGGGAGCAGCTCGTCGAGCGTGGCGCCGTTCGCGAGCCGTTCCTTGAACCGGTCGGTCTCCTCGCGCAGCTCCTCGTCGGTCAGGTCCTCGAAGCTGGGCTCCAGCTTGTTGACCTGCTCAGCCAGGCCGGACAACTTCTTCAGGATCCGGCCCTCGCCGAAACGCAGGACCTTCTCGAGGATCGCAGGCACGCAGTACTCCCGTATCGATCGCGCCCCCGGGCCGGACGGTCCGGGGCGAATGCGAGGCGACCACCTGGCGGCAGTCGGCTGGATCACACCACAGACCATCGTAGGCGAGTCCGGCAGGTGGGTGGGCTCCTGTCCGCTACCGGTGGTTCCGCTCTGCGGCGAATGCCCGGACCGCGCCGCGCGGACCCTGGCGCGCCGTCACCTCGCCGCGCCCGCGTCAGCGAGCCCGACCTCGGCCGCGAGCGCGGGTGCCAGATCGCCCGCCGGCCCGACGACGACGCCCGCCAGCCCGAGCCAGGTCGCCATGAGCCTCAGCTCGGCGGCGAGCGCCGCGGCGGTGTCGGCGTCCGCGTGCTCCTCGCCGTGGGCAGACAGGACCCGGAGCAGGCCGGCGCGACGGTCGGCCTTGAGGTCGACCTTCGCGGTGATGTGCTCGCCCTGCAGGAACGGGAGCACGTAGTAGCCGTGCACCCTCTTGGCGGCGGGGACGTAGATCTCGATGCGGTAGCGCGTGCCGAACAGGCGCTCGAGGCGCGTGCGCTCGAACACGAGCGGGTCGAACGGGCTGAGCAGCGCGCGCCCCTGAGCCCGGCGCGGGAGCGAGGCGTCCCGGTGCAGGTAGGTGGTCTCGGCCCAGCCCCTGACCTCGACGGGGCGCAGCACGCCGTCCTCGACCAGCTCGGCGAGCGCGCGGCGCGGCGCCGGTCCCTTGAGCCGGAAGTAGTCCTGGAAGCAGCGGAGCGTCCCGATCCCGTGCGCCCGGGCCCCGATCTCGAGCAGCCTGCGCACCGCGTCCTCGTCGCTCACGGCCGGGGCCGCGAGCACCGCGGGCGGCAGCACGCGCTCGGTCAGGTCGTAGCAGCGCTCGAACGCGGCGTTGCGGCGCGCGGCCGTGATCTCGCCCGTGAAGAACAGGAGCTCGAGCGCGCGCTTGGCGAGCGACCAGTTCCAGCCCCACTCGGTGGTGCTGCGCGCCTCGCCCATCCCCTGCTCCTCGAGGACCGCGTGGACCTCGCTCGCCGTGACAGGGCCTCGCTCGGCCACGATCTCCCGCACGCGGGACACCACGGCCGAGTGCGAGGCCGCGACCCCGCTGATGGAACCCCAGGCCTCGGTGCGGTACGCGCGCTGGCGCCACTCCAGGAGGCGGTAGGTCTCGGGTGGCACGTAGGACGCGACGTGCGCCCAGTACTCCACCAGGCGGCGGGGAGCACGGCCGGCCGCGCGGTCGAGCAGCGACACGTCGTACGGGCCGAGCCGTGAGTACAACGGCACGAGGTGCGCCCGGGCCAGGACGTTGACGGAGTCGATCTGGAGCAGCCCCAGGCGGTCCACAGCGGCCTGCACGTGCCGCATGGTGACCTGCCGGGGCGCGGCACCCGGGTCCGGTCGCGGGGAGTGCAGGCCCTGCGCGGCGAGGGCCAGGCGGCGGGCCTGGGCGAGCGACATCGACTCGGTCTTCACCCGACCCATCCTGCACCGCACCCCTGACACCCGCCGTCGCCACGACGCGCCGCTCCCCCGGACGCGCCGACGGGGCGGCACCGCCTCGTCGGCGGTGCCGCCCCGTCGGGTCGGCTGGGTGCGTCAGCTCGCCTCGGGCACGGCCTTCATGCCACCGGCGCACGCGGTGTCCAGAGCGATGACGCCGTAGCTCCATCCACGTCGCCGGTAGGCGACCGAGGGGCGCGCCGTCTCGGCGTCGACGAAGAGGAAGAAGTCGTGACCCACCATCTCCATCTCGTACAGGGCGTCGTCGATCGTCATGGGCTCGGCAGAGTGGAGCTTCTGACGGATCACGACGGGCGAGTCACCGAGCTGCATCTCGACCGCGTCCCCGGGAGCGGCCAGCTGCTCCGGCGCCTGCTCCGTGGACGACTCCTGCGGGACGAAGGGGCGGACGTCGACCGGCGGTACGGGGTTGTTGTTGCGGTGGTCCTTGCGACGGTCGCTGACTCGTCGCAGCCTCTCCTGAAGCTTGTTCATGGCGAGGTCGAGTGCCCCGAACCGGTCGTCTGCTGCCGCCTCGGCGCGGACGACGGGTCCCTTGGCGCGGACGGTCAGCTCGACCCTCTCACGCACCTCGGACAGTCGGGGGTTGTTCTCGTGGGTGACCTCGACGTCGATCCGCTGGGCGGTCGGTGCGAGCTGCTCGAACTTCGCGAGCTTTTCTTCCACGTGTCGGCGAAAGCGATCAGCCACTTCCGTGTGCCTGCCGACGACAACGATCTCCATGTGAGCCTCCGCAAAGGGTCTCGGACGCTCCGGTTCCTTCAGAGCGTCCCGTGTGGTCCTGGGTCTGGCTCCCCCGAGGGGGATCCGGAGTACCTATCACCTCCCTGCCCGAGGACCTTGCCTCGGGTCGATCGCTCTGTGGCCGCACGGGTCCCCTACCAACCGTTCCCCGTGACGACTGGTCCCCAGGTTAACCCTGCCACCAGGTAAAGGCAGCATCTTCGACAGATGAACTTCGCGGGTCGCCCCGGCGCGGGGAGGCGGTGTGGCGGCGAGCACGAGGGCGCCCAGCACCCACGCCCCGCCGTCCTCCAACGCCCGCTCGCACGCGGCCAGCGTGGCCCCCGTGGTCAGGACGTCGTCCACCAGGAGGCAGGCCGAGCCCCGGCCCGGGAGCCCTGCGCGGGCCGCGCGCCGGGACGTGCGGACCTCGCCGAGGCGGGCGCCCCTGAGCCTGGCCCCCAGGCCCACCTGGTCCCGTCCGCGCTGAGCCAGGACAGGGGCGGCCCTCGCGTCGAGCCCGGCGTCGCCGAGGGCTCGCGCGACCGCCCGCGCGAGCCCCTGGACGGGCTCGGCCCCGCGGGCGCGGCGCGCTCCGGCGGACGACGGCGCGGGGACCACCAGGACCCGCCACGGGCCGTCCCGCTCGTGCGCCGGCGCCGACGCCGACGCCGACGCCGCAGCCAGGGTCGCGCGCACCCAGGGGACGAGGGCGGTGCGCGCCGCACGGTACGCGGCCCCGTCCAGCACCCGCGAGAGGTCGTGGCGCCCCTTGTCCTTCCAGGCGACCACGACGCCGCGGAGCGGCCCGGCGTACGGCGCCAGAGCCCACACCGGCAGCGGCCCGGCACCGTCCATCCGGTCGAGCCGGGGCGCGTCGGCCTCGCGCCGGGACGGCGGTCCCGCGAGAAGACCCGCGCACGCGCCGCAGAGCGACGTGTCCGGGCACCCGCAGCCGGGGCACTCGATCGGCACGAGCAGGCGGCTCAGGGCACGCAACCAGCCGTGGGCCACGCCCCACGGGCCTGCCTCAGCGATCGCGGGCCGCTGGGACGCGGGCCCCGACGCACGGCCGTGAGGCAGCGGGCGGCGGTGAGCAGGGCGACGGGGTCGGTGGCGCACGTCCCCATGCTGCCGGTCTGCTCAGTCCGGCCGCACGCACCCCTGCGCCATCTGTGGAACGGGCGGAGGGCCAGCGTGCCTGTGCACGGGCCGCGCCCCTCGCGGGGCGCGTGCGACGCCTGTCCCGCGCCCGTCGTCCTGCGCCAGGACCTCACGGTCCCGCCGTGGACCCTGCGCTCAGCCCGGGAACGTCGGCAGCGCGACGCCCTCGATCCGCTTCTCCCACACCGCACCCGACCTGCTGCGCCCGAACAGCGTCCCGTCCTGCGTGAGGACCTGCACCGAGCGCTCGCCGTCACCCGCGCTGATCGCGGTGGCTCCGGCCACGGGCGAGAGCCTCGTGGTGCTGCCCCCCACCAGGACGAGATGGACCGTCGTCGCGGCCTCGGTCTCGTCGGTGCCCAGGACGGCGAGCGTCGACTCGTCGGCCCAGACGACCTGGGAGGCGGAGGTGATCGGCGCGCCGACCCGGAAGGGGTCGGACAGGCCCGTGGGGACGTCCTTCCCGTCCCGCACGATCCCGGCCACGTCGACCCGGGTCTCCCCCACGCTGCTCGTGGAGACCACCGCGATCCGGGCGCCGTCGTGCGCGACGCGGATGGACTGCACCGTGCGTCCGGCGAGCCACGGCGCCTCGACCGCCACGGGGGCCGCAGCCTCCGACAGGTCGCTGCGCACGACCTGCAGGGCGCCGGTCTGGCTCCGAGGACCGGACCACACGCCCCCGAACCGGTCGACGCTCGGGGCGAGCAGGTCCTCACCCTCCAGCAGGGTCGCAGCGGGCAGGTTCTTCGTCGCCAGCCGCAGGATCCTGCCGGTCCCGTCACGGACGACGAGCGGGCGCGCGTTGGCGCCCTGCGCCAGCGCGGTGGCCGCTATCCCGTCGAGCGGCACCGCCGGGGTCATCGGAGCGACGTCGCCGGCCGCGCCGTCGAGCACCATGACCTCGCCCTGGGCCGCCACGACCTCGCTCCCCTGGGCCACCGCCTTGATCGGCACGGTGCCCGCCGAGGGGGTGCTCAGGAGGTCCTCGCCGCGGTAGAGGTTGACCGTCAGGGGCAGCGCGTCGAACAGCGTGGCCTCGAGCTGCGCCTTGAGCAGCGCGCGGTCCTCGGGGGGCGCGAGCGAGATCGCGTCCGTGAGACGGACGTCGACGATGCCGCCCGCGCTCGGCACGGCCTCCGGGTTCAGCACGGTCCCCTCGGGCACGATCGGAGCCGTGGAGCCCCTCAACCACTCGACGGGCCCGACCAGGACCTGCTTGACGGCGCTGGTCTGCCAGGTACGGTTCGGGAACCACCGGTCGTCGGGGACCAGGACCTCGCGGTCGGCCGACGGGAAGTACAGGCGGGTCGCGCGGAACGCCGCCAGGAAGCCGCTCTCGGAGAGCAGCAGGCCGTCCTGGACCGTGTCGATCCTCCACTCGTCGCCCTGGCGCACCAGGCCGAACGAGACGGGGACCGTCTTCTCGCCACCGGGGACGTCCTCGGTGTAGACACCGCGCTTGTCCAGGGCGCCGACCACCGTCGCGCTGCCCGTCACGGTGACCCGTCCGGTCTTCATGGTGTCCTCGTCCATCGTCAGGTCGAGGTCGCCGTCGAAGACCAGGACCTGCGACTCCGAGTTCCAGGTCTCGGCGTCCGCGAGGAACTCCTGGGCGACGTCGAAGTCCCCGGCCGGACCTGCCGCCTGAGCGGTGAGGAAGCCGGTCACGATCCGCAGCGGGTCGTCACCGGCCACGGGCCCCCGGGCCCGCAGCCCCGGGGCGTTGTACCCCTGCACGACCGTGTCGCCCTGCATCACGGGGCCCGCGGTGGGGATCGACGCGCACCCGCCGAGTGCGAGCGCAGCCACGACCCACCCCGCCGTGAGCCGCGCAGCCATCCTGCTGCGCGGTGAACCGGTCATCGTGCCTGCTCCTCGTCGTCGGGCCCGGCGGGCCGTTGCGGGCCCCCCTGACGGGCGAACGTGAACTGCTCGTCGGGCAGCACGGGCAGCGCCGACGGGCTCGTGGTCCCCTCCGTCGGGTCCTCGACGCGCTCGACCTGTCCCGTCGGCGGACGAGATCCCCGCGCACGGCTCGGTTCCTGCGGGACCAGCGGCAGCGGAGACGACTCGAGCCGGATCCCGGCGCGCAGCGGGACCGTGAGCCGGAACGCGGCCCCCCGGCCCGGGCGGCCCCAGACCTCGAGCCACCCGCCGTGCAGGTGCGCGTCCTCGAGCGAGATCGCGAGACCGAGCCCCGTGCCCCCGGTCGTGCGCGCGCGCGCCGGGTCCGCCCGCCAGAACCGGTCGAAGACGTGCAGCGCCTCCTCCTCGGTCATGCCCACGCCGTGGTCCCGGACGAGGACCGCGACCGCGTGGCGGTCCTGGGCGACCGTGATCTCGACCGGCCTCTCCTCGGCGTGCTCGATCGCGTTGACCACGAGGTTGCGCACGATCCGCTCGATGCGCCGCGGATCCACGTCCGCGGTCACGGCCTGCTCGGGCAGGTGCACCGACAACCACACGCCCTTGCGCTCGGCGAGCGGCGCGGCCAGGTCGACAGCCGCGTTGACCACGTCGCGCACGTCGCGGCGGTCGGCGTCCAGCTGCGCAGCACCCGCGTCGAACCTGCTGATCTCCAGCAGGTCGGCCAGGAGGTCCTCGAACCGGTCCAGCTGTGTCTGGAGCAGCTCCGCCGAGCGCTTGGACGCGGGGTCGAAGTCCTCGCGCGAGGCGTGCAGGACCTCGCCCGCCATGCGGATCGTCGTGAGCGGCGTGCGCAGCTCGTGCGAGACGTCCGAGACGAACCGCCGCTGCAGCAGCGACAGCTCCTCCATGCGCCCGATCTGGAGCTGCAGGCTCTCGGCCATCTCGTTGAACGAGCGGGCGAGGGTCGCGAGCTCGTCGTGCCCCTTGACGGGCAGCCGCTCGTTCAGGTGACCGTCGGCGAGCCGCTCCGCCACGCCCGCGGCGTTGCGGACCGGCTGGACCGCCTGCCTCGTCACGACCCAGGTGATGAGCCCGAGGATGCCCACGACGAAAGCAGCACCCACCGCGAGGGTGCGCTGCAGGAACGAGAGGGTCTCCTGCTCGGGGGCGAGCGAGTACAGGAAGTACAGCTCGTAGGTGCCGACCGTCGGCACCTGCACCTTCGACCCCACGAGGACGCCCGGGTCCACGGGCGAGCCCGGGTCGGACGGGTCGCGCGGGATCGCGACCGACTGGAGCTCGCGGCCGTCGCTCTCCAGGACCGCGGTCCTCAGCTCGTCCGAGACGAGGCTCGCGAGCTGGTTGTCCGTGCTCACGTCGTTGAGGCGCGACGGCGCCCCCTCGGGCCGCATGATGAAGATCTTGCGGTCGGGGCTCCCGCTCGTGCGCAGGGCGTTGTGCACGTCCAGCAGCAGCGTCTGGATCTCGGAGTCCTTGGTCTTGGACAACGACGCCGTGAACAGGCTCTGGGCCTGCTGGAACGAGGCGGCGCTCTCGACGTTGATCTGCTCGAGGCGCTGCTCGAACAGCCCGTCGCGCATGGTGCTCGACAGGTAGGCGCCCAGCGCCGCGACCGTGATCACGCCGACGACGAGCGCCGTCCCGACCACGCGCAGCTGCATCGAGGACCGGGCCCGCCAGACGACCCGACCGACCAGGGCTCGCACGCGCCGTCGGGCACGGCGCAGCGAGCGCCCCACCCGCACGCGCAGCGACGGAGAGCTCACCCGCGCGCCGTGCCCGCCTTGTACCCGACGCCGCGCACGGTCAGGACGATCTCCGGGTTCTCCGGGTCGTGCTCGACCTTGGAGCGCAGCCGCTGCACGTGCACGTTCACGAGGCGCGTGTCCGCGGCGTGGCGGTACCCCCAGACCTTCTCGAGGAGGACCTCGCGCGTGAAGACCTGCCACGGCTTGCGGGCCAGGGCCACCAGGAGGTCGAACTCCAGGGGCGTGAGCGCGATGGTCCGCCCGTCCCGCACGACCCGGTGACCGGTCACGTCGATCTCGACGTCACCGATCGACAGGTGCTCGGGCGCGGGCTCGTCCGAGCGGCGCAGCCGGGCGCGGATCCGGGCGACGAGCTCCTTGGGCTTGAACGGCTTGGAGATGTAGTCGTCCGCGCCGGACTCCAGGCCGAGCACCACGTCGACCGTGTCGCTCTTGGCCGTGAGCATGATGATGGGCACGCCCGACTCCGCCCGGATCAGGCGGCACACCTCGGTGCCGTCCTTGCCCGGGAGCATCAGGTCGAGCAGGACGAGGTCCGGCTGGGTGCTGCGGAACGTCGCCAGGGCGAGGTCTCCGTCCGCACAGAACACCGGGTCGAACCCCTCGGACCGCAGCACGATGCCGATCATCTCGGCGAGAGCGGTGTCGTCGTCGACCACAAGCACACGTACCTTCATGACCCTATTTTGCCATCGACCGAGGGCTCGCCGGTCCGACCCACCGTACGGCGTCCAGCGTTCACCCGAGCGGACCCGCCGCCCCGTCCGGCGGCCCCCCGTACTAGGGTGGTCCGCTACCGGGGCCGGACACCGTCGAGGCGTCCCGCACGGCCTCACCAGCACGAGACCAGACGAGCCCTCCGGGCCCGACAGAACCGAGCGGGGACAGCAAGCAGATGACGACGCCCGACGACGCCGGCACGCCAGCACCGGACGACACCCCGCGGTACGGCCAGCGCGCCCCGCAGCCCCCGGCGGGCCCTGCGTCCCCGGGCGGCACGCCCCCGCAGTACGGCCAGTACGGCCAGCCCGGGCCGGGTCAGTACGGCCAGCCCGGACCAGGGCAGCCGGGCCAGCCCGGTCAGTACGGCGCCCCGGCCCAGGGCGCGCCGAACGCCTGGGGCCAGTACGGCCAGCCCGGCCAGTACGGAGCCCCGCAGTACGGCGGCGCGCAGCAGCCGGGCTACGGTCCCCCCTCCTTCGCGGGCAAGCCCTACGCACCGCCGGCGAACAAGCCAGGGATCGTGCCCCTGCGACCCCTGACCCTGGGTGAGATCTTCGACGGCGCGTTCGGTGCGATCCGCGCCAACCCCAAGGTCATGCTCGGGATGAGCGCGACCGTGATCGCGATCGCGACGGTCGTGGGCCTGGCGCTGGGCGTGCTGGTCAGCGGGATCTTCGCGCCGCAGATCGCGCTCCTGGAGAACGAGCTCGGTCCCGACGCCGTGGGCATCACGGAGGCTCTGCCCCTGCTGGGGGCCTCGCTCGTGTCCTCGCTCGCGCTGAGCCTGGCCATGCCCGTCGTCAACGGGATCCTCATCACGTCCGTCGGCCAGTCGGTGATCGGTCGCAAGGCCACCGCGGGCGAGGTCTGGGCCCAGGCGAGGTCGAAGGTCTGGCAGCTGCTGGCGTTCTCGATCCTGTCGTCCGTGGCCGTCGGGACCGTGTGGTTCGTGTACCTGCTCCTGACCGTCCTCGCCTTCACGGCGGACGTCGGCCTGGGCGTCGCGGTCGCCCTCCTGGGGCTCCTGGGCATCCTGGTCCTGCTGGCCTGGTTCGTCGTGCGCACCCTCCTGGTCGCGCCGGCCATGGTCCTGGAGGGCCAGGGGTTCGCGAGCGGCGTGAAGCGGGGGTGGATCCTCTCGCGCGGGTCGTTCTGGCGCCTGCTCGGCATCTACCTCCTGGCGTCCGTCGCGGTGGGGGTCATCAGCTCGCTCGTCTCCCAGCCCCTGGGCTTCATCGGGGGCATGGTCTCCGTGTGGAGCATGGTCGCGATGTACGTGCTCCTGGCCGTGGGGACGATCCTGTCCGGCGTCATCGGCGCGGTGTTCCTCGCGGGCGTCGTCTCGCTGCTCTACATCGACGTGCGCATGCGCCGGGAGGGCTTGGACGTCGAGCTCACCGCCGCGGCGAACGAGCACGCCGAGCACGGCACGGCGTGACCGCTCCGGCCGCATCGCTCGCCGCCTGGCAGGCGGCCGCCCCGGCGCACCGAGGGGTTCCCCGGTGGCTGGCCGGCGAGGTCCCGGTCGAGCCCGACGCGGACACCGCCCGGACCTGGTTGAAGGAGGAGCTCCTCGACCCCGTGTACGTCGACCAGCCGTCTCTCCTGATGCGCTTCATCAACTGGCTCACGGGCCTGTTCCAGGACGTCCGGGTCCTCGACGTGAACCCCGTGGTGGCCTCGCTCGTGATCGTGGTCCTGGTGCTCGTCGTGGCGGCGGTCGCCTACGCCGTGGCCGGTCCCGTCCGGCTCTCCCACCGGGCGCGCGCGTCCGCTGCGGTCTTCGACGAGGACGAACGCTCGGCCGCCGACCTGCGCGCCGCGGCCGACGCCGCGGCGTCGGCCGGCGACTGGACCACGGCCGTCGTCGAGCGGTACCGGGCGGTCGTCCGCTCGCTCGAGGAGCGGGTGGTGCTCGACCCGCGGCCCGGGCGCACGGCCCACGAGGCGGCCACCGAGGCCGCGCTGCGTCTCCCGAGCCTGACCGACGGGCTGGCGGCGGGTGCGCGCCTGTTCGACGACGTGCGCTACGGCAAGGTCTCCGTGGGCCCGGCGGCCGACCAGGCGCTGCGCGAGCTCGACGCCGCGGCCCTCGCCACGACGCCGACGCCGCTCGTCCAGGAACCGATCGACCGCGGGGACGCGCCCGCGCCCCCCGCCCCCGGGCGGATCCCGACGACGCCCGGAGGGGCCCGATGACCACCGCGCTCGAGCCCCCCGCCCCTCCGGTCTCGGCCCCCGACGGCTCGGGCACCAGCGTCACCACGGCCTACGTCCCCGTGCGCGTCCTGGGCGACGGCACCACGGCCGGGTCCCGTGCCGCGCGCCGGTGGCGTGCTGCGCGCGGGCCGCTCGCCGTCCTGCTCCTCGTCCTGGTCGTCGCGGGGCTCGCCGCGCTGTCCCGCCCGGCCGTCTCGACCACCCCGCTCGCCCCGGACAACGCCGGACCCAACGGTGCGCGCGCACTGGCGCAGGTGCTGGGCGACCAGGGGGTCGACGTCGAGCACGTGACCACCACCGCGGAGGCCGTCTCCCGGGCGGGCGCCGGGACCACGCTCCTGGTGACGTCCGACCTCGAGCTCCTGCCGGAGCAGGTCGACGCGATCCTCGCGACCGAGGCCGACCTCGTGCTCCTCGAACCCGGGTACGAGCTGCTCGAGGGCGCGACCGACGGCGCCGCGACCCTCGCCGACGACTGGTCCTCGCCCGACGCGCTGCGGTCCCCCGACTGCTCGGACCCGGACGCCGTGGCGGCCGAGAGCATCCGCAGCACGGGCTTCGGCCTCACCGCGACCGCCCCGTCCTCGGTCGTCTGCTTCCCCGGCGACGACAGCCCGGCGGACACCGGGGCCTACCTCGTGCACGAGGGCGAGCGCCGCGTCGTCGCCTTCGACGACGCCGGTCTGCTCACCAACGCTCGGGTCGACCAGGACGGCAACGCGGCCCTGGCGCTGCGCTCGCTCGGCCGCCACGAGACCCTGACGTGGTTCGTCCCCAGCCTCCTCGACACCACGGCCACCGACGACTCCGGGGTCGGGGCCGCCACCCTGCCACCGTGGGCCGTCGTGGTCCTCGTCCAGCTCCTCGTGGTCGCCGCGCTCGCGGCGCTGTGGCGCGGACGGCGGTTCGGCCCCCTCGTGACCGAGGACCTGCCGGTCGTGGTCCGCGCGTCGGAGGCCACGCGCGGCCGGGGCCGGCTGTACCGCAGGTCCCGCTCCCGGGGCCACGCGGCCGCCGGCCTGCGTGCCCACAGCGCCGACCGGATCGCGTCGCGGCTCGGCCTGCCCCGCTCCGCGGCCGCGCCCGCCCTGATCGACGCGATCGTCCGCGCCACGCACCGCCCCACCGAGCAGGTCGCGCACCTGCTGTACGGCCCCCCACCCGCCGACGACGCCGCGCTGCTCGAGCTCGCGCGTCACCTTGACCAGTTGGAGAGCGAGGTCTTCCACCCGTGACGCACCACCCCGAGGGGTCGAACCCCTATCAGCAGCCCGCGGACCGCTACGCACCGCCGCAGGACCGGCCCGCCCCGCAGCCCGTCGACGCCGGGCCCGCGCCGCTGCCCCCAGCGCCCGCTCAGCCCGTCGCACCGGGGGGCCCGGCTCCCGCCGCGAACCCCGTCGCCGACGCACCTGCGCCCGCGGCGCCGTCGGGCCCCTCGCCCGAGCTGCGCGCAGCCCTCGCGGCCGTGCGCAGCGAGGTCGGCAAGGCGGTCGTCGGGCAGGACGCCGCGGTGACGAGCCTGCTCATCGCGATGCTCTGCAAGGGCCACGTCCTGCTGGAGGGAGTGCCCGGGGTCGCCAAGACGCTGCTCGTGCGCACGCTCGCCGCCTCCCTCGACCTCGACACCAAGCGCGTCCAGTTCACGCCCGACCTCATGCCGGGTGACGTCACGGGGTCGCTCGTCTACGACGCCCGGACCGCCGAGTTCAGCTTCCGCGAGGGCCCCGTCTTCACCAACCTGCTCCTGGCCGACGAGATCAACCGCACGCCCCCCAAGACCCAGGCCTCGCTGCTCGAGGCCATGGAGGAGCGGCAGGTCTCCGTCGACGGGACTCCGCGGGGCCTGCCGGACCCGTTCCTCGTCATCGCGACGCAGAACCCGGTCGAGTACGAGGGCACCTACCCCCTGCCCGAGGCCCAGCTCGACCGCTTCCTGCTCAAGCTCGTCCTGCCGCTGCCCGAGCGCGACCAGGAGATCGAGATCCTCACGCGGCACGCGGCCGGGTTCAATCCCCGCGACCTCGCCGCCGCGGGCGTGCGCCCCGTCGCCGGTCGGGAGGTCCTGGACCGCGCGCGCGCCGAGGTCGCCCAGGTCCAGGTGTCCCGTGAGGTCCTCGGCTACGCGGTCGACCTGTGCCGCGCGACGCGCCACTCCCCGTCGCTCTCGCTCGGGGTCTCCCCGCGAGGCGCCACCGCGCTCCTCGCGACGTCGCGCGCGTGGGCCTGGCTCTCGGGGCGCGGGTACGTCACGCCCGACGACGTCAAGGCCCTGGCCCACCCCACGCTGCGCCACCGGGTCCAGCTGCGACCCGAGGCCGAGCTCGAGGGCGTCACGGCCGAGAGCGTGCTCGACACGGTGCTGGCCTCCGTGCCGGTCCCGCGCTGAACGCCGGGTGGCTGAGGGGATGACATGGCTCTGACCTGGCGCGCGGTCGCGCTCGGCGCCCTCGGCGTCGTCGCCGTCCTCGTGGTGCCCTCGTACGGCACGGTCCTGCTCTGGGCGCTCGCCGTGGTCCTGCTGTGCGCGCTCGACGTGGCCCTCGCAGCCTCGCCGCGCCAGGTCGCGGTCGAGCGGCGCGTGCCGGGTTCGGTGCGCCTGACCGGACGCGCGACGTCCCAGCTCGTCGTGACGAACCTGACCGGGCGGCGGCTGCGGGCCGTGGTGCGCGACGCGTGGGCCCCGTCCGCGGGCGCCCAGGCCAACCGGCACCCCGTCGACCTGCCTCCCGGGGAGTCGGCTCGCCTGACGACCGTGCTCGTCCCCACGAGACGCGGTGACCGGGCCGCGGGCGCGGTCACCGTCCGCTCGGCGGGACCGCTCGGCCTCGCCGCCCGACAGGTCTCGTTGACCGTCCCTGGCCGGCTGCGGGTCCTGCCCGAGTTCGCCTCGCGCCGCCACCTTCCCAGCAGGCTCGCCCGGCTGCGCGAGCTGGACGGCCGCTCGGCCGTCCAGGTGCGCGGCGAGGGGACGGAGTTCGACTCGTTGCGGGAGTACGTGATCGGCGACGACGTCCGCTCGATCGACTGGCGGGCGTCTGCCCGCCGGGCCGACATGGTGGTGCGCACCTGGCGCCCCGAGCGGGACCGCCGGGTCCTGATCGTGCTCGACACCTCGCGCACGTCCGCGGCCCGGATCGGGGACGAGCCGCGGCTCGACGCGAGCATCGAGGCCGCTCTGCTGCTCTCGGCCCTGGCCGGTCGGGCGGGCGACCGTGTCGAGCTGTTCGCGTACGACCGCGGCGTGCGCGCCCGGGTCGCCGGCGCGGCGGGTCCTCGGCTCATGCCTGCCCTCGCCGACGCACTGGCACCGATCGAGCCCGCGCTGCTCGAGACCGACTGGCCCGGGCTCGTCGGGTCCGTCCATCAACGGCTCTCGCAGCGCGCGCTCGTCGTGCTCCTCACGACGCTCGACCCGGCCGCGGTCGAGACCGGGCTGCTGCCCGTCGTCGGGCAGCTCACGGCCACGCACCAGGTGGTCGTCGCCTCGGTCGCGGACCCCGAGGTCGCCGCGCTGCGCGCGGCCCGGGGCTCGAGCGCCGAGGTGTACGACGCCGCGGCCGCCGCGCGCGTCGAGCTCGAACGCACTGCGGTGCGGACCGTGCTCTCGCGCAAGGGCGTCGAGGTCGTCGAGGGGCTGCCGGAGGAGCTCGCGCCGCGCCTCGCCGACACCTACCTGGCGCTCAAGGCGGCGGGGAGGCTCTGAGGGTTCGCCGGCCCGCGGGGACCGCAGGGCCGCCAGCGGGACCGGCGCGACCGGGGCTTCGTGCCCGCTCGTCCCGACCGCCCTCGCACAGTCCTCACGGGCTCGCCGCACGGCCCGTCGGGACGCCCCCACCCCACCGCCTAGGCTGGTGGGTGCACACCACCGACTCCCGAGGAGCAGCACCGTGACCCGACCGGCCACCCCGCGCGACCGCGAAGCCCGCAACCGGCGGGTCGCGATCATCGTGATCCTCGCCCTGTCCGCGACCTTCGTCATCCCGGCGCTCGGCTTCCTCATCTTCTGACGAGCGGCCTCACGGCATCCTCTGACGAGCGGCGCCACGACGGACCGGCGGCCGCGCCGACCCGGCGCCGGCACATCCCCGTCGTCCCTGCCGGCCTCACCCTGGTCGCCCTGTGGGCACCACGCGGCAGGATGGCCCCATGACGGACGCCGGCCCCCACGGACCCACGCTCAGCCTCGACGACCTCAACCGCGCGCTGCTGGCTCGCCAGCACCTCCTGGGCCCGGGGGCGGCCGTAGCCCTGCCGCAGGGGGCCGGTCCGGCCCTCGCCGAGGTCGACCACCTCGTGGGCCTGCAGTCGCAGGTCCCCACGACCCCTTACGCGGGGCTGTGGTCCCGGCTCGCCGGATTCCGCACCGGAGACCTCGCCGAGCGGTTCCGCGACCGGTCGGTCACGCGGATCGCGGTCATGCGCGGCACGGTCCACCTCGTCACGGCCGACGACGCCCTCGAGCTGCCGGGCCTCCTGCGTCCTCTGCTCGAGTCGGGGGCGCGCGTGGGCAGCGTGCACGCCAAGGCACTCGTCGGTACGGACCTGGACGACGTCGCGGCGGCCGCGCGGGACCTCCTGGACGAGCGTCCGCTGACCCCGGGAGAGCTCGGTCGGCTGCTCGGGCGCCGCTGGCCCACCGTCGACCCGCAGCACCTGGCCTACGCCGCCCGCTGCTTCCTGCCGCTCGTCCAGGTCACGCCGCGGGGTCTGTGGGGGGCGAGCGGGCCCGGGACCTCGACGACGTGGACCACCGCAGACGCATGGTTCGGCCGAGCGAGCCGAGCGTTGCGCGACCCCGAGGAGCGCGCCGCGGCGCTCGTGCGCCTCGTGCGCCGCTACCTCGCGGCGTTCGGACCCGCCACGGTCAAGGACGCCCAGCGGTGGTCGGGCCTGACGGGCCTGCGCGAGGCCGTCGATCGCCTGCGGCCCGAGCTCGTGACCTTCACCGGTCCGGACGGCAAGGAGTACCTGGACCTGCCCGACGCCCCGCGCCCCGGGGCGCGCACCCCGGCCCCCGTGGTGCTCGTCGCGGAGTTCGACAACCTGGTGCTGGGCCACGCGGACCGCACGCGCGTCGTGGACGACGCGCGGCGCAGAGCCATCACCACCGTCAACGGGCAGGTGCCGGGGACGGTCCTGGTGGACGGCTACGTGGCCGCCACCTGGAAGGTCCGCCGCGTCGGCCCGGGCCGCAAGACCGAGCCCGACGCCGCCGCCCACCTGGACGTCACGCCGCTCGGCCGCTCGTTCACGTCCGCGCAGCGCACCGCGCTCGAGGAGCGCGGCCTGGAGCTGCTGCGGTTCGTGGCTCCCGAGGCGTCGGAGCACGCGGTCGAGGTGGCGGCCGTGCAGCGGGCACCGGCCGTTCCGCCTCAGGCGGCGACGGGTGCCACGTCCCCCGCGTGGTCGGCCGTGAGGTCGCCCGTCTCGCCGGCACGGGCCGCCCGGCGTCCGAGCACGATCGTGTAGGCCCAGAAGGCCGCGAGCGCGATCGCGCCGATGACGATCTTGAGCCACCACACCATGGCCGTCCCGGTGACGAAGCCCTCGATCAGCCCCGAGACCGCCAGCACCACCACGAGCCCGATCACGACCGTGAAGAGCGAGCGCCCCTCCTCGGCGAGAGCGCGCAGGCGGGTGCGCGGGCCGGGGTCGACCATGGTCCAGAAGAGCCGCAGGCCGGCCGCCCCGGCGACGAAGATCGCGGTGAGCTCGAGCAGCCCGTGCGGGGCGATGAGGGTGAGGAACGTGTCGAGCTCGCCGTAGTGCGCCATCATCCCGCCCGTCGACCCGACCGCGACGGCGTTCGAGAACAACAGGTACGCGGTGAAGACGCCCGTGATCCCGAACGCGATGCACAGCGCCGCGAGCCACGCGTTGTTGGTCCAGACCACGGCCGCGAAGTCCACGCCGGGGTCGTAGTAGCTCACGAACGCCTCGTCGACGTAGGCCTCGCGCTCGCTGGGGGTGCCCATCGAGGCGAGCGCGCCCGGGTCCGACGCGACCCACCAGCCCGCGACCACGGCGATCAGGACGAACAAGGTCATGACCGTCACGGTCCACCAGCGGATCCGGTAGAGCGCCGCCGGGACCGACACGAACGCGAGACGGGTCACGTCGCGCCACGCGGGCTCGTGCGCACCCGCGATCCGGCCCCGCGCGCGTGCGAGGAGGTCGGAGAGCCGGGTGATGAGGACGGGGTCCGGGGCCGACGAGCGGATCGTCGACAGGTGCGTCGCGACCGACTGGTAGAGGCGCACCAGCTCGTCCGCCTCGGCGCCGTCGAGCGTGCGCTTCTTGGTCAGCTCGGCGAGCCGCGACCACTCGTCGCTGTGCACGGCGTTGAAGGCATCCAGGTCCACGCGGCTACCCTGCCACACCTTGCCCTACAGTGGGCCGGACCCCCTCGTCGCGCCGGGGTCTTCCCGGGCGGCGGCGGCGATCCTGCGACACCGTCGACGACCCTGGAGGAGCACGCGTGCGAGACGGCATCCTGACCGGTGAGGGAGTGGTCCTCGACGCGCGGCCCGCGTCGTTCGTGACCCGCGCCCTGGGCGCCGTGATCGACCTGTGCGCGCTCGGGGTGGTCCTGCTGGCCGTGCTGTTCGCCGCTGCGGGCGCGGCGCTCGACGCGCTGGACCTGGACTTCGCCCCGGCGGTGTGGATCATCCTGCTGGTCCTGGTCATGGTGGGCATCCCGACGACGGTCGAGACCCTCTCGCGGGGCCGCTCGCTCGGCAAGCTGGCCATGGGCATCCGGGTCGTGCGCGACGACGGCGGCCCGGTCCGCTTCCGGCACGCGTTCATCCGTGCGCTCGTGGGGGTGGGTGAGCTGTGGATGACGTTCGGTTCGGTCGCCATCGTCGCGTCGCTGTCGAACGACAGGGGCAAGCGGGTGGGGGACATGCTGGCCGGGACGTACGCGATCAGGGTGCGCGGCGGCAGGCCCACGTACGCGGCGGTCGTCATGCCCCCCTACCTCGCCGGGTGGGCCGCGCACGCCGACATGCGCAGGCTCCCCGACGGCCTGGCCCTGGCGGTCCGGCAGTTCCTCGGCCGCACGGCCACGCTCAACCCGGCCTCGCGCCTGCGGATCGGTCAGGAGCTCGCGGGCCGCATCGAACGGTACGTGGCCCCCGGGCCGCCGCCCGGGACGCCGCCCGAGGACTTCCTGTGCGCGGTCCTGGCCGAGCGGCGCAACCGGGACTGGGTCAGCGCGCAGCGGGGGCGCCGGCTCGCGCAGGAGCAGGGCGAGATGCTGCACCGCCTGCCCTACTCGGTGCCCGACCCGCGGAGCTGACGCGCGCGAGCGCGCCCACGGACGGCGACTCGAGACGGCCGAAGACCCGCACGAGCGCCCCGAGCACGAGCGCCGCAGCGCCGAACCACAGCGGGCGGCTGGCCCACCAGTCCGCGCTCCACGGCACGGGCAGCGCGGTCCCCAGCCCCAGCAGGACGACGCCCAGCACCACGAACATCGCGGTCAGGTGCCACAGGTACAGCGTCATGGACCGGCCGGCGACCCACGTCACGAGCGGCGCACCACGCCCCCGCGCCCAGCGCACGACGACGTCGCGCACCGCGAGCACGACGCTCACCTGGAGCACCGCGTGCGCCACGGCCAGCGCCGTGGGCGGCCCGAGGTTGGAGATCGCGTCGCCCGGCATCCCGATGAGGCTCGGCGGGTAGGGCCCGACGACGACGAGGCCCACCATCGCGGCGAGCGCCGCGGCCGCCGTGAGGGCCAGCGTCCTGCGCGACGGCAGAGCCCCGCGCCGCACGAGGTCGACGTACGCGATGCCGAGGACGTAGGGCACGGCCCAGCCGAGCAGCACGTTCGCGACGGCCACCTGCTCCAGGCCCGCGACGAGACGCACGACGTCCACCACGAGCGGCGCGGCGACGACCACCACGACCGTCGCGCCGGCCCGTGCGCGGTAGGCCCTCAGCAGGGCCGGCGTGACGGCGAGCAGCAGCAGGTAGACCCCCAGGAACCACAGGAGCTGCGGCGCGATCCGCGCGACCTGCCGCACGGCCGCCTCGGGCACCCCCACGGCGACGAGCGCCAAGGCACCCACGACCCAGGCCCCGACGAAGGCCGCCACCGGCCTCCAGATCCGTGGCAACCTGCGGCGCACCACATCCCACCCGGCCCCGGCGAGGCCGGCGACTCCTGGGCGCGGCGCTCCCTGGAGGCGGGTGGCGCCGTCGGGCGTCCTGCTCCCGCCCGGTCGCACGAGCTGGTACGCCGCCGAGGCCCCCGCCGCGAAGAACAGCAGCGGCAGGACCTGCAGGACCCAGGTGAGCGCCCACGCGCCGCCGTGGGACAGGGCGTTGCCGATGCCGAGGCGTTCCCCGTCCCACGTCGCCTCGGGCATGAGCCAGTGCACGGTCAGGACCGCGACCGTGGCCAGTGCGCGCACGGCGTCGACGAACACGTCGCGCCGGTCGGGCCGCACCGGACCGGGGGTCCGTGCGAGACGGTCGCGCCGGTCCGGACGCGCAGGACGCGCAGGACGAACGGGACGCGCAGGATGTGCGGGACGCGCGGGGGTCGGGGGGACGTCGACGACGGCCACAGCTGCTCCTCGAGACGAAGGGAAACGGTTCGCCCTCAGTCTCGAAAATTCCGGTACGTCCAGGAATGGGAGCATCCCCCGGGTCTCGGCGGTGGTCCCGCGACCGGTCGGGGGGCTGTCCCCCGCGTGCACGCGGGCCCTGCCCGTCGGCGCACCGACCAGGTGTCAGAACGTGGCCGGGGCATGCCCCGGTGCACTTCTGACAACTGGTCCGTGGGACCAGGGTCAGGCGCGAAGGTAGCGCAGCACCGCGAGCACCCGGCGGTGGTCCCCCGCGTCCTGCGGCAGACCGAGCTTGCCGAAGATCGCGGTCACGTTCTTCTCCACGGCCCCGTACGACAGGAACAGGTTCTCCGCGATCGCGGTGTTGGAACGCCCCTGCGCCATGAGCCCGAGCACCTCGCGCTCGCGCGGCGTGAGCCGGGCCAGGCCGTCGTCCGCGCGCGAGGCGCCCATGAGCTGGCTCACGACCTCGGGGTCGAGCACCGTCTGCCCCGCGGCGATGCGGGTCAGCGCGTCGAGGAACTCGCTCACGTCCGCGACGCGGTCCTTGAGGAGATAGCCCACGCCCTCGGCGCCGCCCGTGAGCAGCTCGCTCACGAACCGCGTCTCGACGTACTGGGAGAAGAGCAGGACACCCAGCCCCGGGGAGGCCGCGCGCAGTGCGAGCGCCGCACGCAGCCCCTCGTCCGTGAAGGTCGGGGGCATGCGGATGTCGACGATGACGACGTCGGGCAGCTCGCCGAGGGCCGCGAGCCGGGCGATCTCGCGGACGAGCGAGCTCCCGTCCCCCACGGCCGCGACGACCTCGTGGCCCCGGCGGGTGAGCAGGGCCACGAGGCCGTCGCGCAGGATGGCGGAGTCCTCGGCGATCACGAGCCGCACGGGGTTACCTCTTTCGTGTCGACGGGCGGGCCGCATCCCGGCGAGGGGACACGGCCCGCCCGCGGGCGGAGACCGGGCGGACCCGGCCGGGGGCCGGTCAGACCCGGCTGGGCAGGACGACCGTGACCACGGTAGGCCCACCGACGGGGCTCACGACGTCCAACGTGCCGTCGACCGAACGAACCCGCTCCTCGAGTCCTGCGAGCCCCGACCGGTGGCCGCGCGCGTCGGGCGTCGAGACGCGCGCCCCGCCCTGCCCGTCGTCGCGCACCCGCAGGCGCAGCCGCGCCCCCTGCTCCTCGACCAGGACGTAGACGCCCGTGGCGCGGGCGTGCTTCGCGGCGTTGGTCACGAGCTCGGCGACGCAGAAGTAGGCGATGGTCTCGACGGCGGGCGACGGGTCGACGCGCGGGTCCACGTCGACCGTCACGGGCAGCGGGGACCTCGCCGCGAGCGTCTCGAGAGCGACCGCCAGCCCGTTGTCGAGCGCCGGCGGGTGGATGCCCCGGGCGAGCTCACGGAGCTCCACGAGCGCCTCCTTGGTCGAGGCGTGCGCGTGGTCGACGAGCTCGAGCGCCTCGGTCGCGTCCCCTCCCCCCGCGAGCTGCTCCTTGGCCTCGCCGAGCTGCATCGCGACCGCGACGAGCCGGGCCTGCGTGCCGTCGTGCAGGTCGCGCTCGATCCGGCGCAGCTTGGCGTCGGCGTCCTCGACGGTCCTGCCGCGGGACTTCTCGAGGTCCGCCACGCGCAGGCTCGCCCGGGTGGGCCCGAGGAGGCCGATCGTCAGGAGGCGGAAGAGGTGGGCGAAGCCGCGCACCAGCTGCGGCCACAGCCACCACAGCGCCAGGCCGACGGCCGCGAGCGCCGACTGGCGCAACGGGGTGTCGACGTACCAGTCGGTGCCCATCTGCGCACCGCGGTGCCAGGTGCCGTCGGCCGCCATCTGCAACGGCAGGAACCCGGACCAGATCCAGTGCGTCGCGGCTCCCAGCGAGACGAAGAAGAACGTGACCGAGGTGACGAAGGCGACGAGCGTCAGGAGGAAGCTCACGACCATGAACGCCAGCGCACGCCACCCTGGCCCGTCGGAGAGGTTCGACCAGAGCATGCGCCAGAACCCCTTGCGCGGTTCGTGCGGGACGGGCGCCAGCACGTCGACCGAGAGCATCGAGCGGGCCATCGCGCGGTACATCCCGCCCCAGCCGCGCGCCCCGAGCACGAGCGCGCCCGAGACCACGAGGCCCACGACCGTCACGAGCACCCCCGCCGTGAAGCTCACGGTGAAGACCGCGTACGCGAACGCGAACGGTGCGACGAGCAGCGAGAGCCACAGGTATCCGAACTCACGCCAGGTCGGGCCCGCGAACGGGGCGCGCAGGAACCCGACGGGCTCGCGCAGGTCGACGTAGCGGGGGTCGAGCGCAGCGCCCCCGGGACGGGGCGGCAGGCCGGTGCCGGCGGCGTGGACGGACTCGGCGGACGCAGCCGGCACGTCGGACCCGGACGAGGGTCCGGGGGCGTGCGGGGCGTCGCCGAGGGGCGGCTGAGGGGACGTCACAGCAGACATGGTGGCAGGACTCCTGGAGGTGGTTCGAGCGGTACCACCAGTCTTCCGGGCCCGTGCCCGCGTGCCCAGGGTGCGCACCGCCGTCGTGCAGGGGGGATGTCCCCCCTGTCCCGGGGCTCGTTCAGCGCGGGGGCGTCCCGGCCTGGACCTCCTGCGCGGGGCCGTCCTGCCCGACGGCGGTGCCCGGCTCGTCCGGCCCGCTCACCGCGCCCGTCCCGCGCGCGGGCGCGGACACCACCTGGATCGCGACCACGAGGACGGCGGCGACCAGGGCGATCACGAGGATCGTGGTCCCGCTCGGGTAGCGCGAGAACACCAGCACGGCCAGGGCGCCGGCCAGCACCAGGCCGATGAGCGGCCAGCGCAGCCTCGCGACCCAGACCTCGAAGGGGTGCGGGGCCCGCCCGGTGTCGCCCGCGTGGCCGCGGCTGACCGCGCGCACGACGTGGTCGAACCCGCCACGCACCGCGACCGCCGACCGGCCGGGTCCGGTCAGCCAGGCCGCGAGCACCACGACCACACCGAACGCGAACACCGCACGCACCGACGTGCGCAGCGGCACCAGCACCGCGTCGATCAGTGCTGTCGCAGCCGAGGGTGTCAGGACGTCCGGAGGCACCGCGTTCAGGTACAGCGAGCGGCCGACCGTGACGGCGAGCGCGAGGACAGTCGTCGCGACGACGTAGGCGACGCCCGCCAGCACCACCGCCCGGCGTCGGCGACCGCGCGGGGCCGCCCACACCGCTGCGGCCGCCACGAGCAGCGACAGCCACGGCAGGACGTTCGCCGCCGTGTTCAGGAACGCCACCGCACGCTGCGCCTTGACCACGTCCTGCGACGTGAACAGCACGAGCTGGGGGTCGATCGTCGGCAGGTTCTCGACGAACGTGAACCCGCGTGCCGACAGGCGCTGGGTGACCTCGTCGATCATCGGGCCGAGCGAGAGGGTGACCTGGCCGTCGGCGTTCGCCGTGATCGACGTGTCCCCCTCGCCCGTGAGGACCGCGACGAGGTTCTTGTGCGCCTGACGGTTCGCGACGATCCACAGCTCCTCGAACCTCGGGGACGTGACCATGCGGTCCACGGTCGAGCGCACGAACGACTCCCCCTGGCTCGCGAGCAGCGGCGCCAGGCCCACGACCTGCGGCGGGAGCCGCTCCGCGTTCTCCGTGAGGGCTGTGAGCGCCTCCGTCGTCACCTTCTCGAGGTCGATCCGCTCGAGGATCGCGTCCCCCACCTTGGTGCTGATCTCGGCCTGGATGGCAGGGTCGGAGCCCAGCGGCGTCACGGTCGCGACGTACTTGTCGGTGTCGAGGATCTCGGCGCGCACGTACCGTGCGAGGACCGAGCCCAGCATGAGGACCGCCGCCAGGACCAGGAGCACCGCGACGGCCGTCCAGCGCAACCACCCGCTGCGGCGGGCCGCGACCGCCGCGCCCGGTGCGGGTGGCGGGGCCGCACGCTCGGCCCGCAGGCGCTGGACCTCGGCCCGCAGGGCGTCGAGCTCTGCTCGTTCGGAGTCGCTGATCGTGGGCTCGCTCGGGACGGTCGCCATCGTCTTCTCCTGTCAGCGCGCTGCTGGGACCATCCTCGCGCAGGAGTGCTGCGAGCGCCCAGGGTGGCGGCCGGCCCGCCGACGGCGACCGACGGCGACCGACGGCGACCGACGGCGCAGGGCCGGGCTCCTCCTGGAACCCGGCCCTGCGCCGTCGGGCCCCTCGCGGGGCGTGCGCTGCGCTCAGTAGCGGTAGTGCTCGGGCTTGTACGGTCCTTCGACCGGGATGCCGAGGTAGTCCGCCTGGCTCTTCGAGAGCTCGGTCAGACGCACGCCGAGCGCGTCGAGGTGCAGGCGCGCGACCTTCTCGTCGAGCACCTTGGGCAGGCGGTAGACCTGGCGCTCGTACGTGCGCTCGTCCTCGGGGCGCTTGCTGTCCTCGAAGAGCTCGATCTGTCCGATGACCTGGTTCGAGAACGAGTTGCTCATGACGAACGACGGGTGGCCCGTCGCGTTGCCCAGGTTGAGCAGGCGCCCTTCCGACAGGACGATGATCGAGCGCGGCTCCTCGCCGTCGGCCGCCGGGAACGTCCACTCGTGGACCTGCGGCTTGATCTCGGTGCGCGTGACGCCCGGGATCTCGGCGAGCCCGGCCATGTCGATCTCGTTGTCGAAGTGACCGATGTTCCCGACGATCGCCTTGTTCTTCATCGCGGCCATGTGCTCGGCCGTGACCACGTCCTTGTTGCCCGTGGTCGTGATGAAGAAGTCGGCCTCGCCCAGGACGTCCTCGATGCGCGCGACCTGGTAGCCGTCC
>Ga0233375_1000319_pt1 | contig 27120 bp, 22 predicted proteins | sample ElkDunMinimDraft_10_FD_191539 | JGI IMG/M metagenome (GOLD analysis project Ga0233375, IMG submission 191539) | Fecal eukaryotic communites from dung pellets of Tule Elk in California, USA - Elk Dung E16 | ecosystem: Host-associated > Mammals > Digestive system > Large intestine > Fecal | place... | reverse complement strand
CCGCCACCGGAGCCGCCCGCGTGATCGGCGGCGCGTCCGCGATGGCGCCGGCATGCGCGGGCGCGGATGTGACGCGAGCATCACCGCCTGACCGCGGAGCGCGGCGCTCTTCCGAGCAGCGCCGCCCGGTGCGCGACGACATCGCGGATCGCCGTCAGCACCTCATCCGGTCGATGCAGGACGTCTTCGGCGATGGGTCGCAGCGTGACGTACCCCAGCCGCGCCGCTTGCAGATCGCGGCGACGGTCGCGACGCCCCTCCTCCCACCCGCCGTGGAATCGCTCGCTGTCACACTCGATGATGAGCCAACCATCGACGACCAGATCCACCCGCCCCACGCCGCTGATCGTCACCTGCACCTCCACCTGCCATCCCTGGGCGGCGAGCATCAGGCGCACCAGCGTCTCGATTCCCGATTCGGCACGCCGGTCGAGATGCGCGCGAAGGATGCCGAAGCGGTGCGGAAGCAGCCGGAACACCGCCGCGATGTCGGCTTCGTCGACGAGCCGCAACTGCCAGGCGCTGTCGAGGGTGGCGATCGCGGCGCGGGGCGGCTGGCACCGGCAGGACTGCGCCAGGGCTTCGACCAGCGGCGCCGCGAGCGCATCACGGGCCGCCGTCGTGCGCCGCCAGTGCCGCAGCACCCCGTCGCGGCGTGCCGGGACTCGGGTGGTGCCGTAATCCATCTGCACGTGCAGCGCCGAGGAGCCGATGACGAAGACGCCCAGCGCGACCAGCAGCGAGAGGCAGTCCAGTCGACCCCCATGACGGATCGCGGCGAGGAAGTCGGCTGGGCAGTCGCCGGCGACGTAGGTGCCGCGGCGTACGCGGATGAGTGCCCCGCGGGCGACGGCCGCGTCGATGCGGGCGCGGGACACGCCCTGACTCCGCAGCGTCGCGTAGCTGATGCGCGTGGACAGCGGCCCGGGGTGGAGGCGCGTGGCGGAATGCACCGTCCCACCCTGGCCCGCGGGCGTGGCCGACATCCGCCTGGAACCGGCCATCGGTGGACAGCGCGCATCGCTGAGTCGCTGGGGAGGAAACGACGAGCCGTTGTCGCCCATGCACAACGTCGCTGATCTGTCCGGCGGCGGCGCCCGCCGCGGTGCACAACGTCGCCATTCCCGGAGCTGCAGGGCCGGGATCTGGGTGCCGGAGGCCGTCGGCGGCCGGATTGGCGGCGTTGTGCGCGGAAGCGCGGGGCGAGTGGACCTGGAATGGCGACCCTGAGCACCACAGCGGCCTGCGGTCGGCGCGGCCTGCGGCGGGAGTTGCGGCACGGCGCGGTTAGGCTCGAATGATGCAACCGGTCACCCTCCGCACGTCCCGCCTCGAGCTGTCGCTTCCCACTCCCGCGGATGCCGACGCCGTCACCGCGGCCGCGCAGGACCCGGAGGTCCCCCGCTGGACCACCCTGCCCTCCCCCTACGAGCGCGCGCACGCCGATGACTTCATCACCAAGGCCGCCCAGTGGTGGGAGGCCGAGACCGAGCTGACGTGGGCCATCCGCCTCGACGGCCGCTGGATCGGCATGGTCGGGCTGCAGCACCTCCACATGCGCGGCGACGCCGAGATCGGGTTCTGGATGGCCGCAGAAGCACGCGGCGCCGGCTACCTCGGCGAGGCCGCGCGCGCCGTCATCGACTTCGCGTTCAGCGATGCGGTGGGCCTGAAGCGCCTGGAGTGGCAGGCGATCGTCGGCAACATCCCCTCCGCCCGCACCGCGCGCTCGCTCGGCTTCCGCTACGAGGGACTGATGCGCCAGAAGCTCGTCGACCCGCGCGGCCGCCACGACGGCTGGGTCGCCGGCCTCCTCGCGACCGACGACCGCACCCCGGTGGACTGGCCGATCCTGGCCGTCTGACCCGCCCGGCGCACCGCGCCCACCCGCGCCGGCCCGACCGGTTCGTGCCAGGATGCCGGTATGCCCGAGATGCCGGAGGTGCAGGGACTGGTCGACTTCCTCGGCCGGCGCACGCGCGGGCTGCGCGTGACGAAGGCGACGGTGACGAACATCGCCGCGCTGAAGACGTACGACCCGCCCGTGGAGGCGCTGAAGGGCGCCGAGATCCTCGGCGTCACCCGCCACGGCAAGTTCGTCGACCTCACCGCCCGTGCCGACGACGACGAGCTGCACCTCGTGTTCCACCTCGCCAAGGCCGGCTGGCTGCGCTGGTACGACGCACTGCCGGCCACCGTGATCAAGCCCGGCCGCACCCCGATCGCGCTGCGGGTCGGCTTCGACGACGGTTCCGGGTTCGACCTCACCGAGGCGGGCACCAAGAAGTCGCTCGCGGTGTACGTCGTGCGCACGCCCGCCGATGTCCCCGGCGTCGCGCGCCTGGGGCCGGACCCACTGGATCCCACGTTCGACCGCGACGCGTTCGCCGCCCTGCTGGCGGGCCGCCGCACCCAGATCAAGGGGGTGCTGCGCGATCAGTCGATCATCGCGGGGGTGGGAAACGCCTACTCGGACGAGATCCTGCACGCCGCGCGCATGTCGCCCTACGCCCTCGCGGCGGGCCTGGACGACGCCGAGGTCGACAGCCTGTACCGGGCGCTGCGGGAGACGATCGCGGATGCCGTGGCGACGGCATCCGGAAAGCCGCCCGCCGACCTGAAGGATGCCAAGCGTCGCGGGATGCAGGTGCACGGTCGGCGCGGCGAGGCCTGCCCCGTGTGCGGCGACGAGGTGCGGTCGGTGTTCTTCGCCGACAACTCGCTGGAGTACTGCCCGACGTGTCAGACGGGCGGCAAGATCCTCGCCGACCGGCGCCTGTCGCGCCTGCTCAAGTGACCGCGGTCACTCGTCGGTGCCCATGAGGATGCGCGCGTCCTCATCGACCCAGTCGAACGACTTCGTCACGGCCTTGCGCCACAGCCGGTAGCGACGCTCCCGGTCGTCGGGGTCCATGCGCGGCTCGAACCGCACGTCCTCGCGCCAGTGCTCGCGCAGCCGGTCGCGATCGGACCACACCCCGGTGGCGAGGCCCGCGGCGTACGCCGCACCCAGGGCCGTCGTCTCGACGATCTGCGGGCGGACCACGGGGATTCCGAGGATGTCGGCCTGGAACTGCATCAGCAGGTCGTTGCGGGTCATGCCGCCGTCCACCCGCAGCTCCTCCGGCGTGACGCCGGTGTCGGCGGCGACCGCCTCGACGATGTCGCGCGTCTGGAAGGCGGTGGACTCCAGCGCCGCCCGGGCGATGTGGCCGGCCGTGATGTAGCGGGTCATCCCGACCAGGGCGCCCCGGGCGTCGGAGCGCCAGTACGGCGCGAACAGTCCGGAGAAGGCGGGGACGAAGTAGGCGCCGCCGTTGTCGTCCACGGATGCCGCGAGGCGCTCGACGTCCTTGGAGCGTTTGATGAGCCCGAGGTTGTCACGCAGCCACTGCACGAGCGAGCCGGTCACCGCGATGGAGCCCTCCAGCGCGTACCGGGCCGGCTCGTCGCCGCACCGGTAGGCGACGGTGGTGATGAGGCCGTGCTGGGAGCGGACGAGCTCGGTGCCGGAGTTGACCAGCAGGAAGTTGCCGGTGCCGTAGGTGTTCTTCGACTCGCCCGCGTCGAACGCTGCCTGGCCGAAGGTCGCGGCCTGCTGGTCGCCGAGGATGCCGGCGATGCGCACACCGCGGGCGATGGCGGGCACGGAGACCTCGCCGACGACCTCGGACGAGGAGCGGATCTCGGGGAGGATGGCGCGCGGGATGTCCCACACCGCCAGCAGCTCGTCGGACCAGTCGAGGGTGCCGAGGTCCATGAGCAGCGTGCGGCTGGCGTTGGTGACGTCGGTGACGTGGATGCCGCCGCTGCTGCCGCCGGTGAGGTTCCAGATGAGCCAGGTGTCGGGCGTGCCGAACATGACGTCGCCGGCCTCGGCCGCCGCCCGCACGCCCGGGACGTGCTCGAGGATCCAGGCGATCTTCGACGCCGAGAAGTAGGTCGCCAGCGGCAGTCCGGTCTGATCGGCGAAGCGCTGGCTGCCGGCGTCGGACTGCGCGGCGAGCTCGTCGATGCGCCGCTGCGTGCGCGTGTCCTGCCAGACGATCGCGTTCGCCACCGGACGCCCGGTGCGGCGGTCCCAGAGCATCGCCGTCTCGCGCTGGTTGGTGATGCCGATCGCCGCGATGTCGCGGGCGCTCAGCCCGGCACGGAACATCGCCGAGGACAGCACCCATTCGGTGTTGGTCCAGATCTCCATCGGATCGTGCTCGACCCAGCCCGCGCGCGGGAAGATCTGCTCGTGTTCGCGCTGGGCGGTGGTGACGATGGCACCGGCACCGTCGAACACGATCGCCCTGGTCGAGGTGGTCCCCTGGTCGATCGCGATCACATGGTCGGCCACGGCGTCTCCTCGCTCTGGGCTGCGGGCTCGGCGGCGCGGACGGCCGCCAGGCCGCGTTCGGTCTCGTGCGCCGTGCGCTCGGCGTCCCAGCCGAGCACGGGCGCGATGGTCTCGGCCACCTCCCGCGCGGCATCCGGGGTGACGGCGCCGACGAAGGCGAGGCTCGTACGACGCAGGAGCACGTCGTCGAGGTGACGGACGTCTTCGGATGCCGCGAGGTGGCGCAGCTCCGCCGTGCTGTACTGCGGGGCGCCGTCGAGCGGCCTGTCGTCGGGATCGGCGAGGATCGCCTCGATCACGTCCGTCGCCACCGTGCCGTAGCGCGACAGCAGCCGGTCGACCCGCTCGGTCGGCAGGGTGCGGGCGTGACCGTCGACCCACTGCACGCGGGCACGCTGGGTGCTCGGGAAGCCGGCGCCGCCGCCGATGGGGACGCCGCGGGTGGAGCGACGGCGCGAGGAGCCGAGGTGGCTCAGCACGGTGTCCGCGAGACGCTCCGCCGATGCGCGGAACGTGGTCCACTTGCCGCCGACGAGGCTGAGGACCACGGCGCGGGTGCCCGGGACCTCGGTGGCGTCGATGCGGTAGTCGCGTGACACGAATCCGGGGGCGACGTCGTCGTGGCGCGGCAGCGGGCGCACGCCCGAGAACCGGTAGACGATCTGCGAGCGGTCGACCCGGATGTCGGGCAGCACCTGGCGGACGAGGCCGATGAAGTAGTCGACCTCCGCCTCGGTGCACACGATCGGCTCGCGCATGTCGTGCTCGAGGTCGGTCGTGCCGATGAGCACGCGTCCCTTCAGCGGGTAGATGAGCACGATGCGCCCGTCCTCGTTCTCGAAGAACAGCTCGCGCCCGCCGGTGGCCTCCAGCAGCCGGGGGTTGTCCACCACGATGTGCGACCCCTTGGTGCCTCCCATCCGCAGGGCGACGTCGCCCAGCGCGGCGTTGGTGAGATCGACCCAGGGCCCCGTGGCGTTGACGATGACGGATGCCGTGAAGCGGAGCTCCTCGCCCCCCATCTCGTCGCGCAGGATCACGGCGCCGTCGGCCGCGCCCACCGCGGCGGTGTAGTTGGCCGCGCGCGCCCGGTCGCCCCCGGCCCGCGTGCCGTCGCGCAGCACGTCGATCGCGAGCCGTTCCGGGTCGTGCACCGAGGCATCCCAGTAGGTCGCGGTGTACTTCACCTTCGGGTTCAGATCCGGCAGCTCCGCCAGCGACCGGGTGCGGCCGAGGAAGGCGTGACGCGGCACCTGTCCCCCGCCGCGCGAGAACGAGTCGTAGATGACCAGGCCGATCTTGATGAGGGCGGCGCCGCGCTCGCGCGGCTTGCCCTTGCCGTGGCGGAGGAACCGCAGCGGCGCCGACAGCAGCCCCGAGAAGGTGCTGAAGATCGGGATGGTCGTCTGCAGTGGGCGTACGTAGTGCGGTGCGATCTTCAGCAGCGAGTTGCGCTCGGTGACCGCCTCGTGCACGAGCCGGAACTCGCCGTTCTCGAGGTATCGCACGCCGCCGTGGATCATGTGGGACGACGCCGCCGACGCCCCGCTGATGTAATCGGCGCGCTCGACGAGGGCGACATCGACGCCCTGCATGGCGAGGTCACGGAACGTCGCCAGTCCGTTGATCCCTCCGCCGAGGATGAGGACGTCGGCGTGGGGCCGCGCGGCGAGCGCGGCGAATCCGATGTTTCCGTCTGCCCGAGTCATGCTCACGTCTCCTCTTCGTCGGCGCTCTGTCCACCCTCGCACGGTTCGCCGCGGCCGGTCGCGTGTGCGCCGGCCGCCGCGCCGAGCATCGCCCGGCCGACCGCCGTTGCAACGGGTACGGCTGCGGCCTCACGCAACCGGAGGGTCGTGACGGTGACGGCGCCCTCGCTCCATCGGATCGTCACGGTGCTGGCAGCGGTGCCGCGCAGCCAGCCGGAGAAGATGCCGGAGTGCACCACCGCCGGGCGCAGCGGGCCGGGGATGCCGCTGATGACCCGGTCGCCGAGCAGGTCCTCGAACGCGATGCCGAGCACCGCGTCGCCCGGGACCGCAGCGAACGCACCCGTGCGGTCGAGCCACTCGGTGCGCGGCACCCAGTCGCCGTCGCCGGCGCGCGGGACCAGCCGCGCGGAGGGGAGGTAGTCGAACGCGTCGTCCAGGGCGTCGTCATCCTCCGCGAGGAGGAGCACCCGACCACCGGCGGCGGCGTGGTGGCGCGCCGGCGCGGTGAAGCGGCGCGTGACGTGCAGGGCGTCCGGGTCGCCTGGGTCCGCGAGGTCGCCGACGCCGAGTCCTGCCAACCACGCCGCGACGGCAGGGTCGTCGGTCGTGCAGCGCACCCCGGGGGCCGCCGGGGGCGCGACGACGATCAGCTCTGCGCTGTCGCGGGCGACCACGGTGCCGCCCACGACGAGCTCGACCGCGATCTCGTACGCGCCGGGCTCCGCCGGGAGCGCGACGTCCGCCTCGATCACGGCGCGTCCGTCGCCCACCTCGCCGAGGTCGCGGGGGGCGGAGGCGCCCACCGTCAGGCGAAGCCGGCCGCTGCCGAGGCCCTGCGGGCCGGGCACCGTCGTGACGGCGACCTGCACCGTCTCACCCCTGAACGCGCTGTAGGCGGCCGGGCGCAGCGCGACCGCGTGCTCACCGTTGACGAGGGCGTAGTCCGCGGTGTGGAGCTTCGGCCGCCGGCTCATGTCGAACAACCCGTTCGCCTCCCACTGCACGTCGCTGAGCTGGGTGAGCACGTAGCCGCGGATCTCGGGGTGCAGGCGGATGCTGGTGGTCTGGTACCGGTTGGCGACGGACTGCGCCCGCTGCAGCTGGGCGACCAGGCCCTCCCACGACCCGAACACGGCCGCAAGGCCCAGCGAGGCGAAGCGCTCGCGCAGCCCGGTGGCATCCGCCGCACCGAAGGCCCACCCGCTGCCGAGCGAGAACCACCACGGCTCCTGGCCATCGACGTATTGGTCGTGCGCGTGAGGGAGACCCCAATTGCCGAACTCCGACAGCATGAGGGGCTCGGCGCCGGTGCGCACCGCGTCGCCGTGCGGGGAGAAGGTCCAGTCCGGACGGCCCGCGAACTCGGCGATCTTGTCGTCCCATTCGCGCCGGGACTCCGGGATGCCGCGGTAGAGGTGGTAGTCGTCGACGTCGGTCTGCAGGTGGAAGTTGGGTGCGCAGGCGGAGTTGTCCACGACGACCGATCCGGCGAGCTCCGCGCGGAACTCCTCGAACATCCCCCGCAGCCAGGTGCGCTGCACACGCTCGGCCAGATCGATCCCCCACGACTCGTTCATGATCGTCCACATGACGATGGCGGGGTGGTGGCCGTCTTCGGCGATGATGTCGTGCAGCAGGGCACGCCCTTCCGCCGCGACCTCCCGGGTCCATGTCATCCAGCTGGGAAGCTCCGTCCACACCAGCATCCCGAGCCGGTCGGCGATGTCGTAGTAGCGCGGGTCGGGTCGTTTGATGTGCACGCGAAGCATGTTGAAGCCCAGTGCCCGGGTGTCGCGCAGCAGCTGCTCCCACGCGGCCAGATCCGCTGCCGCCGGTTGCGAGCCGGGGTGGTAGTCCTGGTCGAGCACGCCGCGCACATAGATCTCACGGCCGTTCAGCCGGAAGACGCCGGCCTCGGCGGTGAACTCGCGGAAGCCGGTCCGGCGCTCCACGGCATCGACCACGTGGCCGTCCTCGCGCACCTCGATCCGCACGTCGTAGAGCACCGGATCGTCGATGTCCCACCGCACGACCTCGGCGATCGGCACGACCGTGCGGTAGCCGCCGACCGAGCGCTCGAGCTGCGCGGCCGCAACCTTCTGCCCGTCCCGGGAGATGACCGCGTGCACATCGGCGTGGTCGTGGACCGCCGGGGAGACCGCCGCCGCGACGGTGATCGTCGCCGCCGCGACGTCCGCGCGCACGCTCACGCGACCGAGGTGCGCCTCGTGGCGGTCCTCGATGGCGACCGACTGCCAGATGCCCGCGGTCGTTCCGTACCAGGACTGCTTGCCCAGCGGCCGCTCCAGGAAGCCCCGCTCGCCGCCGTCACCGACCCGCGGGGGGTACGACACCGTCACCTCGAGGGTGTTCTCCCCCGGCCGGAGGGCCTCGGTGGCGTCGAGTTCGAACGGCAGCCAGGCACCTTCGTGCGCACCGAGCTCGACGCCGTTGAGCACCACGACGGCGCGATGGTTCACCGCGTCGAACCGCAGCACCTGGCGGCGGGCAGGTGCGCCGATGGGATGCCAGTCGAACCGCCGCTCGTAGCGCACCGTCGCGTGGGAGTCTCCGGCGCCGGGGATCTGCGCCGTCCAGGCGCCGGGCACGGTCACCTCCGAGGTGCCGCCGCCGGGCAGGTGGAGTGTCCACGTGCCGTCCAGGCTGGCGCGGCGACGAGGGTGCGATGACATGGGGGTCCTTCCGGGAAGATGAGGGATGCGGGGCCCGCCAGGGCGGACCCCGCATCGGGACGGGCGTCGAGGCCCGTCAGTCCAGCTGCTGCTCCACGCGGCTCTGTGCCTCGCCGAGGGCTGCGGCGACGTCCTTGCCGTTGAACCAGACCTCCTCGAGCTGCGTGTGGATGAGGTCCTTCACGGCCGTCCAGTTGTCGATCTGCGGCACGAAGCGGATGGCATCCAGCGCAGTCGACGTGTAGAACTCGCGGTTGGGCGCTGCCTGGTAGGCCGCCGACTCGACGACCGAGACGCGCGGGGCGATGTGGCCGGTCGCCACCGCCCAGACGTCGGTGTTGTCGTACAGGAACGAGGCGAACTCAAGGGCTGCCCGGTAGGCCACCGGGTCGTCGTCGCGCTGACGCGGGAGCACCCACATGTGCGACGAGGCCCAGACCGCCGGCTCGCCCATGAGCGCCGGGAAGTCGGCGACGGCATAGCCGAACGGCGCCGTGGCAGCGTACTCGTTGACGACCCACGTGCCGTTGACGAGGATCGCGGACTTGCCGTCCTTCCACTCGTCGATGGAGCCGGCGTAGTCGGCGTCGGTGTGGATGTAGCCGCCCTCGATGAGCTCGTTCATCAGCTCCAAGGCCGCAGCGGCCTCGGGGGTGTCGATCTGCGCCTCGCCGTCGGCAGAGACGACGTCCGACCCCTGCTGACGCACGAGCGAGTAGAACATGCGCCAGGCCATGTCGTCGTTCGCGACGCCCAGTGAGAACAGGTAGGTGCCGGTCTTCTCCTTGACCGCGGCCGCCATCTCCAGCAGCTCGTCGGCGGAGGTCGGCATGATCGGTCGCCCGTCCTCGCCCATGTACCCGGCGGCGCCGAGGATGTCGGTGTTGATGTGGGCGAGGATCGCGTGCGAGTCGAACGGCACCGCGTAGGTGTCGCCGTCGTAGACCACCGAGGACTGCGCCTGGGTCGTGCTGTCGGACAGGTCGATGCCGACCGCCTCGGCGTCGAAGGCCAGCAGCTGGTCGCGCTGGGCGTAGTCCGACATCGAGTAGTCGTGCAGGTTGGCGATGTCGGCGGGCTCGCCGCCGGCGACGGAGGCGTTGAAGGCGTCGTAGTAGGAGTGCCAGTCGGCCCCGCCGAGACGCTCGACGGTGATGCCGTACTCGTTCTCGTCGTTGAACTGGTTGGTGAGGATCTGGATGGCCTCGCACTCGCTCGCGGCCAGCGAGGGGTCGGTCACGCCCTGCGTGGTCTCCTCGCAGTCGCCGAACATCCGCGACATGGTGATCGTGACGCCGTCGAGCTGGTCGTCTGTGACCGCCGCGATCTGCTCGGTGAGGTCTGCGGCCGCGTTGCCGCCCTCGGTGCCGGTGCCGGTGCCGCACGCCGTCAGCAGCAGCGCCGCTGCCGTCAGCGACGCGGCAGCGCCGGCGATCTTCTTCTTGTGCATGTGTTTCCTCTCTGTGGTGGACGTGGTGTCCAGGACGGCCGCGAGCGCGGCCGGGTTCGGGTTCCCGGTGAGCGCCGGACGGGTCATTTGCCGCCGGAGGTCATCGAGATGCCGCGGATCAGGTGCCGCTGGAACAGCAGGAAGATGATCAGCAGCGGCAGGGAGCCGACGAGACCTCGGGCCATGAGGCTGCCGAGCTCCGTCGCCTGGGCGAAGTTGCCCTGCAGCGAGGCGAGACCGGTGGTGATGGTGAACATCTCCGCCCTCGTCGCGGACACCAGCGGCCACAGGTAGTCGTTCCAGGTCTGCACGAACGTGAAGATGGCCAGCGCGATCATCGCCGGGCGCGCGAGCGGCAGCATGATGAAGAAGAAGGTGCGCCAAGGCCCTGCTCCGTCGATGCGTGCGGCCTCCTCCACCTCCTGGGGGACCTGGGAGAAGAACTGGGTCATGAGGAAGACCCCGAGCGGGGCGGCGATGCGCGGCAGGATGAGCGCGGCGTACGTGTTGTGCATCTGCACGTCGGCGACCATCGTGAACAGCGGGACGAACATCGCCTCCTTGGGGATCATCAGCCCCGCCAGCACGCTGCCGTAGACGATCGCCTTTCCGCGGAAGTCGATGCGGGCGAAGGCGTACCCGGCCATCGCGCAGAGCAGCACCGTGACGACGGTGGTGAGGATGCTGACGATCGCGCTGTTGAGGAACCAGCGCGAAGTGAGCCCGACGGAGAAGACGCCGAGGAGATTGTCGAGCGTGAAATCGCGCGGGATGAGGAACTGCGTCTCCTGCGCAAGGGCGGCGTTGTCACTGAGCGCGAGAGAAGTCATCCAGATCATCGGAAGCAGCCACACGAGGGTGGCTGCGATCATCGCCACGTGGTACCACGACGTGGCCGTCGCGCGGCGGAGCCCGGGGACCTGCTGTCGGCCGTCCTTGCGGGGGCGTGCGGCGCCGGGGGCGATGAGGGCGCGGGTCTGCGAGACGGCGGTCATTTGGTTGCGTCCTTGCCGAGGAACTTCATCTGGATGACGGAGACGACGAGCATGATGGCGAACAGCACCAGCGACATCGCCGAGGCGTAGCCCAGCTCGAAGTCGCGGAAGCCGGTCTGGTAGATGTGGCGGATGACGACGTCGGTGGAGCTTCCCGGTCCGCCGCCGGTCATGATGTTGACCTGGCCGAACACCTGGAACGACGCGATCACCTGCATCACCATGACCAGCAGCAGCACGTGACGGATGCCGGGGAGGGTCACGTGCACGAACTTGCCCCAGGGCCCCGCGCCGTCGAGTGAGGCCGCTTCGTACAGCGACGCGTCGACGTCCTGCAGCCCGGCTGCGAACAGCACGAGGTTGAACCCGACCGTCCACCACACCGTGGTCGCGATGATCGCGATCATGGCGGTGTCGGTGTTGGACAGCCACGGGATCGGCGCGATCCCCAGCGGCTCCAACAGCGCGGCCAGCAGCCCTTGGTTGGGCGAGAGGAAGTACGTCCAGATGAGGGTGACGACCGAGACGGGGAGGATGTAGGGCAGGAAGAACGCCATCTGGTACCAGCGCACGCCTCGGCGTCCGCCCTGCAGCGCCAGCGCCATCGCGAGGCCGAGTCCGGCGATGAGCGGAGTGGACACCGCGGTGAACAGCAGCGTGTTCTGCATCGCCGTCCAGAAGCGGGGGTCGAACCAGAATCCGGTCTCGGCGGGGTGGAAGCCGAGGGCGAACGCGACGGCGATGAGTGCGAGCAGTCCGGCGGTGCGCCAGAGCGTGATCCGGCGGCGGCGCGCCGGCCCCACCAGCAGCACGGCGGCGAGCACGAGGATCGCCATGCGCCACCAGAACAGATGCCCCATGCTCCACGTGATGTCCACGCCCCAGAGCATGCGCACATAGTTGTCCAGCCCGATGAACTCGCGGGTCGCCCCGAGCAGATCCCAGTCGTGCACGCTCATGACGACGGCCTGTGCCACCGGCACCAGGACGAACACGACGTAGAGCGCGACGAAGGGTGCGATGAAGGCGATGCCGTACCGCAGCCCGGCCTTGCCGTTTCGCCTCGGGCGGGGGGTCCGCACACGTCTGTCGGCCTGGATCGTCACCATGTGCTCCCACTTCTTGCCACGTTGCAAATTGCGCGATCAGTCTGACGAGGCGACATACTCGTTGTCAACTCCACGCCGACACCGACGGCCGGAGACGTGCCGAAACGGGGCCAGGAGAGGGGGTCGACATGAGCGCGAGCCTGCGCGATGTGGCCAAGCTCGCCGGCGTCTCCCCCCGCACGGTCTCCAACGTCGTCAACGACTTCGAATACGTCCGCGACACGACCCGCGAGCGGGTGCTGCGCGCCATCGAGGAGCTGAACTACAAGCCCAACATCTCCGCCCGCCGGCTGCGCCAGGGGCGCACCCGGATGCTCGGGTTCGCGGTCCCCGAGTTGTCGCAGCCCTACTTCGCGGAGCTGTCCGAACTCGTCGAATCCGCCGCACAGAGCCGTGGCTACACCGTGATCGCGACGCAGACGGGCGGCCGCAAGGACAGTGAAGTGCGGATGCTGCGCGATTTCACCTCCCACCTGGTCGACGGCCTCATCTTCAGCCCGTTCACCCTGACGCAGGATGAGTTCGCCGCCGCCGCCCCGAGCGTTCCCACCGTGCTCATCGGAGAGCAGATCTCCAGCCCCGGCCACACCGGCATCGCGATCGACAACGTGCGCGCCACCACCGACATCACCCGCCATCTGCTCGAACGCGGCCGGCGCCGCATCGCGGTGCTCGGCGCCTACCACTCCGATCTCTACCGCAGCGCGCGGCTGCGACTGCAGGGCTATCGCGACGCGCTCGAGACCGCGGGCGTCGCGTTCGACCCGGCGCTCGTGCTGTACACCGACAGGTTCGGCCGGCAGGCGGGACGCGACGGTGTGGCTGCCGCGCTTGCCGACGGCGTGCGCTTCGACGCCCTCGTCTGCTTCACCGACATGCTGGCCTTCGGCGCGGTGCGCGCGTTCGCCGATGCCCGTGTACGGGTGCCCGACGATGTCGCTATCGCGTCGATCGACGATGTGCAGGAGGCGGAATTCTCCGTCCCCTCCCTCACCTCGATCGCACCCGACAAGCGCGCCATCGCGGAGACGGCCGTCGACCAGCTGATCGCGCTCGTGGAGCAGTCTTCGCCGTCGCCGTCGCCGTCGCAGATCGAGGTCGCCTATCGCCTGGCCGAGCGGGAGAGTTCCGGCCCGCCTCGCGGGGAATGAAAGCCCCGACCGCGCGTTGAGTACACTCGAGAGCAATACGTGCTCCGGGGTCGGTGGGAATCCGAACCGGCGGTGACAGTCCGCGAACCCGCGCCGAAAGGCAGAGGTTGACCCGGTGGAATTCCGGGACCGACGGTGATGCGACGCAAGTCGCTAGTCCGGATGGGAGGCAGCACGAGGAGACGCCTTGGGCGTCGCCTGCGGCCACCCTTCCCCGGAGTCCCGACCGGAGGACGACGGATGACCGCGACAGACCGCGAACGCGATGCGATGCGGCGCGCACTGTCGCTCGCGCGACGCGGACCCCGCGGACTGAACCCGCAGGTGGGCGCGGTGCTGCTGTCCCCCACCGGCGACGTCGTCGCCGAGGGCTGGCACCGCGGAGCCGGCACCGCCCACGCCGAGGTGGCCGCGCTCGCCCAACTCGCCCCCGGCGCCGCCGCGGGCACGACCGCCGTCGTCACCCTCGAACCCTGCAACCACACCGGCCGCACCGGCCCCTGCGCCGAGGCCCTCATCGCCGCCGGCGTCGCCCGCGTCGTGTACGCCGTCGATGACCCGGGCGAGCGCTCCTCCGGTGGTGCCGAGCGCCTGCGCGCCGCCGGCGTCGACGTCGAGGGCGGCGTGCTCGCCGACGAGGCCCACGCACTGCTGGATTCCTGGCTCACCGCGCAGCGCCTCGGGCGCCCCCACGTGACGGTCAAGTGGGCGCAGTCCCTCGACGGCCGCGCCGCCGCCGCCGACGGCACCAGCCAGTGGATCACGGGACCTGCCGCGCGCGAAGACGTCCACCGTCGTCGTGCCGAGGCCGACGCCATCGTCGTGGGCACGGGCACACTGCTCGCCGACGACCCGGCCCTCACCGCCCGCCGCCCCGACGGCACGCTGTACGACGAGCAGCCGATGCCGGTGGTGCTCGGCGCCCGCGGCATCCCCGACGATGCCCGAGTGCGCCGGCACCCCCGCCCCGTCCTGCACCGGGCCGGAAACCACCTGTTCGACGAGTGGGGCGATCCCGACGGCTCGCTGCTGGCAGAACTGCGCGACCTCGGCGTGCACCGGGTGTTCGTCGAGGGCGGTCCCACCATCGCGAGCGCCTTCCTGCGTGCGGGCCTGGCCGACGACGTGCTCGCGTACGTCGCCCCGACCCTCCTCGGCGGCCCCATCCTCGCCCTCGGCGAGCTGGGCGTGCCGACCATCACCGCGCAGCGGCGGCTCGACGTGGCATCCATCGAACGACTCGGCGACGACCTGCTGATCGTCGCCCACCCCCGGCCCGCCAGCGGGCCGACCCAGGAAGGAACCCCCTGATGTTCACCGGAATCGTCGAAGAGCAGGGCGAGATCGCCGCCGTCACCCCCTCCGGGGACGGTGTGCGCCTGACGGTGCGCGCGCCGCTGGCGGTATCGGATGCCGCGCACGGCGACTCCATCTCGATCGGCGGGGTCTGCCTCACGGTCGTCGACCGCGACGGTGACGCCTTCACCGCCGACGTCATGCGCCAGACCCTCGACATGTCGACCCTCGGCCACGCCGCCGTCGGCAGCCGGGTGAACGTCGAGCGGGCGATGGCCGCCCACGGGCGCCTGGGCGGCCACATCGTGCAGGGCCACATCGACGGCACCGGCGAGGTGCTCGAGGTGCGCCCCGGTGAGCAGTGGCGAGTGCTGCGCATCGGCCTGTCCCCCGCGCTGGCGCCGCTGGTCGTGGACAAGGGCTCGATCGCCGTCGACGGCGTCTCGCTCACCGTCAGCGCGGTGAGCGCCGCCGAGGCTGCGGAGCCGTGGTTCGAGGTGTCGCTCATCCCCGAGACCCTCACCGCCACGACGCTCGGCGACCTGGCGCCGGGGCACCGCGTCAACCTCGAGACCGACATCCTCGCGCGCCACGTGCAGCGCCTGCTCGCCTTCCCCCCGACCACCGTTTCCCACGAAGGAGGCTCCCGATGAGCCTTTCCACCATCCCCGAAGCCCTCGAGGCGCTGCGCGCCGGACGGCCCGTCATCGTCGCCGACGACGAGAACCGCGAGAACGAGGGCGACGTCGTCATCTCCGCCCAGCTGGCGACCCCCGAGTGGATCGCGTGGACGGTGCGCCACTCCAGCGGTTTCATCTGCGCTCCCATGCCCTCCGAATGGGCTGACCGGCTCGACCTGCCGCCGATGGTGGAGGTCAACGAAGACGCCCGCGGCACCGCGTACACGGTCAGTGTCGATGCCGCCACGCGCGTGAGCACCGGCATCAGCGCGAGCGACCGCTCGCACACGCTCAACGTGCTCGCCGACCCCGGGTCGACCCCCGCCAGCGTCATCCGCCCCGGCCACATCCTGCCGCTGCGCGCGGTGGACGGTGGCGTGCGCGAACGCAGCGGCCACACCGAGGCATCCGTCGACCTCATGCGCCTCGCAGGACTCGAGCCGGTCGCGGCGATCTGCGAGATCGTCGCCGAGGACGGCTCCATGATGCGCCTGCCCGGGCTGCTGGAGCTCGGCGAGCGCGACGGCCTGCACGTCATCACGATCGAGCAGCTCATCGCCTACCTCGACGAGCACGAGCCCGTCACGACCGGGGAGAGCGCCGTGCACCGCCGGCGGGTGAGCCTGCGCGCCGAATCGCAGGTGCCCACGCGTCACGGCTCTTTCCGCTTCCTCGCGTACAAGGACCGCGTGACCGGAACCGATCACCTCGCGGTCATCTCGGGCGACCTCACCGCCGACGCGCCCCTCGTGCGCGTGCACTCGGAGTGCCTCACCGGCGAGGCGTTCGGCTCGCTCAAGTGCGAGTGCGGCCCCCAGCTGGATGCCGCGCTGGACGCGATCGCCGAGGCCGGCGGGGTCGTCATCTACATGCGCGGCCACGAGGGTCGCGGCATCGGGCTCATCAACAAGCTCCGTGCCTACTCGCTGCAGGAGACGGGCCTGGACACGGTCGATGCGAACCTGGCCCTGGGGCTTCCCGCCGACGCGCGCGACTACGCCGCCGCCGCCGGCATCCTCGACGACCTGGGAGTGACGAAGATCCGCCTGCTCACGAACAACACCGACAAGGTCAGCCAGCTGCAGACCCTGGGGCTGAACATCGTCGAGCAGGTGCCGCTGCTGGTCGGCGTGGGACCCAACAACCACCAGTACCTCGCCACGAAGGCCGAGCGCATGGGGCACCTCATCGCCTCCGACGACCTCGACGGCGCCCTCGCCCGCACGAAGGAGGCCCGCGCATGAGCGGCACCGGTTCCCCCCAGGCCCACGAGCCCATCGACGGCACGGGCCTTTCCGTCGTCGTGATCGCCGGCACCTGGCACGACGCCATCACCGACGGGCTCATCGCCGGCGCACAGCGCACGCTCGACGCCGCGGGGGCGACCTGGTCGCTCGTGCGCGTGGCCGGCGCGTTCGAGCTGCCGGTGGTGTCCCGCGCGGCGCTCGACGGCGGCGCCGACGCGGTCGTGGCGCTCGGGGTCATCATCCGCGGCGGCACGCCGCACTTCGAGTACATCTCCGCCGCGGCCACCGACGGGCTCACCCGCGTCGCGCTGGACACCGGCAAGCCGGTCGGCTTCGGGGTGCTCACCCTCGACGACGAGCAGCAGGGCCTCGACCGCGCAGGCCTGGCGGGCTCGAAGGAGGACAAGGGCGCCGAGGCCGCGGATGCGGCGCTGCGCACCGCCCTCACGCTGCGGGCACTGCGCGCCTGACCCTCGCGGCAACCATCAGAGGTACTGAAGGTCGGGCTAGACTGGACGCATGGAAATCCTGCGGCACGTCGTCGTCTTCATCCACCTGATCGGTTTCGCGGTGCTTTTCGGCGCCTGGGCCGTGGAAGCCTTCGGCGGGCGCCGCCGGTTCACCCGCCTGATGACCATCGGCATGACGATCGCCGCGGTCGCCGGGCTCGCTCTCGCCGCACCGTGGGGCATCGAGTACGAGCTCAACTACGTCAAGCTCGGCGTCAAGCTCGGTGTGCTGCTGGTGATCGGCGCGCTGCTGGGCATCGGCACCGGCCGCCAGCGCAAGACCGGGTCCGTCCCCACGGCCATGTTCTGGGCGGTGGGCGTGCTGACCCTCCTCAACGCAGGTATCGCCGTCATCTGGCGCTGATCCCCCTCCGCCGACGCCGGGACGCTGCGCCCGGCGTCGGCATAGGATGGTTGTTCTGCCCCCGCCACCGCGCGGGCGCTGCCCCGGTGACTCAGCGCTGTGACGCCCGCCGCACCACCCCTGCTCCGGACGCCTGCCACCGGAACGTCCCCACCCGGACGGTTTCCCTCTCATCTGACAGGCACTCCACCTCATGTCCTCAGCACCCGCGGCCCCCACCGCTCCCGCCAATCCCCGTTCGCGCGTCATCGCCGCGAGCCTGGTCGGCACGACGATCGAGTTCTACGACTTCTACGTCTACGCGACCGCCGCCGTCCTGGTCTTCCCCATCCTCTTCTTCCCCACCGGCGACGAGACGACAGCACTGCTGTCGTCGTTCGCCGTCTTCGGTGCCGCGATGATCGCCCGCCCCATCGGCGCCGTGATCTTCGGCCACTTCGGCGACCGGTTCGGGCGCAAGGCCACCCTCGTCGCCTCGCTGCTCACGATGGGCATCGCGACGTTCATCATCGGCCTGCTCCCCACCTACGACGCCATCGGGTGGTGGGCGGCGCTGCTGCTGCTGGTGCTGCGCCTCGCGCAGGGCTTCGCGCTCGGCGGCGAATGGTCCGGTGCCGCGCTCGTGGCCACCGAGAACGCCCCCAAGGGCAAGCGCGCCTGGTACGGCACGTTCCCGCAGCTGGGGGCACCGATCGGCTTCATCATCGCCAACGGCGTGTTCCTCATCATCAACTTCGCCCTGCCGCACCCCGACGGCCCCGCGCAGCGCTCCGAGGAGTTCCTGGAGTGGGGCTGGCGCGTGCCCTTCCTCTTCTCTGCGGTCATGGTGATCGTGGGCCTGTGGGTGCGACTCAAGCTCGTCGAGTCCGCCACCTTCGCCAAGGCGGAGAAGACCGGCGCGATCCGCAAGTTCCCGCTGGGCGAGGTCGTCCGCCGGCACTGGCGCCCGCTCATCCTCGGCACGTTCATCATGCTGGCGACCTATGTGCTGTTCTACCTGATGACCAGCTTCACCCTCTCCTACGGCACCAAGGCCACCGCCGAAACCGCGCGCGCCGCCGCCGAGGCCGCCGGTCAGCCCTTCGACGCCGCGACGTATGTGGCCGGGCTCGGGTTCGGGTACACCGACTTCGTCATCATGCAGATCATCGGTGTGGTGTTCTTCGGCATCTTCACGCTGCTGTCGGGGCCCCTCGCGGACTCGATCGGCCGGCGCAAGCTCCTCATCTGGGTCACCGCGGCGATCGCGGTGTTCGGTCTGATGTTCAACGTGTTCCTCGTGCCGTACGCCGACCCGATGTTCACCGGTGCGCTCACGCAGGCCTTCCTCATCCTCGGGTTCATGCTGATGGGCGCGACCTTCGGCCCCATGGGCGCCGTGCTGCCGGAGCTGTTCCCCACGAACGTCCGCTACACCGGCTCGGCCATCTCCTACAACGTCTCGTCGATCCTCGGCGCGGCCCTGGCCCCCATCGTCGCGGTGGCGCTGTGGGCGGCGGCGGGCGGCGAGCCGTGGCTGGTGGGCGTGTACCTCACCGCGATGAGCGTGCTGACCCTCATCGCGCTCCTGCTGTCGAAGGAGACGAAGGACGTCGACTACGAGACCAACATCGGTCTCGGTGCGACCGGCTCGCTCTGACACAGGCGACAGACGGATGCCGCGGGGTGATCGCCCCGCGGCATCCGTCGTCTTCGGCGTTCAGTCCAGGAACAGGGTGCGCAGCCGCCGGGTGGTGAACACCAGCCCCACGACGATCATCACGACGTAGTAGAGGATGTGCCAGCCCACGTCGGGGCTCATCGCACCGGTGGTGAACCCGCGGATGAGCTCCACCCCGTGCCAGAGCGGGAACGCCTTGACGATCCACTGCACGACCTCGGGATACACCGTGATCGGGTACAGCGTCGAGGAGAACAGGAACATCGGCAGCAGCACGAAGTTGATCCAGTCCATGTGCTGGAACGTCTTCATGTAGCTCGTGATCGCCATGCCGAGGCTCGCGAAGCCGAAGGCGATCAGCAGCACCGCGGGGATGGCGAGGATGGCGGTGGGCGCGAGGTTCAGGCCCAGGATCTGCATGATCGTGAGGAAGCCGGTCGCATAGACGAGCCCCCGCAGCAGCGCGTAGAGGATCTCGCCGAGGGCGACATCGAGCGGGCCGAGCGAGGTCGCCAGCATCCCCTCGTACAACTTGCCGTAGTTGAGCTTGAAGAACACGTTCCAGGTGGAGTCGTAGATCGCTCCGTTCATCGCCGACACCGCCAGCAGCGCGGGCGCGATGAAGGCGGCGTAGGAGACCGCGACCCCGGCGCTGGTCTGCACGTCGCCGACGAGGGCGCCGAGCCCGATGCCCATCGAGGCGAGGTAGAACACCGGCTCGAAGAACCCCGAGAGCACCACCACCCAGCTCGACGAGCGCGCGGCGATGAGCCCTCGCTGCACGACCGCCTGCGGGTTGCCCGCCCACAGTGCCCGCACTCCCCCGGCGCGGCGGGGCGCGGGGGCGGTCTGCGTCGACGCGAGCGTCATTTCGCGAGCCTGTGTTCGAAGATGCGGCGGGCCGCCAGATAGCCGGCGACCGCGAGCACCACGAGATATGCGGTGTGGCCGAGCACGATGCCCCATTCCACCGGCGTGCCGTAGGTGAGGATGCGACCGGCCTGGGTGGCGTGCCAGAGCGGGGAGATCCAGCCGATCCACTCCAGCCAGTCGGGCAGGTTCGACAGTGGATAGAAGGTGCCCGAGAACAGGAACATCGGCATGAAGACGAACCGCTGCACGAGGGCGAACTGCCCCTTGTCGTCCTCGATCGACGCCGCGTACGCCATCAGCGGGATGCCGAAGGCGAGCCCGGCCAGCACACCGAGGACGATCGACAGCCACGCCGTCGCCGGATGCGGCACGCCGCCGCCGCCGACGGCGAAGAAGATCCAGATGAAGCCGTAGTACGCCGCGACCCCCACCAGCATGCGGGCGGCGGCGCCCGCGATGACGCCGTGGGCGATCTGCGCCGAGGACAGCGGGGAGGCGTTGAACCCGTAGAAGTAGCGCCGCCACTTGAAGCCCGCCATCACGGGGTACGTGAACTCCTCGGTCGCCACGGCGATGGCTGCGGTCATGAGCAGCGCCGGGGCGACGAACAGGAGGTAGGACACCTCGGTACCGGCATCCTCCACCGGCGCGTCGATGAGCGCGGCCAGCCCGATGCCCAGGCCCAGCAGGTAGATGATCGGCTGCCCGAGCGCGCCCACGACGATCGTCCAGCCGTAGGCGCGCATGGCGCGCACCATGTGCTCGGTGGTGTACCAGGAGCCGCGGGCGCGGGGCCTGCGCCCCCAGGCGAGGGCTTCGGCCCGCAGCTCGTCGAGCGACGGGGGTGCGGTGCCGGCAGCGACCGGCGCACCGGTGTCGTCGGACGGGGTCATTCGATCAGCGACCTTCCCGTCAGGCGCAGGAACACGTCCTCGAGCGACGAGCGGCGCACGAGGCTCGTGATGGGCTGCAGCCCCAGCGCGCTCACCCGTTCGAGCGCGGCTTCGCCGTCGTGGGCGTAGATGAGCACGCGGTCCGGCAGCACCTCCACCCGCTCGCCGATGCCGTGCAGCTGCCCGGCGACCTGCTCGTTGCGCTCCGAGCCGAAGCGCACCTCGAGCACCTCGCGGGACGAGTGCTGGCGGATGAGGGATGCCGGCGTCCCCTCGGCCATGATGCGGCCCTCGTCCACGACGATGAGCCGATCGCACAGCTGCTCGGCCTCGTCCATGTAGTGGGTCGTCAGCACGAGCGTCGTGCCGCGTTCCTTGAGCCGGAACAGCCGATCCCACAGCACGTGGCGCGCCTGCGGGTCGAGCCCCGTCGTCGGTTCGTCCAGCAGCAGGATGCGCGGGTCGTTGATGAGACCGCGGGCGATGGTCAGCCGCCGCTTCATACCGCCGGAGAGCTGGTCGACCTTGCTCTTGGCCTTGTCCTGCAACTGCGCGAAAGCCAGCAGCTCGTCGGCCTTCTCCGCGCACACGCGCCCCGGGAGCCCGAAATAGCGGCCGTAGATGTAGAGGTTCTCGCGCGCATTGAGCTCGCCGTCGAGGTTGTCCTGCTGCGGAACGACCCCGAGTCGCGAGCGGATCTCGGGCCCGTGCCGATCGGGGTCCAATCCCAGGATCTGCAGGTCCCCCGCGGTGCGCGTGGAGACGGCCCCGACCATCTTCATCGTCGTGGACTTGCCGGCGCCGTTGGGACCGAGCAGGCCGAAGGACTCGCCGGGCGCAACCTCGAACGACAGATCGTCGACGGCGAGGAAATCGGGCTTGCCCTTGACCTTGTAGGCCTTGACGAGGTTGCGGGCGGAGATGACCGGTTCAGGCACCGCCCCACAGTAGCGCCGCCCGGCGACAGCGTCAGCCCACGGCGATCGCTGTCAACCTGCATTGACACGCGGATGCCACGTCAACTACCGTTGACGCATTGCGAAGGAGGCTCCCGTGAGCGCAGATGACATCCGCACCCTCGTCGGCACGCCCGGCGAGCGCGAGCCCATCGCCGAGCTGCGACGGCTGGCGCTGGTGCGCCGCGAGCTCTCCCGCGCCGAGGAGACCCAGGTGCGGCGGGCCCGCAACCTGGGCTTCTCCTGGCAGGCGATCGCCGATGGCCTCGGCGTGAGCCGACAGGCCGTGCACAAGAAGTACGGTCGAAGGTGATCCCCCCGCAAGAACGAGGTAACACCCATGTCCTCCCCCTTCTCCTCCCGCGGCCGCCGCGGTAAGCGCGCCGCCGACGACGGCCCCCGCGCGAGCCTCACGCAGCTGCTGCCGTTCCTGTTCGAGCACCGCGGCGTACTCGTGGGCATCGCCGTCCTCAGCGTGATCGAGGCCGTGGCGACCCTCGGGCAGCCGCTCGTGGTCGGCCAGCTCATCGAGCGGGTGCAGGCCGGCGAGATGCTCGGCATGCTCGTCTGGGCGCTCATCGCGCTGGTCGTGGCATCCTCGCTGATCGGCGGCTGGCAGCACTACCTGCTGCAGCGCACCGGCACGGCGGTGGTGTACTCGAGCCGCAAGCGCCTGATCGCGCGTCTCCTGCACCTGCCGGTGCGCGAGTTCGATGCGCGCCGCACCGGCGACCTCGTCTCGCGGGTCGGGACGGACACCACCCTGCTGTACGCCGTGCTCACGCAGGGCCTCGCCGACTCGCTCGGCGGCGCCTTGATCTTCGTCGGCGCCATCGTCGCCATGGCGCTCATCGACCCGGTGCTGCTGCTGCTCATCCTCGTCGTGATCGGCGTCTCCGCCACCGTCGTGGCGCTGCTGAGCGGGCGCATCCGCAAGGCCACCCAGGCCCAGCAGGAGAAGGTCGGCGAGCTCGCCTCAGGTGTGGAGCGCGCCATCGGCTCGATCCGCACCATCCGCGCCGCGGGGGCGGCCGAGCGTGAGCAGCAGACGATCGGCGAGACCGCGCGGGGCGCCTACGACGCCGGCGTGCGGGTGGCCAAGGCCTCGGCGCTGGTCGTCCCGGTGGCCGGGGTCGCCCTGCAGGTGTCGCTGCTGGTCGTGCTCGGGGTGGGCGGGTTCCGCGTGGCATCCGGAGCCATCTCCATCGCGGACCTCGTGACGTTCGTGATGTTCCTGTTCTTCCTGGTGGGTCCGCTCGGGTCGTTCTTCGGCGCGATCAGCTCGGTCAACCAGGCGCTCGGGGCGCTGGGGCGCATCCAGGAGGTGCTCGACCTGCCGACCGAGGCCGACGACGACGCCGCGATCGCGGCGCGGGTCGCCGCCGAGCAGTCCCCGACCGATGCCACGGCGGCCCCCGCGATCGAGTTCCGCGGCGTCCGCTTCCGCTACCCCGAGGCGGTCATCGCAGCCCGCCGCACCGCCGAGACCGAGGCCATGCGCACCCTCGCCGACGCGCACGTGGAGCCGACCACGATGGTCGTGGAAGAGGATGCCACCCCCGACGACGATGTGCTGCGGGGCGTCTCGTTCACCGTCCCGGCGGGCGCGCGCGTGGCCCTGGTCGGCCCGTCCGGGGCCGGCAAGAGCACGACGCTCGCACTCATCGAGCGGTTCTACGACCCCACCGGCGGGGCGATCCTGCTGCACGGCCGCGACATCCGCACGCTCGAGCGAGACGAGCTGCGCTCCCAGCTCGGTTACGTCGAGCAGGACGCACCGACCCTCGCCGGCACCATCGCCGAGAACCTGCGCCTCGCATCCCCCGACGCCACCGACGAGCAGTGCGAGCGGGTGCTGCGCGACGTCAACCTCGGCGAGGTGCTCGAGCGCAGCCCGCTCGGGCTCGACGCCCCCGTCGGGGAGAGCGGAGTGATGCTGTCCGGCGGCGAGCGTCAGCGTCTCGCGATCGCGCGAGCGCTGCTCGCCGCTCCCCCGATCCTGCTGCTGGACGAGTCGACGTCGTCACTGGACGGCCTCAACGAGCAGCGGATGCGCGAGGCGTTCGACGCCGTCGCGACCGGGCGCACGCTCGTGGTCATCGCCCACCGCCTGTCGACGGTCGTCGACAGCGATCACATCGTCGTCATCGACCACGGCGAGGTCGTCGGCCAGGGCACGCACTCCGAGCTCGTGGCATCGACCCCGTTGTACCGCGACCTCGCGAAGCACCAGCTGCTGGTGTGACCCGCGCGCAGACGACGGATGCCGCAGCTGACCGCCGCGGCATCCGTCGCTGAGACTCCCCCAGGCGCCTCAGCCCTGCTGGGCGCGTGTGAGGCGGTAGCGCAGCGCTGCCAGCTCGGCCTGCAGCGTCGCCGGCACCCGCCCGTCGAACGTCTCGTAGAACTCCTCGGTGAGGTCGGCCTCGCGCAGCCACGAGTCGGGGTCGATCGCGAAGAGCTGCTCGAGGTCTTCGTCGGTCACGTCGATGCCGTCGAGGTTCAGGTCCGCGACGCGCGGAAGGCGCCCGATGGGGCTGTCGTCGGCGGCCACCTCGCCCTGCACGCGGCGGATGATCCAGTCGATGACGCGCGAGTTGTCGCCGAATCCGGGCCAGAGGAACCGGCCGTCGTCGCCCTTTCGGAACCAGTTGACCTGGAACACGCGCGGGGCGCGGTCGAAGCGCAGCCCTTCGCCGACCTTGAGCCAGTGCGCGAAGTAGTCGGCCATGTTGTAGCCGCAGAACGGCAGCATGGCGAACGGGTCGCGGCGGAGTTCCCCGACCGTGCCCTCGGCGGCGGCCGTGCGCTCGGAGGAGATGTTCGACCCGATGAACACCCCGTGCGCCCAGTCGGTGGCCTCGACCACGAGCGGCACGTTGGTGGCGCGGCGGCCGCCGAAGAGGATCGCGTCCAGCGGCACACCCTGCGGCGCGTCCCAGTCGGCCGCGATCTGCGGGCACTGGCTCGCCGACACGGTGAAGCGGGAGTTCGGGTGGGCGGCGGGACGGCCGGAGTCGGGCGTCCACGGGTTGCCCTCCCAGTCGGTGAGGCTCTCGGGAGCCTCGTCGGTGAGGCCCTCCCACCACACGTCGCCGTCGGGACGCAGCGCCACGTTGGTGAAGATCGTGTTGCCCCACAGCGTCTCCACGGCGGTGACGTTCGTGGACTCCCCCGTGCCGGGCGCGACGCCGAAGAAGCCGGCCTCGGGGTTGATCGCCCACAGGCGCCCGTCCTCACCGGGGCGGATCCACGTGATGTCGTCGCCGAGCGTCTCGACCCGGTAGCCCGCAATCGTGGGGCGGAGCATCGCGAGGTTGGTCTTGCCGCAGGCCGAGGGGAACGCCGCGGCGATGTGGAACGCCTTGCCCTTCGGGTCGATCACGCGGATGAGGAGCATGTGCTCGGCGAGCCAGCCCTCGTCGCGACCGATGACCGAGGCGATGCGCAGCGCGAAGCACTTCTTCGCCAGGATCGCGTTGCCGCCGTAGCCGGAGCCGTACGACCACACCTCGAGGGTGTCGGGGAAGTGCACGATGTACTTCTCGTCGTTGCAGGGCCATGCGACGTCCGCCTCACCGGGGGCGAGGGGCGCCCCGACCGAGTGCACGGTCTTGACCCAGGGCTTGCCGGCGGCGATCTCCTCGGTGACGGCCTGGCCGACGCGGGTCATGATGCCGATGGATGCCACGGCGTAGGCACTGTCGGTGACCTGCACGCCGATCTGCGACAGCGGTCCGCCCACGGGGCCCATCGAGAAGGGGACGACGTACATCGTCCGCCCGCGCATCGACCCCTCGAACAGCGGGGTGATGGTGGCGCGGATCTCGTCGGGTGCGACCCAGTTGTTCGTCGGGCCGGCATCCTCCTCGCGCTCCGAGGCGATGAACGTGCGCCCCTCGGTGCGGGCGACGTCGCTCGGGTGCGAGCGTGCCAGGTACGACCCGGGCCGCCACTCCGGGTTCAGCTTGATGAGCTTGCCCTCGTCGACCATCTCGCGCAGCAGCGCCTCGTTCTCGGCCGCTGAGCCGTCGACCCAGTGGATGCGGGCGGGCTGGGTGAGCGCGGCGATCTCGTCGACCCAGGCCAGCAGCGCCTCGGCGCCTTCGCCGGACATCTGCGGACGAGCGCCGGATGCCAGGGCGCGCGGCCGGGCTGCGGCCGGAGCGGTGGACGGGCGGGTGAAGATGTCGGCGAGGGCCATGATCTCTCCTTCAGGCGGGAACATGACCAGAATGCGCCCCTTCCGGGGTGTCTTTCCCGGATTCACGCGCGCAAGAAGTCCACTTCTTTCGCTACCATCAAGGAATGGCCGCCTCATCGCTGGAATTGACCACCCTCGGCCACCGCATCCGGCATCACCGGCTGGCGAAGGGGTTCACGCTCGACGAACTGGGCGCGGTCGTCGGCGTCGCGGGCAGCCAGCTCAGCCTCATCGAGAACGGCAAGCGCGAGCCGAAGCTGTCGCTGCTGCAGGCGATCGCGACGGCGACGGGCACCGAGGTCGCCGAGCTCCTCTCCGCCGAGCCGCCCAACCGGCGTGCGGCACTGGAGATCGAACTCGAGCGCGCTCAGGCGAGCACCGTGTTCCGGCGGCTGGGGGTGCCGCCGGTGAAGATCACGAAGGGCATGCCCGACGAGACGATCGAGTCGGTGCTGGGCCTGCACCGCGAACTGCAGCGCCGCGAGCGAGAGGCCATCGCGACGCCCGAGGAGGCCCGGCGCGCCAACACCGAGCTGCGTCTGGGGATGCGCACGCGTGACAACCACCTGCCCGAGATCGAGGCGCTCGCGGAGAAGCAGCTGAAGGCGGCCGGTCACGTCGCCGGCGCCCTCACCCACCGCACCGTCAGCATCATGGCCTCGCAGCTCGGGTTCGAGCTGATCTTCGCCAATGATCTGCCGCATTCGGTGCGGTCGGTCTCCGACCTCGAGAACGGCCGCATCTACCTGCCGCCGGCATCCATCCCCGGCGGACACGGCCTGCGGTCGATGGCGCTCCAGGCGATGGCCCACCGGCTGCTCGGCCACCGCCCGCCGACCGATTACGCCGACTTCCTGCAGCAGCGACTGGAGATCAACTACTACGCCGCGTGCTGCCTCATGCCGCAGGCGGCATCCGTCGCCTTCCTGCAGCAGGCCAAGCGCGACCGCAACCTCGCCGTGGAGGACTTCCGCGACGCGTTC